>Ga0335069_10007010_pt1 | contig 16296 bp, 12 predicted proteins | sample Lox_Sample_11_FD_206714 | JGI IMG/M metagenome (GOLD analysis project Ga0335069, IMG submission 206714) | Soil microbial communities from Loxahatchee National Wildlife Refuge, Florida, United States - Lox_Sample_1.1 | ecosystem: Environmental > Terrestrial > Soil > Wetlands | place: USA...
GCTTCAGGCGATCGCAGCTCAGCGGCTCGCGCGTCCAGCTGCGATCGAGGCTGACGATCGTCGGGTTCTGTTTGATCGTCTGATATGCGCAGCGCAGGATGGGCGGGGTGGAGCGGCGATTCGCCGACATAGTGACCCGCTGAACGCGCTCAGGGTCGAAGGTCTGCAGGAACTGATCGAAGGCACCGCTGGTCGCGCCGCGAAATTGATAGATCGCCTGATCGGGATCACCCACCGCAAAGACGTTCGCATCTTCCCCGCCGAGCAGGCTGGCGAGTTTGATCTGCGCCACGTTTGAGTCCTGAAACTCGTCGATGAGGATGAAGCGGGCACGACGCTGCTCGCGCTCCAGCACCGACTTGCGCCGCGCGAGCAGGTCCACCGCGCGCGTCATGATGTGTCCGAAGGTGCCGAGGCCTTCACGCTGAAGCAGATCCTCCGCGAAGCGAAATGCACGCGCGACTTCATGGCAACGGCCAAGCACCTCGTCATCCGACATCTCTCGCGCGTCTTTTGACTTCGCCATGCGCGGCAGGGGAATCTCGCGCCGCTCCAGCTTGGCGACATAGGCGTCGTAATCCTTCGGCGTACGCAGCTCGTCGTGGCAGCTGCTGAAGAACTTCAACAGGTCTTCGAGAAACTTTCCCGGCGCCGCGGCCTTGATGTAGTGCTGCAGGTTCATCTCCCCGATGTGCCGCCGCAAGAACACGAAGAGATCCTTGTCGTCGAGAAGCTGGAAGCTCGCGCCCGCGCTGTCCAGCAGGCGATAGCAATAGGAATGGAAGGTATGAGCCTGCAACCCGCTGGAGAGCAGTTTGCGCGAGGCGCGCTGCCGGTCCATCTCCGGATACAGCGACTGCTGCTGCTTGGGATATAGGATTGCGGCAACACGTGCGATCAATTCGGCGGCAGAGTTGCGCGTGTAGGTGACAGCGAGAATTTCGTCGGGACTGGCGGCTGCGGTTTGGATGAGGTGCGCGATGCGGCGCGCCAAGACGGTGGTCTTACCCGTACCCGCTCCGGCGACGACCAGCATCGGGCCGCCGACATGCTCGATGGCCTGCCGCTGCTCGTCGGTGGGGATGAAATCGTGATGGCTGTTGCTGGGCACGTGATTCATACGAAGAAAAAGCGAAGCAGCGATTATGAATCGCCGGCGTCGGATTTGCAAGCTCGACGGCGCAATCCTAAACTTCTGCCCGCGCGATGGCCAGCGCCGCAATCGCCGCCGTTTCGGCGCGGAGGATGGTGTCGCCGAGCGAAGCCGATTGCCATCCCGCAGCCGTGAAATCGCGCAACTCTTCCGGCGCCCAGCCGCCTTCCGGACCGATCGCGAGGGCGAGCGACTGCAAGTCGGAACGGGCGCGCAAGATCTCGTTTAAGGTCAGGCCGAGCTCGTGCTCGGCGAGAACTATCTTCAGCCTGCTTCCGGCGAACAAGCAGGTCCCTCCACTCGGACTGAAGTCCTCGGTCGGGATGACACTCGATGGAGAGGAATTGCCGATTTCAGCAAGCGCCTCCTTCAGCTTCATCGGCGCGGTGATCTCCGGCGGCGTGCTACGGCGTGACTGCTCCGAGGCCTCGCGGGCGATGCGTCGCCAGCGTTCCACGCGCTTTTCAGCCGCCTGCGTCAAGTGCTTCTCGGTGCGGCGCGCAATCACGGGAATGATCCGTGTCACGTTCAACTCGGTGCACTTCTCAATTGCCCACTCCATACGATCGAACTTGAAGATGGCAAGCAGCAGCGTGATCGGCACGACCTCACCTGCCGAGATTTCCTCCGCCAGCGCGAATTCAACGCGATCATCCGCGACGCTGGTCACCGTCGCACGGCGAACGTGATCGCCGCAGGCGACCTCGAATTGCTGGCCGACGCGCGCCCGCAGCGTGCGCGCCAGATGCGCAGCGTGTTCGCCGGTGAGGGCGGCACGGTCCCCAGAGAATTCGTCAGCAATCCAGCGGCGGCGAGTCATCCTCGGAAGCGTAGCAGAAGCCATTCACGTTGTTTCGCATCGAATGTGCCGCCGGCTAAAGCCGGCTTAAGGATCAAAAGTAAAGAGCTCAGCGGCACGACTGAAAGTCGTGCCCTTACTCATGTCGTACCCAGGACCTCGTTTCGCCAGCTTGTCAGTATTGATAGAACCCGCGGCCCGACTTGCGTCCCAGCCATCCGGCATCGACCATCTTGATCAGCAGCGGACAGGGGCGGTACTTGGGATCGCCCAGCCCCGCCAGCATCACCCGCATGATGTCCAGGCAGACGTCGAGCCCGATAAAGTCGGCCAGCGTCAGCGGCCCCATGGGATGCGCCATGCCCAGCTTGAAGACCTCATCCACGGCTTCCGGTGTCGCGACGCCCTCCATCACGGCGTACATGGCTTCGTTCAGCAGCGGCATCAGCACGCGATTGGAGACGAAGCCCGGCGCGTCATTCACCTCGACCGGGGTCTTCTCCAGCTTCTCGGCCAGCGCTTTCACGGTGGCGTACGTCTCGTCGGACGTCGCCAAGCCACGGATGACCTCTACCAACTTCATCATCGGAACGGGGTTGAAGAAATGCATGCCGATAACTTTGTCGGGCCGCTTTGTTACGGCCGCGAGCTTCGTGATTGAGATGGAAGAAGTGTTGGAGCTGAGGATGACCTCGGGGCGGCACATGGCGTCGAGATCGCGGAAGAGCTCGGTTTTGATCTCGAAGCGCTCGCTGGCTGCTTCGATAATGAAGTCGCACGCGCCCAGTTCCTTGCGGTCGGTGACACCGCGAATCCGTCCCAGCGCCTGGTCGCGCTGCTCGGCCGTAAGCTTCGCCTTGGATACCTCGCGCTCCAGGTTCTTGCCGATGGTTTGCAAGCCGCGGTCGAGAAAGCGCTGCTCCACCTCGAGCAGCACTACGGAATAACCGCCCTTGGCGAAGACGTGAGCAATGCCGTTGCCCATCGTGCCCGCGCCGATAACTCCCACTGTTTTGATTTCCATGATTAAGCCTCGCGATTAGGAATGAAGAATTAACAGTGTAGACGAACGTCGCTGGAAACGGAGACGCGGGGATCGGACAGGCTGTGGCGCCTCGCGCGCACAGGCCTACAACGAAGAAATGTTCTTGCGACGGCTACGATGCCATGCCGGAGTGCACGCCATTGGCGGCGTTCACGCACTCCATGATCTCGGCGTCGGTGAGGGTGTGGTCGGAATCCTTGGCGCGCTGCAGGATGCGGTCCACCAGGTCCTCGTTGAGCGGAATGCCGTGGCGCTCCAGCCAAAACTGCACATTGGACTTGCCGCTCATCGGGCCCACTTCAATGACCTGCTCCATGCCGAAGTAATGCGACGGCACGCCGGAGTAGATACTGTTGGCCAGCATGACATCGTTCTTGCGATAGGCCTTGACGACCGCCGCGGCGTGAACGCCGGTACCCGTGCGGAAGGCGTCGTCGCCAACCACGGGATAGTTCTTGGGGATCGGCACGCCAGTCGCTTTCGCGACCGCTTCGCAGTATTCCTTGAGCTTGGTGAGGTCCTGGCTCTTCCACGGCTCGATGCCGAGCAGCTTCAGGTTCACCAGCATCTGGTCCATCTGCGTATTGCCGACGCGCTCGCCGATGCCGCAAGCGGTTGCGTGCACCACTTCGGCTCCAGCCACCAACGCGGCGATGGAGTTCGCCACCGCCAGCCCGCGATCACAATGTCCGTGCCACTCCACGCGGATGTTCTCGCCGGAAGGCTTCACGACTTCGTTGATTACGAAGTGCATGAGCGCCACGACACCCATAGGGGTTGCGTGGCCGCAGGTATCGCAGATCACGATGGCCTTCGCGCCATAACGAATCGCCGTGCTGTACAGGCGCTGAATGGTTTCGGGATCGCAGCGGGTCGTGTCTTCGGTGACGTACATGACGTCCAGGCCAAGCCCGACGGCATACTTCACCGCGTTCTCTGTCGTGCGGAGCAGGAAATCGTCGCTCCAGTCTTCCGTGTAGCGGCGGATGGGGCTCGAGCCGATGAAGGTCGCCACCTCTACCGGAACGCCGGTGTTCTCCACGATTTCGGCGACCGGGCGAATGTCATTCTGATGGGTGCGAGCCGCGCAGTTGGGTTTAATCTTCAGCTTGGCACTGCCGATCTCGCGAGCCAGAGCCTCACAGTGAGCTTGAGCGCGCGGGCCTGCGCCGGGGAGGCCGATGTCGAGCATGTTGATACCAACCGCCTCCATCAGGTGAAGGATCTCGATCTTCTCTTCGATGGAAGGATCGCGTACCGAAGGCGACTGCAAGCCATCGCGCAGCGATTCATCGTTCAGCAGCACCCTGCCCGCCGGGACCATTGACCTGGCGTAGATCGTGTTCCAGTCGTAGATCAATTCCGAAACATTCGCAGACACTTGGTTAGCACCCCGTTCTCGCAACAGCCTAGATTTGTCGCGATGCCGACAACCCAACCGACGCATTGGGACGATCGCGGCTTCCGGCTCCCCACAGTCGCCGGTTATAGGCACAGATGCGGACGCGCCGCAATGCGCTTCAATCGGAATTATCGCCGAAGCAGCGTATTTTAGCCCTTTTCTTCAGAGTTCTTCCCACCCAGGGTCAGCCCAAAAATCGAGGGCCGGCCGATCCCGGCGACATTTCGCCCCGAGGGCTCCTCCGGGTTTGGCAAATAGAGCGTGCGGCAATGCTCGCAACGGTAAATTTCTGCCTTCTCGCCAAACGCCTGTTTGACGTCACCGCAGGCGCGCTCCAGCACGTCAGCCATATAAAACCAGCGCTTCAGATGTCCACCGCACAATTTGCCTTTCTCGTCCTGCTCGTTGCAGGCGCGTTGAAAGGCCTTCTTATACTTCACTTTGTGCTTGGCAAGCTGGGGAGCTTCTCCAAGGGCGTCGGCCATGTTGGAAGTATCGCCCGCGAAGGCGATTCCCGCAATATAGGTACTTTGAAGAAGTAACCTTAGTTTCGGACGCCAAGCCAACTGAGAGCTCAATACCTCATCTAACTCTGCGTTAGTCGGACAGTGCGGCCAAACTCTGCACTGGGACCATTCGGGCCAATAAGTAATGCTGCGTAAAAGTGAAGACAAGGGGCGAGTCAGGAATATTCCGCGGCGGCCGGGAGAGCAGGAGAAGGAGAAGAGCCCGGCTTCATGGATCCAGAAATATCTTGATTTGGCTGATCTGTTCATCAGGCGCAACTGGCGCAAGGACGATGAGGATGACGATATCCCGCGTGCCGCCTGATCTCATTTCGCTGCAAGATCAAATTCGGTTTGACCGCCGGATCAGCCCCGTAGATTGCAGAGCTCCCTTGAGCTTTGCCCCCCAACTGCGCGCGAACAGCATGTCCATCAGGCCGCCCATCTGCTGCTGGTATCGCTTGCCATAGCCAAACCACCACGGTTTGGGAATGTTGGGAAGCAGGTCGACATCGACATATTTCGACTGAACCATTTCCTGCAAGCCCAGTTCTCCATGCGTGCGCCCGATGCCACTTTGCTTGAAACCTCCGTGGGGAGCATCGGCAATGCCGAAACAAGAGATCATGTCATTCAACATGACGGTCCCGGCTTTGATTCTCGAGGCTATCGCTTCGCCCCGCCGGCGCTTGCCCGTCCAGACACTCGCCGCCAGGCCAAAATTGCTGTCATTGGCAAGCCGGATTGCTTCCTCGTCAGTGTCGAATGGCGCTACCGGCAACACCGGACCGAAAGTTTCCTCCTGCATCAGGCGCATGTCATTGGTTACATCGGCGAGTAGGGTTGGGGCATAGAGGTTCGGTCCCAGTTCGCGCAGCCGCTTGCCTCCGGCGAGCAATCGCGCGCCATGACGTACAGCGTCGTTCACCTGATCCTCAACGATCTTCAGCTGCCGCTCGTGGATCATTGGGCCGATCTCGACTTCGGAGTCGATGCCGTCACCAATACGCAGTCTGGCAATCTTTTCGCCGCACTTCTGCAGGAATGGCTCGTAGAGGCTGCGGTGCACATAGCAGCGCTCGACCGACAGGCAAGTCTGTCCCGCATTCATGAGGGCGCCCCATACGGCTCCGCTCGACGCGACCTCCAGATTGGCATCGTCAAGCACGATCATGGGATCCTTGCCGCCCAGTTCCAGCACGACGGGCAGCAAACGTCGAGCCGCTGCTTCAGCCACACGCTTTCCGGTTGCTACGCTACCTGTGAAGATCAGCTTGTCGATCGCCGATTCGGTAAGCGCAGCCCCCGTGGGTCCTTCGCCGACCATAACCTGCATGAGATCGCGGTTCAAGCCGGCAGCCAACAGCAAGCGCTCCAACTCGATGGCAATTAGAGGGGTAAGCTCCGAAGGTTTCAGCACGACAGCATTCCCTGTCACCAGAGCGGTTAGCGTCTCAATCGCGGGAATCGAGAACGGATAGTTCCAAGGCGAAATGATGCCGATTACGCCGTACGGCTCGCGCACCAGTCTGCCCCGTTTGATGTTCATCACAATGTTGCCGTGCGGAACCGGGCTGTCGCGCAGAAACCGCGCCGCATTGCGAATACAGAACTGCGCCGCGTCAAGGACGACCAACACCTCGGTTGACAGTGCTTCCGCGGCCGGTTTACCAGCTTCCCGGCAAATGAGATCCGCCACCTCATCGCGCCTTTCGCGCAGAAGTTGTTGAAACCGGCGCAGCACTGCGACACGATCGTGCACCGCCATCGCTTGCCACTGCGGTTGAGCAGCTTTCGCGCGAGCGACTGCACTGTGCACATCGTCGGCGGAGGCGCACGCTAGTTCGCCCAGCACCTCTCCGGTTGCGGGATTGGTGCTGACCACGCTTGAGGTTTCGACCACCTGAGCTTCGCTTGCCATGATTAGTACTCGACACTCACGAGATAAAGGCCGCAAGCGGCAGCCGTGGGTCCGGCGGCACTGCGATTGCGGGCTTCCAGGATGGCGGGCACGTCCGCGATCTTCAGCGAACCCTTGCCGACGAGCAGAAAAGTCCCGACGAGATTCCGCACCATGTGGTGCAGGAATCCGTCTCCTCGCACAGTGTAGACCAATTCGTCGTCCGTGCGCACCCATTGCGAGGAGTGAATGGTGCGCACGTTGCCTCGCTTCGTGAAGCCGGGCTCTTCTTCCGCGCTCTCGGCTAGGCGGGCAGCGCGGTCGGGATCGGAGGCGGCGAAGGAGGTGAAGTCGTGTGTGCCCACGACGTGCTCGGAAGCCCTCATTAGCGCTTCTTCATTCATCGGATAAGGATCGTGATACACATAGCGTGCCAGAAACGGCGGGCAGATATCGCCGCGAAAGATGCGGTAGCGATAGGTCTTAGCTTTCGCAGAGTGGCGCGCGTGAAAGCCCTCCGGCACGGCCTCGACTGAATTCACACGAACAGACGCAGGCAGCACGTCGTTCAACGCAATCACGAGATTGCGTTCCGGCATCGGATTGTCCAGTTGCACGGAGGCGACCTGCGCCAAGGCGTGCACGCCGGCGTCGGTGCGGCCGGAACCCTGCGGCAATACATCTTCGCCGGTCAGTCGCTTGAGAGAGTCGGCGAGCGTACCCTGCACGGTTCGCAGACCAGGCTGCACCTGCCAGCCGTGAAACTCCGCCCCGTCATAGGCAAGCGTCAGTTTGAGAGTTCGAGCCACAGCTCCTCGTCATTGCGATTGGCAATTAGCCATTAGCATTTAGCACTTAGCATTTGGGAAGTCCGGTCCCAAGTCTTGTCTGACCCCGAGCCACGGCCTTCGCCGCGAGCTTTCACCAAGGGCTGGGTTCTGGCTAAGTGCTAATTGCTAAACGCTAAGTGCTAATTGCTAAACGCTAAATGCTAAGCCTCTGTTAAGCAGTGTAAAGCTATGTAAAGCATATGTTTATAGCAGAATCTCTCGGCTATACTGGCGTTCTGCTACTCACGAGATCGAAGTCGAGTCCTGTCCCGCTACGACGACACACTGCGCCTGCATCTCAGCTCATTGTCCGGAAAACCCGCTCCGGTGACAGGCCATGGGCGCAAAGGCATGCAGAACTCTTAACGTGCTCTGTTGGAGAACATAGAAATGTTTATTCTTCGTTCCATTAATAATCGCGTTCTGGTGGCGCGAGTGAATTTGCTTTCGCTGTTCATAGGCAGCCTGCTTGGGACCCTGGCTTTCGGCCAGGACACCACCCCGCAACAGCCCACCTCACCGCCCGCGCAGCCGCAACAGGCGACGGTTCCGACGCTCCTGACGCCATTGCCGCAGGCGCCGGCTCCGCAAAACAACGCTCACCCCTACTCCGACCAGAATTACGCCCGCGGAAAGCGTCAGTGGCCTAATCCATTCTCTATCTATTCGCCGCGTTCGGTTCCCAAGGTGGATGTCCACAATTCTTCACTTGTGGACCAGAGCATCCGTGACGGCAAGCTTTATCTGTCTTTGAACGACGCGGTGGCGCTGGCGTTGGTGGACAACCTCGATATCGGCATTCAGCGCTTCAACCTGTCGATCGCCGACACTGACATTTTGCGCACTTCATCGGGTGCTGTGGCTTTGGGCGTCAACGCCGGACTGGTGCAAGGCACTCCCGGCGGCGCGACGGGCACGACCTCCGCCGGCGGTACTGGCACCTCGACGACCGGCTCGACAGGCGGCGGCGTCGGCGGTACCTCGATTGGCGTGGGAGGCGCCGGCTCAGGCGCGGCCGGCCTCGTCACATCGACGCAGGGGGAAGGCCCGCCGCTCGACAGCTACGATCCGGTTATCACCGGGAATCTCGCTTGGGAGCGCGCTCGCATACCAGAGTCCAACACCGTCATCACCGGCAAGAACGAACTGGATGCGAACACAACAACCGCAAATTTCCTGTACACACAGGGCTTCCCAACCGGAACGCTGATGACCGTGGGCTTCGACAACACCCGCAGCTCCTCGAATGCGCTCTTCAACACTCTCGATCCCACTCTGACCCCCAGCTTCCGTTTCCAGGTGCGACAGCATTTGCTGGAGGGCTTCGGCTTCGATCCCAACCTGCGTTACATTCGCATCGCGCGAAATAACAAGGCGATCACCGAGATCACCTTTCGCAACCAGGTGATGACGACGGTGTCCCAGATCGAGAACATCTACTGGGACCTGGTGAACGCCTATGAAAATGTCGCGGTGCAGCAGCGCGCACTCGATCTTGCGAATAAGACGCTTTCGGATAACCAAAAGCAAGTCTCTGCCGGAACGCTGGCGCCGCTCACAGTGGTGCAATCGCAGAGCGCCGTGGCCACGGCCAAGCAGAATCTGATCGCCTCACAGGTGGCGCTACAACTACAACAGCTGCTGATGAAGAATGCCATCACGCGCAACATGGCCGACCCGGTACTTGCCATCGCACCAGTGATTCCGACCGACACCCTCAATACAACCGAGCAGTACCAGCTGCCTTCGGTCGATGATCTGATCGCCGAGGCGCTGAAGCAACGTCCGGAGATCGCAACCTCTCGGCTCACGTTGACCAACAGCGAAGTCACGCGCAAATCGATCCGCAACGAACTACTGCCGGCCCTGGACGTGTATGCCTTCTACGGCGCCTCGGCGCTGGCCGGCCCGCAGAACCCTCTATGTACCGACCCAACGCGGTGCGCCCCGCCGGGATTTCCGGTCGGCTACGGCGGCGCATTTACGAACCTGTTCAACAGCAGCGGACCCGACAAGGGCGTCGGCTTCAATCTCAACATCCCGCTGCGCAACCGCCAGATACAGGCCGACCAGGCACGTTCCTCTTTGGAGTATCGCCAGGCTCAGATGAGCTTGCAGCAAACCGAGAACACCATCATGCTGCAGGTGCGGCAGGCGCAATTCGCGCTCGAGCAGAACTGGTCGGCACTGCAGGCGGCTATCCTGGCGCGCGATTACGCGGCTCAGGCCCTCGACGCCGAGCAGAAAAAAGCTGTCATGGGAGCCTCTACGAGTACTTTGGTTCTTCAGGCATCGAGCAATCTCACGCAGGCTGAGTCCAGCGTTCTGGCGGCTGCGACCAACTACGAAAAATCGAAAGTGCAGCTGGACCTGTATACAGCTGACACATTGAGCCGGCTCGGCATCGACTTAAACGATGCCCAGGCTGCCCATGTGACGCACGAGCCGAATGTTCCGGGCGTGGTTCCCGCCAGTGCGCCGAACGAGCTCACGACGCCGCACATCGTGCCGCTGGGTCCGGGCGGCCCGGGAACAGGACCGACAATGGCGCCACAGCCAGGCGCGCCGCCGACGCAGCAGCAGCAGCAGACGCCACCGCAGCAGCAGTAACTTCACAAACGTGACGAAAGGCCCCGAGCCTCGGGGCCTTTGCTCTTCTCTCGCCCTCAGCGTCGTATTACCATGGAACATTCCCATGGGCCCGAGTCCTCCAGTGCGCCTGCCGGTCGGAGAGGCGGTTTTGCGAAGTGAATCGCAGGGGCTGCGTTCCGCACAGCAGCAAATCGCCCGCCTTGCCGTGCACGACGGCATTCAGGAGGCGTTCGCGTGGTTTCGCACCAGCGCTCGCCGTTTCGAAGATCTGCAACTGGAGGTCACGGCAATTCCTGCGCCGCCGTGGGGTGAGGTCGCGCGCAGTGAGTGGCTGGCGGCGCGCTTCGGCGAATTCGGCCTTGCCGATGTTCACCGTGATGAGCTCGGAAACGTCTTCGGCATCCGTCCGGGCAGCGATCCCAGTGCGCCGTTTATCGCGCTGAGCGCACACATTGATACCGTCTTTCCGGCCGACACCGTCACTTCGGTCAGGCGCGATGGCGGGAAGTTATACGGTCCGGGCGTATCGGACAATTCCTCGGGCATCACGGCACTCCTGGCGATCGCGAGTGCCATGCAGGCGACACGGCTGGCGAATATCGCGCCCATCCTGCTTATCGGCAACGTCGGCGAAGAGGGCGAAGGCGATTTGCGCGGCATTCGGCACATCTATCAGCAGCCGCGATGGTCGGCGAATATAGCCACGCTGCTTGTGATTGACGGCGCAGGCACCGATACCATCATCGCCGAAGGTCTTGGCAGTCGGCGTTACGAGGTGACCGTCCGCGGCCACGGCGGGCATTCCTGGAGCGATTTCGGAGTCGCCAATCCCATCGTCGCGCTGGCCCGCGTCATTGACCGCTTTACACGCACGCCCGTCCCGGTGTCGCCGAAGACGACCTACAACATCGGCATCATTCACGGCGGAACTTCGGTGAACTCGATTCCCGAGTCCGCTACGATGCGCGTGGACACGCGCTCGGCCTCTGTCGACGAACTCGACCGTTTGGAGCGCGCGCTGCATGACGCCGTGGACCATGCCATTCCAGAGATCACTGGACGCAAGAAGCAGGAGTTGCTCGCCGCCGAGGTGCGCGTCATCGGCAACCGTCCAGCAGCAGATCTGCCGGCGGATTCGCCGCTGCTGAAGATTATCCGCGCCGTGGACATGCAACTTGGCAACACCGCCCGCATCCAGCGCGCCTCGACCGACGCCAACATTCCGCTGTCGCTGGGACGGCAGGCGATTGCCATCGGCTCAGGCGGCAGCGGCGGCGGCGCACATACGATTCACGAGTGGTACGATCCCACCGGCCGCGAGCTCGGGCTGAAACGCATTCTGCTGCTGACCGTAGCGTTGGCGGGCGTGGGCGAAGAATGAACTGAAGCTTGCGTGCACTCGTCCGCGGTTTTCGGATGAGTGGGACCACGAATCAAGACCGCAAGTACCGGTCCGCACCAGGAGTGACAGAATGATTCTGAAAGTTCTGGCTGTAGCTCTGGGTGTCATTGTGGTCATCCTGATCTACGCTGCGACCAGGCCCGGCACATTTCGCGTGGAGCGTTCCCTCGTAATCAGTGCAACTCCTGAGAAGGTATTTCCGTTTATCAACGACCTGCATAACTGGCCGCGTTGGGCGCCGCAAGATCGGGAGGACCCGACAATGAAGCGAACATTCGCTGGAGCGGAAAGCGGTGTAGGCGCGACATCAAGTTGGAGCGGCTCGGGAAATACCGGCAAAGGACGCATGGCCATCACCGAATCAAACCCGCCAAGGTCGGTCATCCTGGCGGTCGATTGGGAAAGACCGTTCAAAGCACGCAACATAAACGAATTCCAGCTGCAGCCGGAGGGGCCAAACACCCGCGTCACCTGGAGCATGAGCGGGCCAAATCTGTTCATGATGAAGTTAATAGGTATCTTCGCCAATATGGATCGAATGATGGGCCGACACTTTGAAAACGGACTCCAGAACCTGAAGGCTAGCGCCGAGAAGTAATGGGGACTTCTGTCCCCGTCCAAGGCTTAACCGGTAGCGCGAACGGGATCGCTGACGTAACATCCCCATTAAGCGACTAACGCCGGTCACTCGGGGTTATAGGCCCTCTGAGTTGAAATGAAGGCAATCCTCCCAGTTCTAGCGATCATGCTCCTAACTCTGGTTGTTAATGCCGATAACACCGTGCCACCCGGTGCCCCCGACCTCATCTTCCTCAACGGCGATATCTATACGCAGGCCACCCCGGCCCGCGCGCAGGCGATGGCCGTTCGCGATGGCCGCATCGTTGCCATTGGATCGAACGACGCACTCCGCAGACTGAAGGGCAGCCACACCGAGGTTGTCGATCTCGGCGGGCATTTTGTGATGCCGGGGTTCAATGACGCGCACGTGCATCTGGCCGGCGGTGGGCTGCTTCTGCTTGAAGTCGATCTGATCGGCGTGCAGTCGCTGGCGGAAATGCAACAGCGCATCGCCGCCGGTGCGAAGACAGCACCACCGGGCGACTGGATCATCGGCCGCGGCTGGGACCACACGCTCTGGCCCGGCGAGAAGCTGCCCACGCGCCAGGACATGGACCCGGTGACCGGCGATCATCCTGCGATCTTTGTCCGAGTGGACGGGCACATCGCCGTGGCAAACACCGCCGCTTTAAAAGCGGCGGGCATGTGGCCGAAACAGCCTGATCCGAAGGGTGGTGAGATAGATCGCGCCGCCAACGGCGAGCCGACCGGCATCGTGCGCGAGACCGCCAAGGACATGCTGCTGGCGAAGACACCGCGGCCGTCACTCGCCATGCGCCGCCGCGGCATCGAGCTGGCGCTGGCGAATGCGGCGCGCTGGGGCGTGACCTCCATCCAGGATTACTCCGAGTGGGAGGACTTCCTCGTCTACGAGGAGTTGGAGAAGGAAGGCAAGCTGCCCATCCGCATTAGCGAGTGGCTGACGTTCAAAGAGCCGCTGTCCTTGGAAGAGCAGCACCGCGCCCAGCATCCGGCGGAGGATCCCATGCTGCACACGGCGATGCTCAAGGGCTTTATGGATGGGTCGCTGGGCTCGCGCACGGCTACGCTGAATGCGCCTTATTCGGACGATCCCGGCAATACGGGCCTGCCACAGTACGATCAGGCGACGTTGAACAGGATGTCGGTGGAACGTTCGGAGGCGGGTTTTCAGCTGGGATTTCACGCCATCGGCGATCGCGCGGCGCAGATGGCGCTGGACGCCTTCGCCGAAGTCGAGCGCGATGCCCACCAGAACCATCGCGAGCGCGACTTCCGCTTCCGCATCGAGCACGACCAAGTCATCGATCCCGGCCAGGTTGCGCAATTCAAGACGCTCGGCGTCATCGCTTCCGTGCAGCCTTGTCATCTCCTGACCGACATGAACTGGGCGGTCGAGCGTATCGGAGCGGAGCGGGCGAAGACCTCCTATCCCTGGAAGGATTTCCTGGATCACGGCGTCCCGCTGGCCTTCGGAACCGACTATCCCGTCGAGCCGATCAATCCGTTTCGCGGAATCTATGCCGCGGTGACGCGTGAAAACGAAGCCGGCACTAAGTCGTATTACCCGGAACAGAAGATCACCATCCAGCAGGCACTCGCCGCTTACACAACCGGGTCTGCTTATGCCCAATTCGCCGAAAAAGACAAGGGCACCCTTGCGCCCGGCATGCTGGCGGATTTTGTCGTGCTTGATCGCGACCTGACCAAGGTCCCGCCTCGGGAGATATTGAAGGCAAATGTGTTGCGCACGGTGGTAGCGGGCCAGACAATTTATGAAGCCGGCCATCCAGCCGCTCAACACTAAGCGGCGTCGTCCCGTAGGCCTATGCCGTATGAACGACGGGCCTAGTCCCCGAGGGACTCGACGTGTATTGGGCCCTTTGTACCCCAACGTTCCGCTTCGCTCCACGCTGGGCTGTCATGCACCGCCCTGCGGGCTCTGGTCTGGGTTGCTGCGGTCAATTCAACCAACATCTCGGATTTGTGTACTTTTGTTGCAATCGGTGACCAAACGCCTTTACACATCGTCTAATTGCCTGAGAACACCTCCGTGACTTCCCTTACATCACAGTCTAAGGTCGTGCGACTGTATAATTTCCATTTGGCTCATTGAGCCGGAGGACAGTGAATGGATTCGCAAGTTTCAGGTTTGAGGCGAAGATTCAAGGCCAATCGCTTTGCCCCGACCATGGTGATCCTGGCAACGCTTTCGCTAGGCATTCTGATTGGCACGGTTGTTTCTGGGGCCGTTAAGGGCAAAGAGCAGAACTCCTCGTCTGACGCGACACCGCTGAAGGTTCCCTCGCCCGTCCAGATGTCGAATCAGTTTTCCACCATCGCTCGCCAGCTTGAGCCGTCGGTGGTGAACATCAATACCGAATCCACTATCAAAAACCCGCACCGTCGCATGCCTCCTGATGAAGGTCCAGGCGGCGGCGGCGACGAAGACAATCCGTTCCAGGATTTCTTCAACCGCTTCTTCGGCGGGCAGCCTGGCGGCGGCGGTGGACAAGGAGGGGGTCAGGGTCTCGGTAATGCCCCCGATATGCGTGAGCGCTCGCTCGGCTCCGGCGTCATCGTCGATCCTAAGGGCTACATCATCACCAACAATCACGTGGTGGAGAAGGCCGATAAGATTCGCGTCAACCTGATGGGCGATCCGGAAACGGTCACCTATACCGCTACCGTGGTTGGCACCGATCCCGAAACCGACCTGGCGGTCATCAAAATCGACGCCAAAAAGCCGCTTCCCGCGGCGAGGCTTGGCAACTCCGACAGCATGAACGTCGGGGATTGGGTGCTGGCGATTGGCAGTCCCTTCGGTTTGAACGAGACCGTTACCGCAGGCATCATCTCGGCCATCGGCCGCAACATCATTCCCACCCGCCAGTTTGAGTCGTTCATTCAGACCGACGCGGCCATCAACCCCGGCAACTCTGGGGGCCCGCTGGTCAATATGAACGGCGAGGTCATTGGCATCAACACCGCCATTTACACCAGCGGAGGCGGGTATCAGGGTGTCGGCTTTGCGATGCCCTCCAATACTGTCGTCAATGTTTATAACCAGCTCATCGGTGGTGACCACAAGGTCATGCGCGGATCGATCGGCGTGCAATTCAACGCTGTGCCCAATCCCGCCGTGGCGCGTGTGTATGGCGTGACCAGTGGCGTGACCATTGCCGACGTTACCCCGGGTGGCCCGGCGGAGAAGGCTGGGCTGAAGACCGGCGATACCATCATCTCGGTGAACGGCAAGCCGGTGAAGAACGGCGACGAGCTTGTGGCTGACATCTCCGCGCTGAAGCCTGGAACCCAAGCTAAAGTAGGCTACGTCCGCAACGGCAAGGAACAGACGACTGACGTAACTATCGCGGATCGCTCGAAGCTGTTCGCCGCCCGCCTGGGAGGCGGCGCTGAGGGCAATGAGGAAGGCCAGCCGCAGGAGAGCAAGTTCGGCATCACTGTCCGCGGCATCACGCAGGACATGGCCAACCGCTACAACTTCCCCAATACGAAGGGCGTCATGGTAACGGACGTCAAACCTGACGGCTTCGGTGATACTGCAGGTTTGAGCCGGGGTGACGTGGTCCTCGAGATCAACAAGCAGCCAGTTAACAACGAGGAGGACTTCCAGCGTATCGAGTCGCAGATGAAGAGCGGCCAGGACGTGGTCTTCCTGGTGCGTCCGCGTGGCAGCCGGGACAACACCACCGTGTTCATGGGAGGAACTCTACCGTAAACGAAGCAGGTTTGGATTAAGGGGGTTAGGGCGGTGTTTTCCAGCTCCTAACCCCGATTTCCATCCCCCGTAATAACCAGAGAGTACTCTGGACGGCTCCGGACAGTAACTTCTACAGCAATCCAAACAGCGGCGCACGAGCATCGAAATTCAACATGCCCGGCGCCGCCGGTTCTATTTTGGGACGGGGGGTGCATTTTGTGGTTCCCGAAACGGTTAATGGCTGATTACAATTGGGGAATCCGACTTGCGTCGATAAACTTGCCAGAGAGGTGGTCGTTGCCTATCGCGAATCGTATTTTTCAAAGCGCCAGTATTTTGGCCC
>Ga0335069_10007011_pt1 | contig 16296 bp, 17 predicted proteins | sample Lox_Sample_11_FD_206714 | JGI IMG/M metagenome (GOLD analysis project Ga0335069, IMG submission 206714) | Soil microbial communities from Loxahatchee National Wildlife Refuge, Florida, United States - Lox_Sample_1.1 | ecosystem: Environmental > Terrestrial > Soil > Wetlands | place: USA...
GTATTTGCAGTCGCCGGTGACGCCCCCCGCCTCGGGGTCGTAGGGCGGCGCGCCCGAGTCCTCCACGTAGTACACGTCCCACCCGAGCTGCCGGAACCCGACCAGGTAGTGGATCGCCTGCCACGCCACCCCGGCCATCGGGTACTGGCCGACGATGCCGAGGACCAGGAGCGGCTCACGACGTGGCGGCATGCACGGCCTCCTCTCCGAACTGGGTCTGGTACAGCGTGGCGAAGCGTCCGCCGCGCGCCATCAGGTCCTTGAAGCTGCCCTGCTCGGCGATCCGGCCGTCGTCGAGCACCAGGATGACGTCGGCGCGACGGACGGTGGAGAGGCGGTGCGCGATCACGAACGTGGTGCGTCCCTCGGTCAGGCGTTCGAGCCCGGCCATCACCCGCGCCTCGGTGGCGACGTCGAGGGCCGAGGTGGGCTCATCGAGGATCAGCAGCGGCGCGTCGCGCAGGATGGCGCGCGCGATCGTGATGCGGAGCTGCTCGCCGGCCGAGAGCGTGGCGCCGCCCTCGCCGACGACGGTCTCGAGGCCCTCGGGGAGCCGCGCCAGGAAGTCGTCGAGCTGGGCCAGGCTGGCCGCGTGCTGCACCTGCTCGAGCGTCGCCTGCGGGCTGCCGTACGCGATGTTCTCGCGAACGGTGCTCGGAAACAGGAGCGGCGGCTGGAGCACCATGCCGACCTGCTGGCGGAGCGGCTTGAGCTGGTATTCCCGCACGTCGACGCCGTCGAGCAGGACGCGCCCTGCGGAGGGGTCGTAGAAGCGCGGCAGCAGGCTCACGAGCGTGGTCTTCCCGGCGCCGGTGGCGCCGACGATCGCGACCAGCGCGCCGGGCGGCGCCTCGAAGGTCACGCCCTTCAGCACGAGGCGTGGCGGCTCGTAGCCGAACGCGACGTCCTCGAACGTCACCGCGCCGCGCACCTCCGCGCGCGTGAGCGAGCGCGCGCCCTCTGGGAGGTCCGGCGCGGTCTCCAGCAGCTCGAAGACCCGCTCCGCGCCGACCCGCGCCCCCTGGATCAGGCCGTAGCTCTGCGTGAGCGTGTTGATCGGCGCGTAGAGCGAGGCGAGGTACGTCGTGAAGATCAGCACCTGCCCGACCGTGAGCTGGTGCGAGAGCACGTGCGTCGCGCCGAACCAGATCACGACCGCGGTCCCGACCGCGATCAGCACGTTGACCACCGAGCTGTACGCCGTCTGCACGGTGTAGAGCCGGAGGTACGCCGCCAGGCTGGCGCCGCTCGTGGTGACGAAGCGGCGGTGCTCGTCCTCCTCGGTCGTGAAGGCCTGGATCACGCGGATCGCGTGGATGGTCCGCTGCGCGATCCCCCACAGCGCGCTCTCCTTGACGCGCGCCTCGGTCGCCAGGTCGACGATCCGCCGGCTCATGCCGAAGATCGTCAGCAGGAGCGCCGGCACGACGCCGAGCGCGATCAGCGTCAGCAGCCAGTCGAGCCGGAGCATCACGACCAGCATGCCGACCAGCATCACCGTCGAGCTCAGCACCGGGAAGAAGGCGTTCATCGTGAGGGCCTGGATGGCGAAGGTGTCCGAGGTCAGGCGGTAGAACAGGTCGCCGGCGTCGCGGCGGGCGTGGAACTTGAGCGAGAGCCGTTGGAGGTGGGCGTACAGTTCGCTCCGGAAGTCGTTCACCATCCGTTGGCCGAGGCCGATGGTGGCGTAGTTGCTCGTGACGCTGAGCAACCCGAGCAGCCCGTAGATGACCACCAGCGCCAGGCACGCGAGCGCCAGCAGCTCGCGCGGCGCGAGCCCGCCGAGCCCCCACCCGACCGGCTGTCCCCCCAGCACCGAGTCGACGACGACCTTGAGCGGCCACGGCTTCGCGAGCTCGAGGCCGCCGATCATCAGCACCTGGAGGACGGCGAACAGGAACGGCACCCGGTACGGGACCAGGCGCGCAAGCACCTTGCGGATGACGCGCAGGGTGTCGAGCATGTCGCGGCCGCTACGCGGCCTCGGCGGGCGCCGCCGCGGGCGTCGTCGGCGCCCCGATCGGCCGGAGCGCGATCTGCGTCGCCACGATGTCGAGCGTGTCGTTCAGGACGCCTCCCAGGCTGAAGTTCTCCCACACGATCACGCCCAGGTTCACCAGGCCGAGCGCCAGGCCGACGGCGGTGACCTCCGGGATCCGGAACAACAAGCCGAGAATCACCGCGACCGCGTAGCCGAGGAGCGCCAGCTGCGAGACCCGCGTCAGGCGGATCTCGCAGCGCGCGTTCAGCAGCCGCTTGCTGCCGCCGTGGTTCTCGGCCGCGACCGTGAGGCGCGCCTTGGTCCAGATGCCGCGGTAGATCTCGATGTCCCAGCGGTTCCAGCCAGGGTCGACGGCGATCAGGTACTTGCGCGGGATCAGGAAGTCCATCACGGCGCCGAGCAGGGCCTCCTTCTCGTGGCCCTGCTCGCTCCAGTAGCCGAGCGTGAAGGCGCGCTGGGACCAGTTGACGTCGGGCGACTGCCGCGACGCCTCCACCTCCACGCGCTCGACGTCGCCCAGGCCGCGGAGCCGCCAGAGGTAGCGCTGGAGGCCGCGCGCGAGCGGGCCGACGTAGGTCAGCAGCGCGATCAGCGCCCGCGAGCGGACGCCGCTGAAGCGCGGGTCGACGCGCGCCGACACCGCGGTCCCGATCGACCACGCGATCGAGATCCCGAGCGGGATGGCGGCGATCGGGAGCGTCCGCGGCGTGAACAGCGCCGACAGGAACAGCAGCAGCGCGATCGCGTTCCACTCGAGCGTGAACGGCAGGTAGCTGAGCAGCGACGACGGCGGCTCGTACATCGCCTGGAAGAGCCCGCGCCCGAACGCGCCGAAGTAGATCACCGGCTTCCGCGACAGCACGGCGGTCGTCAGCTCGCCGTAGATGCGGCCGAGCCAGCGCGACTGGCCGAGCATGTTGAAGCGGTACGGGTGCTTGAAGTAGAGCAGCGCCTCCGCCTTCCCGTAGCCCATCTGCTGCTTCACGTAGGCCTGCACGGTGTTGCGGCGGTAGTGCCACACGGTCGCGGCGGCGCTGAACCCGATCGCGTAGCCGCGGTTCTGGAGCCGCCAGCAGAAGTCGACGTCGTCGCCGGCGGCGGCGAAGACCGGCTCGAAGCCGCTCACCTCCTCGAGCACCTTCTTGGTGAAGGCCATGTTGCAGCCCGGGATGTGCTCGGCGACCTCGTCGTTCAGCAGGACGTGCGTCGGCCCGCCGGGCGACACCGCGACCGCGGCCGGGACGAGACTCGGCTCCGCCGGCGGGAAGTTCGGGCCGCCGACGGCGACGAAGCCGCTGCGCACGAACTTGTAGACCAGGAACGCGAGCCAGTCGGGATCCGCGACGCAGTCCGAGTCCGTGTACGCGACGATCTCGCCCGTCGACGCGGCCGCGCCGACGTTGCGGGCCACGCTGAGTCCCTTGTTCTCCTGCGAGATGATCCGGAGCTGCGGCCCGTTCGGGTTCGAGTCGTAGAGCGCCTTGTACTCCTCGCTGATCGCGAGCGTGCGGTCCTTCGACCCGTCGTTGACGACCAGGACCTCGTAGTCGGGGTAGTTGAGCGTGCGGAGCGACGCCAGGCAGTCGGCCATGGTGCGCTCGGCGTTGTAGGCGCAGACGACCACCGAGACCCGCGGCGAGTGCTCGAGACGCGGAGGCAGCGGAGCGGCGTACTGCGCCTGCACGGCCTCGAAGGCCGGCTTCGGGTTCCGCTGCGCGTCGACCAGGCCGAAGGCCCAGTCGGCGATCTGCGAGCCGCCGGTGAACCAGTCGTCGGTCCAGGAGAAGACGAACGTCCCGGCGGCGCCCGACTCGAAGCCGGCGCGGACCATCCAGCCGAGGAGCCGCCCCTGCTCGTCCTGCCCCTCGCGGATCGAGTCGACGCCGAACTCGGAGAGCACCAGCGGCTTGTCCTCCGCCAGGTTCTGGAGCCGCGAGATGTAGCGCCGGAAGTCGGCCTCGCGGTGGAGGTAGACGTTGAAGCTCAGGAAGTCGAGGAACTCGTGCAGGTCGAGGTACTCGGTCGATGGGAAGTTCGCGTAGCTGACGAGCGCGTCGGGCGCCTTGTCCTTGATCTCGTCGCGCAGCACGCGGAGAAAGTCGCGGACGCGTTCCGGGCCGTACCAGCGGACGATGTCCGGGGGGATCTCGTTCCCGACCATGATGCCGAGGAGCGCCGCGTGCCCGCCCAAATTCTCGGCGGCCGCCCGCATGGTCCCACGGATCTCGTTCACCAGCTCCTTCCGGTCGAGGAAGCAGACGTGCTCGGCCCAGGGGACGGTGACCAGGACCCGGATGCCGTGCTCGCCGCAGCGGTCGAGGAACCAGCGCGGCGGGACCGTGAAGGTGCGCAGCGTATTCGCGCCCAGCTGGCCCATCAGCTTCAAGTCGCGGACCATCGTCGGCTCTTCGGGCAGCGGGAAGCCGTGGCTCGCGACGCCGAACGGACCGTAGGACACACCCCGGAGGTAGAGCTTGCGATCCCCCACGAAGAAGAACTTGCCCCCGATGGTCACGGGGACGCCGTCGAGCGCCGGAGCGGGCAGGCACTCCGGGAGCGGACGCAGCATGGCCTGATTCATCGAAGGGGGAAGAGCCGCGGAGAATAGACGACCGCCCGGAGGCTCACAATGGTCGAAGGGCCGGGCGGTTTTTCCTTCCCCTGGCCTGCGGGCCTCGTGTAAGGTCCGGCGCCACGCGCATCCCGGCCGTCAACACGGCGGGACGCCGCGGGATGCGCCAGCCCTCGTGACCAACGCCCCCGCCCTGGCCTCCTCGGCGACGGTGGCCCAGGCGGTGAGCTACGAGATCGGGAACGCGGGCACCTGCCACATCGACCAGCTCACCGGTCCGCTGCCGAACACACGGTACTACTACCGGCTGAAGAGCAACGGCGTCGTCGTCCAGGACGTGCTCACCTTCAAGCCCCCGTCGGACACCAGCGATACCTTCTTCACAGTGATCGGCGACTGGGGGCAGCAGAGCACCGGCGAGTCGCAGGCGCCAACAACCAGGACGCGGCCAACCCCGACTTTCTCATGACGGTCGGCGACAACGTCTGCCTGAACGACACGCAGTCGGATTGGGACAACAACCTGTCCTACTAGGAGAACGGGCTCCGGCGCTGGTCGTTCAGAGTGCGGCACCGCCGCCTCCGGCCGGATGCCGTGCAAGAGCCTCGATTGCCACGCGACCGTGACGATCAAGCCGTCGAAGGTGACGATCGCGGGCCCGCTCACGGCGCCGCTCACGGTGCGCGTGACCCACGGCGCCAGCATCGACCGGGTCGGGACGGTGTCGTTCTGCAAGGGCTCGCCGACGACGCTGAGCTGCAAGTAGCGCCGCCGGGCGGCGCGTAGGGGGGGAGCCCCTGCCTAGCGGGTCGACTTCTCGCGGGCGGGGGCGCCGCGCCACTCGCGCACGAGCCGGGCGATGGAGGCCGCCCAGGCGAGGACGAGTACGGCGAGGGAGAGCTGGAGCATGCGGGGATAGAGCAACCCGCATGCCGGGCCCCCGGCAGCAAGGACGAGGCGTCGTGGGCCGGCGAACCGTCATCTGGCCAACGATCCGGCACGGCGGTGCCGTCGATTTCGACACGCAGGGTCGTTCTGCTACAGGCTGAGGCCGCGCCGGGATGGCGAAACTGGCAGACGCGGCGGACTTAAAATCCGCTGACCCGCGAGGGTCGTCCGAGTTCGAGTCTCGGTCCCGGCACTACGGCGACGGCTGAACGCCGACGAGCGTCGCGGACACCGACCGCGATCCGGCCAACACCGGACGGTGTCCCTCCAGACGACCCTGACCGGCGCGGACGCGGCGGTCGGCAGCCTCCTGTATCCCGTCGCCTTTCTCGGCATGGGGGCGAACGCGCTCGACGCCCTGCGTGCCCAGGGCTACGACGTGTCCGACTCGCGCAAGTCCCCCGCGGCGACGTGTCAGGGGGCGATGCTGCGTCCCGAGGGATGCACCGATCTCGCCAACCAGCTGGCCCGGACCCTGGACGCGGCACTCGCGACCGGCGACAGCGTGGAGCGCGGCCCCTTCCTCGCCGGCGTGCAGACCTTGGGCTTCGAGTCCTGCCAGGGGCCGACGAGTACGACGTCGACCACGCTCTGCGGGACGGGAGCGACCGACTGCGGCGGGGTGTGCGTCGATCTCATGAGCGATCCGAACAACTGCGGCAGTTGCGGGAACGGGTGCACGCGGACCACGCCGTCCTGCGTGCTCGGGACCTGCACCTCCCCGTAGACGCGTCGTCGTCGCGCGCGTCGTGGCCCCTCGCGCGCTACTGCGCGGCCGGGTCGAGCTTGCGGGCGAGGGCCTCGAGCTTCGCACGGGTCGCCGGCGGCAGGCTGCGGAGGAAGGCCTCGGGGTCCGAGCGCCCCTTCTCCACGGCGGCGGCCATCCGCGCGGGATCGCCGTCGTAGGTTGCGACCAGGTCGCCGAGGACGGCCGCCGCGAGGTCCGCGAACTCGTGGCCGAGGTCGGGGGAGCGCTCGATCCCGCCGAGCCGCGGGTCGAGCGCGGGGGCGCCGGGCGAGCCGGGTGGGGTCTGCCCGAGCGCGGCGATCGCGGCCGACAACGCGTCGGCGGTCGGGCCGTCGGCGGACCCGGCACGCGCCAGCGGCTGGACCCCGACGAGCACGGCGAGCAGCACGCCGGCTGCGATGCGGACGACGGACATGCGAGAGAGCGCAGCAAGCGCCGCGCCAGGGCGGTACGCCCGGCATCCGGCGCCAGAGTATCCTCCTGGTGACGCGCCAGTGACGGAGAACGACCGATCGAGGCGGTATCGGTGACTTTCTCCCCAGCGGCGGCCAGGAGAGGCCGTCGACGGAGGGTCCCATGGGACATCCCCGCACCCGCCCCGCCCTCCTCCTGGCCTGCGGGTCGGCGTCCCGAGCAAGCTGCGCGTGCTGTTGAATGTCTGCCCGTAGCTACGCGCGCGCGCCGAGCGTCGCTTCGAACAGCCGGCGGTCGCCCTTCGCCGCCTGCCGGAACGCGCGCGGCGAGACGCCGGCCGCGCGGTGGAACGTGCGGACGAAGTTCGCAAGGTCGCCGAAGCCGACGTCGTAGGCGACATCCGTGATCGCGCGGGTGTCGTCGGCGAGGAGGCGCGCCGCGTGCCGGAGCCGCGAGCGCACCAGGTACTAGTGCGGCGTCACGCCCAGCACGCGCGCGAACAGCCGGAGGAAGTGGAACGGACTCAGGTCCGCTTCCGCGGCCACCGTCTCCAGGTCGAGCGGCTCGTGCGCGTGCGCGTCGATCCAGCAGGCCGCGTCGACGGCGCGTCGCCGATCCCGCGCCCGGGCGTCGGGCGCGCGGCGCGTGCCGCCGCTCGCGAGGTCCACGAAGCGCGCGGCGAACAGCAGCCCGACCTCGTCGAGCCCGACGTCGCTCTCGTGGTCGACCGCGGCCTGCGCCAGCTCGCCCAGCACCATCAGCGCCGGAAGCGGGGGCACGCCGCCCGTCCGCCAGACGTCGCCCGGGTCGCCGATCGTCTCCACGACCTCGGGGGCGAGCTGGAACGACAGGCACTCGTCGCCGAAGCCGTGGTCGTGGGTGCAGGTGTACTCGTCGCCCGGGCAGCCGACGAGCACCGAGCCCACCACCAGCTCGAACGCCCCGGCGCGCGTGCGGCAGCCGAAGCTCCCGGTCCGCACGTCGGAGACCGAGTAGCCCTGGTGCACCTCGACGTAGGGCGCGTCGGCCGGGCCGGCCGTGCAGCGGTAATCGCTGACCTGGATCGCGCCGCGCCGGAGCACCGTCGCTGTGACGATGCGCGCGCGACTCTAGTGCCGGCCGGGGGCGGCGGGCAACCGCGACGCTACTTCGACGCGCGCTCGGCCGCGCGCCAGAGGTACCAGCTCGCGACCGTACGGTACGGCTTCCAGCGCTCGCCGCGGCGCTCGATCTCCTCGCGTCCCGGCAGCTGGCGGGTCCGGAACGCGACCGAGAAGCCCTTCCGGATCCCCAGGTCGTCGACCGGCAGCACGTCCGGACGGCCGAGGCGGAACATGAGCAGCATCTCGACCGTCCAGCGACCGATGCCGCGCACGGCGGTGAGACGCTCGACGATCTCGTCGGCGTCCATCCGGTGGACGTCGGCGAGCGTCGGGATCTCGCCGCGCTTCTGCCGCGCCGCCAGGTCGCGGAGCGCGAGCAGCTTCGGGCGTGAGAGACCCGCGGCACGGAGCTTCGCGTCGGAGACGCGGAGGATGCCTTCGGCCGTCGGCGCGTGCCCGGAGCGCGGGAAGAGCGCGCATACCCGGCCGAAGATGGTCGCGGCGGCCTTGCCGCTCAGCTGCTGGTAGACGATCGCCTCGGCGAGCGCGACGAAGATGCTGGGCGTCCGCTTGAGCTGCATCGTGAACGGGCCGGCGTGGTCGATCGCGCGGGCGAGCGCCTTGTCGGCGGCGCGCAGGTGGGCGACGGCGACGTCCGGGTCGAAGCCGAAGGCGCCGTCGCCGTCGAACAGCGCGCCCTGCCCTGCGCCTTCGATCGCGAGCATGCGGAGCTTGGTCGAGACGCCGCCGTCGGCGCTGAAGCCGCCGGCCTTCCCGCCCGCGGCAAGGACGCGGTGGCACGGCACGATCACGGGGAACGGGTTCCGCCCGAGCGCCTGCCCGACGGCGCGCGCGGCGCCCGGGGCGCCGATGCGCGCGGCGATCTCGCCGTACGACAGCGTCGCGCCGGGGGCGATCGCGCGCGCCGCCTCGTAGACGCGGCGGTGGAACGGCGCCACGCGCTCGAGATCGAGCGCGACGATCGACAGGTCCACCGGCTCGCCGCGGAGCAGCCGCACGATGCCGTCGACCGCGCGCCGGACGTCGGCGGGCGGCGGGATCTCGGCCGCGTCCGGGAAGCGCCGGCGGAGCCGCGCCCGCGTCCGGGCCTCGCCGCCCTCGGGCAGCTGCACCCCGACGATCCCCCCCTCGCCCCAGGCGATTCCGCACGCGCCGATGGCGGTCTCGAAGAGCGCGATTCCTTGCATAAGGTCGGGACCAGCTTGCGCCTCCGGGCGGGACGCCGGCTTGGAGGATCTTGCGGTCCGCTTCGGCACCCTCAGTCCTCCGCCCGGACCGGGAAGCGGTCGAAGTAGAACCCGAACCGCTCCCGCACGCGCGCCGGGGCGACGCCGAAGTCCCGCTCGAGGTCGTACGCGATCTGGCCGTGCTTGCCCCGCGGGTGCTCGTCCATGAAGCCGTCGAGCGCGGCCCGGGCCTCCGTCGTCAGCGGCAACCCGGCCCGCTCGTAGATGCGCGCCACCATGCCGATGTCGTCGGCCATGAACTCGTGGAACGGGACGTCGATGGTGCGCTCGTCCGGCAGCCGGTCCCGGTCCCGGACGCAGGCGCGCAACAGCCGCTCGACGCGGTCGACCCAGTAGGCGGCGAGGCCCGCAGGATCCACCCGCGTCCGCCGGAGGCGATCGCCGTAGGCCAGCATCGTGATCGCGGAGCGGATGACCGCCACCGGGTCGCGGTGCGTGATCGCGATGGTCGCGTCGGGGAAGGTCTCGTGGAGCGGCACGAGCTGCTCCAGGTGCTGCGGGGACTTGAGCACCCAGCGGTCCGGGCCGCGGAGCCACTGGAGCGCCTGCAGCGCGCGCTTGAGGTAGGCGTAGTGCGGCCGCATGTCGAGCGACAGGTAGAAATCGCGCCAGCGCGGGACGTGCGCGAGCCACTCGAGGAGGTACGTCGCGAAGTCCATCTCCTGCAGCTCGATCTCCTCGTGGACGTGCCCGGGCGGCATGTCGTGCATCGCGCGCAGCAGCGGGAGGCGCGCGGCCTGCGCCTCGTACGTCACCCGGCAGCGCTCGTAGCGGGGATCGCGACCGTCGGGTCCGGGGCGCTCACCGGCGATCGAGATCGGCTCGAGGCTCTCCCAGTACGGGAGCGAACGGAGGCGGGCGTCGGCCGCCATCAGGTTCAGGAGATGCGTGGTGCCCGAGCGCGGGAGGCCGGCGACGACGATGGGCGCCCGGATCTCGACGTCGAGGACCTCGGGGTGGCGCTTCACCAGGTCCTCGAGCCGGAGGCGGTTCGCGAGCGCGCGGACGCAGCTCCCGAAAACCGAGAGGCGACCGACCGGCGACAGCTCCGTGTCGGCGTCGGCGGCCGCGAGCCAGACCCGGAGCCGGGCGCGGAAGTCGTCGGCGCCGAAATCCGCGAGGCCGGTCTGCCGGCGTGCGGCGGCCAGCACCGCCTCCTCCGAGAGCGTGACGGGCATGCGCGCGGCGTTCGTGAGCGCCGTCTGCTGGGACTCGGTGAGCACCGGGTGCGCGAGGTCGTCGATCCGGATCACGCGCCGCCGCCCCCGAGGCGTTCGAGCCGCCGGATCTCGTGCTCGAGCCAGCGCGTCTCCCAGAAGTTGACGCTGCGGGCGAGGAGCACGCGATGCGCGGCCAGGCTGGCGGCGACGGCGCCGGCGTGGCCCGGCGCGGCGGCCAACGCGGCTTCGGCCAGGTGGATCGCCTCGACCGGCGCCGACTCGGCTCTGGCGCGCGCCGCCGCCGCCACCGGGTCCGGGCCACCCGCCAGCGCCACCAGGTCGGGCGACACCTTCCAGTACGGCACCGGGTACAGCTCGGTCGTGGAGCGCGCGTGGAACCAGCCCGAGTACATCTCCCAGATCGCGCGCGCCGACCAGGTGATCTTGCCGTAGCCTTCCCCCACCTCCAGCTCGGGCGGCATCCGGATCTCCCGGAGCATCGTCCAGACGTCGCTCCCGGCATTCATGGCAGCGACCACCGCGTCGTGGACGTGGAGCACGGCGGCCTGCATCCGCTCGAGCTCGGTCCGGATGACATCGTGGCCGACCACCGGTCCCCCGTGCCCGACCAGCAGCATCTCGGCGCCCAGCCCGAGCAGCACGTCGAGCGTCTCGACGTAGCGGAGCGCGTCGCGATAGCGGTCGCCGCGGATCGTCACCAGGTTCGGGAAGTGGCCGAAGAGCGCGCCGAACACGTTGCCCGTGAAGCAGATGCGGTGCGCGGGCAGCCAGACCAGCATCGAGTCCTCGGTCTCGGCGCCCGCGACCGCGATCAGCTCGACGCGGAGCCCGCCCAGCTCGAAGGCGTACCGGTCGTGGACGGTGATCGTCGGCGCCGGGCGCGACTGCACGGGGACGCGGCCGCCCTGCGGCTGCTGCTTGCGGTCGATGCTCTCCGCGAACGCGAAGTAGGCGCGCCGCTGGCGGAACGCCGCGAGGCGCGCGTCGTACGCCTGCTGCGCCGCACAGTTCGCCTGCGCGACGACCTCCGTCCCGGCCTCGCGGAACGCGTCCACCCCGCCGACGTGGTCGACGTGCCCCTGCGTCAGCACGACGTAGCGCACCGGGCGCCCGTCGACCTCGTCGAAGTACGCCTTGTGGACCGGCGCCTCGAATCCCATCCCGGTGTTGACGACGATCCGCCCCTCGGTCGTGACGATCAGGTACGCGTTGGAGTTCCCTTCCGAGAGGTAGACGAAGTCGTTGATTGCGCGCCGGCGGATGGTGGTGGCCGGGCGGATGTCGAAGCCGGTCGGACGGGAGCGCCAGAGCATGCGGCGGCCTAGCTCCGGGACTCCGGCAGCGACGGGTCGATGAGGACCTTGATCGCGTCGCTCTCGACGTCGTCGAAGAGCCGCTGGACGCCGCCGAGGGACGTCGTCCCGGTGACGAGCTGGCGCGCGTCGATCGTGCCGTCAGCCACCAGCGCCAGCGCCGCATCGAAGTCGCGCGGCGTGTACGCCAGCGACGGGAGCAGCGCGATGCTGCGCGCCAGCCACCGGATCGGGTGGATCTCGGCCGGGGTGTGGTGCGCAGACACCATCACGACGCGCCCCCCGACGCGCGCCAGGCCCGCGGCGCGCTCGACCGACTCGGCGCGGCCGCTGGCCTCGACCACCACGTCGGGCCCGCCGGCCGTGCGCTCGCGGATCTGCTCGTCGGCTGCGGCGTCGGAGTGGAGCACCTCGAGTCCGAGACGTCGCCCGCACGCCAGGCGCGCGGCGCGGAGGTCGAGGCCGAAGACCGTCGCGCCCTGCCGACGCGCCAGCATCCCCGCCAGGAGCCCGATCGGACCGAGCCCCACGATCGCGACCCGGCTGCCCGGGCGGACCTCGCCGAGGCCGACCGCGTGGTACGCGACCGCGGTCGGCTCGACGAGCGCGCCCAGCCGGACGTCGAGGTCGCCCGGCAGCCTCCGGAGCGCCGACGCCGGCACCACCGCGCGCTCCGCCATGCCGCCGGCCCCGCCGCCGCAGCCGATCGTGAGCTTTGTGCCGGCCGGACAGAGGTTCTCGCGGCCGGACACGCACCACTCGCAGGCGCCGCAGTAGAGGATCGGCACCACCGCCGCGGCGTCCCCGGGCCGCCAGCCGCCGACACCGGGGCCGACCTCCTCGACGGTCCCCGCGAACTCGTGCCCGAGCGTCGTGCCGTCGGGGAGCAGCCGGCTCCGAACGTACATGTGGTCGGTGCCGCAGATACCGCAGGCGGCGACGCGCAGGACGACCGCGCCGGGCGTCGGCACGGGGTCGGGCGTCGTCGCGACGGAGAAGCGACCGGCGGTGAGCGTCGCTGCGCGCATGGCGGCTCTCTTCCCACAGCTCCGGGCGGGAGTGGAAGGGGCGGCGCGCCTTGCGGCGCGCGTCGCGTTCGGATTACGACGCTGCGGCATGACGACGCTCGCGGCGCGCTGGGACTTCTCGGGAGCGCACGTGCTGGTCACCGGCGGGTCGAGCGGCATCGGGCTCGGCATCGCGCGCGCCTTCCACGACGCCGGCGCACGCGTCACCATCACCGGGACGCGCGCCGCCGGGACGGACTACGCCGAGGACCTGGCGTCGTTCGAATACCGACAGTGCCGGATGACCGACGCCGACGCGATCGCGGCGGTCGCGGGCGCGCTGGGGACGCTCGACGTGCTGGTCAACAACGCCGGCCAGAACCTGCCGGGCGGGCGCAGCGAGTACGACCCGGCGGTGTTCGAGGAGGTGGTCGCGGTGAACCTGTTCGGCAGCTTCCGGATGGCGACCGCCTGCCGTCCGCTGCTCGCGGCCAGCACCGCCGACGGCGGCGGGAGCGTCGTCAACCTGGGGTCGATGTCGAGCTTCTTCGGGATCGCGCCGGTGCCGGGGTACGGCGCGTCCAAGGGGGCGCTGGTGCAGCTCACCAAGACGCTCGCGGTCGCCTGGGCGCGCGAGCGCATCCGCGTGAACGCGGTCGCGCCCGGCCTGATCGATACCGGCATGACGCGACGGATGCTCGGCGTCGACGCGATGGTGGCGCCGATCCTCGCGCGCACGCCGCTCGGGCGCGTCGGCACGCCGGCGGACGTGGCGCCGGCGGTGTTGTTCCTCGCGAGCAGCGCCGCGCGCTACGTGACCGGGCAGACGCTCGCCGTCGACGGCGGCTTCTCGATCCAGGGCTGACGTCAGCCCGCGGCGGAGACCGGCGCGTCCTCCTCGCGGAGCCGGACCGGGGTCATCTGCTCGGGGAAGCGGCCGCGGATCGGGGCGTAGAACGCGCGTACGCGGTCCATGTCGGCGCGCACGTCGCCGCTCGGCGTGAACACGAGCCCGATCCCGCCGACCTTCCGCGCGTAGTCGAGATAGGCGCACACGATCGGCACGCCAGCCCCGCGCGCGATGTGGTAGAAGCCGGACTTCCAGTACTCGGCCCGGCGCCGCGTCCCCGATGGCGGGACGACGAGGAAGAGACGCGCGCCCGCGGCCAGCCGGTCCACCACCTGCCGCACGAGGTCCTGGCGCTCGCTGCGGTCGACCGGCACGCCGCCGAGCCACCGCATGAAGCCGCCGAACGGCCGGCGGAACAGCTCGCGCTTCCCGAGCCAGGCCGGCTTCACGCCCAGCGAGTACGCCACCGCGAGCATGAACGGCAGGTCCCAGTTCGTGGTGTGGGGCGCGGCGATGACGATCGCGCTCGGGCACGCCGGCAGCGCACCCGCGACGCGCCAGCCGAACAGCCGCAGGTACAGGCGCCCGAGACGCTGCGCCGTGCGCGACGCACGCGCGCCGACGATCGCCGGCGTCCGATCCGACATGGCGCTCGACATGGGCGGCGCACTCTACGGGGCGAAACGGGCCGACACAATCGGCGCACAGCGCCACATTCGAATGCCCGCGAAGCGCGCGCGTCTCACCACGAGATGCCACCCGAGCCGCCGCCCACCGAACGTGTCCCGAGCCCGCTCGCGCAGGGGCTGTTCGCGACCGTCGGCCTCGTGCTGGGCGGCGTCACCGTGATGGCGCTGTCCGAGATGTATCCGCCCCGCGCGGGGCTGCTCTCGCTTCTCCTCATCCCCGCCGTCGCCGCCCTCTCGCTGCTCGTGCTGCTGGTGGCCGCAATCGTGATCTACCGGCGCACGGGCGAGCTGCCGACGCAGTGGTTCGTCGCCGGGTACGTGCTCGCGATGGTGCTCTGGGGGTCGGTGCTGGTCGGAGAGGAGACCGTCGCCTTCGTCCGCGATCGCATGCCCTCGAACCTGGGCGTCGCCGGGGTGTGACGCTCACTCGGGGTGGTGATGCCCCGGCATCGGGAGCGTGATCGTCCCGATCGCACGCACGAGATCGCCCCGCACCACCACGCACCGGCGGTCGTAGACGCCCGTCAGCAGCTCCTCCACCCGGACGTCGACGTCGGCGACGCCATTCCCCTCCGCGTCGAGGGCGAGGATCTGCGCGAGCGCGTCGTCGAGCGACGGCTCGCCCCCGCCGGTCGCGATCCCGAGGACCCGGCTCCGACACGAGCGCCCCTCCGCGCCGGGGCGGAGGAGCTTGGTGGCGGGCGCTGCCGATCCGGGCGTCACCAGCGCCACGCGCCCGAGCGGGACCGTGCAGCCCCCGAGGGCGATCGCGGCGAGCAGCGCCCAGCGGCGCCGGCGGGTCGGATTCGGCATGGCCGGCGAGAGCTGCCACGACGGTCGCCCTTCTGCAACTCGCGGCGCCCGTGCTACGACCGTCGCATGGAAGCAGCCCCCGGCCTCGGGCCGACGTCGCACTACTTCTATTCCCAGCGGCTGAAGCTGCACTACGTCGACTGGGGGAGCGCCGAGAAGCCGCCGCTGCTGCTGGTCCACGGCGGGCGCGACCACTGCCGGAACTGGGACTGGGTGGCGGCGGACCTCCGGCGGGACTACCACGTGATCGCGCCCGACCTCCGCGGGCACGGCGACTCGGCGTGGGCCGTCGGCAGTACGTACTCGATGATCGACTACGTGCTCGACCTCGCGGCGCTCGTGAAGAGCCTCGAGCTGAGCCCCGTGACGATCGTCGGGCACTCGCTGGGCGGGTCCGTGTCGCTCCAGTACGCGGGGGTCTACCCCGACCGCGTGTCGCGACTGGTGGCGATCGAGGGGCTCGGGCCGCCGCCCGGTCTCACCAAGCCGCCGTCGGCGCAGGCGCGGATGCTCCAGTGGGTGCGCGAGATGCAGTCGCTCGCCCGTCGGCATCCGCACGCCTACCCGTCGCTCGAGGCGGCGGTCGAGCGGATGCGGGAGGCGAATCCGCGGCTGACGCCCGAGCAGGCCCTCCACCTGACCGTCAACGGCGTGCTCCGGGTCGAGGACGGGACCTACGTCTGGAAGTTCGACAACTTCGTGCGCGCGGTGTCGCCGTACCTGTTCAACCTGGACGAGGCGCGCGAGATCTGGGGACACATCGCCTGCCCCGTCCTGCTGGTGCGCGGGAGCGAGTCGTGGGCCCCCGACCCCGAGGCCGACGGCCGCGCCAAGGCGTTCTGCAACGCCGACAACCTCACCATCGCGGGCGCGGGGCACTGGGTGCACCACGATCAACTCGAGGCGTTCCTCGGCGGGGTACGGGCGTTCCTGGGCGTCGCATGAGGGGCGTCGCCGCCGTGCTGCTGTCCCTGGCGCTCGCCGCGGGCGGCTGCGGATCGTCGTCGAGCGAGACGCAGAGCGACGTGCGGGCGTATCTCCAGAAGACCACCGGCTGGGCGCCCATCGAGTCCGAGACGGCGCGCGTGCTCGAGCGCATCCTGGCCACGCAGTTCGTCGACGAGCCCGAGGTCCTGCACCAGATCCAGGAGAGCCGGCCCCGGATCCTCGCGCACCTCCAGGTCGTCCGGGCGCTGGCGCCGACGAACCCGCGCATCCAGAAGATCAACCGCACCTACGTGAGCGCGTGGGAAGGGCTGCTTGCCGGATACGCCGCGATCGAGGAGGGGTTCTCGTCGGGCGACTACACCAAGCTCGCGCGCGGACGCGAGGCGATGGCGGCCTGGCGCGACGGGATCATGGACGTCGCGCGCGAGCTGCGGGAGCTG
>Ga0335069_10007012_pt1 | contig 16295 bp, 12 predicted proteins | sample Lox_Sample_11_FD_206714 | JGI IMG/M metagenome (GOLD analysis project Ga0335069, IMG submission 206714) | Soil microbial communities from Loxahatchee National Wildlife Refuge, Florida, United States - Lox_Sample_1.1 | ecosystem: Environmental > Terrestrial > Soil > Wetlands | place: USA...
CTCTGGCACTCCAAAGACAGCTCCGTTCCCTTGGGTGGCTATCCCACACGCAAGCTCTTCTATCAGCCGCGACTGGGAGCCGCCTACGACCTCTTTGGTGACGGCAAGACGGTCATTCGTGGAGGATGGGGTCGCTACTACTTCCATACCGGCCAGTTTACAAGCGGCCTGGATGCTTCTGCGGGAGTGCAATCCACCGGTTTCGATGGGAAGGTTGCGTTGAGCAAGACTACCAGCCAACCCATCCTGGTCAATCCGCTACCCGCCCAGCTGACCGGCGTAGCTCCCTGGAATGGAGCCGTCGCGAATGACGGACTGGACACGGTGAACTTCAGCGCGACCCCGTCGGGTCCCGCGGCCGTGGACGGCAAGGATGACAACATGGGGTACACGGATAACTGGAACGTCACTATTTCCCGTCAGTTGCCGTGGTCGAGCGTGTTTGAGATTGCCTACATCGGCAACCGGCAACGAGACCTCGCGAGCGGAGGCAATGGTGGCAGTGTAGGAATCAATACCCTGAACATCAACCCGATACCAGTCGGAGCAATGCTGGCCTCGAACAATGGCGGCGCTGATCCGAACACACTCAATAGCGGCAGCTTCCGCGAAAACATCCCAGGTTACGGGGATCTGTATGTGTCCACCCACAACGGTCATGGTAGCTATCATGGCTTACAGGCCGCTTGGATGCGCACGAAGGGCCGCTACACCATGAACCTGAATTACACCTTCAGCAAGTCCGAGGGTGTGTTGGGAAGTAACGGCAATCTGATCGACCAATTCGACGTAAATCACAACATTGGCGTGCTGCCCAACAGCCGCAAACATCTCTTCAACGCCGTCTATTCCGTCGACCTCCCGAAAGTTAATGTCAACAAGTGGCTAGGTGGCGTCGTCAATGGCTGGCAGGTCACGGGTATCATTCAGCTTCAGAGCGGCCCCAACCTGACCGGATATCAAAACCAGAACTTTGGCATGAGCTACAGCGGGAAATACGGAAGCAATGGCAGCAGTGCGATTATTCCGGGCTCTCAGACCACGCAGAATCCGAATGGTATCGCAATCAACAATCTCTCGATTCTGGGCACACCAGATATCCAGCTCAACCCGATCTTGACCTGCAACCCGAGTTCGGGTCTGAAATCGCATCAGTACATCAACGCGAGTTGCTTTTCGGCTCCGACGCAGGAGGGTCAGAACGGCCCGATCATCCTGCCGCCCATCTATGGACCGTCCTACTTCAATTGGGACGCGGGCTTGTTCAAGAACTTCGCCATCACCGAAAGCCAGAAGCTGCAGTTCCGCTTCAACTTCTACAACTGGATGAACCATCCGTTGTGGTCATTTAACGGAAGCAATCTCAATCTCGGGTTCACTCAAGACACGGCAGCCAACAATTACAACATGTCTCAGAGTAACTCGACATTCGGCTACACCACAACGAAGCAGGGTCACCGCATCATCGAGATGGGAGTCAAGTACTACTTCTAAACTCGACGAGATTTAACCTTGACACGGGGATGGCTTCGGCCATCCCCTTCTTTTGCTGTAGACTTGTTCGAAATGGCCGCGCTGTATGCATAGATTCGCTCTTCTTCCCATCCTGATATTCAGCACATTGCTCTGTGCGCAAGCCCCTCAGCCCTCGCCGCAGCAACTCGTTGATGACGCCATGCAGAAGCAGAAAGCTGGCGACCTCGCGGGCGCGGTCACCGGCTATAAGCAGTTCCTCAAGCTGCATCCCGAGGCCACGCCCATTCATACAAACCTGGGAGTCGCTCTGGCGGGTCTGGGTCGTTACGAGGAGGCGATTTCCGAGTACAAGATGGCGCTGAAGCAGTCGCCGTCGTTCTCCACGGCGCGGCTCAATCTCGCGCTCGCCTATTACAAGATGGGACGCATCCCCGATGCAGCCACCCAGCTGGTGCGCGTACATCGCGAAGAACCTGCCAACATGCAGGCCGTGCAACTGCTCGGCGATTGCTACCTGCGCATGGGCGAAAACCAGGAGACCATCGCACTTTTGCAGCCCGCGTACAAAGCTCACCCCGACGATCTTGCGGTTGTTTACATGCTGGGAATGGCCCTGCTAAGAAACAAGCAGCGTGAGCAGGGCGCTGCATTAATCGACCGCATTCTGCGCGACGGTGACTCCGCCGAGGCTCACCTTCTGCTCGGGATGGCCAAGTTCGAGGCCATGGAATATCCGGAGGCGATCGCCGACCTTAAAAAGGCGACAGAGATGAATCCCGATCTGCCGGACGTGTACTCGTATCTCGGCCGGGCGCAGATGGAAAGTGGCGACATGGAAGCCGCGCGCCAGGCGTTCGAAAAAGAACTCGCGACGAACCCGAACGACTTCGAATCGAACGTGCGGCTGGCAGTTCTGCTGAAGCAGGAAGGCAACTACGACCGCGCACACCAGCTGCTGAACCGCGCCTTACAGGTTCGCCCAAAAGATTCGGGCGCGCTCTATCAGGTCGGTGCGACCTATCTCGCGGCCGGGGACATGAATCGGGCACTTGCCGCTCTGGAGCCTCTCGTCAAGCAATATCCGGAATTCCTCGAGGCCCACGTTTCCCTCGCCCAGGTCTACTATCGGTTGAAGCGCAAAGAAGAGGGCGATCACGAGCGGGAGATTGTCCAGAAGCTCAAGGCTGAGCAGGACGCGGCACTGTCCAAAGCCAAGGGAGATGCACAGCAGAGACCTTGACGCTCACGGTCTGCTACACCGAGCGAGCTACTGAGCGGGCTCGTCAATTTTCAGGAACTGATCAGCGCTGACATCCTTCAAGACTTGCCGAATCCCGCTTGGCCACTGAATTTCAATCGATGCCACTCTGTCTTCCTGCCCCAGCCCGAAGTGCACGCGTTTGTCGCTCGAAGACATAAATCCGGTGCTGACGGACACGTGGTTATACAGAACGCGGCTTGAAGCGGTCGTGAGCTTCACCTTCGCTCCAATCGCGTCGCGAGCGCTCTTGTGGCCGATCAGATTCAGCGTAAGCCAGTGATTGCCACTGTCCGCGGTATTCATCAGGATCCTGGGCTTCTCATTGAGAGAGGTCACCACGATGTCGAGCGACCCATCGTTGTTCAGATCGCCAAAAGCCGAGCCTCGCTGATACCCCTTGCGCAGGAAATCCTTGCCCATCTGATCGGAGACATCGATGAAAGTTTTTCCCTCGACATTCTCGAACATGGTGTCGTGCTCGGGAGAAGTCTCGTTAACCTGGTCGACATCGCCGTTCGCGGAGTAAATATCCTTCCAGCCATCGTTGTTGTAATCGATGAATCCGTTGCTCCACCCCGAGTGAGGCGCGCTCAAAGATTGAATGCGCGAGGAATAGGCGTAGGAAAACATGTCCCCGGTGTTCTTGAGCAACTGCCAGACTTGCTGGCGAAGGTTGTTGTAGAAGATGTCGACCTTCCCGTCGTTGTCGAAATCCTTGGCGTCCGATCCCATCGAAGATCCGGTGCGGGCGCTTTCGTCGTAGCCGACTCCCATTTCGAGCCCTTTTTCTTCAAACTTCCCATTGCGCATGTTGATGAACAGCGAGTTGGGCTCAGTGTCGTTAGCAATGAATACGTCAGGCCAGCCGTCGTCGTTGAAATCGGCGATCGAGATTCCCATTCCCTTGCCGGGTGATTTCGCCAGTCCGGATTTTTCCGTCACGTCCTCAAACTTGCCATTGCCCAAATTGTGATAGAGACGATGCGGCACACTCTTGTACCGTCTCGGATCGCAGTAGTACTCGTCGCTTCCCATGGTGCAGCGCAGATCGGTCTGGGGTGTCCAGAATGTGTAGTTCGAGACAATCAGATCGAGTAGTCCATCGTTGTCGTAATCGAACCAAGCCGCAACGACGCTGAGCGTATTGGGCGGCTTGGTTCCGATGCCACTGGCCTCGGTCACATCGGTGAAAGTTCCATTGCCATTGTTGTGATACAGCGTATTCCGGCCCGCTGCGCACACGAACAGATCTTCATAGCCGTCGTTGTCGTAATCACCGACAGCGACACCGAAGTTGAAATCCAGCGATTCGCCCTGCAGGCCTGCTTTGGCAGTAACATCCTCGAAAGTTCCATCCGGTTGCTGTTTCAGCAGGCAGTTGTAATAAGTAGGATTCGTCTTCTTCATCTCCGGCATTTGGGCGCCGTTGGTGAAGAAGATGTCCATCTTGCCGTCGTTATCGAAATCGAAAATGGCGACTCCGCCGCACATGGGCTGGGGAAAATACTTGTGCCCGCCCGGACTGTTGTTGCTGATATAGCTAAATTTGGATCGGGGTGCGACGTCCACAAATCCGGGCCGTTTGCCCGCGGGAGCGGAGCCCGAAGCCAGGAGAAGGAGGCATGCGGTTGCCAGGCACAAGCCGCTACCCAGCCCTTTCCAGATGCTAGACTGACTTCTGAGCATGAGATCCTATTTTTGCATTCTATCTGGAATTCTGCTCGGGACGGGCCTTCTCATCGCCGCCTCCACCACGGGCCCCATCGTCTTCGAAGAGATCGCGCAACGCTCGGGCCTGGCGTTTGTTAGCGACAGCAGCCCGACGCCGAACAAAAATCAGCCTGAGACCATGGTAGCCGGAGTAGGGCTGCTCGATTATGACAACGATGGATATCTCGATGTACTTGTAGTAAACGGCGCGGCGATCCCCTCGCTCGAAAAAGAGAGTCCGAAGTATTGGAACCGCCTCTACCACAACAACCATGACGGAACATTCACGGACGTGACCGAGAAATCCGGTGTAGCGGGGCTCGGCTACGGCATGGGCGTGGCTGTGGGCGACTACGACAATGACGGCTGGCCTGACATCTACGTCGTAAACGTCGGCAAGAATCAGTTGCTGCACAACAACGGAAACGGCACTTTTACCGACGTCACCGAGAAGGCTGGGGTTGCTGGGGGCATTCTCGACGGCAAGAAAATGTGGTCCGTCTCGGCGGCGTGGGTGGACTACAACAATGACGGCCTGCTTGATCTCTTCGTCTCGAACTATTGCAAGTGGGAAGTTAACAAGGATCCTTACTGCGGGCCTACTCCTAAACTACGCGCGTATTGCCATCCCAACAACTACGCGAATCTTCCGAACACTCTTTACCGCAACAATGGCGACGGAACCTTTACCGATGTCTCTGCGGAAACCGGAATCGCCAAATACTTCGGCAAGGGAATGGGGGTAGCCATCGCCGACTACGACGGCGACGGCTTCATGGATATTTTTGTGGCCAACGACAATCGTCCGAATTTTCTCTTTCACAATCTCGGCGGCAAGAAGTTCGAAGAAGTTGCTTTGGAGTCAGGTGTCGCCTATGCCCAGAGCGGCAGCGCACTCTCTGGCATGGGAGTGGATTTCAAAGATGTCGACAATGACGGGCTTCCTGACATCTGGCACACGGCGGTCGAGAACGAGTCGTTCCCGTTATTTCACAACGTCGGGGGTGGTCAGTTTGTAGAGCAAACACTTCCTGCTCAACTCGCGGTCACTCGCGGCATGTCGGGTTGGGGCAACGGCATATTCGACTTCGACAACGACGGATGGAAAGATCTGTTCGTAGCCCGCAGCAACGTTCTTGATAACATCGGCCAATTCTCCAACCGCAAGTACGAAGAGCCGAACTCAGTTCTGCGCAATCTCGGGAATGGCAAGTTCCAGGATGTCAGCAGTGGAGCCGGAGCCGACTTTCAAATAGCAGCGCCGCATCGTGGAGTCGCTTTTGGCGACATTCATAATGACGGACGGATCGATGCAGTCGTGACTGTCCTCAATGGATCACTGCAGTACTTCCACAACATCACCAAAAATGGTAATCACTGGATTTCGCTGAAGCTTGTCGGCAAGAAGAGCAACCGCATGGGCCTTGGAGCACAAGTTCGCATCATCGGCGAGGACGGCAAAGCGCAGTACAACGAAGCGACGACCGCAGTCGGCTACGCCTGTGCCAGCGACTCTCGCGTACACTTCGGTCTTGGTGGTGCACGAGTCGTGCGGGAAATCCAGATCACATGGCCAAGCAGCACACGCCAGATCCTGCGGAACGTACCTGCAGATCAAGTCCTGAAAGTGGAAGAACAATCCCAGTAAGCGTCCCGATCGATGCAGCAGGCAGCCTACTTGAGGTGCGGGAGAGGATGCGAATGAAAAGGAGGTATCCCCCCTCCCCTTGTCTAATGGAATCATCAACTTAGGGGGAAATTTGCGATTCGATCTATGGGCTGCAATCACTTAGAGGCAAAATCTTGAGCCCCAAGGGTTTAGCCTCGTCGTCAGCCCCCGAGTTCCTGGTCGCGCAGCCCGACCGCCACACTCGTCTCCTTTAAATTATCGACCATTACTGGTGGGAAGTCTGTGATCGTGGTCACATCTCACGGACGAGTGGCTGCCGGCGTCAGGGTCCGAGCGCTGCCCACTGTTCTGCAAGGCCAGACTCTTTCGGACTGGTCAGAATTGCACGATCCTCTGCAATTCCGGACGGTTCATAATTATCAGTTCCCCGCGTTGTGATCCCAAAAGATTCTTCCGTCTCAGTTGGGAGAAGAGCTTCGTGACCATTTGTCGTGTGGAGCCGATGTTGTCGGCGATCTCCTGATGGGTGAGCGGCAGCTTGAATGACTGATTGCCCGTGTTGCCGTCGTCGCCGTCACCTGTCCACGAAAGCAGTAGCTTCGCGAGTCTCTCGAGTGGATGAGAGCCGAGTCCCAGAGAACGAACGACATCATGCAGAGAGTAATAGCTTGCGCTCAACTGCTCCGCAACCGCCAAAGCGAAGGCGTCATTAGCCTTCATCAATCGGAGTACGGAATCTTGCGAGATAAATCGAACTTGGCCGGTTGCCATCATTTCCGCCGTTGCTCCGAAGGGACGATTCGAAACCACCGCGTTCAAACCCAGGACATCGCCAGGCTCGGCCAATCTTATGACGATTGCTCTTCCACCGATGGAAGAGGCCGTGAGCTTCGCCATTCCCGTACGAAGGATAAATACTCCCTGTGGCTCTTCTCCTTCCACAAAGAGTCTTGCTTTCTTGCGGTAGGTAGCTGTGGAACTTACGGTCCGGATGACGTGTCCCAGATCAGTGCATATGTCGCAGAAAGGATGACCGCAACCGACAGCAGACAAAGCGCAACTATGGACTGCGGCTGGGGACTGCATACAGAAGACCTTAGCGGGAAGCGTGCGCCGACGAGCGACCGAGTTCAAGCGTCAATGTACGCCATGTGAGTTTCATCACTGTTTTGTTGGAGAAGAGCAGTCAGAATCGCGCCAGAAGTTTAATTCCGATCCACGCTCCGATAGGAGGGCGCCTCCTATGACTTTCAGAAGAATTGCCGGAAGCAGCGCTTACGATGTAAGGGATAGCGTGCTGCACGACGAAATCAAGCAGCGAGCATACGAGTTGTATGAACTGCAGGGCGACGACACCGAGCGCAAGGGTAGAAGGAGCGACCTGCAATCTGAATTGATTCGTGTGGCATACGCAGCCGCGCAGATTCAAATGTCGAATCGTGAATCTTGGGATAGCAGGAATATCAGAGCAGCTCGGGTTTGTTTGCGGGCTCTAAGTTCGTACGTCGCTCAGTCGTAACTTCGAATGAGGTTTTCGGGTCAGTTTTTCCGAGATCGCCACCAATCTGGGATAGGGTTTCGCGAACTTGTTCGTGACATTTCGGAAGCCTAGCATCGAAGAAACCGATAAGAAGCAGCGGCAAAATGCATCGAACACGCATACAGAAAGGTTGACGGGCCCCCTCGCCTGATCTACAGTCTCGAATACCATTACGGATTGCCTTCCGAACATGCGGCCAGTAGTACACAACGCGAGCCGAATCATTCCCGAGGTGCGACTGCGTCTGCTCGCCCTTACCGTGGCCATTTTTGGCCTGGTGCTCGCACCCTCAGGACGCGTCGGATGATGTAGCCGCAGCAATTAGCGAAAGGTTTATCGAGGGGCCATCATCCACAGGACGATGGCCCTTTTTATCTTCGAAAACACAATCAGGTTTCGGTCGAATGGGAGAAGTGACATGTCAGTTCGTGAGCGGATAAAGATTTTCGATACCACTCTGCGCGATGGGGAGCAGTCTCCGGGATGCAGCATGATTGTGAGTGAAAAGATTCGGCTTGCCCATGAACTGGACCGACTTGGCGTCGATGTAATTGAAGCTGGGTTTCCTGTTGCCTCTGAGGGTGACTTTCATGCAGTGCAGGCCGTCGCAGGGGAAGTTCGCCGGCCGGTGGTCGCCGCGCTGGCTCGCTGTTGCCGCGATGACATCGAGCGAGCCTGGCAAGCAATCGCCGCTGCTACCCACCCTCGTATCCACACTTTCCTGGCCACCTCAGATATCCACCTTCAGCACAAGCTCAAGATCTCGCGGCGCGAGTGTACCGAGCGAGCGAGGGATGCTGTCAAACTGGCGAAGTCCTATTGCGATGACGTGGAGTTTTCGGCAGAAGACGCAACTCGCTCAGATCGGGATTTCCTCTGCGAGGTCCTGCAAGCGGTGGTCGAGGCGGGTGCCAGCACGATTAATCTTCCCGATACAGTTGGGTATTCGGTACCAACTGAGATGACGGAAGTGATTCGGACGGTGCGGCAGCGAGTATGCGGGATTGAGCAAGTCACCATATCAGTACATTGCCATGACGATCTCGGACTTGCGGTGGCAAATTCCCTCGCAGCCATCGGCGCGGGAGCACGGCAGGTGGAGTGTACGATCAACGGCATCGGCGAACGCGCGGGGAACGCCTCACTGGAGGAAGTGGTGATGGCCATACGCGTCCGGCCTGACCGGTATCCTTTTCACACGAGCGTTGTTTCCGAGCATCTATTCCCGGCGAGTCAGGCATTGAGCGAAATTGTAGGTTTTCCGGTGCAGCCCAATAAGGCAATCGTGGGGAGAAACGCATTTGCCCACGAAGCGGGGATCCACCAGGACGGCATGATCAAGAATGTGTTGACCTACGAGATCATGAGGCCAGAGTCGGTGGGAGTGCCGGGAAGCAGCCTGGTTCTGGGGAAACACTCGGGCCGCCATGCACTGGAGCAGCGGTGTCGACAATTGGGTTTCTATCTGGCTCGAACAGAACTCGATTACGTTTACCGGCAGTTCCTCGCCCTCGCGGATGAGACGAAGAAGGTGGAGGACGGATACATTCTGGAAATCGTTCATGGGCTGTGCCGTGGCGAATCTTCAGCCGGGACTGCCTTTTCGCCGGAAGCTCCGATTTCTTCAGCGGCCCCAGCAGAGTTGTTCGGTGTGGCAGGCGCAAGCGCGAGGTTTCCGCATGAAAACGAGCAACAGGAAGACTACCTTTGGGGCGTATGATCTTGTGCAACTGAACGATCGATAGCATCGATGTGAGTTTTGTTGAGTTTTTTTCAGGGAACTGGAGGAGAAGGGAGTCTTGGATCTGATGACGAGAACTGGCGGACAGATATTGTGGGAATGCCTGGAGCGCGAGGGCGTGACGCATGTCTTCGGATATCCAGGCGGCGCGATCCTGCCTGCTTACGATGCGCTGAAGCATAGCAAGATCCATCACGTGCTGGTACGTCATGAGCAAGGGGCTGCTCATATGGCCGATGGGTATGCTCGCGCGAGCGGGCAAGTGGGAGTAGCGATTGCGACGTCCGGGCCCGGAGCGACCAACCTGGTGACCGGTATCGCCACGGCGATGCTCGACTCTTCTCCGATCGTGTGCATTACGGGTCAGGTGGGGAGCAGGCTGATCGGATCCGATGCTTTTCAGGAAGTCGATATCACCGGCATCACCCTGCCGATCACGAAGCACAATTACCTGGTGACTCATGCGGCGGAACTGGCGCGGACGCTCCGCGAGGCGTTTTACGTCGCGCGGTCCGGGCGACCGGGACCAGTTCTGGTGGACATAACTAAGGATGCGCAGCAGTCCTCGTGCGAGTTCGATTGGGAATCAGCGAAGCCGCAGCTACCCGGTTATCGTCCAGATCTTTCCCCGGCACCCAAGGAATATGAGCAAGCGCTGAAATTGATTCACAACGCCAAGCGCCCAGTGATTCTGCTTGGGCATGGAGCAATCGTTTCGGGAGCGATGCGCGAGGTCCGCGATTTCGTGGAGCGCGCGGGCATTCCCGTGGCGCTCACGCTGCTGGGCCTGGGTTCGTTTCCCGCTTCCCATCCGCTGAACCTTGGAATGATGGGCATGCATGGGGAAGCGTGGGTGAATCATACGATTCAGGAAGCGGACCTGTTAATTGCGCTTGGGATGCGTTTCGACGACCGGGTGACAGGAAATCTTAAGACCTACGCTCCCGCAGCCAAGAAGATTCATGTGGAGATTGATCCCGCCGAGATCAACAAAAATGTCAAGGTTGACGTGGCACTGGTTGGCGATCTGCGAGATGTGTTACGGGAATTGCTGCCGAAGATCGAATGCCTGGATCGGCATGAGTGGCTGGATTCTATCGACCGGCTGAAGGGTGACTCAGCCGTCCGGGACATCCAAAATCTGCCGGATAGCGGGCATCTATACGCAGCACATGTGATCAACGATCTCTGGCGAGAAACTCGAGGAAGCAACACTACGGTAGTGACCGACGTCGGGCAACATCAAATGTGGGAAGCACAATACTACAAGCACGAGGAGCCGCGCACTCTCATTACCTCTGGCGGACTTGGGACGATGGGCTTCGCACTACCCGCGGCGATTGGAGCGAAGGTTGCGAGGCCAGAATCAGAGGTTTGGGTAGTGGTGGGAGACGGCGGTTTCCAGATGACGATGGCCGAGCTTGCGACGATCGTGCAAGAGAATCTGAAGGTCAACATCGCCATCATCAATAATGGGTATCTTGGCATGGTCCGCCAGTGGCAGGAGTTCTTTTATGACAGCAACTACCAGGCGACTCCACTGCTGAACCCGGATTTCGCCAAGGTCGCTGACGCTTACGGAATTCGGAACGAGACGGTTACGAAGCGTTCTGAGGTTGTGCCCACTGTGCGATCCGCCCGCCAACACGACGGGCCAGTGCTGATCAATTTCCACGTGGAGCAGGAAGACACGGTTTATCCCATGGTGGCGGCGGGAGCAGCTCTGCACGAGATGATCCGGCGGCCCAGTCCAATCGTGGAGACCTCTGCCGACGAGTAAACCTATGCTGAATACATTCGTGGTGTACGTTGAAAACAAGCCGGGCGTGCTGACCCGAGTAGCGTCGCTGTTTCGGCGCCGCGCCTTCAACATTGACTCGCTCACGGTGGGCCGAACCGAAAAATCGGAAGTATCACGGATGACGATTACCGTGGATGCCGATCAGGATCAGGTTCGCCGAATCGAAGCAAACCTGTACAAACTCGTGAATGTATTGCTGGTTGAAAACATTACGGCTGAGCCGGCCATCGTGCGCGATCTCGCGATGATTAAAGTGGCTGCCACTCACGAGGCGCGTTCGCACGTGCTGGAGTTGGCCGGGGTTTTCCGCGCACGGGTTGTGGACGTGGCGCCGGAGTCCCTGATCATCGAAATCACCGGCGATGAGGACAAAATCGACGGTCTTCTGGAAGTCCTCCGCCCATACGGTGTGCTGGAGATGGTACGCACCGGCATCGTCGCGATGCGGCGAGGGAGCAAATGCTCGTCCGTGCTCACGTCGACGAATTCTCTCACCCCGACGGCTGCCGATGAAGATGGGGAAGGCGTGCAGTACTCGGTCTAGTGCAAGCGTGCGGTCCACAGTGCCGTGATCGATCGTGCCGCGACGTCAAGGCACTTGAGTGAAATTAGGTCCGTCGAAATACACCTCGAATTTCTGGCAGCAAAACTGTCCCTTACACGTTCCTGCCGACACTGACAGGCACGAGACGTGATCCGTATCACATTGAAATGTGATAGCGACGGCTGACGCTATCGGCCTCCAGAGTTTTACTCGCGACACGAGGTTGACAGTGCCCCGGAGCCAGCCACTTCGTCTGGGCGAGCCGTTACACAAGTGTGGAACCTGAGGTTTCGGCGACGACTCTCGACGGCTGGCGCACGCGGCACGTAGCAGGTTTGATACGGGCCTATATGGGGACGCTGTACAGACGTGTAGCACCCCGCAGAGTTGCCCGACTGATCCTCTCCAAAGCCAACCCTCGCAGAAAGGCTCACTGACGCCAGTTCCTTGGTAAGGTGGCGGCATCGATTGCACGGGAGGACTCCATGAACATTGTGGAATGGTCAAAATCCGAAGCGGACTCGGACGCTCCCGCGTCCCGTAGCACACGTCGCGCCGCAAGCCACCTCGCCGATTCAACCCGAAGAGCCTGGAACGGAATTGATCGTTGCGTAGAAAATGCGACACACTTGTTGCGCCACACTAAGGTGACCGCAGCCAAGCTGGGCCTCCGCTGCGTGCTTGATTTTCGGAGCTTCCGCACGCCGCACTCCAGCATCATGTTAGGTGAGGACGCAAGGCCCGGAACTCGTACTGGGACAACAACATGGAGGACGCCAACATTGCTGTTGCCCATATGACCTTGAAGAAAGAAGCCACCCGTCCGGCGGGGCCAACATCTTGCAGCCGCAAGCCAAGTTCGACGTTTTCCTGGAAGAGTTCAATCAGGAACGCCATCAGTGAAGCTCTCGCGATGAAATGTCCTGCCGAGGTCTATTCGGCGTCTTCCCGCCTTTATTGCGGCATTCCAGAACCGCACTATCCTTTTCACGACCGCACGGCACTGACGTTCAGAAGGTAGCGCTTTTCGCGCAAGAATTCTTCGTACATTGAGGTTCCACCCAGGGGGTCAAATTTGGGTTGGAATCTCTGTAAGTTATTGAATGGTCGGGGAGAGAGGATTTGAACCTCCGACCCCCTGGTCCCGAACCAGATTCTAGACCTTGTTGAAATATTTGGAATTTTGTTGATTGTAATTGATTGATACTGAATCGTTTGCGCCTAGGCGCCAAATCTTGTTGAACTTTGTTGAAGTCATGTGCTCTTGCAGCTACAAAATCGTCTACAGTTGTCGCAGCGATAAAGGGCGAAAACAAGTCAGCGATATTGAACCGTCAATTCGTAATCGGCAGGTCATCGATTCAAGTCCGATCGTCGGCTCGATTCTTTTCAAGCGCTTACGCATTTTCTCACTGCACCGAATATTCACTGTGACGTAAATTCCGCTGGTCGATGGCCTCGCGGACCGGATCCAACGTCGGATGCTGGTAGTGCATTGCCGTTCGAGCATCCGCGTGTCCCATCGATTTCATCACCATCGCCAGGTTGCCTGTTGCTTCGTATACTGCGGTTCCGAACGTATGGCGCGCGCAGTACAGAACCAAGTCCTCCGGCAAGCCGGCTGCACGTCGGGCTTCCCGGAATCTCTTGGCTACGGTCGTGAGATGTCCTTCCTTAGCTCTCTTTGACGGGAATAGCCACCCTTCTCGCTTGGCGTCGATGTTCGAGTATGGTCGGAGACGGATGTGGAACGAGTACGTCGATGCAAAGAGACACATTATCGGAAAGGGAGAGGACGAAAGAAGTCCCGATAACTGAAACGCATCCGACCAGTGCAGCAACACCGATCCAGTGTTAACCATCATCGCCTAACAAGGAGGCAACAATGGCTAAACAGAAGTTCCAAGTTTACTCAGAGGCTTGGGAGCCGACACGGTTATCTAATCAGCCCGTTTAAGCTTTTCGGAGCGAGGGTGCACCAGATTTCCCGTTTTGAGGGAAAGGCTGCGAGTTGAGGCCCACGGCCGAAAACGCATTTTGCACCTCGATATTGCTCATGAATGTGTTCCATACGAAACCAGTGCGGCAATTCTCCGCCATAAGCTCGGTAATCCCGGCATCAATCGCGACTACGTCTGAGTCGTACCAGTTGGTAAGCGGATCAAAGGCATCAACGAATCCGTAGCGCTGCCACGCCTCTGGGTACTGCGAGTAGATGGTGCGCAGGACTGATATGCAATCACTCAGGGCGAAAGGCAAAGACCCCGCCGCAGCACAGGGCACTATGCTTCCATCGATGTCTCCCATCGGCGGCGGTCCACCCCAGGCGGTGTACCCGTTTGCCGAATCGGACGATGTGATTCCCCAGAGATTCGGCTGATAATCCTTGAACTGCGCCTGCAATGATAGACAGAAAAGCTTATGGGCCTGTGTCGCAGTTATGGAATTCTCGAAGTAGTTTGCGTACTTGTCACGTTTGTTGCGGAAATCAAACCAGGCATGCGAAAACTGATGGATAAACAGAGGCGCCACGCGATCGGTGATATAAGTGAGTCCCGAGTAAGTGAACTTCGGCCGGCTAAACGCGTCCCAGGTGGAAGGAGGGACCGGGTTCGTCCTCGACCCGATGGCGAGTAGATAGAGCATCAGCAGTTCGCAGTAATGATCCCAACGCGACTTCAGGAATCCGCTTTCTGGCGTCCATCCCATGGAGAATGTTTGGCCGCCGTTCAGCATCCACGGCCAATTCACGCGGTTGTAGATCTGTGTGGCCAGATTCTGAATCTGCGCGTCCTGGAAATATTGGCGGCAGGTCAACACTCCGCACAGAAGCAACGTCGTATCGATTGACGAGAGTTCGCAGTTATAGGCGCGCAGGCCCGTATTCATATCAAGGAAGTGATAGAAGAAGCCATTTACCTGCGGGAGTTTATTCAATAGGAAATTGAGGGTCTGCGCCACACGCGCTTGAATCTGGGCTCGATCGGCGTAATTCCGGTTGTGACCGATACACAATGCGGTCAGGCCGAAGCCGGTGCCTGCGATGCTGGCTACAGTTCGAGTGTCACCGCCCACTGCGAGCGCGCGGTCTTTCACCAGGCCAGTCGTCGGGCTTGCCTGCTCCCAGAAGAAGAGGAAACCCGCCCGTTGGATCTGATCGAGCAAAGCGTCGTCAGAAAGCTGAGGCTGTTGCTGGGTGGAAGTGGATGATGCGCACGATAGTGTGCTCAGTGCCAGCCCCACGGCTGGATAAGCGAGCAGCGCCCGCGCGGACTGGGACAGTAGTTCCCGACGCGTTAGTAGACGAGGTGGCGTGGCGGCCTCCCTGTTTTTCCAACAACTGCGCGACGATTATTCCAATTACTGGACTCGATTACTGTGTCGAGTGGCGCTCTGGGACGGTAATCGAGAGCTGATTCTTTTTTACTCCTGGGCGGTCACCGCATCAAGCCTGCGCAACATTTCTCCAATCTCGGGATTCGCCATGAACTGTTTCCAAACCAAGCCCGTCCGGTAATTCTCCACCATCACTGTGATCGGCGCCTGATTGAGTCCCATATAGATGGGTGACACCCAGTCCTCGCCTGGATTGAAGGCATCGCGCGGTCCATAAACGTCCCAAAGTTGGCTGCCCAGGTCCCGATAGTAGTGTTTCAGAGCCGCCATCGAAGCTTCGGGCGTGTAGGGAAAAGAGGCAAGAGCACCCGTCAGCGTCAGCGTTCCTTTGTCGTCATTGTCGTCAGGCGCATGCGGGACGTATCCCCATGGGCCGTCGCTCGCAGTCAGCCCCCATGCATTCGCTCCGTAGCCAGCGAAATGCTTCGGGTTGGCCATGCAGTAGGCACGGTTAATCAGCGCGATCTTGCGGTTGTTTTCGAAATATGACGAGGTATAGCGATCATGTATACTGTGCGGGTCAAACCCAAAGAACGAATAGTGTGTGAAAAACAGCGGACCACCGGTTCCGACACCCACATCGAGTTTGATCCCATAGTAGGTCAGGCCATTTCGATAGTGATCTCCTGCCGTGCTGCCCGACCATCCCGCTCGATATCTCAACGCATTTTCACCCTGGCCCGCCCAACCCGAGTAGTACATGCTCGCGGGCACCGAGTGCGTGGGCGAAGACATGGCCAGGAGATACGTAATCATGACTTCGTTGAACCCGATCAACCGGTGCTGAATCTGCCATTTCCACTCGGAAGACCAATGCCAGTACAGGAAATCTCCTGGTTGTGCACCGCGGTACCAATCCCATTCAACAGATTCCCAGAGCTGGGTGATGCGCCGATATAAATCCTGTTCAGCAGGGCTCGTCCCGCGAAAGTACTGTCGCGCGGCAAGCAGCCCTTCCATCAGAAACGATGTTTCGACCAGATCGCCGCCATTATCGAACATTCCAAAAACCGGCATCGTCTTACCAGTGCTGCCATGCATGAAGTGCGACCATGCGCCGTGATATCTCTGTGCGTGCTCCAGAAAATCAACGATCTTCGTAAGGCGCTCGATCCCCTGCGCGCGGGTGATGAAGCCGCGGTCTACTCCAACAACTAAGGCCGCGATCCCCATCCCGCTAGCGCCAGTGGCCACGA
>Ga0335069_10007014_pt1 | contig 16295 bp, 14 predicted proteins | sample Lox_Sample_11_FD_206714 | JGI IMG/M metagenome (GOLD analysis project Ga0335069, IMG submission 206714) | Soil microbial communities from Loxahatchee National Wildlife Refuge, Florida, United States - Lox_Sample_1.1 | ecosystem: Environmental > Terrestrial > Soil > Wetlands | place: USA...
GAGGTTTCAGAGTTTGATGGTTTTGGAGTTTGATGGTTTTGGAGTTTCATGGTTTCACAGTTTCATGGTTTTGGAGTTTACCTGGTCGCCTGGTTCCATCACGGCCCAGGGCATCATCCGGTCTCGACAGTATCCAACTCCGCGACTACCGCACTCAAACGCAAAGTACGCGCTTGAATGGGGCACCCACGACGGATGGGCACCGACGAACTGTGCCTGCTATGCTGGATTGTGCTGCGCATTCATCCATCGGCCTGGCGCCTGACACTGCTGTCGGCACTACTTCAGATTCTGATTTTCCCGCTACCACGTCTTTATTTTCTGTGCTGGATCGCGCTAGCGCCGCTACTGGTGGCGCTGCTCAGGACGAGTTCGGCGCTGAGCATCCAGGTGGACGCGAGCCAGAAACTGAATCCGGCGAGCCCGGCGCAGGGGTTTGTGCTGGGATACGGGTGCGGGGTCTTATGGTATCTCGGGTCGTGTTACTGGGTGTTCGACACGATGCACCAGTATGGCGGCTTGAGCACGCCGATGGCGGGGTTCGTACTGGTGTTGTTTGCTCTGTATCTGGGGCTGTATCACGGGGCGTTCGGGCTGCTGGTGGCGCTGCTGGCGCGGAAGAACTCAAATAACCGGGTGGCGCTGCTGGCGTCGCCGTTTGTTTGGGTCGCGGTGGAGTTGGCGCGGACGCGCATCACGGGATTTCCATGGGATCTGCTGGGCTGCTCGCAGGTGGATAACATTCCGCTGACGCGGATTGCGACGGTGACCGGGGTATACGGGATGTCGCTCGAGATCATGCTGGTCAACGCGGCGTTTGCGGCGGCGTTCGTAGTGCGGAGAAACCGGCGGCGGGTGCTGCTGCTGGCATCGCTGGCATCGGCGGGATTGTTGCAGGCGGGGAGAGTGCTGCATCCGCCTCCGCTGCCGACGGACCGGGCAGCGGTGCTGCTGCAGCAGAATCTCCCGGTGGGGAATGAAGAGTCGTGGACGAAGTCGAATTTTGAGGCGACGCTTGCGGACTTCGTGCAGCGGTCGCTGCATCCGACGCCGACACCAGCCATCATTCCGGATCTGATCGTTTGGCCGGAGTCGCCGGCACCGTTTTTTGCGAGCGACCCGGTATTCCGGCAGGCTCTGAGCGGGATGGCGCAGAAATCGCAGGCTTGGGTGGTGACGGGCAGTATCGGGGTTGAGAATCCGACAGCGGGCGCCACGAAGTCGAAGGAGTTCAACTCGGCGCAGTTAGTGAGTCCGGGTGGAGAATTTCTGGGGAGGTACGACAAGAATCATCTGGTGCCGTTCGGGGAGTACGTGCCGTTCCGCGATGTGTTTTCGTTTGCGGCTGGTCTGACGGAAGCGGTAGGCGACTTCACGCACGGCACTTCGCGGGAGCCGCTTGAGGCGGGCGATCACAAGCTGGGAGTGTTCATCTGCTACGAGTCGATTTTTCCCGGCGAAGTGCGGGAGTTTGCGAAAGAAGGCGCGCAGCTGCTGGTGAACATTTCGAATGACGGCTGGTATGGAGATTCGGGAGCGTGGGCGCAGCATTTAAATCAGGCGCGCATGCGGGCGATCGAAAATAATCGCTGGCTGCTGCGCGACACGAACACCGGGCTGACGGCGTCGATTGATCCGTATGGGCGTGTAGTGGCGTCGATTCCGCGGCATGAGCGGGCGACGCTGATCGCGCCCTACAAGCTGATTCCGGATACCACGATCTACACGGAGTACGGCGATTGGCTGCCTTGGCTATGTGCGATAATTTCAGCAGGCGCGTTGATCGCGCGCTTCACAACACTGTCGAGGAACCAACCGGAAACTCATGTTTGAAGAATTAGAGCAGCAATTCTCTTCCCTGCAGATCAAAGTCCGCTCGCTTCAGGAGTACCTTTGACTCTGACAAACTCCGTCCGCAGCTAGAAGCCATCGACAAACAAGCGGCTGATCCGAATCTCTGGTCCAACCCGGAGCGTTCGCAGCAAGTCATGCGCGAGAAAAAGCGGCTGGACGGCCTGCTCGCGACCGACGCCGATTTGCGGCGGCGATTGGCAGATATCAACGCGTATTTCGAATTGGCGCGCGAAGGCGAAAGCGTTGAGCCAGACTTGCAGCGGGAAATCGGCTCTTTACAGAGCGAGGTGGAGCGGCTCGAAACCGAGACACTGCTCTCGGGCGAGAACGATGCGCGCAACGCGATTGTCACGATCCATCCGGGAGCGGGCGGCGTAGATTCGCAAGATTGGGCCGACATTCTGCTGCGAATGTATCTGCGCTGGGCGGAACGGCAAGGGTTCACGACCGAGGTCAACGACTATCAGCCGGCGGAAGAAGCAGGTGTGAAGTCGGTGACGTTCACCGTAACCGGGCAATACGCATTCGGGCTGCTGACCAGCGAGATCGGCGTACACCGGCTGGTGCGCATCTCGCCCTTTGACCAGGCGAAGCGCCGGCACACTTCGTTCGCCAGTGTGTTCGTCTCGCCGGAGATCGACGAGAGCATTGAGGTCATCATCAAGCCGGAAGATTTGCGGATCGACACGTATCGATCGAGCGGCAAGGGCGGCCAGCACGTAAACACGACCGACTCGGCGGTGCGGTTGACGCACATCCCGACGGGGATTGTGGCGAGCTGCCAGAACGAGCGCTCGCAGCACAAGAATAAAGATAAAGCGATGAGCATGCTGCGCTCGAAGCTCTATGAGCTGGAAATGGAAAAGAAGCGCGAAGCCACGCGCAAGATTGAAGATTCAAAGCTGGATATCGACTTCGGGTCGCAGATCCGGTCGTACGTGCTGCAGCCGTATCGCATGGTGAAGGATCACCGGACGAAGGTGGAAGTGGGTGATGTGGACCGGGTCCTGGATGGCGATCTCGGGCCGTTCATCCGGGCGTATTTGTTAATGCGGCGAGACGAGAAAGCTAGTCATGAATAGCGCCGCGCCGCTTGGTCCGCGATTCACGGAGGCGTTTGCTTTCGCCGCGGAGAAACATGCGGGGCAGACGCGGAAGAAGACAAGCGTCCCGTATATCTCGCACGTGATGGGCGTGGCGGCGATCGTGCTGGAAGCGGGCGGCGATGAGGATCAGGCGATTGCGGCGCTGTTGCATGATGTGGTGGAAGATTGCGGTGGCAAGCCAGTGCTCGAAGAGGTGCGCGGGCGATTTGGAGATCGAGTTGCGAAGATCGTAGATGGCTGCACGGATTCGGATACGACGCCGAAACCGCCCTGGAAGCAGCGCAAGGTGGATTACCTCGAACATCTGCCGGATGCGGATGACGACACGTGGCTCGTCTCGGCGGCGGACAAACTGTACAACGTGTCTGCGATCGTTCGTGACTACCGGATCGAAGGTGAGCGGGTGTTTGAACGTTTTGCCGGAGGCCGCGACGGGACGTTGTGGTATTACCGTGCCTTGGCTGACATTTTCCAGGAGCGGCCGAACCGGCTGGCGGCTGAGCTTGCGCGCGCGGTTGAGGAGTTGGAAGAGTCTACGGGCGCGCGGGGTTGAAGGTGGGGTTTTCGCGAAGGATGTGAACTTCCCGACTCAAGCAATTCCCCACTCAAGCGCAAAGAGCGCGCTTGAATGGGGCACCCAGATGGTTTGAAATCTGAACACCGCAAGCCCAGCTGCGCTCGGCCGCACAGACGAGGGCGTCTGTGCCTACACGTGCCCGCGCGGCCCTACACGGAACGTCCCCACATCCACCCGGTTGATGACTTAGAGACGATGGCCGATGGTGTCTCGGGGGAATCGCGCTTCGTTGTCATAATAGGAGGCGATTCCCATGTCTCGAATGATCGATCTGATTCGCGCCTCGGCGGTTCCGGCCAACCTGATGCAGGCGGCCGCACGCGGCGCACTTTCTGTACCGGGTACGGAGATGATCGAAATTCTGGTTCATCTCGCCAACCATAATCCATTATTTAAAGAGCAGGCGCGATTGACGCTGGCGGGGTGGGAGGTCAAAGGCTCACTGGTTGCCGCGAGCGACCCGTCGACCTCGAAGGAAGTCCTCGAATACCTGATTGCACCGGAGAATTTGCGGCCGCAAATGCTGCCGGCCCTTTTGCAGAACGCTTCGGTTCCGGCGGAGACGTTGATCGCGCTGGCGGCATCGGGGAGCAAAGAAGTTGTGGACGCCTTGCGCGCGAGTTCCCGAGCGCAGGGGATCCCGGAAGTGATGAGCGCGCTCGCCTCAAACGCGAATGTCAGCGTGAATGAGACGGCTGCGATTCATCAGCAACTGGCGGCAACGGGTTTTGAAGAAGCAGTGCACGAGGACGCCTCGGCAACCGCGAGCGATGCTCCCGATGAAGCGGATGCTCCGATTGCGGCTTATATGACGGAACACGCCGCGGCGATCGTTGCGGAAGGCGAAAAACCGTTTAACCCGATTGGCGGGATGTACATGGAAGAACAGGCGGGGGCGGAGCCGGCAGGGGCGGCGACGCAGCCTGGGTCAACCAGCGCCGGGTCCGCGTCCGCTCAACCGCCCGCGCCAACCGTACCCGCCGATCAGCCAGTTCCGGCGGCGCAGAGCACGACGTCTTCCGGGGCAGCGGCGAAGCCGGCACTCAAGAAAAAGGCGGCGGCCGAAGAGGAACGGGGCAGCGCTCTTCAGAAAATTTCACGGCTCGACATCAAGGGCCGGATTCAGCTTGCGATGAAAGGCACTAAGGAAGAACGATCGATTCTGGTGCGCGATGGAACAAAGCTGGTGGCGCTGGCTGTGCTGGAATCGCCGAAGATCACCGATGGCGAGGTGGAAAAATTCGCATCGCAAAAAAACGTTCTCGAAGCGGTGCTTCGGCAGATCCCGATGAAGCGGCGCTTCATGAAGAACTACATCGTGGTACGGAACCTGGTGGCGAATCCGCGCACACCGCTCGATGTGTCGTTAGGCCTCATGAAGAATCTGCTGGTCAACGATCTGCGAATTCTGGCTGGGAATAAAGATGTTCCGGAGACGGTGCGCAAGCTGGCATACAAGATGTTCAAGATGAAGGGTGATACGAAGAAGTAGGCGGGAAGGGCGAATCTTTCAGCGATCGTTCACCACAGAGACACAGAGTCACAGAGAAAGACTTTTGAGTTGATCGGCTTCCCCAGAGCCGGAAAAGCGCCAACTCTGGGCCACCTGTCGTCGAGCAATCAGCATTCAGCCCCTCGCACGCAGTACCTCTGCTTGCAAATACAGATCCTTCGCTTCGCCCAAGATGACAAGCGAGTGCGCCTGTGCCCGTTCTAAAGAGCGCGCCGTCAATGTGTGTTTGCTAGAAAGTGCGCATCATGAAAGTGCGTCTGTTTAAAGTGTCCGCCATCCAAGCACCAGCCCAGCGCTATTCCAGAGCATTCAACTAAGCCTCGGGCGAACTTTCCCACGGGGCGAGCCTTGGGATCCAACGCGGGACGTTGCGGCGATATTCCTCGTAATCCGCACCGAAGAGCTTGTGCAGGGTAGGCTCTTCGTAGAAGCGTACGAACGCCATCACACCCAGGACAACCAGAAGGGCAACCGCAATGGCGCGCCAGTTAAGCCAGCCGAAGACGACCCAGAGACCGATCCAGCCGGCAACGAAGCCGACGTACATCGGATTGCGCACATAGCGATAGAAGCCGACGACTACCAATTGCCTGGGCGGTGCCATCGGTGCGGGAGTACCGTGGCCGGTGCGGCCGAAGTCCCAGACGCAGCGCAGGGCGACGGCGAAGCCGCAAATTGAGGGGATGGCCGCGATCCAGCGCCACGGTTGAGATTGCGCCGCGGCGACGCGGAAGCCGAGCCAGCCGGGCAAGAGCCAGAACCATAGAGAGAAGAACGCGAGGCCGACGACGAGGGATGCGGTGGTCTCAAGCCAAGGCGAAGGGTGGCCGGTGGGGTGAAGGTGTCCGATTCCGCGAGTTGCCATACGACCTCCTCGGGCGATCGGTTTCACATTTATTGCACACCTTAGGGTTGCGGAATGCAAGACGGATGAGGGCGACTAGTTCAGCCTAGCTTGCTCGGTTTTTGCGTCTTTCAAGAGGGGGAGACTGGGATCAGCGTCCTTCCACAAAGCCAGAAATTCGCCGTAGTGCTTGCGGCCGTTGGCGGAGTCTCCCATGGCGGTTTCAGCGCGCGCCAACTGCAGGATCGCCAGCGAACCGAGGATGCCGTTTTGCGTAAGGCCGCCGTTGGCAACAATCTTTTGGAATTCGGCTACAGCGGCACGCGGGTTGTCGGCGAGCAAGTAAGCCTGGCCGCGAACATACACGGGATAGTAGTTGGCGATATTCGAGAGATTCGAGGTCTGGCTACGGTCATACGGGGCAGCTTTTTCCAACTGGGCGAGGGCGCCAGCGGCATCGCGATCTTCGAGGGCAATCGAGCCTTTAAGAACGGGAAGCCAATAAAACTGGATGAGCGTGTTTGAGGGATAGGTCGCTTCCAACCCGGAGATGATGGGAGCCGCGAGTTTCCCGTTCCCACTGCGCACGAGAACCAGCGCAGCCATGAGTTTCACATTGCGGTTGGGCGCGAGGACCAAGGCTTCCTGCACGGCGGCGGCAGCGGTTGCGGTGTTGCCCACTTCGACATTGCGAAGAGCGCTGGAAAGTTTGCAGAGGGCGGCACTTTCGGCGGCGTTATCGCGCTCACTGGCGCGCACGGCGCGGCGCGACAACTCGTCGGCCTGGCGCATGCGACCGAAATAGGCTTCGGTATCGGAGTGCTGGGAGAGCATTCCTTCCTCGGTGATGGGCTTCGCCTGAGCCCACTGGACCTCGCGGAGCATACCGGCCTTATCCCCACGGAGAAAAGCCACGCTATAGGCGGCCTGATGAATGGGGGCGCCATCGACGCCACGGGAGAGAGCGGCATCGAGTACGCGACCGGCCTGGTCGACGCGATTGAGGGCAGCTTCGACTTCAACGGAGTTGAAGACATTGATGGTCGAGTCCGGATCGACGCGCAGGGCTTCCGCGAACTCGGCATCGGCTTTCTCGAGATCGCCCAACTCTCCGTAGATGGTGCCGAGCTTTTCGCGAGCGATGCCGTCGTGAGGATAGGCGCGGACCCAGAGTTCGCCGGTAGTTTTTGCCTGCTCCATATCGCCAATCACGATCTCGTTGTAGAGGGTGGTGACGTAGTAGCGCTCACGCTCGCTGAGGCGACCGCGGAGCTGGAAAGCTTTGGTGAAATCTTCGGCGGCAGAATTGTCTTCGCCGACGTCTTCATAGGCGCGGCCCAAGGTTGCGTAAGCGAGGGCGAAGTCGGGATCGAGCTGGACGGCCTGGCGGAAGAACGGGATGGCTTCCCCCTCACCGCTTTCGCGCAAGGCCTTGGATCCGAGGCTGAACGCCTTGAGGGCTTCGAGCGAGTTGGTGGTGGCGTCGATGGGAAAGTCGTACTTTTCGAGCGAAGCCATGGATTCGCCGACCTTGCCGCGGACCTGGGAGGCGGCACCGTCGAGGGCTTTGAGCACTCCTTCTTTATTGGGCGCTTCCATCTGCGAAGCGGCCAGCAAGTCGCCGGTGGTGCAACCGAGCGCCTCAAGGCTCACGAGGTAGTGGCTCCCCAAACTGGAGATGGATCCGGCCAGGATGGCCTTGCCGCCGAGGCGGAGGCAAACATCGCGGGCGACCTCGCGCGAGAGCTGGCTGTTCGCGGGGCGGCCCATGCGCTTCAGAATGTCACTGACCTTCAACTCGGAGGCGACGTTCAGGAACGGCGACTGCGTGAGTTGGACAGAGAGCGCCTGCTTGAGGGTTTCGTCGAAGATCGGATCGCCGGTGTTGTTTTCGAAGTCGGCGACGACGATGGTATCGCGTTCGGTAAGGCGACTCGCCTGGCGCAAATGCGCTCTCCACTGCAGGAAGATTCCGATGGCGGCAGCAGCGAGAAGCGCAGCGATCAGCTTCCAGCGCCGAGGCCAACGTGGAAGAGATCGCTGATGAGGTCGAGGTTCGCCGGCAACGGATGCGAACCCTGAAGCGGAAGTCTCGGGCAAGCGTGAGGCATCGGGGGAAGCGATCTCCTTGAGATTGGGAATGGGTTCGTCGACGGGAGAAGGTGCGGCCGGGATCGAGGACGAGGCAACGGGAGAAGGTTCGAGATCGCGATTGATTACTTCGACGGGAGCGATGAAACGGTAGCCGCGGCTGGGAACGGTCTGAACGAAGCTAGGACTATCCGAGTCGTCTCGGAGGGCCTGCCGGATCCGGCTGATCGCGCCATTAATACTATTATCGGTATCAAGGGCAACGCCGACTCCCCAGAGGCGCTCAACGATCTGTTCGCGGGTGACCAATTGTCCGCGGCGCTCGAGCAAGAGCAGCAGCAGTTCCATCTGGATAGGTTTGAGCTTGAGAGGGATTCCGCGCGAGCGAAGTTCGTAGGCGCGCGCATCCAGTTCGAAGTCGCCGCCAAAGCGGAAACATTCCCGCGTTCCCACGTGCTGGTGCACAGGGTCAGCTCCCCCACGAAATTGGTGGGATTCTATCGCAAGTCGTAGTCTTTAAGCAAACAAACGTCCTATCCTCAATAGTTTAGACGCTAATACAAATTTAATACCCCGCTAAGATTCTGGCTATTGCTTGCAAGTTCCACTTCGGCCAACATCCCTGCCAATTGGCCGCACTCCTTCTCCCGGGCCAGTCCAACAGTGCCATTGCTTCTGTGGAGGAAGTCCATGAAGAAGAATGTGTTCGCAGGAACTGCGAGCCGACTCATGGCTGCGGCTCTGCAGGGTCAAGGTGTGCGCCCGCGCGATCCGATTGGTGAACGAGACGCCAAGGCCTATAAGGCTCAGTTCGTAAGCAGATACTCACGCGACGTTACCACCAGCTGCACATACGCGTTCGCGTCAGCGAAGGGAAACAAATACCGGAACCACTGCGTGTCGCACCAAGCCGGGTGGGCGCGCTATCCCGACATTGACGTTGAGAACAACGCGGTCAGCAGCTTCCATTCCACGTTCGACGTGGCCACGGGCTATGACGAGGGCAGCAAGGGGCTGCAAGGGTTTCACATTTGGGGGTTGCCGTCGAACGAAGCGTGGTCGCGGGAAGTGGCGGGTTGGCCGAGTGCGCGCCAGGTTTTCTTGCGCACACCAAGTCGCCGACAGAGCAAAGATATTGCCCCGCACTTGGGGGCGAGTGCTTCGTCGACCGTAAAGATGAGTCATCGATCGGTTTAGGCGGATACCCGGGGGAGTTCCGCCAACAAAGCCGCGTGGGGAGCCACGGGCAGCGTCGCGAGACGCGAGGGGGAGCCGCCACAGACAAGGGGTCTGTGGCGGCCATTTTAAGGCAGTGGGCAGGAGTGTAACGGGCCCGAAGTTTACTGCCGGTTCATGAATCTGCCGCGTGTGGGGCGCGGACGGTTTGTGGATTCAACTCGAACGTTTCCCCCAGATAGCTGCGCCGTTTCCTGCACGGCGCTCTGGAGACGTTATGGCCGCCTCAGCAGTTCCGGGAGCACTCTCGGTCAATTCGAGTGTGATGCAAGAAACTGGCTCGTTCGGGAACGTGCGCGTCGATTTCACACGCATGTCGGTGTTGCGAAATGGACGTGAGATTCAACTGACCGCTACCGAATTTAAGTTGCTGGCGTATCTGCTGCAGAATCCGGAGCGGATCATTACCCGCAAGGAGCTGCTCGAGATGGTGTGGGGTTACGAAGCCGATCCAAAAACCAGGACTGTCGACATTCATATCTCGAAGCTTCGGCAGAAGGTGGAAACGGACCCTACGCATCCCATGCATCTGCGCACGGTGCACTGGTCGGGATACAAGTTCATCCCGTAAGCGAGCAGACTCACTGACATTCGACGGCTGGCCGCCCACCCACCCGCGGGCAGCATGGCGCGGTGGTATGCCTAAGGAAGGCATGGCGCGATGCATTTGCGCTCTTCTCCAGGCGATTCCTCGAGACGTCCTTCCTGACAGGCGTTTTACTGCTTCAATGCGGCTCTCAGCAGCGATTGCATCCCGTTGGAAGTGATCTGTACGCCGATGCAGAGCAACACGAAGGCAATGATGCGCAATACCCCATGCGCGGTGTGGGGAGGAATGCTCTCCGTCAGCCTGGGTGCGTAGCGATAGCATAAGAACACGATCACGCTAAGCAACGCAGTAGCCGCGAGAATTCCGGCGTGCGCCTCCACATTCAGCAGGACATTGCCTCGAACCGACGCGTGGGCAGTCAGGGTGAGCATCACGACGATGCAGCCCGGGCCGACGGTGACGGGAAACGTGAGCGGGTAAAAGACCTTCTGCTCAAGGGATCCGAGGGCAGCATCGCTTACGTCGGCGGCCTCGGGCTTGGGCGTGCTATCGGGCTGGTTGAGCAGGTTCCAGCCCATGCTGGCGAGAACCAGGCCACCGGCGACCTGCACGACGGGCAAGGAGATGCCAAAGAAGGTCAGGAGGCCGGTCCCCACAAGTTCGACCACCAGGAAAAACAGCGTGGTGCTGATAGCGATTTTGCGAGCCAGGTCGCGGAAGACCTGGTCGGGCGCGTTGCCTACGATTCCCAGGAAAACCAAGGCGGAGCCGACCGGGTTCACGACCGGCAGCAGAGCGCTGAAGGCGAGCGCAAGGAACTTGAAGAAGTGGGCCACGCTGACCATGGCGGAACAGAATAGCACTCGGGCGGGGGGGTGGGCTCAGTGTGAGTTGCGGGCAGGTCGTTCCAAGGTCTCAAGGTCCAAGAGCTTCAGGGATAAGTTTCCGGCGGCGAAGAGAAAATCGCGCTTGCCGAAACTCCGAGCCTCAGCAAGCGCGGTGAGATTACGTCGATCGAATTACGCCGGTCTAGAAGATGTACCGGAAAGCCCAGAAGAGCGTTCCAGCGAGCAACATGGCGACGGGCAGGGTCAACACCCAAGCCATAAGCAGATTGCGCACGGTGGTCCACTGCAGTCCGGTGTGATTTGCCGCCATGGTTCCGGCGACGCCGGAGGAGAGGACGTGGGTGGTACTGACGGGCAACCCGAAGCCATCGGCAGCGCCGATGGTGAGCATAGCGGTGATTTCAGCGGCGGCGCCCTGCGCGTAGGTCAGGTGGTCTTTGCCGATTTTTTCTCCCACGGTGACGACGATGCGCTTCCAGCCAACCATCGTGCCGAGCCCAAGGGCTAAAGCGACTGCGACTTTCACCCATGTCGGGATGAACTTGGTGGCGTTGTCGACATGCTTTTTGTAGTTCTTCAGAACATCGGTATCAGCAGCGGTGAATACCGGCTTTCCGCTTTTCTGCATGATTCGCAGGGCTTCGCCCACCAGATACAAATCATTGCGGAAGTTGCGAACGCGGTCCTGAGGAATAGCTCGCAATTCATGGAATAACGAAGTCTCATTTCCGATATCGCTGACCAGTTCGCGCAGAGCGAGCATGGTATTGGGAGTGAACTGCTTGGTACGCACAAACTCGGTGACTTCGTCGCGAGGATCGCCGACGACGGCGTCGCTGGAGACGTAGTGATTCAGGCTATCTGCCGCCTGCTGCGAGACGGCGATGAAGTCCTGCGACTGCTTCGCTCCTACGGCGTGGTTCAAGGCGTAGGCGGTGGGCACGGTGCCGATGAGGATGAGCATGATCAGACCCATGCCCTTCTGACCGTCGTTGGAGCCGTGGGCGAAGCTCACGCCGGTGCAGGTCAGCATGAGCAGGCCGCGGATCCAGAAGGGTGGCGGCTCGGAACCTTCGGGGGCTTCGTACAGTTTGCGGTCTTTGATGACCGCCTTCGAAACAAGCAACAGCATGTAGGCAAAGACAAAACCGATGATGGGCGAGAGCAGCAGCGACCATCCGACTTTACTGGCTTGTCCCCAATCCACGCCGCTGGTGCCGCTGCGGCCATTGATGAGCTGGTTGGCGATGCCAACGCCGATGATCGAGCCGATCAGCGTATGGGAACTGGAGGCGGGTAGGCCGAACCACCAAGTGCCCAGATTCCACAAGATGGCAGCCACCAGCAGGGCGAAAACCATAGCAAAGCCGGCTTTGCTGCCGACCTGCAGAATCAATTCCACCGGCAAGAGCGTAATGATGGAGAACGCGACAGCGCCGCTGGAGGTAAGCACACCCAGAAAGTTCCAGAAGCCGGACCAGACGACGGCGATGTGCGGCTCAAGAGAATGGGTATAGATGACAGTCGCAACCGCGTTGGCGGTGTCGTGGAAACCGTTGACGAACTCGAAGCCGAGAGCCACGGCGAGGGCGATCCCCAGCAGAACGTAAGGAGTGATCGTCGCGGTGTGGACACCTTGCAAATCGCTGAGCAGATGGAATGCCGAGTAGACAACTCCGACCAGCAACACCACGCCAAAACACACCATCCCGATGGTTCCCGGGTTGCGATTGAGTTTTGCTTCAAGGACAGGTGAGGCTGTGGCCATTGCGATCTCCTAGCGCTTGGGGGCTGCCAAATAAATCTGTTGTGTTTTTGAAACGTGGCGGAACTATACGAGAGGCGTGTTACGCCAGTGTTAAAAGATCAGGCGCTGAAGAGATGTACGCGCGGCGTTAGGAGAAAGAGCCGAGGACGGGAACTTTACAAAGTAGTGCAAGGGTGCGTTCGTTCCCTGTTCAGTGTGGGTTCAGGGACTGGGCTAAAGACTCAAGGTTCTGCGGTCGAACGCGAATCGTACCTCCGCGCGGGCTATCGATATCAGAGATCAGGAAAAAAGACACGGAAACGACGAGAGGCAGGACGAGAAACAATCCGCGATGGCGCGTGCGGGAGCCGAACCCGATCATGGCATTAGCACAAAATGCGATAGCAAACATCAGTAGCCATGCGGCGGTCGGGATGCGATTCCACCAGGCGGCCTGGGTATAACCCTGGGAATTCAAGACATCATTCATGCCCATCACGACAATGGCGCCCGTAGCGTTGGGCGTGGCGACGGCCGGACCGCGAACCGAGGCCCAGAGTTCGTCCTCGAGTTGAGCGGTTTTGGCATTTATGGGTGACAGGTCGCGTTCGCGGACGGTGCGGTAATAGAGGATGCGCTGGTCGAGGTAGGCGCGCAGCAACTCCTTGACGTGTGCGACATCGGTCGCGGGCAAGAGCTCGGCGCGGACGTATTCGGTACCGATAGCATTGGCTTCGGCCTCTTCGTAGTTCTTGCGCTGATCATAGCGGCTGACAGCCATTGAGAAGGTGAAGCCGATGATCAAGCCGAGCAATGTAAGAGTGGAGGTAAGCACCAGGTTGTAATCGTCACGCTCGCCCTCGGAAAGCTCAGGGCGCCGATTGTGAAAGTAGACGCCGATCCGGGTGGCCAGCCACATCAGGAAGAAGGAAAGCAAAAGGATGACGAGAGGACGGTTCATGAGAGTTTGCATGCGAACAAGCTTTGAGCTACGAACGCTTCCCCCAGATTTGATGTGAGGCGTCCCCGTGGTGGCGGACGGCGGCGAGTGTACCACTGACAGGCTGAATTTAGGAGCGCGAGAAAAAGCGTGGGAGCGTCTGGGACGCGGGAGGATGCGCTCAGTCGGCCTTCGAGAGCCGTGCCAGATTTGCCAGATCCTTGAGGTATTGCTTGATGGGGCGGGCGGGCGTGCCCCAGAAGACAATTCCCTGCCCGCGGATCACCTTCTTGCTCGGGATCCCGCTCTGGGCGCCGAGAATGGCGCCCTGTTCGATGCGGACGTGGTCGGCGATTCCAACCTGGCCTCCGATGATGACGTTGTTCTCGACGACGGCGCTGCCGGAAAGGCCAGTCTGGGCAGCGATGACGACGTCTTCGCCGATGTGGACGTTGTGGCCGATATGGACGAGGTTATCGATTTTTGTGCCGCGACGAATACGGGTTTCGTCAAGTGCGCCGCGGTCGAGGGTGGAGTTGGCTCCGATTTCTACGTCGTCTTCGATGACGAGGCGGCCGATTTGCGGAAATTTTTCGTAGCGGCCGGTAGCGCGGTCGCGCACGTAGCCGAAGCCGTCGCTGCCGAGCACGGCACCCGCGTGCACCACAACGCGATCGGCGATAGTGGTGCCGGCATAGATGGTGACGTTCGGGTAGAGATGGCAGTTGCGGCCGATGACAACATTCGGTCCGACGACAGCGCCGGCGCCAATGATGGTGTTCGGGCCGACATGCACGTTGGCCCGAACGATCGCGCCTTCGTCGACGATGACGCTGGGGTCGAGGTGAGCGGTGGCATGGACGATGGCCGAGGGATGAACCGAGGCGGCGATCTGGGCAATTTCGGTGAGCGCCGTGGCGGCGCGAACGAAGGCGAGGCGAGGCTCGGAGGAGATCAGCATGGGCTTGGCGAAGGGGCGAGCGGCGGCAGCAGACGCGAGCATGTCTGGGGCGAATTGTCCCGCGATGATGGCGGCAGCGTGCGAACTTGCGGCAGAGGCGAGGAGCCGCGGATCATCGACGAAAACGAGGTCTCCGGGCTGCGCCGAAGCGATGCTCGAGATGGAAGTGATTTCGACCGCGGCGTCGCCGATGAGGCGAAGATTCAGGATGGTGGCAAGCTCTCCGGCTGTGCGAGACATGGAGTTGGTATAGCACACGACGGTGGGCTGCGTTGGACGCTCGGCGGTCCAGGCTGCGGTTGTGGCCGCTGTTGCGGCCGCGGTTCGAAGCACGGCGGTAGAATGCAGGCATGGAGCGCAAGGTCTTCTGGATGGTGTTCATGGTCCTCGGATTGGCGGCGGATTTCGTATTGCCGCTGTGGTGGGCGCTGGCGGCGACGATTCCGATTGCCTATGCGGCGTGGTGGGTCGCATACCGCAGCGATTGGTTCAGCTAGGCGGTGGGCGAAGAATCGCAGGAAGTCCAGCGACATGCTACCGGGTTAGCCGCACCGAAGGCGGCGAACCTGGGGCACCTTCCTTGCTATCGCGGCGGCGCAGAGAAAATCCGCAGAGGACGCTGAGACTAGTACAGCGGCGGTTCGCCGGGCGGACGGGTTTTCCAGCGGCGGTGCACCCAAAGCCACTGGTCGGGGTAGCGGCGGACAAAATCTTCGATCACTTTAGTAAAGAGCTGCGTGTTGGCGGCGACGTCGGCCTCGTTGTCGCCGGTTCGAGTCAGCGTCAGGGCGGGATCGAAACGCAGTTTGTACTTGCGCAGCACCGGATCCCAGAGAGTGAAGCCCGGAACGACGGCGGCGTCGGTACGCAGTGCGATACGGGCGAGGCCGCTTGCGGTGCAGGCCGAGATCCCGAAGTAATCGACGAAAATTCCCTGCGGCGGCGTCATGTTGGTGTCCATGAGGAAGCCAACGACTTTGCCTTCTTTCATCGCGCGCAAAAGGCCGCGCGTGGGATCGTCCTTGTCGATGGCCTGATTGCCGTGCATGGTGCGGTATTCACGCATCATGCGGTCGAGATAAGGGTTGTCGAGCGGGCGCATGAGGAAGCTGAGCGGGTGTCCGTAAAGCGAGTGTGCGAAGGCCGAGAGTTCCCAGCCGCCAAGGTGCGCCGTGAGAAAGAGCACGCCCTTGCCGCGCGCGAAGGCGCGATCGAAGTTTTCAAAGCCATCGTAGATGACGACGTTGGAGACGTTCGCTCGGGTATAGCGCGGGAAGAGGCAGATTTCGCCGAGTTGGCGGCCGAGTGAAGTGAAGACGCCGCGCAGGATCCGACCGCGATCGCGGTCGGGCATGTCGGGGAATGCGAGGCTAAGGTTGCGATGGCCAACCCGCCGCAACTTGCCATGGAGGTAGTAGACGATGCGGCCAAGGGCGATGCCGACGGCGCGGGCCAGCGGTCTGGGCAAAATGCCTATGGTTTTGACGACGCACCAGACCAGCGCGTATTCGAGGCGAAAACGCATCGTTGGAGGAAGGCTGAGCGTAGCAGCGGGAGAAGCGAGGGGTCAATGGTGAAGCAGTTAGGGATGGGAACTGTGCAGACCGACAGAGACGATCCTATCGGGACGCGATCCAGACTTCGTGAATGGCCGAGATAACGGCCTCGGGGTGTTCGGTAGGGATCTCGTGGCTGCAGTCGATCACGATCTGCTTGCTGTGTGTGGACAGGCGGGCTAACTGCGGCTGCAACTCGTGCACCCACAGATCCTGCTCCGCCTGCCGATCGTTGACCGGGATCTCGGGAGGGATGTCATCCTGGTGGGCCGCGGTGAGCACGATCAGAGGGCGGTTTCCGAGATTTCCCGCGCTTCGCACCTGCGCTGCGCTTAACGTGGAAAAGACTCGATCCTCGTCGAGTACAGCGAACTGGTGCTTGGTCTGAAGTGTGAGGAAGGCTTCTTCCTCTCGGAACGCTTTCGGCCAGAATGCCGGGGCGTCGCGATCCGCTATCAGGCGGGCCCAGCCA
>Ga0335069_10007015_pt1 | contig 16293 bp, 13 predicted proteins | sample Lox_Sample_11_FD_206714 | JGI IMG/M metagenome (GOLD analysis project Ga0335069, IMG submission 206714) | Soil microbial communities from Loxahatchee National Wildlife Refuge, Florida, United States - Lox_Sample_1.1 | ecosystem: Environmental > Terrestrial > Soil > Wetlands | place: USA...
AACGCCTGGCTCGGAAACTTCCGGCGCTTGGTGGTGCGTTACGACCGCTCGCTCACAATCTATGGCGCGTTCTTTCACATCGCCTGCTTCATGATCGTCTTACGGAGGGTTGTGCAATAGCTTCTAGATGCAATAGGAGACTTTGCCCAGTTCCCGCAGCCAAGCCGTTCGCATCAAGGCGGCGACCGTCCCACTTGAATGCAGAAGGGAGATAAGAAGCAGGCAACCGTAAAAAAAGGCCAAACAGGTGAATCCCAGAATCTGCATGCCTACGTTCCCGGAATTGGGAGCCCAGATCCAGAGACTTAACACACCCAGAAAAGGTATTCCGCCAGCGGCGTAAATTTTCCCGATATTGCCTCGGAACCAAGTCCTGATGTGATCTATTCGCCAAAATGCCGCCAAGAGCATGCCCATTGCGAGGGTGTCTGCTCGGGACGGCATTAGAAAGGTTACCAAGGTAGGTGGTGCCCCTGCCATCAATCGGAGAATTATCCTGAAGGCAGGCGCAAAACAAATGACCACCCCCAGCACGTACGGCAGTTTGCGAGGAGAAACGAATCGGACCACGAGCGGAGCAATGAGATAAAACTGCTCTTCCACAGCCAGCGACCACAAATGGCTAAACCAGGCACCCGCCAGTCCGCCGAACCCGCTACTCCGAAAATTTTGCAGAAACAGATAGTAGGAAAAGACACGAAAACCCAAAGGGAGAGCCACACCCGAGTTGGAGAGGGCTTGGACTCTAGTGCCCGCAAAGCTGACCAAAGCAAGGTATACCGTGATCCAGAGATAGTAGATAGGGACGATCCGAAAAAACCGACGCGCATAAAAGGTACGGTAGAAAAACGCCGAAGCTCGAGCATCCATCAGAATGCCACCAATCAAGAACCCGGATAACACAAAGAATAGATCCACACCGCTCCAACCTAGAATCACGAAGCGCTGGAGAAGACGTATACCCGTAGCGGCCGCTATACCCTCCTGGCTGACATAATGAAACAGTACGACCAGGAAGATAGCTAGACCTCGCAACCCGTCGAGTTCCGGCAAGCGGCTTTTTGGAGACTCGACAAGCATTTTGAAGCTTACCCCTCCTCGTGTAGTTCACCGTGCGATCGAGTGTCCGCACGGAGGTGAATCGCTTCCCAAATCGCAGATGCAAGACTGGGGCTTGCGGGTGGCTGGCATTCCGGCGTCGAGTATACCAAGGACAACCATCAGACTAGTGTGCAGAGATGTTCTCGGCACTCAAATCTCGTTGTTTGCGCCAAAGTTTGCCGGCACCTCTGGGAGCGATTTTGAGGCGGTAAGCGGTAAAAGGAGTCATGGGGATAGCAGTTTGCCCAAGCTGAGGTGCCAAGAATGCGGGATCAATCGCTGGCGCAATGCATCGAAAGCGCATGGGGGCAGAAGCAGAGCGGGGATGAATGAACGGATGCGAATATCTTTGTTCGACGATCAAGCCTCGGGGTTATGGATTCAATCGAGCAAGTTTCCGGTGCGAATGATTTTCAGATTCAGCTTCACCTTAGAGGGAGCACCCGGGAGGCCCGGAGCACACCAAGGAAGCGGCTAGCGGAAGGCCGACTGCCGAGATGAGAGCTTGCCAAATCTCGGGACTGAGACGGCTAATAATTTGGCGGAGCTCCTCCATAGCGCAGCGGAGAATTGTGGATTAAGCGTAATGATTAATATAGCTTCGGCCAACTCGGAAGATCGGCAGCGACTCTGAAAAATGACGAAGGCTGAAGGTCATCCGTCATTGGACCGGCGCTCAATCACATGGCCATCGGTCGGAGGGTCGCCAATCCACTTTCGCACGCGACGTAGCCCACTCTCTGAATACCAGTTTCTGAGACGAAAGAACTGTTTTGAAGGAAGCACCAAAGTTAGAAGCAGAGCGACCTGCTTAAACATGCGGTAACCTAAGGGAGCTTTGTGAATGGAAACGTCGTTCGTCGCTCTTTCCAATTGCAGCACTTCCCACCGCGATCCCCCCATGAGCTGAAGACGCAATCGATCTGTTTGCAAACGCAGATTGGCCAGAAGTGGCGCTTCAATTTCAGGGGGAATACCTAACGCTCTCATCTTAGGAGGAAAATACTGCACGAGGCAGGCAAGTGAATCACGTAGACGATGAATCCCTTTCTCCGTGGCGCCGCTGAGCATGTACATATTTCCGCCATGTAACCTGTAATAGAAAAGCGGCTGATCAAGCACCATGACATCTGCGAGCCAGGGTGCGAGAGTAAAAAGCCATTCATCGGCTTCAATCACAGCTCCTTCAGGGATCGGCAGCATCTGTTCCAACAGCGATTTCCTATAAGCAACCTTGCTGGTACCGAAAAAGCAGGCATATCGAGAGAAAAGTGCTGCCGCTTCCGGCGTGCGTGCGTTCAGGCGCCGGGATTTCTGGGGGATGAGAGTGTTCTGGAGGCACCCCTGAGCGTCTACCATGAGACACCCGTGACCCACGGCACCAATCTCCCTTTGAGACTCAAAAATGGGAACGATGGTACGTAATTTCTCCCCCCTCCACCAATCATCGCCATCCAGAAAGGCAATCACCTCTCCCTTGCACTGCGGGATCGCAAGATTGAAGGCACTGGCTTGGCCGCCGTTTTGCTTTTGGATGATGCGGATACGTGGCTCGAATTTGCGAAGAATCTCGAGAGTTTTGTCGGTCGAGCCATCGTCCACGACCAGAATTTCAGTATCCTCCATAGGGAAATCCTGTTCGAGGACACTCATAACCGCCTGTTCGATAAATTTTTCATGATTGTAAGTGTCAATCAGCACACTTAAGAGTGGTCTCGCCATTTGTCTTTACCTGCGTTCGCGATGCCCAGACTTCTTAAATTGCACTCTGAATGCGGCAGAATTAGTATTGATAAATTATACGTCAAATAGACAGTGAGGATTAACATTGGGCTGTCAGACGTCGCGCAGATCTTACAAAATGCGATCGATGATCTGGCCGCATAAATTAAGCATGTTGGGGATCTGTGGGGATCCATGCATTGGGAGGCCCCGGGTATACAGGGAGTGTTGCAGTGGATTGTTTATTTGATCGTAGGCCTGTATTACGATGACGCTGATGACGCGAAGTAACCCAAACCCTAATCTCCTTGCTCGAATCCTGAATTCAACAAGTCAATTCAAGGGTAAGACCCGCTTAGCTGATTGGCTGGGCCGCCTTACAAATTCCTGGACGGGCGGCCGAGGAACTTTCTCGCTCCCAAGTGGTGAGATTGTCACAATCGATTTGGGTGACCGTATTCAGCGGTTGATGTGGGGTGGGGTGTACGAGCCACACGTAAGAAGATGCGTTGCTGCACTCTTGCGTCCGGGCGATACGTTCGTCGACGTAGGCGCTCACATTGGATATTTCAGTATGATCGCTGCGTCGTTGGTCGGATCTAACGGTAGAGTTTACTCTTTCGAAGGAAATTCCAGTGTATTCCCCACACTTCGTTCTAATGCTGCGCAATTCCCTTGGATGGAGGTCTCGCTACGGGGGGTGTGCGATAAGACTGGTTCCGTAGCTTTCTCAAATCCACAACAGGCCGGAGAATCAGGTTGGGGAAAGCTAGCCTCCGTCCGGAACGAAGGACACATCGAATGGGTTGAGGCCGTTTCTTTAAATGAATGGCATCAGAGTCTCCAATTTCCTCCGATTCGACTTATCAAGATCGATGCGGAGGGATCCGAGCCATTCATTTTGGAAGGCGCCCGCCGTGTCATCTTGAACGCGAGGCCTTACTTAATCATTGAATTAAATGATGTGCTGCTGCGCGAAGTGGGTCAAACCAGAGAGCGGGTCACCAATTCACTTCGGGAGCAGGAGTACCGGATTTTCGGGATCGGATTGGACGGTGTTGACGAGTGTGATGATTTGATCGACCCGCTGTTTCCCGAAATTCTGTGCGCGCCATCTGACCGGCAGGAAGAGACGATGAGCTTGTTGCCTAGGTCGCGTAGAAAACATTGATAAGGCCGTCATCCTCACCAAAGTTCTCTTTAGAAGCTTAGTTAGTACTTGTAAAATCGAATCTCGGCAGCTCGGTCCTGTTCCTCGCCCGTATTTTTACACGGGACAGCAGCACTGCGCATGGTCGGTAATAAGGTGGCGAAGAATCTCGTCGACGCCGATTGTGATTTCCCGTTGGGGTAGTGCGACGTTAATTTGGCGAGATTTGAGAAATAGCAGATGTAGTCGCCCTTGCGGCTTTCGCCGGGTATTTCCATTTCAACTTTTTCCCCGAGATTTTTTCCGCACCTATTGCGAGGTCTGTAAGATTTCCAGATTTCCTGTTGAAAGTAGGTTTGAAAAGAGAAAGGGTGTCGCCAGGTTCCCGGGCCTTTAGAGGAGGTCCAAGAGAGGAGACACCCGATGAATATAACTCTAAGCGGGAGGGTACCACTGCAGCGGTTGGTGGAACAAGCGTGGGAGCAGGTGGAGGGGCAGGCGCGCGGGATGTTGCAGCGAGCTGTGGAAGGGTTAATGCTGGCAGAGCGGGATCGTCGGGTGGCCGAGGCCACGCGACGGGGCGAAAAGGCGTATCGCTGGGGCTACACGGTGCGGAAATGCTGGAGCACGTTGTGGGGAAGCCTGGAGCAAGTGCGGGTTCCGCGGCTGCGCGGGTGGAAAGAGATCGGGCTGGTGGAGCGCTACGAGCGGCACGGGTTGGATGAAGTGCTGTTCGCGCTGGCGGTGGGTGGGCTGAGCCAGCGCAAGGTGGTGGATTGGGTGCGCCGCTTTTTGGGTGGGGCGCTTTCGCCGGCGACCATTGGTGCGGTACTGCAGCAAGCGCAGCAGCAGATCACCCAGCGACGAAGTGCGCCGATTCCGCCACGGCGCTATCGTGCCGTGGTGCTGGACGGAATTTATCTGCGCTATCGGCGGCGGACGGCGCAAGCTCCCCGCAAAGGAGTTCTGCTGGTGGCCGTGGGGGTGCGCGAAGGAGGTAGCTTTGATGTGCTGGACTGGCGTGGGGCCTTCGCTGAGACCACCGAAGACTACGAACAACTGCTGACGCGTTTATGGCAGCGGGGGCTGGAATCGGTGGAGTTGATCGTGAGTGACGGAGAGCAGGCCATCTTTGCCGCGGCACAAAACGTGTATCCAGCGGCGCAACATCAGCTTTGCCTGGCGCACTGGTTCCGCAACCTGGAGGCGCTGACACCGCGATTCCCGTGGTTTCAGCGGCGGAAATTCCGGCGCGAGTTCTGGTGGATCTGGGATGCCGAAACTGAAGTGCAGGCCCGCGTGTGGGCCAGACACTTCTGCGCGCGCTGGAGGTGGGCAGCACCGGAGATGGTGCAAAAGTTCCAAACCGATCTGCACCAGGTGCTGGCTTTCTTCGCCTTTCCCGCGCACTGGCGGCATCGCTTACGCACCACCAACCTGGGCGAGGGCTGGTTCAAACACTTACGTCGCTACTTGAGCCGTTTCCCCGGTTGCCGCAACGCCGAGCAAAGCGAACAGGTTCTCGGCTGCTTCCTGCTGGCGGCCGAACAGATGCATCGCTAAGGAGCCCCCATGACCTGGAGCACCTCTCATCCCACTTTCAACAGAAATGCTAGACAGTGCCTTATTGCGGCCCACGGTGCTATGCTTTTGGCATTTCCTTATTTTCTGAATTGTTACGAGGTCGGGAGAAATTCTGATGAACCGACGATCCAGTCTATCCAGGCGTCTCGATGTTTTGCTCCTATTCGTTTTGATGGGAATTATCTTCGCTACAGGCTGTGGATCAAGTACGCCTGCTAGTGCCCCTATAAGCGTCACTATCAATCCGCTGATGGCCGCCCTCGGTACAAGCCAAACGATCCAGCTAACTGCCGCGGTAAGTGACGGGTCAGCAGTCACATGGTCAGCGTCAGCCGGAGCGATCGACACCACCGGCAGTTACACGGCTCCGTCTGGAGCACAGAGCCTTACGGTCACGGTGACGGCTACAAGTGTGAAAGATCACCATAAGTCTGCCAGCGCAACGCTTAACGTAGTCGCACCAGGGCACGTCGCAGCGACTGCAAACGTGCAGGTGGGCAGTTATACGATTTCCCCCGCTGCCGCGGGGAATGTATCCGTGCAATTTGGTACCGATACGAACTACGGCCTGACGACGTGGGCGCAGCCAGTCCCTAATGGTGGCGGGGCAGTGACCCTGTTCATAGCGGGAATGAAGGGAAACACGCAGTATCACATGAGGGGTGTAGTTCAGTTCAGTGACGGTACGCAATACACGGACACAGATCAGACGTTCACCACGGGCGCATACCCAACAGCGGACACACCGGTGTTCACTGTAGCGACGAAGGCCGGGGCGACACCGCAGAGCGGAGTGGAGCTTCTGGATTTGGCCGCCGCAGGAGGAACGGTTGCTCAGGCAGTTGTTACGGATTTAGCAGGAAATGTTCTATGGAGTTATAACCCTGCGCTACCGACGGGATTAATTCCAAATCCGATCAAACTGCTGTCAAACGGGCATTTCCTGGTTAATTTTAGCGGGCCCACCCCGGACGGAACCAACTCCATTCTTCAGGAAGTGGACCTGACTGGGGCCTTGGTTTGGCAAATGACCGCAGCGGACCTCAATGCGGCGCTGGCAGCAGCTACATGCGCAGGCTGCAATATTACTGTCATCGGGACGCACCACGATTTCGTAATGCTTCCTAATGGGCACCTGGTCGTGATTGCATCGACCCAACAAGTCATCTCCGGAACGACCGTAGATGGAGATGTGATCATCGATCTGGACCAGAATCACAAGCCGGTTTGGCTATGGAATGAATTCGATCATCTGGATGTGAATCGGCGGCCGATGGGTTTTCCAGACTGGACTCATACGAATGCCATCATCTATTCGGCAGATGACGGGAATTTAATTATCTCGATCCGACATCAGAATTGGCTGGTGAAGATAGACTACGAGAATGGAGCGGGCGCGGGAGACATCCTGTGGAAACTGGGCTATCAGGGCGATTTCACGATGGTTGGCGGAACCGATCCGACCGATTGGTTTTACGCGCAACACGGACCCTCATTTGCGACAACAAACACGACAGGACAATTCTCACTAATACTTTTTGATAACGGCAACGACCGTTTCCTTCCCTCCGGTCAGGTGACTTGTGGCGTTCAGACGACCACCACTTGTTACAGCACGGTGCCACTGCTGCAACTCGATGAAACCGCGAAGACCGCGACACTTACATTTAATCCCACGGCGCCGGTTTTTTCGTTCTTCGGCGGAAACGCAGCGGTCCTGAAGAATGGTAATGTGGAATACTGCGAATCGGCAGCATTCCACGGGGGGGCCATCTTTGAGGTAACACAGGACAGCAATGCACAGACAATTTGGGAGATGCAGTCCTGGATAGATTCGGCGGGGGTCTATCCGTTTGCGTATCGAGGCCAGCGCATTCCCAGTATGTATCCCGGCGTGCAGTGGTAATTGAGAATGGTCAGAAATTAAAAAAAGAAAATTTGAGGCGGTCAAAACTATAGAATGAAGACTTTTGGGATTCACTTCATTGAGCAGCGACGATAATCTCGAACCATGAAAAGCCGTTGCTAATTGCAGCTGTCTTGCAACCTGCCGCTAAACATTGGCGGGGTGGGTCCATTGTGTCAACTGTAAATCAATTCTATTCGGAAACCGGCGGGATGAAATGACGGAAAGCAATCGAATCGAGATCTCAATCAAAAGGGAGTGAAGTCGGCCAAACACTTAAGCCATTACTTCAATCCCACGCTTTGCAGGCGCCGCGTGTGATCACTTATAATCTGCGAGAAGATTTGGTCGAGACCAATCGTGATTTTCCAATTGGGGTAATGTGACTTGAATTTTGATAGATCCGAGATATAGCAAACGTGATCGCCCTTGCGGTTCTCATTGACGTAGTTCCAATTGAGTTTCTTCCCAGACATTTCCTCGACTTTTGCAATAGCTTCAAGCACTGAGATGCTGTTCACCCTCCCACCACCGAGGTTGTAGACCTCGCCGGGTCGAGGATTGGCAGCGAACTCTTCGATGGCGCGGACGACGTCCTGACTGTGGATGTTATCGCGGACCTGCTTACCCTTGTAGCCAAAGACGGAGTAGGTGCCACCCGACATGGCGACCTTCACGAGATAAGAAAGAAAGCCGTGAAGCTCGACGCCGGAATGCGACGGGCCAGTCAGACAACCACCACGGAAAATACCAACTTTCATGCCAAAATACCGGCCGTATTCCTGGGCCATCAAGTCCGCTGAAGCCTTGGAAGCGCCGAAAAGCGAATGGAGGGTGCGGTCAATGCGGCAATTTTCGTTGATTCCATTATGATCCTCGGGACGAGCGTATTCCCAGCGGGTTTCCAGCTCCTTGAGAGGAAGTTCATTGGGGGAGTCGCCGTAAACCTTGTTGGTGCTCATAAGAACGAACACGGCCTCTGGACAATGAAGGCGTGTGGCTTCGAGGAGATTGACCGTGCCGAGTGCGTTGACTTCAAAATCGATAATGGGAATGTCGCGGGCTTTGTCGTGCGATGGTTGAGCAGCGCAGTGAACGATCAGGTCGAAGCGGTGCGCCCGACAGAGTTCTTCCAGCGCGATTCGATCGCGAATATCCACATTGAAATACGTGAAGTTCCTGGTGATGCTTTGGAGGCGTTTTAGATTCCAAGTCGTATCGCCGGGCTCGCCAAAGAAGATGCGGCGCATGTTGTTATCCACGCCGATAAGCTTGTGACCTTGACGGTCAAAATGCTCCGCTGCTTCAGAACCAATCAGCCCGCTCGAGCCGGTCACCAAGATCGTCTTCATAGTGAAGAGTCGCCTTTCTGGCGCAGGCCAACGCGATGGCGAAAGGGTCGGGTCACATCCAGCAATCGGAACCACACCGGAGAAAATCGATCGTTTGCTTCTCTTTTCGTCTGGACATACCAGTGGCGGTAATTCCAGTGCATGCCATCCGCCTTCAATAGATGTGTCGCATTATCCAAAGTCCGAAACTTGCGATGCCCTTCGAGCAGTTTGTAGTTCTCCTGAGCCTCTTCACCCTCCCAGACGCCCTTTTCCCCTTGTGGATGATAGCCGTAATCGTGGTTTTGATGGACTGCGCAGACGACAGTCGAGGCATCAATCAGCCAGGCGCCAGAATGCCGCGCATACCAGAGCAGCCAGTTGTCCCATCCTGGGCGACCGATCACGAACTCGGGAATCTGTTTGTGGAAGAATCCCTTGCGAAAAGCAAAGTAATCGATCCACTGCGAAGGACGCTGCCGGTTCGTTCGGATGGCAAGCTCTCGTATTTCCTGACGCCAGGCGGATTTTCCAAACTGCAGTGGCTCGTGAATATCGACGTCCCAGCGGCGTCCGGCCATTAGAAATGGCAAGGAAAGATTGGTGACACGCGCGAGGGCGCGAGGGAAATCATCCAGGAAGAGAATGTCACAATTGGCGTGACAGAGAAGATCGTGACGAGCCAGTTCCTGAGCCTGATCATACATACTGGCCAGGTATTTCGTGCCGTAGCGGTTTTTGCGCAAGTTTGGGACATGGCGAATACCCAACTCGCGGCACACGTCGGCTGCTCCGGCGTCATCGCCGAAGAGCAAAATTTCCACGTCTGGGTGGAGTTGCTGCCAACTACGCAAGGCATTTCGTTGGATCACGCCGATGTGACCCTGAAATGGTTTGGGGGTGGAAAACAATGTGAGCATTTCAGACTCGCGACGAACTCCCCTTCAAAAACTAGTGACGGTTAGCGCGGCGCGTCTTACCGTGCAATAACCGGTCAACGGCCCCGTAAACGGCGGCCGCTCGTCCGCGAGCCGGGTACAGAGGCATCATAGCCCATGGACTAAATTCGGGCGAAGGCTCCTCCCAATCCGTAAGCAACGGTGATTTGATGGGTTGTTTCGCAGCCACCAGGATCGTTCTGCGACGAAAACCGTTTGCGCCCTGCTGGTACTCCGGATGTGACGGCATGCGTTCCGGGTTGTAGCAATGCACCAAACCGGTGCGGCGGAACATTTTGACGACGCAAGGCTCGGATGGGTAGAAAGCCATGTAATTCAGGCCTTGATCCGCACCTGTGTTTTCATCCATCAGTACCATGGCGGGTTCGGGGCTTGGATACACAATCCCTTCGATCAAAGTGATTTGAGACGTGAGCTCCGCAATGCTTCTTACGACGCGAAGGGGATTTTCGAGGTGGTATAGCAACCCAAAGCAAAATACCAAATCAAACTTTCCAAGCCTTGCTAGCGCGGGATCCTCTGCGTCGGCAACTTGAAATTTCAGGTGTGGGAACCGGCGGCGAGCTTCTTCTATGTTTTCGGCGCGCCCATCCACAGCCAACACATCAAACCCATACTCGTGAAGAATCTTGGCGTAATGACCAAGCCCGCAACCCAAATCGAGTGCGGTTTTCAAGTTGCGTTTCTGCTTTAGATCGGGCAGTAACCTAGCAACCACCTCTCCGCGGGCTGCATTCAACGCATCGTAGTGTGACTGATCGAAAACCCAAGCGGAACTCAAGAATTACCCTTTCTCTGAAGAAACATAAAATTCGGAAGGAAGATTGAGGAAACCATTCCACTCATCGCGCGCATGCTGGTAATTCGGAATTGTAACCTGTAGTTCGGGGACGGCATCCCACAAATCAACGTTTTCCTTCTCATCCCATAAACTCAGTTGCCAATTATAGGACCTGGGACATAAGGGTAGAAAAGGAAACTTGAAGACAAGATTGTAGAGACCTGGCTCCAGTGTCAGATCCTCGTTGGCGAAAGCCCACATCAGACGTCGCTCGGTATCGAATAAAGCTATTCCCTGATGGCCGTGGTGGATCGGAGAACGTACTTCGAACTGAAAGGAAAAGCTGACGGGTCCCATGGAATCCAGTTTATGTGGCGCAGCCCCGGAAGGCGACAGTATTTTCCATGAGAGAAATCTGCCCTTTGCGTTGGCTTGCGAAATAGCCGAGCCGCGCTCCGGTGAAGTCATGGCCGTCTCGTAGGCGCTGACAACTTCTGCCGTTGGGCCAGTTTGCCGAACCGACCCAGCGTCCACCCAGACGGTGCGGTCGCAGAGTCTGCGAATTTGATTTAATTGGTGGCTGACCAGAATCACCGTGCGCCCTGCACGCGCTACATCTCCCATTTTACCCAAGCATTTTTTCTGAAACTTGAAATCACCCACGGCGAGCACTTCATCTACTAGTAGGATCTCAGGTTCGAGATGCGCGGCCACGGCGAATGCCAAGCGAACATACATTCCGCTCGAATAGTGCTTCACCGGGGTATCAATGAAGTTCTCAAGTTCTGCAAAACCTACAATTTCATCAAATTTCCGCGCTATTTCCTGCTTGCCCATGCCGAGAATTGCGCCACTTAGGTAAGTGTTTTCCCGGCCGGTGAGTTCCGGATGGAAACCAGTGCCAACTTCCAGTAAGCTGCCAACACGACCGCGAATTTCCGCCCAGCCTTCCGTTGGCCGGGTGATGCGAGAAAGAATCTTCAGAAGTGTGGTCTTTCCGGAGCCGTTCCTTCCGATAAGGCCCATAACTTCACCTTCGCGCACCTGAAGGGATACATCCTTTAGCGCCCAGAATATTTCCGGCTTCTTCCGTTGGAATAAACTCTTCGGCGAGTGTAAGCCCTCGGCCAATTTATCGCGTAAGAGACCAGAAGAAACCAGCGCCCCGCGTTGATAGAGTTTGCTCAATCCTTCGGCCTGGATGACGGCAACGCTCATACGCGATCCGAAATACTTCCTTCCATACGGTTAAAAAACAAGAGCCCCCCGAGCATTACTACAGTGACCATAAAAACCGATACGACGAGACTGGTAGTCGAGGGGTGGCCTGTACCGGTAAGACCCCATCGGAAACCATCAATGACTCCAGTCATCGGATTCAAACCGTAGAGCCCGCGATAGCGTATGGGAACCATGGAGCTCGAATAGTAGACGGGTGAAGCCAGCGTCCAAAACTGCACGATGAATGGAATCAAATATTTGACGTCGCGATAGAGCGCGTTGAGCGCCGAAAGCCATAGACCTACACCCAAAACCGTGAAGACGGCTAGCAACAAAAACAAGGGCAGCAACAGAAGTGTCCAGGCCGGACGGATGCCGTGAGTAAAAGTGAAAATCAGGAGTACAACAAACCCAATTCCGAAATCCACCAGTCCAGAAAGTGCCGCGGAAAAAGGGAGGACCAGACGCGGGAAATAGACTTTAGTGATTACCCGCTGATTTTCCACCATCACGTTAGTTGCTGCAGTCAATGCCGCCGAAAAGTATGTCCAAGGAACAACGGCGGCAAAGCAAAAAACGGAGTAAGGCAGCCCTTGGGACGGCAACTTGGCGAGTTTTCCGAAGAAAAGCGTAGCCACCAACATAGTGAGCAGGGGTTGCACAATCACCCAGCAGACTCCGATCGCAGTCTGTTTGTAGCGGACCTTGACATCACGCCAGACAAAGAAATAGAGGAGTTCCCGGTATATCCAAAGTTCTTTTAACCGTAACTCGAACCAGGTGCGTGGCGGCTCAATGCGCAGGTTCACCTGGCCGGAAGCGCGATTCGCCGGCGCGCTGGCCACAGAGGGATTGGAGGTCACTGAAGCCATATATGGCTAAGAATATCTACGGAAATTCGCTTACCCTGGCAGGATAACAGAATCGCACAGAGCGGGCAGAGCGGGAAACATCGAAATGCGTTCTGATCTGAATTAGCGGTCAGGGTGCGGTTGCCCACTTTTCTTCATTTGCCCGAGGTCTTTTTGTTCAATCTGTTGCATCAGGTCGCTCCGCCGAAGGAAGTAAGACCTTAGCTGCGAGCCAAGCTGCCGAGGAACCACGTGAAACAGGTTGTAGGCCGCCTCAGAAAAGGAAATCGGCCCCCTGGCAGGGATGAGATGCGTGCCCCATTGGTAGATCAAGCCCATGTTCCAGAATACAAAACAGCCCAAAGCCATCATGGACACTAATACAGCCCTGCGTCGATGAGAAAATCGATCGACAACAGTTTCCAGAGTGACCCCCAGACCAAAAATGAAGAGTGAAGTGAGCGAAATAAAGAAACGATTTCCAAACGACGAAATTCCAGCCCAATCTGGATACAGAGTGAAGAATAGGTAGAAGGCCACGACAGCGGTCAAAAACGGGACGCCCACGCGAGGGTTGCGCCGGGCAAAGAGGATCAGCCCCAGCAAAGAGAAGATAAGCACCGGGGTCCACGAGAGCAACCCGTGATTTGCAGAAAATAATAGCTCAAAAAAAACCGGCGAGCTCCAAAGGAAGTCGCGTATGGAAAGATAGCCAGTTTCGAACGGGCCACCGTACACAATCCAACGCGACACAAACGTCGGCAAAAGGCACACGCATACCACTACTGCAAAGAGAATTTGCCTAGAGAGTAGCGAGAAAAAATGCCCCTGCTCCTCCGGAGCTTCTCGCAAGAGTTCTTTATACTGCCAGACTGCCTCCAGCAGCACGACGGTGGCCACCATCAGGTTGGCGTAGTAGACATTTAGCATGAGGCCCGTAATGAGCCCGAGAAGCACCCACTGGCGTGTCTTGCGGTACGCTCGAGTACGCTCCCAATACCAGAGAAACAAGGCAACAATGAAAGCGGAGTGGACATGCGACCAGGACGGATTGAAGTACATGTAAACCGGGAGAGAGCTGGCCCACCAGATAGCAACGGTTGCGACGAATGAGCACGTTTGGCTGACGTATTTGCGGGACAAGCGAAAGGAAAGCAACAGAGCAAGAAATCCATATACGCCCGTCGCAAAAGCCATGGCATAACGGTACGGAGCGGAAAAGCCATCAGCGGGTACGTGAGAGCCCAAAGCCCTTGCTAACAATACGCCGCCATGGGCTACCAGGAGAAAGGGGGACCAAAGCAGCGCCGGTCCAACCGTGAAATGATTTTCGAGATGGCCCGTGCGTGTTCGAAATTCGCTTTTTATCTGGTTGTTCTCATCGAATCGGCCTTCGCGAAAGCTTTCGTTTGCGGACTGATAGTCGCGCGTGAAATCAAGACTATGCTCGATGAGCGGGGCGCGTGCATACGCATAGTAGCCGACACCATCTCCTCGAATCCATGGATTCAGTAACGGAAGGGTCAAAACAAAAAGGAGGAGCAGGACCCGCTCGAAACGAGGATGCTGATTTTGGAGTTGAGAATTCAATTCAATCCTTACGAGGAACCAGCGACTTCAACCTAATCACGGCAGGTTCGCTATTCGCGAATTCCTGAAGTAAATTCACCGGGATGCTCCTATGGATTTCGAGTTTACAGGGAAAGAACCAAACAAATCACTGACAGCAGGTCGTAGGTTCAATTTCCACTTTTGGCACCGTCTCCTTTGAATTCCAATACTCAGTCACTCCGTTCGTTGATGAACATCAATGCGATCCTATATGAACTAGCGGATCTTCGCCATGTATAGCAGTTCCAGGATGCGCTTCAGCCTGCTATCCTACTGAGTAAATGCAATCCGACAACTGTCATCTGCGCCTCAATCTTGGTTGTGGCCTTCGGATTCATCCAAGCTGGATAAATATCGATGGTTCCTGGAATGCCAGACTCGCCAAATTCCCATTACTTCGAAGGGCGCTTTCCTCGCTCCGCATCTTGCCAGCAGGGAAGGAGGAAGTGCCCTGGAGCCGCGATATCTTCGTTCACGATATCCGCAATCCACTGCCTTTCTCCGACTCATCGGCAGATGCTGTCTACGCATCGCACGTCCTCGAGCATCTCTACCGGGAACAAGGCCAACAACTCATTCGCGAAGTCTTCCGTGTTCTGGCCTCAGGTGGAATTGTCCGCATCGTTGTGCCGGATCTCCACGCCATCGTTCGTGAATATTTGGGCGAGCGCCCGTTCGGGGAACCTTCCTTTGCTCAAAAAGCACTCCCTCCGGGAGACCTTCTTAATGAACGGTTACTCATGCGATGGCCGTCACCCTCAAAACGCAATCTCGTACTGCGGATCTACGAAGCTTGGCAGGATTTCCACTCGCACAAATGGATGTATGATGAGCAGTCTCTCGGCAACTTGCTCCGTTCTGTCGGTTTTGTTGACGTTACTCGCAGAAACTACGCCGAGAGCTTGATCCCCAATATAACCGACATCGAAGACCCCTCACGCATTCTGAACGGCGCTGGCGTCTGCGCCGAAGGCCGCAAGCCTTAGCCTTTTGCCGAAAGGGCAGATCGCTTCACGTCCCTTGCAGACACGAGGAATGAGTTCGCGAATTTGCATCTGGCCGAACTTATGGACGCCATAAACGCTTCGAGCTTCCGGAATTGCATGCCCTTTACCCATTTCTTCTTCGCCGTAAAAGCGCTTCCCTTGCCGTACGCCGCATCCAGCCCATCGTAACCTCAATCCACGTGAGAAGGGGCGCATTCAATTCAGGGGGACGCCTGACCGATGCCGCACGCCGATTGGGTTACGACCATTTTGATATTTGCATATTAGAAGGCAAAACCCACCTCCTGCTAGCACGGCTAATAGCGGATCAAAGAACGGGATTCTCAGTCTTGTATTCATTACGAATGGCAAATGCGCTGAAGTAACGACAAGCACGTAAAATGCAATCGCAAAGGCTGCAATTTTTGATGATGAGAGGAGCTTCACCCACCCGACAAGAGCGAGAGCCAAAACGAACCAGTAAATCATTACTCCGATTGCCCGCAACTTTCTTTGTGCCGGGCCGAAGCTGGAGCTGTCAAGAAGCTGGTCTTTGCTGAACCAAAAAGTGACTATCTTCATTCCCAATAATTTAAAGCGGGAGTGCCAACTTAGATTCTTCCAGACGTCAATTGCGGCGCCCCGGGCTTGCCGGTCCAATTGCTCTTCACTTGCGAACAAAAGCCGATGAGAATTGTTCTGCTCAATGTCCGTGTGCAACCAACCCACAGCTGCGCGAACTCGTTCGTCTTCTCCGTTTTGAGCGCGACCATCGGGGGTCAAGACTCCTTCCAAGAGGTTGATTCCTCCGTGTGAAGAATATAAGACCTTGCCATGAAACACTTGTATGTTACGAACAATCCAAGGAGCGACAATCAATCCGGCGATAAATGAGACAAGGAGAGCATCTTTTGTGCTACGCCGCGACCAAAGGCACACAATGGCCCCAATGATTGCCAAGATTGCGCAGTTGAAACGAACCAATGCCGCAAGCCCTGAAGTAATGCCCATCCCAACCGCACCGTTATCTTTCTCCTGGATTTCTCTAAGAAAAAAAAACAGGAAAAGGACAGTAAGGAGCGTGGCGAAT
>Ga0335069_10007016_pt1 | contig 16293 bp, 16 predicted proteins | sample Lox_Sample_11_FD_206714 | JGI IMG/M metagenome (GOLD analysis project Ga0335069, IMG submission 206714) | Soil microbial communities from Loxahatchee National Wildlife Refuge, Florida, United States - Lox_Sample_1.1 | ecosystem: Environmental > Terrestrial > Soil > Wetlands | place: USA...
CGCGCCGATACCGGCTGCCGGCGCAGGCGTGCCGGCCCTTTCTTCCTCCTGGGCGAACGGGGATGTGGTCGCCACCCTTTCCATCTCCGCTGCCAGCTCGTGCTGACCAGCGCGCCGAAAGGCAGCCGCCGCTTGCACGCGCGCGCCCGTGCGCGCGCAGGCATACCCGAAGTAGCTCCAGGCGCGCCGATCGTCGGGACGCAGGCGAACCGTGGTGTCCAGCTCAGCCACCGCCTCCTCGAACCAGTCCAACTTGAGGGCGATGAGCCCCAAGTTCATGTGAATGGCCGCATCGTCGGGCGCGAGGTGCACGGCTTCCCCGTAGATCTGGCGCGCCTCGGCCAACCGCCCGAGCTTGAAGCGCACGAGCGCCAGCAGCTTGAGCACGCGCAGATCATGGGGCGCGTCGGCCTGCGCGCGCAGCAGCTCCAGCTCCGCCTCGGGCAGGCGCTGCGCCATCAGCAACTCGCCGGTGCGACGGAGTTGTTCGAGCAGCGCATCGTTCTCGGGTCCGGTAGCCGATCCAGCGAGGACCGACTCGGACAGGGTTTCATCGGGAAGATGGATGTCAGCGGGGGTCATCGCAGCGCTACCGGCGCGGCTCCTACCCACGCCGACAGGGCGGCCTCGCGGCGGCGATACTCTTCATATCGCTGCAACACGGCGGTCACGTAGGCCCGCGTGGTTTCGTAGGGGGGCAGCCCCCCGTATTTCTCGACTGCGCCAGGCCCGGCGTGGTAGCCAGCGAGCACCTTGATCTTCTCGTCGAAGGAACACACGAACGCGCCCCCTGCCCCATCGCCCTTGCCCACCGCCGGCGTCTTGCAGAAGCGCTTGGCGAGCACCTGCAGGTAGCGCGCCCCACCCATGATGTTCTGGCGCGGATCCCATACGTTGGTCACGCCCATGGCCCGGGCCGTCGCCGGCATGAGCTGCATCAGCCCGAGGGCGCCTGCGCTGGACACCACCAGCGGATCATAATCCGATTCGGTCTTGATGACGGCCCGGATGAGGGCCTGCGGAATCGCGAAGTAGGCCTGCTGGTCGCGAATGTGATCATCGTAGCGCTGATAGCGAGCCGGCGAGGTGTCGCGCGGCGGGACCAGGTCCGAATCGCCCCGCACGGCCGAGGCCTTGCCCGGCCCGATACGAAACAGCACCTTCCAACGACTGCCCACCGGGGGTAGATTGGTGAATTCGACCACGCCGTCGGCGCGCTCGCGCGTCCACACCACGCTGTTGGTGTCGGGGGCCAACGCGTGTTCGTGCGGTCGTGGGGGAGCGTGATGGAGCTTGGCCTCGGGAACCACGCGCCAGTGCGGACTGGTGCCGGGGGCGTTGGTGAATTCCATCGTGCCGTCCACCCGCTCCCGTTGCCACACCGTGGCGTGCCCCGACGCTGGCAGCGTCAGCAGGGACAGAAGCGCGAGTAAGGAACGGCGGGGCATGACCCCATCAGCGTAACACGGTCCACAAGTGGTCGCCGCTTCTATTGGAAGCTGCCCGTCGCGTTGGGCGCTGATGGGCCGTTCTGCTAGAGTCGCTCCATCGTGGAAGCAGACTACCTTGTTCTCGGCTCTGGCCTGGCTGGCCTCTACTTCGCCCTGCGTGCCTCTGAGCATGGCCGCGTGCTGGTGATATCCAAGCGCGACCTCACCGATGCGAATACCCAGCAGGCGCAAGGTGGCGTGGCCGCGGTGCTGGGCGCGGGCGACGCCCCCGAAAAACACATCGAGGACACGCTGCGCGTGGGCGATGGGCTGTGCAACGTCGATGTAGTCGACATGTGCGTGCGCCAGGGGCCCCAGCACATTCTCGCTCTGGCCAACCAGCTGGGGGTGAACTTCGACCGCGAACCAGACGGCCAGTTCCAACTCGGCCGCGAGGGCGGCCACAGCGCCCGCCGAGTCGTTCATGCTCGCGACATGACGGGCGCGGCCATCCAAAACGCCCTAATCGACCGCGTGAAAGAGCGCGCGGATCGCATCGTCCTCATGCCCGACTCCATGGCGGTCGATCTGCTGACCACCGCCAAGTATGGCGGCCCCAACGCCGTCTTCGGGGCCTACGTCCATGACAGGAATACCGGTGAAATCCAGACCGTGCTCGCGCGCGCCGTGATCGTGGCCACCGGAGGAGCGGGCAAGGTCTACCTCTACACCTCCAATCCCGACGTGGCGACCGGCGACGGTGTCGCCCTGGCCTACCGGGTGGGTGCACGCGTGGCCAACATGGAATTCTTCCAGTTCCATCCCACCTGTCTCTTTCATCCGGCGGCCAAGTCCTTCTTGATTAGCGAGGCACTCCGCGGTGAGGGCGGCATTCTCCGGCTGATCGACGGCACCCCGTTCATGCAGCGCTACCACGAGATGAAGGATCTGGCCCCGCGCGACGTGGTGTCACGAGCTATCGACGCCGAAATGAAGCGCACCGGTGATGACTATGTCGCGCTCGACATGACCCACCTGCCCCCGGACTTCTTGGTCGAGCGCTTTCCCAACATCCACCGGCGCTGCTTGGAGCTCGGTATCGACATGCGCACCATGCCCATCCCGGTGGTGCCCGCGGCCCACTACAGTTGTGGGGGCATCCTGGTGGACAGCCACGGGCGCACCAACGTCCGCAACCTCTACGCCATCGGCGAAGCGTCCATGACCGGGCTGCACGGCGCCTGTCGGCTGGCCTCGAACTCGCTTCTCGAAGCCCTGGTATACGCCGCGCGCGCCGCGGACGACGTGCGCGACGCCCGGGTGGACAGGCCGCAACATGTGACGACCTGGTATTCGGGCGATGCCACGCCAGCAGACGAAGCCGTGGTGGTCAGCCACACCTGGGACGAGATCCGCCGCCTGATGTGGAACTACGTGGGGATTGTCCGCTCGGACAAGCGCCTGGAGCGCGCGGCACGACGGATGCAACTCATCCGCGAAGAAATCCGCGAGTACTACTGGAATTTTCTCGTGAACCGCGACTTGCTCGAGCTGCGCAACATCGCACTGCTCGCCGAGCTCATCATCCAAAGCGCGCGGCGCCGACCCGAGAGCCGTGGCCTGCATTTCAATCTCGACCACCTGGAGCACGACCCGCGCTTGGCCAGGGACACCGTGCTCGCGCGTGGTGAGGGCCCCGCCGTTTGATTTAGCCGCGCGATGAGGCCCCCAGACAGCAAAAAGCCCCGGAGGGGACTCCCGCCGGGGCTTGCTTGCCTGTGGTGCCGTCTACTCGAGCTCGTCCACAACGACTGGCTGGTAGCTGCCCGTCACATCGCCATTGCTGTTGACCTCACCAAAACGGCTGAATTTGGCGAGGACAGCGTCGCAGTCCAGATCGCCCTTGGCGAAGGCGGTGAACTGCGCGTTGGTGCCTGCGTTGGCGCTGGTGTATCCGGGAAGGTAGTTGTGCGCATCCGGCAAGGAGAAGTTGAGGGCCAACCACACGAGATCTGACCCCCAAACCGAGTCGTTGCCAGGGCACCGCTGACCGGTGGAGCAGCCACATTCGGTTCCACCGTTGGCCCATGCAGCCGAGGTTCCAGGGAACTGCTTGGGCAGCACGGTACCGCCAGCCAGCACGTGGTCTGTCTCGTAGTAGGTCACCGAACCCGCCCATTCCTTGTTGAGATGGCCCACGGCCTCGGCCGTGCGGGACTTCTTCACATACCGGGTGAAGGCCGGAATTGCCACTGCCGCCAAAATGCCGATGATCGCGACGACGATCATCAGCTCGACCAGGGTGAAGCCGCTGCTGCGCTTTCGAGTCTTGATGGTCATGGGATATTTCCTCCTGGACTTTCGTGGTTTGCACTCGGTGTGCCAGCGCAAAACAATCTGCGTCATCGGACCAACCATCGATGATCACTGGAAAAAACCAAGCGCCCCGCACCCCGCTGCACGACGCCCTGGTGACAAAGATCGGGCCGCTCCCGATTCTGACTGACAAAAAGAGTCATGTTCTGTGTAGGCCAATGTGAGGTCTAATGCCCCTCGTTGAGGGTGCGTAGCGCAGGCGAGTCGTTGGTAAGCACGAAGAAAGTCGCGTTGGCCGGGAAGCCGGAAGGGGCGCCCCCGCTGTCATCCGAGGAGTTGAGGTTGCAGGCCGCGATTGCGTAAAACCAGGGAACCGGCGGAGACGCTGACCACAGGGTCGCTCCGATGGGAGAGGGAAGCGCATCCCCACCCCCGCCAGCATTGACCAGGTAGGTGCAGTAAAGCTGCTTCCACCGAGGCCGCAAGCCGATTCGACTCCATGCGCTTGGGAGAGGATTGGGTACCGTGTGGGCCGTACGCACTGACTCGAAAGTGGCATCCGTGGGGGAAATGGGGATGAAGGCCGACGCCGACTCATCGGAGCTGGGCTGCGCGAGAGCGTCGTCTGCGCGCGCCGGAACGTATGCGCCTACGTCCATGAAGTAGAGCTGTTCCTTGGCCGACAGCTCCGCCAGCATGCCGTTCGCCTCGGAAAGCCGCGCGCGCCCCACGTAGCGGTTGTAGCCGACCACGGCGATGGAGGCCAGGATGCCGAGGATGACCACCACGATCATCAGCTCGACCAACGTAGTTCCCCGGACACGGCTGCGGCGCTGACGGTTCATCACGACATCCATCTTAGTGCCGGCGTAGCCGCCGCATCAACAAAACCTTGACCGACTCGTGCCGGCCACGGATAGTCCATTGCCCATTCGCGTCTCCTTGCGCCGGGCGCGCCGCAGAGTCACGTTGTAGGCTGGCTTGACTTTCCCTATACTCGTGCCAAACAGCGCACTGCATAGCCTACACACGAGCAGACGACACGCCCACCCTGTTCCAAGGAGGGACCCCGTGGCACTCACGCTCAGAATCGGCCAACAGGCAGTCTATCCCTCGCGCGGCATCGCCGAGGTCGTAGACGTCGAGAAGCGAGAGATCGGCGGCAAGGTGCAATGCTTCTATGTTTTGCGTCTGGCGAGCACGGACCTCAAGATTCTGGTTCACGTCGACAAGGCCGAGCAGGTCGGCGTCCGGCCGGTGGCGGGCGCCGAGGAGGTGGACGAGGTTCTGCACATCCTGCGCGAAAAGGCCGTCAGGTTGGAACGCCATCCCTGGAATCGGCGCTATCGCGCTTACATGGACAAGATCAAGTCGGGCTCGCTCTTCGAGGTGGCCGAGGTCTTCCGTGACCTGCATCGGCTGAAGAAGACCAAACCGCTCTCCTTTGGCGAGCGCCGCATGCTGGACACGGCGCGCGGCCTGGTGTCGCAGGAGCTGTCGGTTGCCCGCTCGGTCGATCGGGCAACGGTGGAGCGTGAGCTCGATTCGGTGCTGAACGAGGGCCAGGCGTAGCACGGCAAGGATGACTTCCGAGCCAGGGGACCTCGCGCGGCACGAACGCGCGCAGGCCGAGAAGCGAGTCGCGGAGCTGCGCAGCCAAATCGCGGAGCACGACACCCGCTACTATGTGCTCGACCAGCCCAGCATCTCGGACGCCGAATACGACGAGCTGATGCGCGAGTTGCGCGGCCTCGAGCAACGATTTCCCGAGCTGGTCACGCCCACGAGCCCCACTCAGCGGGTGGGCGGCAGAGCCTCTGAGCTGTTCGCCCCGGTCGAGCACCTTTCGCCCATGCTCTCGCTCGACAACGTGTTCTCCGCCGAGGAACTGCAAGCCTGGCTGGGCCGCGCGCAGCGCGCGGTGGGCGAGGAGCTCAGCTTCGTCTGCGAGCTGAAGATCGACGGCTTGGCCGTGTCGCTGCTCTACCAGAACGGCGTGTTCGTGCGCGGCGCCACGCGGGGCGACGGACGCGTGGGGGAGGACATCACGCCCAACCTGCGCACCGTGCGCGCGATCCCCGCGCACTTCTCAGGCGGCCCGCACCCGGCGCTACTGGAAGTCCGGGGCGAGGTCTATCTGCCGATCTCGGTTTTTGGTCGTCTGAACCAGGAACTGGCCGAAAAGGGCGAACGACCCTTTGCCAATCCCCGCAACGCCGCTGCCGGGAGCCTTCGCCAGAAAGATCCGGCGGTGACAGCCGCGCGGGGATTGAGCTTCTGGTGCTACGCCATCGGCAGCGAAGAAGGCCAGCCGGCCAAGGCCCGCGCCGAGCGCCACTCCGAGAGCCTGCAATACCTCCGCTCGCTCGGTCTCCCCGTCAACCCGAACATCGAAAGCGCATCCACCCTGGCGCAAGCGCTCGCCTACTGCGACAGATGGCAACAGCACCGGCACGATCTCGACTACCAAATCGACGGCGTGGTCATCAAGGTCGACCGCTACCGGCATCGCGAAGACTTGGGCTCGACCAGCCGCGCCCCGCGCTGGGCGGTCGCCTACAAGTTTCCACCCGAGGAACGCACGGCGGTGGTGAGGCGCATTGCGGTGCACACGGGCCGCACCGGTCGGGTCACGCCCTATGTGGAGTTGGAACCCGTGTATGTGGGCGGCGTGACCGTCAGCTCGGCCACCCTACACAACGAGGACGATCTGCGGCGCAAGGATGTGCGCGAGGGCGACACAATCATCGTCCACCGGGCCGGTGACGTGATTCCGGAGGTTGTCGGCCCGGTGCTGGAGAAACGGCCGCCCAATACGCCCGCGTGGGTGTTCCCCAAGCAATGTCCGGCGTGCGGGACACCGCTTGTGCGCAAGCCGGGTGAGGCCGATTGGCGTTGTCCCAATCGCAAGGGGTGTCCCTCGCAGACCGTGGAATGGCTGTGCCATTTCGGCTCGCCCGACGCCCTGGACATCGATCACCTCGGCTATCAAACGGTGACCGCGCTGGCCGAGCGCGGCTGGGTCACAGATCCCGCGGACCTCTATGCCCTGACGCCGGCGCAATTGGTACAGCTACCCGGTTTCGCGGAAAAGTCGGCGCAAAACCTGCTCGCCTCCCTGGCGGCATCCAAGAACCGGCCGCTCTGGCGCTTGCTCGTCGGGCTCAACATCCGGCGCGTGGGCGCGCACGTGGCGCAGCTGCTGGCCCAGCGCTTTGCCTCCCTGCCGGCCGTGGCCGCCTCCACTCTGGAGGATCTACAAGCGATCGAGGGCGTCGGCCCTGAGATCGCGGGTGCCGTCCACGAATGGTTCCGCGAACCCGAAAATGTCAGTCTGATCGACAAACTGTCCCGGGCCGGCTTACGCGTTCGGGATGAAACGCCCGAGGCTCCTGCCGGGCCCCGGCCGCTCGACGGCCAGATCGTGGTCATTACCGGCACCCTGCCCACCCTCTCGCGCGAGCGAGCGGCCGGCCTCGCCCAACAAGCCGGCGCCCGGGTGACGTCAAGCGTGTCCAAGAAGACCACGTTCGTGTTGGCGGGCCAGGACCCCGGATCCAAGCTCGCCAAGGCGCAAGAGCTGGGTATCGAAACCATAGATGAGGCCGAGTTCCTGCGCCGCCTCGGGCGCATCGCGCCGCCGGACACGTCGGACTAGTTGCCGAGAACATCGTGACGTGCCATTCTGCTGCCGTGGTTTGCCCGTCCCGTCCTGTCGCCCAGCGGGGCCACACATTGCTCTCGCGGGTCGCCTGAAGATGAATCTTGCGTGCTGGCATACAAAGGGTCTTGAGTGATGGCAATGCGTGTTGGGTTACTAAGCCTATCCGACGCCAATATCACCCGTGTGCTCAAAAGGCCTGCGCTGGCCTGGCAACTCATCACGCCCAAAGCAGCGGCAGCCGAAAGCCCGCAGCAAGAATCGGCGAAGCCCGCCGGGCGTGGCAAGAAGAAGGTCGCAACCCGACGAACCAAGGCGAAGGCCGTGCCCGAATTGAAGCTCGCAGTAAACGAGGGCATGCGTTGCGATCTCGACAAATCGTGGCACGGAATCCACTATCTTCTGACCGGTAGCGCCTGGGAGAGCTCTCCCCCTCTCGATTTCTTGGTGGACGGTGGGCGGCAGGTGGGCCGGATTGACTCCGAGCACGGGCCGCTGCGCGCCTTCCGCGCCAAGGAGGTCCAACCCATCTACGAGAGCCTGTCCAGCATAGGCCCCTATGAATTGCGCAAGCGCTTCAATGCCCGGGATATGACCGCCAAAGAGATCTACCCTGACATCTGGACGAGAGCAGCCAATGAGGAAGACTCGCTGAGGTACCTGATGGACAACCTGGACAGGCTGCGGGCCTTCCTGCACGAGACCCTCGAGGCAGGGCTGGGCATCCTGGTGTTCTTGATTTGATCGCTAGCCGAAGCGCTGCCTCAAACCATCGAGCGGACGACGGCTGACGATCCACTGTGGAACCCTGGGAGGGTTCCACACCCCCCGCGATGGGCTCCGGTGGGCAAAGTCCGCGTGCGCCCACGCGATCCGGGCCGATAGATCCACCCCACGCGGTCTGCTGACCGCGCGGGGGCCCCGGGGCGGCGTCGGCTTGTTGCCGCAGACATTCTCCAGACGCCGCTTGCGCAGCTTGTTTGCGGCCGGTTTTGCGTCGCTGACCACCAGGTGCGGCCAGTTGCAAGACAGGCGATGTGACAACTTCGTTACAGGATGCGCTCGTGAGACATCCAGTAACGCCGGCACGGTGTCGCCTGTCGTCTCGCCGGACCCATCGCAAGGAGATGAACGATGACCCATAGGATCCCTCTAATGTTCACAGGCATGGCTTTGGCGGTGACCATCCCGCTGGGGTGGAATGCAGCCGCGTCGGAGCCAGAAGGTCCACCCGAGCCGCCCGCAGAAGCCGTCACGGCTTGCGCCGGTTTGACCGAAGGGGTGGCCTGCGCGGTCCGCTTGCAAGGCGAGACCGTGACCGGAAAGTGCGTGAAGCGGCCAGATGGCGGGGGGCCGCTTGCCTGTCTGCCGCCACCGCGGCCGCCGCAGGAAGCGATCGATGCGTGTGCCAACCAGAATGAAGGCGCGACTTGTACGGTCTCTCACCAAGGTCACATAGTCGAGGGCATATGCCGCAAAGGCCCTGATGGCCAGGGGCAACTCGCCTGCATGCCGCCGCCGCCGCCCGAGGCCGTACAGGCCTGCGCCGACCTGAACGAGGGCGCGGCCTGCACAGTGACCCGCAACGGACGAAGCCATGCGGGTACCTGCCGGAATTCGCCCTCGGGGAAGGGGCCGCGGGCCTGTGCGCCGCCCAGGCCCGCTCGCTAGGCTCCTTGCGAGACGTTGCAACGCAGCCACCGACGTCTGATATCCAAGGCCATGCGCTGTTGTTTCGAGAGGGCCGCATCGTTCGCGTTGTTGGTGTTGGTGCCACCCGGCGCGTGTATGCTCGCGGCCGTGCCGCTGTCATCCCCCTTCGTCAGGTGCGGTCGGCCTTTGCCTGTTGAGCTTGCGCCCCTGGCAAGCTGCCATTCTCCATCGCGCTGGAGGCCGCGACCAGCACGTAGCCCAGACCACGCACGGTCTTGAGCAATCTGGGCCGGCGCGGATCATCACCCAGCTTCGCGCGCAAGCGCGAGATCTGAACGTCGATGGCGCGTTCGAACGCATGCTCTGCAGATCCCTTGGCAAGCTCCAGCAGCTTCTCGCGTCCCAACACCTCGCCGGCATGTTCAGTCAAGGCTGCCAGCAGCGAAAATTCGCACGTTGTCAGCGCAAGTGTGCGCCCGTCCAGACTAGCGGCTCGCTCGCGGGGCCATAAGGTCAAACGGCCGACGCTCAGGGAGCATGAACAGGCACACGAGGAGTGCCCTCTGCGAAGGGCACCCCGTAGGCGGGCCAACAACTCCTGTGGATCGCTAGGCTGGCTGATGCAGTCGTCCGCGCCATTTTCGATCCACCAAGCCCGCTCCGCTCCCGTGGCGGGACGCCCCAAAACCACCACGCATCCCTGGTGCTCGTGCAAGATGTGTCTGGGCAAGATACCGTTGTCTCGTTCGCGACCGAGGAGGAACACGACTAGGTCGAACGTAGACCATGCCCCCGGGATGCGCTCGTGTCTCTGGGGGCGGTCGCAAACGAAATGCAGATCCTCGTGGGCGAGCATCCGCGCCCATTGGCGGGCACGCGTCAAGTCATCGGAGAGCACGACCACCATCCACGGCCTGCCGGGCGGACTCTTGGCAAACGACTGTGCGCCACCGCGTGCGGGCATGTCCACATGACAGGTGAGCCAGCGGTTCCGTTAGCCTAGGGCTCATCCAAAATGATTGCGCCATCCGGGCGCCTCAGCGCGCATCTCGTAGCACTTGTTTCCGGACGAGCCCCTATTGCCGAGCGGGGCGGACCTGGACCCACACCCAAACGTCTGTAACATGTGGGACTTATCACCTGTCCTGGCTGGTAGGCATTTGCCAGTGGTGTTGACTCAGGAAAAGACCGCCGCTCTGGTGCAGCGCGTCCTGCGAGGGGAGGCGCCTGCCTTCGCCGAGTTGGTGCGTGCCTACTTGCGGCCTGCGTACAGCGTGGCCCTTTCCATCTTGGGGCGACCCGCGGACGCCGAAGATGTGGCCCAGGACTCTTTCATGAAGGCCTTTGCCTCGCTTGAATCGTGCCACGAGCCCGAGCGCTTCGCGGCGTGGTTCTTCCAGATCGTGCGCAACTGCGCCCGCAATCTGCTCGACGGGCGCCGTCTGCGCGACGTGGCGCCGGACGACGGCAAGATCCTTGAATTCGCAAGCCCGACCTCGGAGTCGGCGGGGATGCGCGAGGCTCTGCTGACCGCGCTGGCCGAGCTGGACGAGCAAAAGCGCGAGGTGGTGCTGCTGCACGATCTGGAAAACTGGACCCACGCGGAAATCGCGCGAGCCTTGAACATCAGCGAGGTCCATTCCCGGCAGCATCTCTTTCGCGCCCGACAGATCCTGCGTGCCAAACTCGACGGTCACGCGACCGAGCCAAGCGAGGAAAGCCATGTCTGACGAATCTACTCCCAGGCCCATCGACTTCTCTGAGCTGGATCCCAGCCGCAACGAATTGCGCTGGGCGCGTTCCATTGATCGTCTGGCGTCCCGCGGGTTCGCCGAGCGACGCAAGCGAATTTCCGTCGAACATCAGCTGTTGTCTTGGGCCCGTCCCGTGCTGGCTGTGGCCGCCGCGCTCTGCGTGATGGTCTGGACCGCGGGGTACCTCGTGTCGGCCCGGCGTACGGCGATGGTCTCGGCCCCGACCACCGCTCCCGCGCTGCAGATTGCGACTTGGGCCGCTAACAACAAGATGCCCGAGACCGATGACCTCGCTGGAACATTGGGGGGCAACCCATGACGATCGAACGAACGCCACGACAAGTCCGGCTCCTGACCGTGTTCCTGCTCTTCGGCACCTTCGTGCTGGGAACCGTGGCAGGGGCCGGCCTGACGCTTTGGACCCGTCTCCCGCCACCACCACCTCGACGGCCTGTGCCGTTCTTGCCGGGCCCGCCTGGCGCGCTCAAGCTGACGCCCGAGCAGGAAGCCAAGGCGCGTGCCATCACCGATGGCTACCGCCCCGAGTTGGAGGCGGTATGGCGCGCGAGTATGCCCAAGGTGAAAGCGATCAACGAGAAGATGGAGAGGGAGCTGCGCGAGGTGCTCACGCCCGAGCAGCAGAAGATTCTCGACGAAACGAAAGCCCATCTCCGGCCTGCGCCGCTGGGTCCTGGCGGCCCGCCCTTTCATGGTAGTCCGCCGCCGGGAGGGGCGGGTCTACCCCCCGGCGGACCGCCAGGGGGAGGTCCGCCACCCTGGCCGCCCGGCCTCGAACCGCCGCCAGGCAATTCGCCACCACCGCCATTGTAGACGGCGAGACGGGCGGGGCGATCAACAGGGATCGCCGGTCCAGCCGCCGCATCGTATTTCAGAATGTTTCAGGGGCGAAAGACTCCACCGGCAAGTGACGAAGTCCTTTCCTGAACCCAAAGGAGGACCCCCAAGATGTCAATTTCGAGCATCAGCAGCGCCGCGAGTACAGCGAGCCTCACCAACCTGCGCCAGCAGATGGCCGAACGCATCGCCGAGCGAATGATGAAAGACCTGGATACCGACGGCGACGGCGCGATATCGAAGGCCGAGCTGCAGAAGGCCAGCCAAGTCGCGAGCGGCACGTCGTCATCATCGAACGCCTCGTCGACTGGCACGAGTACCGGCATCTCTGTCGACGATCTGTTCAAAGCACTGGATAGCAACGGAGACGGAGCGATTTCGAAGTCAGAGCTTTCCGCGTTCATGGAGAAGGCGGGAGCGGCAGGGCCGCCGTCCGGGTCGCCACCGACAGGTGGCCCGCCACCTGGGCCGCCACCGACTGGAGACTCCGGCGACGGATCGAGCACGGTGAGCGACTCTACCGCCGCCGCCTCCGCGACCTCGGATACGACCGCCTCGACAAGTGATAGCGACGCGACGGTTTCGGCCGAGCAACGGATGGCGGTCGCCTATCAACAGCTGATGGCGGCGCTGCAGCACCTGGGCGACTTCTCTGCCCTGAGCAGCAGCACCAGCACCAACGCGTAGCACGTCGAGCGCTCGTCGGTTTCGATGTCAAGTTGGCCCAGCCGTCGCTTCTTCCTAACGCTGGGTCTGCGTCGACTGTCTTGTCTATGAATGACCATCGCAAATGCAAGACCAAGGGTCGTCATCGCCGAGGAGGACGCCGGCATCAGAGCTTCGCTGTGCCAGTTGATCTCTCGCCTTTCGGTGGAGGTCTCTGGAGTCTCGAACGGGAGCGAGCTAGTTTTGGTGCTGACCGATGACCGGCCAGTCGACCTGTTGATTGTCGATGCCGACCTACCCTGGATGAGCGGTCTCCGCGTCGCATTATTGGCACGGCGCTGGGGCATGGACGTGCCCATGATTCTCCTCACGGTATCTCCTGACGACGTTTTGCGATCCAAAGTGGCCGAGCTCGGCGCGGCTGATCTGCTTCCGATGTTTACCTCTCCCGACGAGTTGCTGGCGTTGGTTCGCGACCGCTTGTTTCACTGGGAAATGGCTCCGGCTGACCCGGTCAACTAGAACTCGACCAGCAATCCGGCGCTCCAGGTGTTGTCGCCGACGTGCAAACGGTGACTCATGCCCAGCCCGGACGCGTCGATGTGCGAGTAGTCCCAGAACACGTAGACGTGGTTCAGGCCGGTCTCGCCGTCGAGCTCGCGCATGGCCATCGGGTCGACGCCATCGAGCTGCAGGGCCAGTCCGGCCGTCGCCTGCCAGCCCAAAGTTCCGCCCGACCCGCGATCTCCTTGCGTGAGCGTGGCCACATCGCCGTTGCCGTCGGTGATTCTCCAGAGGGTGTAGTTCAGCCCGAGTTTCGCGTAGGGCACAAACGGCACGTGCCAGCGCATGGCCAGCGCGTCGAATCGGTAAATTGCAAGCAGGGAAATCGGGATCAGCCGTAGAGCGGTATCGTCGGCCGAGCGCGTTCCAGTGGAGAGGCCGCTGCTGTCCGCGACGAAAGCCTTGGCCGATTCGTGGAAATAGCCCAGGCCCAACCCAACCCCAACGTTACCGAAACCCTGCCAAAGGTCGTAATCGACCTCGAGTTGATAAATCGCACGGCTGGAGCTGCCGAAGGTATTGCGGTGGGGAGTAGCCCCGTTCGCCAGGCCGGAATCGACGTCCGGCAGATACGGCCCGACGCGAAACTCAAACGCCATGTTGCGCGGCGACGCCCCTCGCCGTTCCTGTGCCCATCCGTCGGCGACACGCAAGCCGTCGTCGTCGTGCAGGACCACCTGCCCGAGGGCCGAACCCGCGCCCATGATCCAAAATGCGATGATCCACTCGACCCGCAACCGGCGGCGACCGCGTGCTCCAATCGACAGCAGACCCAACAACAAGATCAGGCCGCCTGGACGTCCAGTGCCCCTGGCCAAGCTGCAGTAGCCGCCGACCGCTTCGCCGCCTTCGTTGGCGTACTCGTTGTAGAAATCCACGGTCAGGACAGGCGTTCCCGTCACCGCGTCCGTGGGCGTCCCGAGATTTCCGTCGTTGTCCACCGCGACCAACACCGCGGCATAGGGCACATTGTTCTGCAGGCCTTTCACTCGGTAGGTGGTCTTGTCCGAAGCGATGAGCCCCGAACACAAGAAGGTGGAATCCAGATTGGACAGCGTGGCGGCGAGGCTGGCGCTGTCGAGGGCGTCCTGATCGGGGCAAAGCGCCGCGGCTGACAGCGTGGCAGGCGAGATGAACTGCGAGCTGTAGAAACTGTCGCTGAAGGCCGGCGTACCGTCACTCTTGCTGCAGAACACGAGATAACCGGCCAGGTCGGATGTCGACGAGGTGCTGCCGCTCGGGGCGTCCCAGCTTAGGATCAGCGCCTCCTTGCCCCCCACGGCCGCAAGCTGGGTCGGTGCGCCGGGCCCCTTCCCATCCAGGCGCAGGCTGAGCGATGGCGCGCTCTCGCCGGTCAAGTCCGCGCTACCGTCGGATGAGGTGTCGATCCAAAACCAAACGTACGTGGTCTTGAGCAGATCGCAACTCCCGTCGGAAGAGAACAAGTCCGCCAGGCTGACCTCCGCCGATGTCCACGAGCCACTCGAAGTCAGTGTATCGAGCGAGTCGACCTCGTCGAGCAAAGTGCAACCATAGGACGACTCCGTCGGGTCGACGGTGCAGCCGTTGCTCTGGGCCAAGTAAAGGCGCGCTTCCCCATCGGCACCGCTGGCGGACAGCAGGTTGCTGATCTTGGTTTCCACGCTGCTGCTGGTCACCTGCACGACAAAACGGACGGTCACCCCACACTGGCAACGACCTCGATCGAAGAAGGTCTTCGTCTCATCCGTGCTCAGATCGTACCAGGTACCACTCGCGTTCGTCGTCTGCACAGAGATGGTGAAATCGCTTTCCGCCAGTGCCGATGAGACCGTGCTGCTCGACGTGGTACCGCCAGTCGAGCTTTGCGCAAAGGCAGGCGCGGTGAAGAACCCCACAAAGAGCACCGATGAAATCACAAGAGGCGCTCGCGACGGCATTTGTCTGCCTTGACAGACGAACTGCCGTTTTCGTTAGCCATAGCTGAAAGAGTGGCTTGCTCGGGGCCGGAGAGCCGGAGAGCTGGCTGCGAAAGTCGTGTAACGACGTCCTCGATCCGCCTGTCTTCTCTCATATTCAATCCCCGCCAACCGGAGACCGTCAGCGAAACACCCCTCCGTGATCGACCCATGCGCAGCGTTCTTCCATCAACAGCAAGTGCCGGAGTGCTGTTCGCCTCAGTAGGTTGATCGCCTGCCTTGACGGACTCTTTTATTGAGTGTATGCTCAATATATCATGCGCGGGCGCCCAACCAGCATCCGGGAAGAAGAAATCCTCGACTCCGCGCGGGACGTATTCCGCGAAGAAGGTCACGCGACCACCAGCGCCAAGATCGCCAAGCGGGCGCGCGTGTCCCAGGGAATCCTTTTCTACCGCTACCAGAGCAAGGAAGCCTTGCTGGCAGCAGTCATTCAGCGGGAGACGCAACCGCCGGAGTTGCTGCGTGAGATCGCGACGAGCGCCGGCAGGCGGAGCGTTGGGGAGAATCTCGAAAGGATCGTCGAGACCGTGCTCGACAGTGTGTCGCGCGCGCACCCATTCCTCGAATTGGCGATGACTAGTCCCACTTCAGGCGAGATCCACAAGCTGCTCTTTGCCAAAACCAAGAAGCCGCCGCCACAGCAAATCGTAGAGCTTATCGAGAGCTATTTTGTGGCCGAGATCGGTCTCGGCAGGGTGCGTGCCATCGATGCGATGGCGGCTGCGCGGGCGATCTTCGGCGCGTGCATCGACTACGTGCGCTCCGGGCAAGCGGCGCAGGGCCAGGACGGCCGGCGGGCGTTCATACAAGGACTGGTCGACATCCTCGCGTATGGGGCCGTCAAGACTACCCGAGCGAAGCGACAAGGATGAAAGCCATGCCGCCCATCAGTTCCCTCGTCAACTATTTGAGTGCTCGCTCAACAATGATTGTCCGCCCGAGGCGCCGGCCCGCGTGGGCGTTCTTCATTCTGGCCGGTGTCAACGCCGTCGGCTGCACCGTCGGCCCGAGCTATCGCAAGACGGAACCGAACGCTCCGGACAAGTGGAGCCGACTGGAGGCGACAGCGACCGCGGTGGTGGATGCCGGCCCCCGCGGTGATCTCAGTCAGTGGTGGCGGCGCTTGAACGATCCGCTGCTGTCCGACCTCGTGGACGAGGCACAGCGGCAAGGCCTGGACTTGCGCAAGGCTCAGGCTCGCCTGCGGGAAGCGCGCGCTCGCCTGGGCATAGCAAACGCCGGGCGGTATCCCACCGTGGACGCCTCTATTTCGGCCAGCCGCTCCGGATCGATCGTCGGCCCGAGTTCGCCGGCTGGAAGCACTACCACCATCGCGGGAGACCAGTTCAATGCCGGGTTCGATGCAAGCTGGGAGCTTGACCTGTTCGGGGGTGTGCGCCGCGGCATCGAGGCCGCCTGGGCCGATCAGGAAT
>Ga0335069_10007017_pt1 | contig 16292 bp, 20 predicted proteins | sample Lox_Sample_11_FD_206714 | JGI IMG/M metagenome (GOLD analysis project Ga0335069, IMG submission 206714) | Soil microbial communities from Loxahatchee National Wildlife Refuge, Florida, United States - Lox_Sample_1.1 | ecosystem: Environmental > Terrestrial > Soil > Wetlands | place: USA...
GACCTCGCGAAGGAGGCGTGACGGGGGCTTGCATCGTTCGATATTTCGAGTATTATCGAATCATGCAGACCGCCACCGCCATCGCTTCCCTCTCCGCCCTCGCCCAGGAATCGCGCCTCGCCATCTTTCGCCTGCTCGTCGAGGCGGGACCGGCCGGGCTTTCGGTGGGCGAGATCGGCGCTGAGCTGAAGGTGGCGCCTGCCACGCTGTCGTTCCACCTGAAGGAGCTCTCCCACGCGGGCCTGGTCACGCCCCGCCAGGAAGGGCGCTTCGTGTTCTATTCGGCGGCGTTCGAGCGCATGAACGCGCTCATCGCCTACCTCACCGACAACTGCTGCAAAGGAGGCCGCTGTGAAACGGTTCCACGTGCACGTCGCTGTGCCTGACCTCGCCGCATCGATCCGCTTCTATTCCACGCTCTTCGGCGCCGAGCCTTCCGTCGTGAAGGACGACTACGCGAAATGGATGCTCGAGGATCCGCGCGTGAACTTCGCCATCTCGCAGCGCGGCGGGCGCACGGGCATCAACCACCTCGGCTTCCAGGTGGACGAGCCCGCCGAGCTCGAGGAGATCCACGGGCGGCTCGCGGCCGCCGATGCGGGCGTCACCGCCGAGAAGGACGTCTCGTGCTGCTACGCGCGCTCGGACAAGTACTGGACGACCGACCCCGCGGGCGTGCCGTGGGAATCGTTCCGCAGCCTGGGCACCGTGCCCTTCTACAACGCGGCTTCATGCTGCGGCTGACGCCGCTCGTCTCCGCGCTCGGCGTCGCCCAGGTCATCTCCTGGGGGACGCTGTTCTATGCGATCGGCGTGCTCGGCCCGGCGATGCGCGCCGAGCTGGGCATGACCGACCTCTTCCTGTTCGGCGCGTTCACGGCCGGCCTGCTCGTCTCGGGCACGTTCGCCCCGCTCGCCGGGCGGATGGTGGACCAGCGCGGCGGCCGCGCGGTGCTCTCGATCGGCTCTCTGCTGGGCTTCGTCGCGTGCGCGATGATCGCGCTCGCGCCCAATGCCGCGGTGATGGTCGCCGGCTGGCTCGTCGCGGGCGCGGCGATGGCCGCATGTCTCTACGATCCCGCGTTCGCCACGCTCTCGCAGCTCGCGGGCGACCGCTACCGGCGCGCGCTCACCGCCCTCACCCTCTTCGGCGGTTTCGCGAGCACGGTCTTCTGGCCGCTCTCGCACCTGCTGCTCGAAGCCTGGGGGTGGCGCGAGACGTTCGCCATCTACGCCGCGATGCACTTGCTCGTATGCCTGCCGATCCACGTGTACCTGGTGCCGCGGCCCGCCATGCGCGCCGTGCATGCGCAAGTCGCCGCCGAGCCCGTGCCGCGCTCGCCCGGCCTCGACGATCCGCGCCTGCGCTGGCTCACGGCCGCGATGGCCATCGCAACCTTCGTGTTCGGGGTCATCGCGGTGCACATGATCGCGCTGCTCACCACCGGCGGACTCACCGACGCGCAGGCGGTAACCATCGCGATGCTCGCGGGCCCCATGCAGGTCGCGGGACGCATCGTGGAGTTCGGCATCGCGCCGCGCGTGCGGGCCGCGCACATCGGCTACGCGTCCTTCGTGCTCATGCTGGGCTCGCTCGTCGCGCTGATCGCCGTGAACGGCATGGGCGGCCTCGCGATCGTCTTCGTCGTCGCCTATGGGTGCGGCAACGGCGTGCTCACGATCGTGAAGGGCACGGCGCCCGCGGAGCTCTTCGGCCGCGTGGGCCTGGGCGGGTTGCTGGGCCACATGTCGCGCGCGGGCTCGTACGCGAAGGCCGTAGCCCCGGCCTCCTACTCCGCGATGCTGGCGCTGGGCCTCACGCGCAATGCATCGCTCATGGCCCTTGCCGGCCTCACGTTCGCGGCGCTCGCCGCGTACGCGGTCGCGATGCGCCCGCGCACCGCGGCCGCCGCGATCACTCGATGACATCCATGGAAGACAAGCCCTACAACGTCCTCTTCCTTTGCACGGGCAACTCGGCGCGCTCGATCATGGCCGAGGTCATGCTGAACCACCTGGGCCACGGAAGGTTCCGCGCTTATTCGGCGGGAAGCCATCCCGGCGGCAAGGTGAATCCCTTCGCCCTCGAGACGATGGGCGCCGCGGGCCTTCCGACCGCGGGGCTGCGCAGCAAGAGCTGGGACGAATTCGCCGCACCGGGCGCGCCGCGCATGGACTTCATCTTCACCGTGTGCGACAACGCGGCGAGCGAGGCCTGCCCGATCTGGCCCGGCAAGCCGGTGTCGGCCCATTGGGGCGTGGCGGATCCCGCCGCGGTCGAGGGCGACGACGAGTCGAAGCGCGCCGCTTTCCGCGAGGCCGCGCGGATCCTTCGCAACCGCATCGAGCTGCTGGTGAACCTTCCGGTGCACACGCTGGACAGCCTCGCGCTGAAGGCGAAGCTGAAGGAAATCGGCAAGCTGTGACGCGCGACCTTGGCCGGGCGCTGGCCGCGGAAGCGCTCGGCACGGCGCTGCTCCTCGCGGTGGTGATCGGCTCCGGAATCATGGGCGAGCGCCTGGCGGGCGGAAACGTGGCCATCGCGCTGCTCGCCAACGCCATCGCCACCGGCTGCGGGCTCACGGTCCTGATCGCGGTGCTGGGACCGGTCTCGGGCGCCCACTTCAATCCCGTGGTGACCCTCTCGATGGCGGCCCTCGGCGAGCTTCCGTGGCGACGCGTCTTGCCGTACGTAGCCGTGCAGATCCTCTTCGCCATCGCAGGCGTCGCGGCCGCCCACCTGATGTTCGGGGAACCGCTCTTCACCTTCTCGTCGAAGGATCGCACCGGCGTGCCCCTGCTGTGGAGCGAATTCGTCGCGACCTTCGGCCTGCTGCTGGTGATCTGGGGATGCGTGCGCCAGGACCTCGCCGCCACCGCACCGCTCGTCGGGGGCTACATCACGGCCGCCTACTGGTTCACGGCGTCCACGTCGTTCGCCAATCCGGCGGTGACGATCGCGCGCTGCCTGAGCGATACCTTTGCGGGAATCAGGCCCGATGCGGTGCCCGGTTTCATCGTGGCCCAGTTGCTGGGTGCTGCGGCGGCGACCGGGCTTGCCGCGTGGCTGTTCAGGAAGCGCCAGCTGCGCGGTACCATGGGCGGATGAATCCCGAACGAGTCATTCCGGTCGTCGTCGTCCTCGTCGGAATCGGCGCCGCCACCTGGTTCTTCTGGCCCTCGTCGCCGCCGCCGCCCCCGCCGCCTCCCGTAAAAGCGGAGCCGGCCGCCCCCGCGGGCCCGAAGTTTCCCGTCGCGCAGAAGCCCTCGGAGCCGCTGCCCGCGCTGAAGGATAGCGACGTTACCGTGCTCGAGGCGTTGAAGGGCCTGTTCGGCGCGGACAACGTGCCGCAGCTCTTCATTCCCGAAAGCCTCATCCGCAACTTCGTGGCGACGGTGGACAACCTGACGCGCGAGAAGGCCTCCCGACGCGTCTGGCCCCTCACCGCGCCCGGGGGAACGCTCAAGGCCACGGGCAAGGACGACAAGCTCGCCATCGCGCCCGACAACGCCGCGCGCTACAAGCGCTGGGTCGATGCGTTCGACAAGAGCGATGCCGCCGCGGTGACCGGCGCGTACGTCCACTTCTATCCCCTCTTCCAGCAGGCATACGTGGAGCTGGGCTATCCCAACGGATACTTCAACGACCGCCTGGTCGAGGTGATCGACCACCTCCTGGACGCGCCCGAGCCGAAGGGTCCCGTGAAGCTCGTGGTGCCCAAGGTGCTCTACGAGTACGCAGATCCCGATCTCGAGTCGCGTTCGGCCGGCCAGAAGATCCTCATGCGCATCGGCCCCGACAACGAGGCGCGCGTGAAGGCGAAGCTGCGCGAATACCGCAAGGAGATCGTGGCGCAGACCGCGGCGGCGTCCAAGTGAAGGTCCGGCCCATCGAGGCCCGCGACGAGCCGCGCTGGCGCGAGCTCTTCGCCGCCTACACGCGCTTCTACGAGCGCGAGCCCGACGAGAGAATCGTGCGCCACGTGTGGTCGCGCATCATGGACCCGGCGGCTCCCGTGTTCGGCGCCGTGGCCGAGGTGGACGGCGAGGTGGTGGGCATCGCCAACTACCTGCTGCACGAGAGCACCGGCGCGGTCGTGCCCGTGTGCTACCTGCAGGACCTCTTCGTCGATCCGGGCGTGCGGGCCAAGGGCATCGGCAAGGCGCTCATCGACTGGCTGCTCGCCGAGATGAAGCGCCACGGCTGGGACCGGGTGTATTGGGCCACGCGGGAGACCAACTACCGGGCGCGCGGCCTCTACGACAAGTACACGCCCCAGAGCGGGTTCCTGAGGTACGTGGTCAGAAACGAGGCAGGCTCCGGCTAACGCGAGAAATCGCGCTCGATGTCCGCCCGGACGCGGGCCTTTTCGTCCTCGCCGACCGGGGTGACCTCGAGCAACTCCAGGAGCTTCTTGCGGCTCGTGTACTTGCGCCGCGCCAGCTCCCTCGTGAATTCGCGGTCCTTCTCCCGGCGCGCGACGTACTTCGCGATCGCCAGGTCGTGCGGGTCGAGGCAGAGGCCGAGCACGCCGTTGGTATCGCCCGGGGGAAGATGAACCAACCGGCCCTTCCAGCCCTTGGGCAGCTTCGCCGTGTGTTCATCCACCGGGTCCGCGTAATAACCGAACGCCTCGTGGAACTGCGAGTCCTGGCCGATGGCGTTCAACCATTCGGTGCGTCCCGGGCGGCCCTTCGCGATCAGGTCGACTTCGGCCGAACGGACGATCTCGTCGGCGGCGTCGGGAAACTTCCCGTGGAGGGCCTGGCTGCCGACGATGATGAACTGCTTCTCGCCGGTGATCTCCCCGGCCGCCCGAAGGACGTGATCAACGTGCCGCTTCTTCATTGAGCCTCGCGACCTCGGAGCGCGGGAGCAGGCCGGCATAGGGCGCGGACTGGCGCAGGCGCGTCGCGCGCTCGTCGCGCCCCAGCATCGCCGCGAAAAGCTCGCCGTCGTCGCCCCTCTCCATGATGCGTTTCCATTCGTCGTAGGCCGACACCCAGACGCCGTTCGATTTCCACCGGTGCAGGTTGGCGAGGCTCTGCGCCCGGATCTGGCGAGGCGTGAATGAGGAGGCCACGGCCGCCGCGAGCTTGCGCTTGAGCTCGTCGAGCGATTCGGTGCCGGCCTGCGCCTTCGAAGGGGGAAATATCCCTTCCGAGGTAACGGCCAGGCGTTCGCCTTCGTGGACGCCCCACGCCTCGAGCGTGCGGCGGGGAATGATGACGCCGAGCGAATTGCCGATCCTGCGAACGACGGTATCCATGGCATTGTTATAACATATTATAATGTAGGATGGCAAGGCATGAACGCGCCCAGCCCGGACGTCGCCACCTTCAGCGGCCTGGAAAGGACGTTGATGCGCCCGGGCCCGCAGCGCGCGGCCACGGTGGTGCTCGCGCCGATCGGCATCGCTTCCGCGCTCGCGATGGCGCTCATGGCGGGATGAGGATGAGGCTGGGGCATGCGCTTGTCCTGGCCGCGACGGCGCTGCCCGCCGCGGCGCTCGCGCAAAGCATCGAGCCCCGCGCCTATTCCAACGCGCCCGTCGGAGTGAACTTCGTGATCGTCGGCGCCGCTTACACGAGCGGGGGCCTTGCGTTCGATCCCGCGCTGCCCGTGGACGACGTGGACCTCAAGACGCGCTCGGGCGTCCTCGCCTACGCGCGAACCCTGGACCTCTGGGGCCTGTCCGGCAAGTTCGACGCGATCGTGCCGTACAGCGAGCTGCGGGGCACGGCGGACTTCGCCGGGCAGCCGATCACGCGCGCCATCAACGGCCCCGGCGACCCGGCGCTGCGCCTTTCGGTGAACCTCTATGGCGCGCCGGCGATGGGATTGAAGGAGTTCGCGTCCTATCGCCAGGACCTCATCGTGGGCGCGAGCCTGCAGGTGACGCCCCCGCTCGGCCAGTACGATTCGAGCCGCGTCGTGAACCTGGGCGGCAACCGCTGGGTGTTCAAGCCCGAGCTGGGCATCTCGAAGAGCGAGGGGCCGTGGACCCTCGAGATCAAGGGCTCGGCCACGGTCTTCACCGACAACACCAACTTTTACGGCGGCCAGACGCGCAAGCAGGACCCGATCTACGGCGCCAGCGCGCATGCCATCTACAACTTCAAGTCGGGCATCTGGTGGTCGTTCGACGGGACGTACTTCGGGGGCGGGCGCTCGACCCTGAACGGCGTGCTCTCCAACGACCTCCAGCAGAACTGGCGCGCGGGGATGACGCTCGCCTTCCCCATCGACCGTCTCAACTCCGTGAAGCTCTACGCGAGCCGCGGGCTCTCCGCCCGCACGGGCAACAGCTTCGACCTTGTCGGGGCGGCCTGGCAGCACCGCTGGGGCGGCGGGCTCTAGCCGACCGCCCGGGGCGGGATTGCGACCGCTCGTCGGTCCATCGCGGTGCGCAAAGTGTGATCCATTTCACTTGAAATGCCCCGGTTATGGCCAGGTAACCGCGGGATTGTTATATATCTCACAGATTCCACGGCAACCGCGGCCCGTCGCCGGGCCCTAAGACGACAAATGGCAAACAACGAATTCTGGTTCGCTTTCGTCCTCATCCCCGTCTATCTCGGGATCGCGTACTCGCTGTCGCTCACGCCGCTCGGCCGCCGCATGTCGCGCCCGATGGCGTTCCTGCTGAACTGGGCGATCGCCGCCGCCTTCCTGGGCACGTACGCGGCCCTCACGGGCCTCGCGGGCGGCAACTGGATGGGCGTCAGCATCTTCTCGGGCACGCTCGCCGCGATGATCGCCACGGCGCTCTCCGCGAAATTCAAGCCGCAACGCGCGTAAGGACCTGCGCCTAGCGTTGCACGCGCGAGAGCGCTTCCCAGTGCTCTCGCGCGAGCTTCCCCAGCCCGGGGTTGCTCGCGGCGATGCTCTCGATGGAGACCGCGCGCGGCACCTGCACCGCGACTCCCTTCTCCGCCACCGGGTCGCCCGCCTCTTCCCGCTTCGGCGTCCCGGCCGCCGTCTGCGTCTTGTAGACGAGCATCCCGTATTGGGCTCCCGATGAGGGCGAGACCCAGGCGCCGCGCCCCTCCTCCAGCTGCAGCGTCCAGAGGTATTGGTTGATCACGCCGCCGGACGACGTGAACTGGAAGCCCACCACCTCGCCCACATACGGCCCGTTCACCTGGTACTCGGCGGTGGCGTTGCGCACGAGGTCGAGGGCCACCCCATTGCCGGTGGACGTGGCGCTGCCGACCGTGGTGTAGCTGAAGCGGTCGGCGAAGCTCGTGGTGATGGTGTAGGCGAAGAGCCACTGGCCCAGCAGCGCCTGCGGCGGGTCGCCCACGCCGAAGTTCTCGCGCTGGATGGAAACCTGCCCGCCCGCGGGGAGCGTGAGGAGCGCCGTCGTGCGCGAGGTGAAGTCGATCACCATGGTCCCGTCGCTGCCCGCCGAGCTCGGGAAGCGATACCCGCCGTTCAGCGGCTGGCCGAAGTCGTACTTGAGCATCGGCGCGCTGAAGTGGGTCCCGTTGTTCGTGAGCGGCCCCGAGGCGATGTACCACTGCATCCGCCCGTTGTTGTCGTAGGCGAAGGTGAGCACGACCATGAGCTCGCCCTGGGGATCGATCGAATAGCCGCGGCCGCTCTCCTGCGGGCTCCACCACAGGCCCGGCTGGGGTTCGGTCGCGCCTGCCGCCGTCGCGGCGAGCATAAGGACAAGCTGGAGAATCTTCCGGGTCATTTCTTCTTCCTCCCTTGGAGTGCGGTTTCCGCGATGCGGGCGACCGCATCCCAGGTATCCACGTAGCGAGTGTAAAGCGGAGCGAAGCCGAAGCGCATGAGATCGGGCGGGCGGCAATCGCCGATCACGCCGCCCGCGATGAGCGACTGCATCATCGGATAGGCCGACCCATGGCGATACGAGAGGTGGCTGCCGCGCCACGTGCCCTCGCGCGGGCTCACGAGCTCGAAGCCCTGCCCCGCGCAGCGCGTATCCATGAGCTCGATGAACGCATCGCAAAGCGCGACGGACTTGCGGCGAATCTCGGCCATCGGCGCCTCGAGGATCACCTCCACGCTCGCTTCCAGCGCCGCCATCCCGATCACGGGCGGCGTGCCGCTGAGATAACGCGAGATTCCCTTCGCCGGCTCGTACTCCCCGCGGAAGTCGAACGGCCGCGCGTCGCCCATCCAGCCCGAGATCGGCTGCGTGAGCTTCTCCTGGAGCCGGCGCGCGACGTAGATGAAGGCGGGCGCGCCCGGCCCGCCGTTCAGGTGCTTGTACCCGCAGCCCACCGCGAAGTCCGCATCGCAAGCGTGCAGGTCCACCGGCACGACACCGGTGGAATGAGATAGATCCCAGATCATGAGCGCGCCGGCACGATGCGCGGCTTCGGTGATGCGGCGCATGTCGTACATGCGCGAGGTCGTGTAGTGGACATGCGTGAGGAGCACGGCGACGGCGCGGCCGCCATGCTCGGCGAGGCATTTCTCGACGCCCTCGTTCGAGCCCTCGGCGAGGAGGAGCTCCACGGCACCGCCCAATTGCGTGACGAGGCCCTGGACCACGTGCAGGTCGGTGGGGAAGTTCGCCCTCTCCGAGACGATCAGCCGCCGCCCCGGATTCGCGCGCACGGCGACCGAGAGCGCCTTGAAGAGGTTCACCGAGGTCGAGTCCGCCGCGACCACCTCGCCCACGCCGGCGCCGATGAGCCTTGCGAGCTTGTCGCCGGTGCGCTGCGGCATGCCGATCCAGCCGGCGTCCTCCCAGCTGCGGATGAGGCCCTCGCCCCACTCCTTCTCCACGACGTGCCGGATGCGCTCGCGCGCCCTCGCCGGCAGGGCCCCCAGCGAGTTGCCATCGAGGTAGATCACGCCCGGGGGCAGGTCGAACTGCGCGCGGAAGGAGCGCAGCGGATCGGCGCGATCGAGGGCTTCGAGGCGGGCCCGCGTGACGGCTGTCATGCCACGAAGTCTACTCGACCATTGCGACGCGACCGGCGCAGGGCTATCGTGCAGGACCGATGGAACCTGAAGATCCTCGAGCGCTCGCCGGCTTGAGCCCGGCGCGCGGCTCGAATCGCGCCCGCGCCGTGATGCTCGCCGGGTTCGCGCTCTGGACGCTCTGGATCTGGAAGGATTCCAACGTGCCGCAGGGGGAAACCGGCAGCCATTTCCTGCACCTCGTGCTGCTGCCCTTCCACGAGGCGGGCCATTACGCGCTCTTCCGCTGGTTCGGCCGGTTCATCATGATCCTCGGCGGCACGCTGGGGCAGCACCTGATGCCCATCGTCGCGGGCTACGCGCTGCTCTTCCAACGCAAGGATGCGTTCGGCGCCGCGCTCTGCTTCTGGCTGCTGGGCTTCTCCGTCCTCGACATGGCCGTATACATGTACGACGCGTTCGACCCGCAGATGACGTTGCTGGGCGGCGGGACCGGGGCGGAGAGCGACGGGCACGACTGGCAGAATCTGTTCGGCGACACGGGGCTGCTCAGGCACGCGCGGGGAATCGGGACTTTCTTCGGCGTTGTGGGACGATTGATGATGGCGGCGGGATTGGGGTGGGCCGGATGGGTGCTGTACAACACGACAAGGAGCAAACCATGACGACAAACCGACGCAGGTTCCTCGGCACCGGCGCTGCGCTGATGGCGGCCCTGCCCTTCTCCCGCGCCTTCGCCGAGGACGCCAAGCCCGCCGATGCGAAGCCCAAGTCGCGCTTGATCCTCCTGGGAACCGCGGGCGGCCCGACGCCCAAGCCGAATCGCTCCGCGCCCGCGAACGTCATCGTCGTGAACGGCGCCTCGTACGTGGTCGATTGCGGCAACGGCGTCGCGCGGCAGATGGTGCTTGCCAAGCTCAAGCTCTCGTCGATGCGCTGCGTCTTCCTCACGCACCACCACTCCGACCACAACGCGGACTATGGCAACCTGCTGCTGCTTGCGTGGGCGACGGACCTCACCAAGCGCATCGACACCTACGGGCCGCCCCCGCTCGCGGAGATGACGCGGCAATTCCTCGCGCTGAACGACTACGACATCCGCACGCGCATCGCCGACGAGGGCCGCCCGCCGTTGAAGGACTTGATCGTGCCCCACGAGATCAGCGCGGGCGGGCCGGTGATGCAGGACGAGAACGTGAAAGTCACCGCGGCGTTGGTCGAGCATCCGCCGGTCACGCCGGCGTTCGCCTACCGCTTCGATTGCCCCGACCGCTCCATCGTGTTCTCGGGCGACACGCGGCCCTCGAAGAACCTCATCGCGCTCGCGCAGGGCGCCGACGTCCTGGTGCACGAAGTGATGCACATGCCGTCGCTCGAGCAGCTGATCGCGACCGAGACCAACGCGAAGACGCTGCGCGAGCACCTGCTGGCGGCCCATTCGACCTGCGAGGAAGTCGGGCGCGTCGCGACCGAGGCCGGGGTGAAGACGCTCGTGCTATCGCACTTCGTTCCCGGCGGCTATCCGTTCCTCAAGGACGAGGTGTGGGCCGATGCCGTGCGGCCGTATTTCTCCGGGAACCTGGTCGTGGGGCACGACCTGCAGGAAATCTGACCGGTGGATCTCGCCGAGTACTCGAGCTACGACGCCCTCGGCCTGGCGGCGCTCATCTCGGCGCGCAAGGCATCGCCCAGGGAGATGGCACAGGTCGCCGCAAAAGCGATCGCCGCGATCAACCCCGGGGTGAACGCGGTCGTCGAGACGTATGCCGACCGCATCGAGGGACTCGACGAGTCGAAGCTCGGCAGCGGCCCCTTCCGCGGCGTGCCCACGCTCATCAAGGACGTGTTCGGCCACGAGGCGGGAAGAAAGATCGAGTTCGGCAGCCGCCTGTGCAAGGACATGGTGGTGCAGTCGGATACGCACCTCGCGGAGCTCTTCCGCGCGGCGGGACTCAACATCATCGGGCGAAGCCTCGCGCCCGAGTACTCGATGGCCGGCACGGCGGAGAGCGCGCTGCACGGCAACACGTCGACACCCTGGCGGCACGGATATTCGGCGGGCGGCTCCACCGGCGGCGGCATGGCGGCCGTGATCTCGGGGATGGTGCCGATCGCGCACGGCACCGACATCGGCGGCTCGATCCGCATCCCCGCGAGCTTCTGCGGCGGCGTGGGCATCAAGCCTTCGCGCGGGCGCATCTCGTACGGGCCGCAGATGGACGAGAACGGCTTCGGCCTCGGCATGAACTTCGTGCAGGCGAAGACGGTGCGCGACGCGGCGGCCATGCTCGACTGCCTCGCCATCCCGCAGCCGGGCGATCCGTTCGTGATTCCGAAGCCTGGCGATTCGTATGCTTCGCTGCTCCACGCGAAGGGACGGCGGCTACGCATCGGCTGGTCCACCGACGCGCTGATGGGCTTCCCTACGGACCCCGAGGTGCGCGCCGCCGTGGAGAAGGCCGCGTCGGCGTTGAAGGGCATGGGGCACGAAGTGAGCGAAGAGAGCCCCAAGCTGGACGGCCTCGCCGCGATGCGCGCCATGATGGACATCTGGTTCTTCGGCTTCGACCTGCGGCTCGCGGGATATTCGAAGCGAAGCGGACACGCGATCGGCCCGGACACGCTCGAGCCCGTGGTGTTCAGGATCTACCAGTACGCGCGGCAGATGAAGCCCGAGACTTTCATGAACGCCGTGGCCCACCTCAACACGGCTCGCCGGTCGCTTGGTGCGTACTTCTCCCGCTACGACGTATGGCTCTCTCCCACGACGGCGAGAACCTCGGAGCCCTGGGGAAACTACAACCTCGGGCGCGCCGACGTGGAATTCGAGGAGCTGCCGGAGAAGCTCCTGCGCCCGGTCTGCCAGTTCACGCTGCCGCACAACATCATGGGGACGCCGGCCATTTCGCTGCCGCTCGCGATGCATTCGAACGGGCTGCCCATTGGCATCCAGCTCGGAACGAGGCACGCGGATGAGCACGTCATCCTGCAGCTCGCCGCAAGGCTCGAGGAATCGATGCCTTGGGCGAAGCGCGTGCCACCCCTTCACGTTTCCCGACCCGTCACATGACCCAAGATCCCTGCCTCCTCTGCGCACACGACCTGTCTCGCGAGATCGCGGCGCAACGAATGACCTCGGCCGACGTGGTCGAAGCGTTCCTCGCGCGAATCGCCCGGCACGATCCCAAGCTGCACGCGTTCGTCGAGGTCTATGCGAACGAGGCGCGCGAGGCCGCCGCGGACGCCGACCAGGCGATTCGCGAGAATCGCTCGCTCGGCCCGTGGCATGGCGTCCCCATCGCCGTGAAGGACATCATCGACATCGAGGGGCGCATCACGACGGGCGGTTCCGTGACGCGGGTCAATCACGTCGCGACGACCACGGCGACGGTGGTGCGCCGAGCGCTCGACCAGGGAATGATCGTGCTCGGCAAGACGCACACGGTGGAATTCGCGTGCGGCGCGTGGGGCACCAACCAGCACATGGGCACGCCGTGGAATCCGTGGGATACGAAGGTCGCGCGCACGCCGGGCGGTTCGAGCAGCGGCTCGGGCGTGGCCGTGGCAGCGCGCCTCGCGCCCTGGGCGCTCGGCACCGACACCGGCTGCTCGGTTCGCCAGCCCGCATCGTGGTGCGGCATCACGGGATTGAAGACGACCATCGGCCGCATCAGCACCCACGGCATCCTCCCGCTCAGCACCACGTTCGACACGCCCGGCACGATGGCGCGCACGGTTCGCGACGTGGCCGCGCTGTACAACTTGCTGCAGGGCCCTGACGGGCTGGACCCGAACACGAACCGCCATCCGATGGACGACCCGTTGCCCACGCTCGAGCAGGGCGTGCGCGGATTGAAGCTGGCGCGATTGCCGGCGGCCGAGCGCGCGGGCGTGGACGCGGCCGTGCTCGGCGCCTACGACCGCTCGCTCGAGAAGCTCGCCGCGCTCGGCGCCGCGATCGTCGAGATCGAGCTGCCCTTCCGCCTGGCCGACCTCGGCAACATGACGAACATCACCATGGCGGAGGGTTACTTCGCGAACGCGCCGGTCGTGGAGAATGCGGATGCGAGGATCGACGACGTCGTGCGCAAGCGCCTCCTCGCCGGCGGAAAGGTCTCCGCCTTCGAGTACCTCTCCGCGATGCACCGCCGCGACGAGATGAAGCGCCAGCTGGACGACGCGATGCGCGGCATGGACGCGTTCCTCACGCCCACCACGGAAACCGCCGCCCTTGCGTTGGACACCGTGGACTTCACCGCCGTGCCGGTGCGCTTCGCGCGCTTCGTGAACCTGCTCGACCTGTGCGGGCTGGCACTCCCAAATGGCTTCACGCCGGAGGGAATGCCGACGTCGCTGCAGATCGTTTGCCGCGGGTATGAGGAAGGGACCGCGCTCAGAATCGGTCAGGCGTACCAGCGCGAGACGGATTGGCACCAGCGGATGCCGCCGGTGTGATGCCCTACTTCAACGCGGGATCGTCGTCAGCGACACACCGCACGTGAAGCCTCTGGATGCCCAGCACCACGACCACCTCCTGGGTCGTGTCGGTGGGAGGCGGACGATTCACGAGCGCTTTCCGTGCGGCCTCGCAGTCTCCGGGAGTGTCGTACAAGCGGGCGGCGTTCGGGGGAAGCCTCCACCAGTCCTTGAGCGGCGCCTCGACATTGACGGTCACCTTGCTCGTGGGCGGTGATCCGGGAGGCTGGTCGTGCACGGCCGGCGGAACGACGAGGTACCAGCCCGCTGCGAGGCGCACGGCGATTTGTTCCAGCAGCGGCATCTTGTGAGTCGTCACGCGGCTACTATACCGGCCTTGGTTCCCTAGTCGAGCGGCCAGGGCACGGCCTTGGGCAATGTCATCGCCGGCTCGGCCGGCCGCGCCTTGCCCTTTTCGACCCCGCGCCACCACGGATGGACGCGCTCCACGTGCGAAGGCTCGACCGGCTCGCCAAGATGCGGCATGACGAGCTGCACGCCCGAGCCCTTCTCCATCAGGACTTCCGCGGGCTGATCCCACGCGTGCATGGCGAGGCTGAACGTTCCCCAGTGCACGGGCAGGAAGGCGCCGCCGCCCAGCAGCTCGAAAGCCTTCAACGCGTTCTCCGGGCCCAGGTGGATGTCCCCCCACGCCGGATGGAACGCGCCGACCTCGAGCATCACGAGGTCGAAGGGCCCGAGGCGCTCGCGGATCGTCCTGTACTCGGGGGTGAGGCCCGTGTCGCCGCTGAAGAACACCGCGTGCTTCCCGGAACGCACGACGAACGAGGACCATAGGGTCGCGTTGCGATCCTTGAGCCCGCGCCCCGAGAAGTGCTGCGAGGGCGCGGCAGTGACCGAAAGCCCCGTGCCCGGCACCTCGCACGATTCCCACCAATCGAGCTCGACGATGCGCTCGGGCCGCACGCCCCAGGCCTCCAGGTGCGCGCCGACGCCGAGCGAGGTCACGAACGGGACGTCGCGCTTCGCGAGCTCGCGGATGGTGGGATAGTCGAGGTGGTCGTAGTGGTCGTGGGAGACGATCACGAGATCGAGCGGCGGCATCTCGCCAAGCGCCATCGGCACGGGCTGGAAGCGCTTCGGCCCCGCGAAGCGCGAGGGAGAAGCGCGCGGGCCCCACACGGGATCGGTCAGCACACGAAGGCCGCCGATTTCCAGGAGCACCGTCGAATGGCCGAGCCACGTCGCGCGCAGGCCGCTGCCGGGCTTCTTCGACCATGCATCGAGCGGATTCAGCGCAGGCAGCGGGCCCTTCGGAACGCGCCGGTCGCCGCCGCAAAGGAACTCGGTGATGGTCGGCATCGCGGCGTTGCGGTCGCGCAGGCCCGGCAGGATGGGGTGCGGGTTCCGGAACCGCTCCCCGTCGAAGCGCGGGGAGTACTTGATGCGCTCGAGCCGCGCGCCTGCGGATTTCCTGCCGAGGGATTTCATACCACCTGAGACGAACGAAAGGTGCGGATATTGTGATCCCTATTTGACCGGCCAGAGCCGGTCCGGTGCGCGCTTGAGCACCTTCGCCGCCACGTCGTGCAGCTTGGGAGGGCGCAGCGAACCATCCTTCGCTTGGCGCAGTAGCCAGTGCTCCAGGTTTCCCCCGGTCTTCGCGAAGCCGGTCTCCTGCATGAGCCCATAGAAGCCCGCGGCGAGCACATGCATGCCGTCGTCCTGCTCGGTCCAGCGCTCGGCCGGATCGTTCGCCACCCCGAGCCGCTCGGAGATGACCTGGTCCAGGGCCTTCACGAGATCCTCGTCGAGAATTCCGGCCATCGTCGAATAGCCAAAGGCGGGATCGTGCTCGGCCACGATACGGCGCAGCAGCGCGTCCTCGTTCAGGACGGCGAGCGCTGCCTTGGCCGCGGGGCCCCGCATGTTCACCGGCGGATGGAGGATCTCGTGGGCCGCTGTCTGGATGGTGATCTTGTCGTCATAGCCGATGCCGGTGAGGAACTTCTGCCCGATCACCTTGATGCCATGCGGATTGCTGAACTCGAGGAGCACGACCTCGATCTCCGGATCGAATGGCCGCCCCGTGAAGCGCTCGGCTTCGGAAATGACGTCGACCGCAGCGAGCCGCTCGCGCGCCTGGGAGAGCCGCGTGGAAGCTTTCGGATCGAAGATGGCGGCGCGGAATTCCGGGAATCCCGCGTCGCGCATGGCGACGAGGATCGAACGGACGACCGGAACGCGGCTCATGAATCGGCGCCAGGATTCGTCTCCGTCATCTTCCCAATAGGGGCTCGCGCGCAGCGGCGGGCGCAGGATCCGTTCGGCATTGTCCAGCGAATGGAGGATATCTCCGAGGGTGTCGTCGGGCCCGCCCGAAAGCGCCAGGTCGAAGCTCGGCGAAAGCAGCCCGTCCGTGGCCGCGACCTCGGCCTTCAACTTCCGCAGCGCAGCCATCGCGTCGCGCGGCATGCGCGGCTCGAACTGCGCGACTTCCTTCTCGTAGTAGCGGGTGTAGAACGGGTCGCCCGACAACGGCGCCATGAACGCGATGGCGTCGAAGCCCTCGGAGCCCCGGACGATCCATCGCGTGCGCGACTTCTTCGCCGCGGCGGCGAGCGTTGACGCCGGGACGAGGGCCAGCGCGGCAGCCCGGAGGAGATCGCGTCGATTCATCGATGTCGGATATTCTTTGCTGGATGACGCGCCAAAATTACCCCTCCCCCCGGCGGCCGGTATTGGACGATTCGAAGGTTCTGGCGCACCGCCGGTTTCACGGCCTCGAGCGGGGCGTGCGCGCCCTTTCCGGCGCGCGCGGCGTGTGGGTCATCCATCCGCCCGGGCAGGTGATCGGCGAGCACTCGCACGACTGGCCCTACCTGATGCTCCCAGCGCTCGGGGACTACGTGGAGCGCGATGACACGGGCGAGGCCCGCATCGCCGGGCCG
>Ga0335069_10007018_pt1 | contig 16292 bp, 7 predicted proteins | sample Lox_Sample_11_FD_206714 | JGI IMG/M metagenome (GOLD analysis project Ga0335069, IMG submission 206714) | Soil microbial communities from Loxahatchee National Wildlife Refuge, Florida, United States - Lox_Sample_1.1 | ecosystem: Environmental > Terrestrial > Soil > Wetlands | place: USA: Florida...
CATCTGCAAAAAGGATGATCATGACATCCGCCGCACACCGCCTGAAGGCGATACGTACAACCATTTGCTCGTTCTCGCCGAAAACGAGGAAGGCTATCGCAACCTCGTAAAGATCACTTCTGAAGCATCTCTTCACGGGTTCTATTACAAGCCGCGCGTCAGCAAGAAATTTCTTGCTGAGCATTCCAAAGGTTTGATTGGGCTTTCGGGCTGCCTGAAAGGCGAAGTGGCGGAGCGGCTTACGGAAGGGAACTACAACGCCGCGCGTTCGGCAGCGGCGTTTTATCGCGACCTGTTCGGCAAAGAAAATTTCTATCTTGAAATTCAGGATCAGGGACTGGATCTGGAGCATCGCATCCACCCGGGGCTTTTCGAGCTGGAAAAAGATCTTGGCCTGCCGCTCATCGCCACCAATGACAGCCACTATCTTTGCGAGGACGACGCACACGCGCAGGATGTGATGCTGTGCATTCAGACAGGAAAGTCGATTCAGGATACGAACCGGCTGAAGTTTGAGGGGAACCAGTTTTTCGTCAAGAGTGCGGACGAAATGCTGCGTGTTTTCAAAGACGCTCCGCAGGTGGTGTCGCGCACCATGGCAATCGCTGAGCGCTGCAATCTGCGCCTGGAAAAAGTGCCGAGCCCGTTCCCGCGTTTTGACGTTCCGGACGGTTACACCCTTGACAGCTATTTTGAGCACGTCACGCGGCAGGGATTCGCGCGGCGCATGGAGAGCCTGCGAACGCTGTCGTCGGCGGGCCGGTTGAAGCATTCGCTCGCCGACTACGAGCAGCGGCTCACCCGCGAACTCGCCATCATCCAGCAGATGAAGTTCTCCGGGTACTTTCTGATTGTCTGGGATTTTATCCGGCATGCGAAGGAGAGAGGCATTCCTGTGGGACCGGGCCGAGGATCGGCGGCTGGCGCGCTGGTGGCCTATTCGCTCGGGATCACGGACATCGATCCCTTGCAGCACGAATTGCTGTTTGAGCGATTCCTGAACCCGGAACGCATTTCGATGCCGGATATCGATATTGACTTTTGTATGAACCGGCGCGGCGAGGTGATCGACTACGTCACGCAGAAATATGGCCGCGAAAACGTGGCGCAGATCATCACCTTCGGCACCATGGCGGCCAAAGCTGCCATCAAGGACGTGGGCCGCGCCATGGATATGCCGTATGCCGACGTCGATCGCATCGCCAAGATGGTGCCCACCACGCTGAACATCAAGCTGGATGATGCGATCAAAGAGTCTCCGGCGATGAGCGAGGCATACGAAAGAGATCCGCAGGTGCGCCAGTTGCTCGATACGGCCCGCAAGCTTGAGGGCATGGTGAGGAATGCGGGCGTGCACGCAGCGGGTGTCGTGATTTCGCCGCGGCCGCTGATTGAGCTGGTGCCACTGCACAAAACGAAGAACGACGAAATTGTCACCGCTTTCGACATGGTGGCCATCGAAAAGATGGGCCTGTTGAAGATGGACTTCCTTGGCCTGACTACGCTGACGATTCTTGAAGACGCGCTCAAGCTGATCGCGCAAACCCATGGCAAAGATGCTGGGATGCCGGTCCTGAGCCAAGGCGAGGGGTGGCCCACTCCGATCCCGAATGCGCTTGACGACGTACCGCTGGAAGATGAAAAGACTTATGAAAAAGTCTTCCATAGTGGTTTGACATCGGGTGTGTTCCAGTTTGAATCGCACGGCATGCGAGACGTGCTGCGCCGCTATAAGCCCAACTCCATCGAGGACCTCACCGCGCTGAATGCGCTTTACCGTCCCGGCCCCATTCAGGGTGGCATGATTGACGACTTTATCGAGCGCAAGCACGGACGTCGACGCATCGAGTATGAATTGCCGGAACTCAAAGAAATCCTGCAGGAGACGCTCGGTGTCATCGTCTATCAGGAACAGGTGATGCAGATCGCGAACCGTTTGGCGGGATATTCGCTGGGCGATGCCGATCTGTTGCGGCGCGCCATGGGCAAGAAGAAGCCGGAAGAGATGGCGGCGCAGCGCGAGCGCTTTGTGCAGGGTGCGGTGCAGCGCGGCTTTCCGCCGAAGAAGATTGAGAAGATCTTCGATCTGATGGCGCAGTTTGCGGGCTATGGCTTCAACAAGTCGCACTCGGCCGCGTATGCGCTGCTGGCGTATCACACCGCATATCTGAAGACGCACTACCCGATCGAATTCATGGCTGCGTTGCTGACTTCGATCACGGGAGACACGGACAGCGTGGTGAAGTACATCAACGAGTGTCGCGAGATGGGCATTGCCGTTGAGCCGCCAGACATCAACGTCAGCGATGCCAACTTCACGCCGCACGGGCAGGCGATCCGTTTTGGATTGGCGGCCGTCAAGAACGTCGGCGGTAACGCGATCGAGTCGATCGTCGCGGCGCGCAAAAACCTCGGTAGGAATTTCAATTCACTTTATGAGTTCTGCGAGCAGGTAGACCTGCGGCTGCTTAATAAGCGAGTGCTCGAGTCGTTGATCAAAAGCGGCGCGATGGATTCATTCGGGCACCGGGCGCAGGTCACGCAGGCGCTCGACAAGGCGATCGAGCGCGCGCAGAAATCGCAGCGCGACGCGGAATTCGGACAGCATGGTTTGTTTGGCGTGTTTGCCGATGAGACATCGCAGGCTTCTTCCGATGCGCTTCCGCAAGTTCCCGAATGGGATGAGCACACCAGGTTGACGGCGGAAAAAGAAATCCTCGGCTTCTTCATTACGGGGCACCCGCTCGAAAAGTACAAAGACAAGCTGGCCGATTTGCGGGCACTTTCGACCGAAGACCTGTCGGCGATGAAAAGGTCTACAGGAAAAGACGAAACCATCACGACGGCCGGGATCATTACGGGCTTGCGTGTGGCGAAGTCGAAGCGAGGAGATCTCTGGGCGCAAGCGGGCCTCGAAGATATGTCCGGCAAGGTCGAGTTACTCGTTTTTCCCGAGGCTTACAAAAGGCTGGCTGAAAAGGTGAAGCTGGAAATCCCAGTGTTGATCCGTGGTGGCGTGCGGGTCGAGGAAGGCGCGACGCCCAAGGTTACCGCCACCGACATCATTCCGCTCGACGAGGCCGAGGCGCCGCTACCGAAAGCGATCCGGATTCGGCTCATACTCGGCTCGGCCAGCGACGGAACCGTGGACGAACTGCATTCTCTCTTTGCCGAACGCAAAGGCAAAGCCAAGGTGTTGTTCGATCTGGAACGGGAAGGCGATTTCATGGTGGTGATGGAAGCCGAAGGCTATAATGTGATGCCGGACCGCATTTTCATGGCCCGAGTAGAAGAATTGTGCGGACGCGGCAGCGTGCGCGTCATCAGTTGATTCCAGCAAGCAAGCGATTCGACCGATGCGTCGAGCGAAACAGGTGCGGGCTGCACAAACCCCCAGCGAGCCGCAGTTGGCGGTCGCGGGCACGGATTTTCTTCTCTCGATTGTCGAGGCCCATCATACGCGAAGGAATGGTAACGTCATCCCAATGGATTCTGGACTGAAAGCGCAGCAAGAGCTGGACAAGATCGAGACCCAAATAGCGCGCCTGGAGGCGCTTGAGGGCCAAAGCGAAGAAACGCGCCGCCAGGTTCAGCAATTGCACGAGCGCGTCAACGATTTGCGCCGCGAAGTGACGTCCCACCTTAACGCATGGGAGCGCACGAACATCGCGCGCCATCCGCAGCGGCCCTACACGCTGGACTATGTGGAGCGCATTTTCACCGACTGGAGCGAGATCCACGGCGATCGCGGATTCCGGGACGATCCCGCGATTGTGTGCGGGATGGCGCGATTTCACGGCCAGGAAGTGATGATCATTGGCCAGCAGAAGGCGCGGGATGCGAAGCAGCGCGTATTTCGAAATTTTGGCATGCCGCACCCGGAGGGTTATCGCAAGGCGCTCCGCATCATGCGCATCGCCGAAAAATTCGGCCGCCCGATTTTGACGTTTGTGGATACCGACGGAGCATATCCGGGGATCGACGCCGAAGAGCGGGGGCAGGGTGAGGCAATCGCCCGCAACTTGCTGGAGATGTCGCGGCTTGAGGTACCGGTGATCGCCACTGTGATTGGCGTAGGCGGCAGCGGAGGCGCGCTGGCGATTGCCGTCGCTGACCGCGTGCTCATGATGGAGAATGCGGTGTATTCGGTGATTTCTCCCGAGGGCTGTGCGTCCATCATGTGGCGGGATGCGAGCAAGAAGGAGCTCGCCGCGGAAGCTATGAAGATTACCGCGAAAGACATGAGCCAGCTCGGATGTGTGGACGCCGTGATTCCCGAACCGCCTGGGGGCGCGCACACCGATCACGCTGCAGCCGCCGAAATGCTCGATCATGCGCTGGCGCAGCACCTGGGCGAATTAGGGAAGCTTTCCACCCACGACCTTCTCGAAACCCGCTATCAGAAATTCCGCAAGATGGCGCAGTTCTTCCAGGCGGAAGCGTAGGGTGACTAGGCTATTTATAGAATCGGCATGTGCAGGCATGGCTGCACCATGAAATCCAGGGCATTGATCTGCTGCAGGGCTTTCTCCACTAGCGACGCCTTACATTCTTCAAGCGTGATTAGAAGAGGCAAGTGAGACTTTGGCGAGCCCGGCCTCTGCAGTACTGAGTCGATATTGATGTTCTGCGTGCCAAAAACTGTGGCAAGACTAGCGATGATACCCGGGCGGTCCCGCACGACGAAGCGGAGATAATGCTTCGTCGTAAAGTCGGCGCTGACGGCTGTCGGCTTCGCAGGAGCATGGGGCTTGCTGCCAGCCCCGCCGCGCTGCGCGCGGGCAATCGCCAAAATATCGGAAACCACTGCGACCGCCGTCGGATGCCCACCTGCACCGTGGCCTCCGAAAACAGTCTCGCCTCCGTAGACACCCGTGGCCAGGACAAGGTTCTGGCTTCCGGCAACGCGCGCTAAAGGCGAATTGATCTGGACCAACGAGGGCTGAACGGCCGCATACAGTTCGCCGTCTTTGACCTCAGCCCGCGCAATCTGGCGGATTGTGCATCCGAGCTGACTCGCATACTCGAAATCCACCGCATCAATCGGAGAAATCGATCGCGCCAGAATGCTCGATGCCTGAACGCCGCAGTAGAGTGCCACTCGGGCCAAGATTGCAAGCTTCGCCCGCGCATCAAGCCCGTCGATGTCATCCGTGGGATCCGCCTCGGCAAAGCCCAGCTTCTGTGCCTCGCGCAGAGCTGTGGCGAAAGGCACGCCGTTTGTCTCCATCTGGCTCAGGACGTAGTTGCAAGTGCCGTTGAGAATGCCGCTGATCTTGAAGAGACGGTCCCCAGCCAGTCCCTCGTGCAACCCAGAAATCACCGGCACGCCACCCGCCACCGAGGCGCCGAACTCGATGTGTTGATTCATCCGCTGTGCCAGCTCAAACAAGTCGGTGCCGCATCGCGCGATCAGTTGCTTGTTGGCCGTGACTACCGACTTACCCGACGACAACGCTCGGCGCACCCAATCTTCCGTCGGCTGCAGGCCGCCCATTACCTCCACGACAATGTCGACGTCGGACGACAACACGTCATCAAAGTTCTCGGTCCACAAAACATCCGCAGGCAACCAGCCCACTTTTTTTCGCGCCACACTGCGGTTGCAGACGTGAGTCAGGCGCAGATTCATCTCCGGGCGGTCCATGAGAATCCGGGCGACGGAACTTCCGACGGTTCCGAAACCAACGAGGGCGACTTTGCACTCGGAGGCTGGGACTGACTCCTGCGTCCTTGGTCCACGGTGCTGGGTGTGGTCAGTCATCCTGTTTCGCAAGTTCTTCGTCGATATGAAACCGACATTGGCAATTCCAATACTCCCGCGCTCGTGCAGCCCGGTACTAGGGTATTTCCTGCCTGTATAATAAAGGGTTTTCTATTCTCCACACTCGAAAACAGTCGGGCGAATGGGGTTTGCCCGGACACTATAAGGAAGGATCAGGAATGGCTACAACCGATGTAGGGCCCCGCGAATCGTCTGGCCAGTTGGGGCAAAAGCGTGTCGTCAACGACATGAGTATTCAGGTTGCGACCGTGAATGGATCGGGGTCGCAGAGCTCGAACACGGTTCTTCTGCGCAGCATTTTCCAGATGGGCGTGCCGATTTCCGGCAAGAACCTGTTTCCGTCAAACATTGCCGGCCTACCAACTTGGTACACGATCCGCGCCAACAAGGATGGCTACATCGGACGCAAGAAAGAAATCGATTTCCTGGTTGCCATGAACTCGGAGACGGCGCAGGAGGATGTGAAGACTCTGTCCCCGGGCGCTAGCGTGCTTTACGACGAACCGTTGAAGCTCGACCAGTTGCGCAACGACTTGATTTTCTACGCTGTGCCTTACGACAAGCTGGTGGCGGCCGTCTGCCAGGAGGCCAAACTCCGCAAGTTGGTCAAGAACATGATTTACGTCGGGGTGGTCGCGCAACTGTTGGAGATCGATTTCGCGGAAGTCGAGAAAGCGATCAAGAAGCAGTTTGCTGCGAAAGCCAAGGCGGCTGCGCTGAACCTGGCCGCGGCCAAAGCCGGATTCGACTACGCAGCCTCAAACCTGCAGAAGCGCGACAACTTCTTCATCCAGCGCATGGATAAGACGAAGGGCATGATCATCATCGACGGCAATTCCGCTGCCGCCATTGGGTCCATGTTTGCCGGCTGCACAGTCGTGACTTGGTATCCGATTACGCCTTCGTCGTCGCTGGTCGAAACGATGATCGACTACATGAAGGAGTACCGCGTCGGGCCGGATGGAAAAGCTACGTTTGCTATTGTGCAGGCTGAAGATGAACTGGCTGCCGTCGGCATGGTGATTGGCGCCGGATGGGCCGGGGCGCGCTCGATGACAGCAACGGCAGGTCCCGGCATTTCTCTGATGTCCGAGTTTGCGGGGCTCGCGTATTACGTCGAAGTACCCGGTGTGATCTGGGACATTCAACGCGTCGGTCCGTCGACTGGTCTTCCCACCCGCACTTCGCAGGGAGATATCCTTTCCACTGCTTTCCTAAGCCATGGGGATACGAAGCACATCATGCTGATTCCCAATTCCGTCAGCGAGTGCTTCACCATGGCGCAGGATGCTTTCAATCTCGCCGAGAAATTCCAGACGCTCGTCTTCGTCATGTCGGATCTCGACCTCGGCATGAACAACTGGATGTCGGACCCATTTCCATATCCCGACAAGCCGATTGATCGCGGCAAAGTGCTGACGAAGGAAGATCTGGAAAAGCTGGGCGGCTTTGGCCGCTATAAGGACGTGGATGGCGACGGCATCCCTTACCGCACGCTGCCCGGCACCGATCACCCCGCCGCTGCCTATTTTGCCCGTGGCAGCGGACACAACGAGAAGGGGCAGTACAGCGAGCGTCCCGACGACTTCGAGCGCAACATGGAGCGCATCAACAAGAAGTTCGAAACTGCGCGCGCCTTCGTTCCTCGCCCCGAAGTTGTGGGTAGCGGTAAGGCCAAGGTCGGCCTTATCGCCTACGGTACTTCGCACTGGGCCATCATTGAGGCCCGCGATCAGCTCTCCCACGAATACAATCTGGAGACTGATTACTTGCGTCTGCGCGCTTACCCATTCACCCGCGAAGTGCACGACTTCATCGAACGCCATGAGCGCATTTATGTCGTCGAGCAAAATCGCGACGGCCAGATGGCCAGCCTTCTCAAGCTCGATATCAAACCCGAGCTTGTCACTCGGCTGCGCTCGATATGCCATATCCACGGACTGCCGATTGACGCGCGTTCCGTGACCGACGAACTGATGATGATGGAGGGCAAGTAGATGAGCACGACACCGAATACTCCAGCTTCAACGCCGGCCCCGAAGACGAACCGCATTGGTCTGCAGGTCCTCGACTATCGCGGCGGCAAGACCACTCTCTGCGCCGGCTGCGGCCACAACGCTATCTCTGAGCGCATCATCGACGCCATGTACGAAATGGGCGTGCCGCCCGAGCGCGTGGCCAAGTTCAGCGGCATCGGCTGCTCCTCGAAAAGCCCAGCTTATTTTATGAACAGGTCGCACAGCTTCAACTCTGTGCATGGACGTATGCCCGCGGTGGCCACTGGTGCCATGTTGGCCAACAAGAACATCATTGCGCTCGGTGTCACCGGTGACGGCGACACGGTATCGATCGGCGCTGGCCAGTTTGTTCACCTCATGCGGCGGAACCTGCCGATCATTTACATTCTCGAAGACAACGGTGTGTACGGCCTCACCAAAGGCCAGTTTTCAGCGACCGCCGACCTCGGCTCGACCCTCAAGAGCGGCATCGCCAACGACCTGCCGCCGATCGATACCTGCTCCCTGGCGATTCAGCTCGGTGCAACATTCGTCGGCCGCTCCTTCTCGGGCGATAAGAAGCAGCTCAGCAGCATGCTGAAAGCGGCCATCGCACACAAGGGAACGGTCATGCTCGACGTCGTTTCGCCATGCGTGACCTTCAACGACCACGAGGGTTCAACCAAGTCTTACAAGTACATGCAGAACCATGAGGAACCGCTGCACGAAGTGAGCTTCGTGCCGCACTTTGAAGAAATCAACGTCGAGTACGATCCTGGCACCACGTTTGAAGTCACCATGCACGATGGCTCGCGCCTGCGTCTGCGCAAATTGGAAGAAGCCTACGATCCGACGGACAAACTCAAAGCCGTGCAGCGATTGATGGAGTCCCATGCCAAAGGGGAAGTGCTGACGGGCGTGTTCTACATCAATGCAACGGCTCCGACGTTGATTGACATGCTGAATGTGACCGACCAGCCGCTCGCGACGCTGCCGGAATCGGCCGTGCGGCCGAACCGGGAGAAGCTGGAAGCGATTATGGAGGAGTTGCGCTAGTCGGCCTCCGTCGAAGGACGTATGCCAGCCTCCAGAAGCGAGGCTCCGGTTTGCTGTTCCGGAAGATTCGGCTTGGCTAATTCTTCTACTTCTTGACACCAGCTTCTACGAAGGCTGCATTTCCACCGCAGGCCCTGATCTTTGCGGCCATCTCGATCGTCCACTGCTTGTCATACCAGTAAACAAGCCGTTGCGACCGGTCTTTCATGATGGTTCGTTCCTGTTCAATACTGCGGCTGTTGATCAGTTCTGCATGAAAAAGGTTCGTCAGGCATTCCACGGTTCTGGCGTTCGCTGCATCCCAGGTCGCCCTCACGTAGTAGCGGTCACCTTGCGCCGAAGGCGTCGGGATGACCCGATAATTGGCCGCCTGAGAAACGGTCTCCTGGAGTTGGGACGCCCTTTGAGGCTTGAGCTTTGCCAGGACCCGCTCGGAGTCTGACTTCTCCATTTTAAGAAGAACTTGTTGGCCTTCATGCTGGTCCTTGGCCTGCGACGAACTCAGCTTGCCGGCGACGTAATCATCAACATTAACCTTCTTGATTAGCAGCTCCGCCTTATAGGAAACCTCCTTGTCGGAATAGCGCGTGAGGTCCAGTAAGGTCGCGAGGGCAGGTTCCTTTTCCGTTCCCTGATCGCTGAGCACCGACGCCGGCATTTTGTCCAGTTGATCGAGGGCGACGATTTTACTGCCCACATCGGAGTTGGAATCCTGCAGGACAGCGATCGGCGATGGTGCCGCCATTTTCGCCGTTTGCGACTTGGCGGGCCGTCCCTGATAGACGGGGATACTGGCCTGACCCGCGTGAGCCGTCCAAACAAAACCATGAGATTCTGCGGCGACGGCAGCGTCTGGTTGGAGGACGTTGGTGTGCACGGTATCGTCCCAGTTCACCCGAAATCGGGCATCCGCAGCGCCCGGGGTATACGGAATGCGGAACAGATTTCTGGCCGACTTGTTCTTGGAAAACTCCACCTCGAACATCTGGCCCTTGGCAAAAGGTGTGTCTTGCACGACCACAAAGTGTTCGTAGCGTACAGGGATGCCGTCGATATCCGGTCGAGGCTCCGGGCGAAAATAGAGCTTGTCGGAGGCCGACGCGAGAAGTTCGTAATCGTGGAGATCTACGATTTCGCCCTGAAAGGAATAGATCCTCGGCGGAGATTTCAGCCACCAGCCAACGGATATGGCTACCAATCCGAGGCCGAAGAAAAAAGTCACCAGAAAGACGACGCGGGCGCTGGTGAGTTCAGCTGGTGTTGCGGGAGGGTCCTTCTTCGCATTCGTTTCTTTGAATATGCGGTAGGGCCATCGCGGAATGATCGCGAGAAACAGCAAGGCGAAGAAGAATGGTCCGTATTGCAACCCTAGCTCGCTGAGCTTGGAAAGTGTTTCCGGATTCATGGGGTGCCTCCGTCGTAGCGCGCGGAGCGAGAACTGGCAGAGTCTCAACCGAATTGCCGCAAGCTCAAGAGCAGTGCCGTCTTAACCGCGTGCGAGTCCGTTTCAGTGAAGCGCAGGGAAGAGGGAAGCAGCAAGACGAGAAGTAATACAAATACCCAGCACAAGTTTTACTCCGACCGTACCGCCGTGTCAAATGCCCACCGAAAAAAACCGGCCCCGTTCGGGGCCGGTTTGGTTGAGGAAGGCTGATTTCTGCCTACTGCACGGCAAAGATCAGGTCGTCGTGATCGTTGTAAGAGCCGGAAGTACAAGACGAGGCGCTCCCGAGATAGCGGAACTGCGCGCGCACCGCTTGTAAAGTGCCGGTTGGCAGCGTGAAGGTCCGCGAAAGCGTCTGAGAGCCAGCCTTCGTCGGCGTAATCGTGCCGATCAGCGTCCAGGTTGGACTGTTGGCGTTCGCGGCGTAGTAGAGGTCCAAGTGGTCCGAGGTGTACGAACTGTACGCCCAAACCGTAGCCGTTACTGTCACCGTTTGTCCGTGCGTCAACAAGCCTCCGCTGGTGCTTGCCACCGACAGCCTGTCGTTCGACTCATCGGAGTGGAAGGTTCCCGAATTGCCGTCCGCGCACGAGCTGTTGATCGTATTCGGCCGGTTCGCTTCGTTGCCGCCGCTCTCCGTGCCTCTGCCGAGCAGCAGTGTCGCACCCGAATCGCAAGAGGTGCCGACGGTGCCGCACTTCGGAGCCTTCAGCGCTGTGTCATACACAGCCGTCTGCGCGCCGCCGGAGGGATTGACCGTCAGCGTGATATTTGTGCTGTGAACGAGGGAGCCTGACGTCCCCGTGACTGTCACCGTGCTGGTGCCTGTGGTGGCCGTGGAAGACGCCGTCAACGTCAGTGTTGAAGTCGCGTTGCCATTGGCCGGAGGAGTTACGGGATTTGTCGAGAACCCGGCCGTCACGCCCGAGGGCAAGCCAGAGGTCGTCAGCGTTGTTGCCGAGTTGAAGCTGTTCTGGCTGGTGATGGTAATCGTGCTGGTCCCGTTGTTTCCCTGAACGATCGTCAGCGAAGTGGGCGATGCGCTGATGGTGAAATTCGGACTCGCGGCCGGGTTCACGGTCAACGAAATATTCGTCGTGGCCTGCAAGCTGCCGGACGTTCCAGTGATGGTGACCGTCGCCGTGCCTGTGGTGGCTGTGCTGCTCGCCGTCAGTGTCAGCAAGCTGGTCGAGGTTGTGGGGTTGGTGCCAAACGTCGCCGTCACGCCACTGGGCAGGCCGGACGCAGCCAGCGTCACGCTACCCGTAAATCCGTTAAGTGGATTCACAGTAATCGTGCTGGTGCCGTTGCTACCCTGCGTGATGGTCAGGCTGCTGGGCGATGCCGAAAGGGTGAAACTCGGCGTACCGGAGCCTGCCAGCAGATTGATGAGGCCGTTGGTCTTGGGACTGCCCCAGCCGGTGCAGAGATCGTAGCCCGTCGCTGAGGAATCACCCGTGCAACTGCCACTGGTGATGTCATGAAAGAGGGTGCCGTAATTTGAACCCTCCGCCGCCGGGTAAATGATCGGATTAATGAAGCCGATTGTCTGACCGTTGGCCGCGGCTTGTTGATTGGCCAAAGCGAGATAACCAGCCCACATGGGCGCAGCAAAGCTGGTTCCACCCAATCCCGTGCTGCAAGCCTTCTGGTCAGAACAGTAGTAAAAGTCAAAGTTGGCTTCAGCAGAAACGTCGGGGCCGTTCCGAAGTGTCTTGGAACAACCGGAGCAGCCATCGACGGGAAGTTGCCAGGAGGGGATCGGAACACCCGCTGGCGAGTTGCCGCCGCCGCTGTCGACCCACGCGGTTTCCGATGACCAGGGGCCGCCCGCGCCCGAAGTGGTCAAATCCGTTCCTCCGACCGAGACGACGTTGGCGTCGTCGGCGGGCCAGGCATAGTTGCTTGTGGTCCATTTTCCGCTGTCGCCCGAAGCAGCAAAGAAGTTCTGGCCTTGCGATGCCATCTGCTCGAAGTAGGGGTCCAGGGTACTAATGTCCGGGGGACTCCAGCCCCAGGAGCAGCCGATCTGTTTGCTCAAGGGAGCCGACGTGGTCGTGACCATGGCGCTGATGCAGGCGGTGTCGCTGAAGTTTCCGCTTCCATTCGCCTTCACGTTGCCGCACACATAGTTGTAGAGCATCGCGGAGCCGGGAGCGAAGCCCATCGCCTGCGTCATGTCGATGGTTTGTTCCGTATCGTCGCAAGCGCCGCTGCCACCGCTACCATAATTGCAGGTGGTGGCGTACCCGCCCGTGGAAACCATGGTGGGAGTGTAGGGCTCTGTTTGCCCCACGTTGCTGTAGTAAGTCGCCAGATCGGTCAGGTTACTGCCGGCCAATTCGAATAGTGCGATGTTCTGCCCCGAACCGGTAAGCGTCGATCCCTGATAATAGGCGGCGCGCATGTCGCTGCCCAAGAACGATCCTCCGGGCCCCGATCCGGTGGCATTCGACTTCACGTCTTTGATCGGGATTCCGGCCGCCTTTGCGTAGGCCTTTTTCGTTACGAACAGAGGATGAGGTTTGGAATTGTTATCTAATCCCGTGATATGCCAGATCTGGAATGGCAAGTTCACGCTGGGTTCGCGGTCGGGTGAATAAAAGGTGCGGCCGTCGGTCGGATCTTTGTAAAGTCCAAGAGTCACGTGGAAGGCTTTTTCGATGTTCGCCACCGTGCCCGTGAGCCAGAGATCGCGGCCGTCGCGGTCCCCGCCGACGATTGCAAAACCACTCGCTCTTGCATAGGCCACCAAAGCGTCCCAATCTTCCTGGCTGGGCCCGTAGCGCTCGGTTACTTCCTGCGGAGTAATGAACTGGTGGTAGAAGATGCTAGTAGGGTCATATTGCTTGCGCAACAGGTCTTGCAGACCCGCGCGATCGCGCAAAGGCAGGACGATGTCGAAGTTTAAGACGCGTGTTGCCGGCAGTCGTCCAACAGAAGCTGCTTGTCCGTTGGCCACGCCGTCGCGTACGTGACGGGTCAATGCGGGGAGCGATTGCGCCTCGCCTATGATGCTTGCGAGAACCACAAGTGACAGGACTGTAATCGTGATGATCGCGCGATTGCGAACCATAGTTCCTCCTTTTATTTGTTTCACCACACACGGCGCGAAACCCCACTTTGCATTTCGTGCCGATAACACCGAGTCCCTGATTTTCAGGCTCCCGGATCCTCCAAGCTTGTCGGCGACTGGCGCTTGATCCCCAACCGTACGAAGAGGAGAAATTGCTGAACGTGAGAAAGTCGATCACGTCTGGTAATGGCCTGACCGCAGATCTGGCGTTGTGCTTTTGCGACTAGTTCTAACAATTAGTCGCAAATTGTAAACGCAGGGAGGGTGTTTTGTTACAAAAACCTTAAAACCGGGCGGTCGGTGAGGCGTCGCTTCGAGCCATGAGCTCCGAGCAAGATCAGGACCGCATCCCTTGGACGAACCAAGAACAAGGGCGGGACCGGGGCCCCGCCCATAAAACAGATCGTCATGCAACGCGCACGGTGTCAGCGCGCCAGTACGACTGTGCTACTTTCCCGTTCCAGACAGAGGCAAAGTCTGCGGGCTGTCCGCAGCATTGTCCGTGAACTTCACGTTGCCGGTGCGAGCCCCCGTTTGTGTTGGCGAGAAGGTCACTTTGATGACACAAGTTGCACCTGGGGCAACGGCACTGCCGTTGACGCAGGGCGTGACTTTCTTCGTCTGCTTGACTGTAGCCAGCGCGAAGTCGCCGCTGGCCGCAATGTTCGTGATGTTGAGCGTGGCGCTGCCGCTATTGGTGAGCGTGACTTTCTTCGCGCCGGATTTTGCGCCGACAAGGACTTTGCCGAATTTCAGGGAAGTTGGCGTGAGTGTCACAATCGGCCCGCCACCGCCTCCACAACCAGGAAAGGCGAACGAGGCGATGCGCGTGGTCCAGTTTTCGTAACCGGTGGATTTCTGGTATTCGTCCACATACCAGAACGTGCAGTCGTCAACGGGATCGACCTGCATCGCTGTGTAGTCGCCCCAGCGATAAGCGGAGCTGCCACCGGTCTGCGAGCCGGAGCCCTCAATAATGCTGGCCTCCGACTCCATGGTGCCCAGGGGATCGCTGGGCATGCGTCCGGTGAAGCGGATCGCCGGGAAAAGGCTGCTGCTCGATGCGCTATAGCCCATGCCGATATTGCCGTTCTTATCTTCCGCAACGCTCGACATCCAGCGATAGGTGGTGTCGGGAGCGAACGTGCCTTGCTGGTTCACCGTCACCGTGCCCGCCGGGTCGAACAATTCGTACCAGCGGACCGCGACTTGGCTTCCATTGGCGACGGCGTGGCTTACGACCGCCCGATCGTGATCGCTGAAGTGGCGAATGGCGAAGCGATACATCATGCGATCGCCCAGTGTATCCAGGGTCTGCGTGGTGCCGGGCTGGGGAACGCAGCTTCCACAAGCCAGCGTGTCATTGGCCACGCTAATGGTCGTCGGGCCGGAGAGTGTGGCCTTTGCCGCGGCGAAGTCCAAAGTGAGCTTGCGAAGATAAAGCTGGCCCGGGTTGTTGTCTTGCCAGGTTATGAACAACCCTGGAGTGCCATCCGCCGGAGTTGTTGGCCCGTCCAGATCGGACGGCAGATAACTGCTCTCAGTGAACGGCGCCTGCTTACAGAGTTCTGCGGCGGTCGGATCTCCCGCCAACATCTTGGAGCGATCCAACCCACAGATGTCCGCCGTTCCGCCGTTGAGGTTGTAGGTGACGAGATAGGCGCTATTGCTGGCCGTGGCCCACGTGCTCAGCTTGGGGTAGTCGTTGATCTGGGTGCCGAAGCTATAAAAGTAGAGGCTGTAGGAACCTGTGGGATCGTTGGTCGTGGAAACTGCTATACATTCCCCGTACTTGCTCACATAGTCGAGGCCGATGCCCGACACTACCCAGCGATCCGCAGGACGATCGTAGAGCACAACAGGATCCACGACATATTGCGTGCACAGGCCGCCGATTGGCGCGAATAAGGTTGGGAGATTCGTCGGGCCCGACAAAAGGGTGCCGGTCTTGCTGTAGATAGCCACAGAGGTATTGACGATGTTGACGATGTGGTGTGGGCCGACGGCCAGGTTGTTGTCGGGAGGAATCCACCCAGTTTGCCCGATGCCATCGAAGCTGATGCCAAGCGTGGCGCTGACTTGGGGCAATTGCTCGGTTTGCAGCACTGGGTCAGGTTGCGAGGGGCCGCGATAAGCGTGGCGTGCAAGTGCGCTGGGCAAGGGCTCAGGCATCTCGCGAGTGGGCATCGTGGAGAAATCAATAGGCAAGTTGCTGATGCGCTCGGAGACGGCAAACGCCGAAGGCAGTGTAACGCGGGTGGAATTCTTACCTGTTTGGGCGGAGACCAGAGTGGTCAGTGCGAGACCGAAACACAAGAGAGAGCGAGCGAAGGCGCCGGGCGAAACCATGGGATTACTCCTCAATCGATCGGGGGCTAAGTAGTGCGTTTCACGAATGCGGTCCAAGAGGGAAGTGCCGACCTACTTTTGTCCTTATGGCCGGCTCGGGACCGGTATGCAATTGCGCGCAAGAATCGGTCCTACTACGCGTAGCAGTATAAGACTCCTGCACGCGCATGCCAATCGAAAACCATTGACCCGCAATGATTTTCGCCCAGGCGACGTGCAAAATATTGCGGTCGTTCTTGCGCTTGGAATACGCGGCGGGGAACCTCCGTAGCGGACCGTTTCCTCGTCGTAGAAAACCTCGGTTGCAGCTCTAGCTCTTCCGCGACCGCGCGATTGCCTCACGGGCTTCGCGGTCCGCGGTGCGACGGCGTTCTGTTTCCCGCTTGTCCCACTGTTGCTTGCCGCGCGCGACTGCCATTTCGACCTTGACCCGCCCGTTCTTGAAATAGAGGCGCGTAGGGATGAGGGTCAGTCCCTTTTGCTGCGTTTTACTGAAGAGCTTGCGAATCTCGTCCCGGTGCGCGAGCAGCTTTCGCGTTCGGAGAGCGGCGTGATTCGAATAGCTACCGTGCTCGTACGGGCTGA
>Ga0335069_10007019_pt1 | contig 16291 bp, 16 predicted proteins | sample Lox_Sample_11_FD_206714 | JGI IMG/M metagenome (GOLD analysis project Ga0335069, IMG submission 206714) | Soil microbial communities from Loxahatchee National Wildlife Refuge, Florida, United States - Lox_Sample_1.1 | ecosystem: Environmental > Terrestrial > Soil > Wetlands | place: USA...
AGTTGAATGAAGACCTTACGTGGGCTGATGTTTTATTCGTTCCGAGGCTTTCAGAGCCAAAAATGATTGCGGTACTCAAGGAATTTCAAAAGATGGGGAAGAAAGTCGTCTCAGAATGGGACGATAACTTTATGTGCGTCAATCCACTGACTCAGCAATACAGTTATTTTGGGACAGAGGAATATTCCGAGACGGTAAATGGAGAAAAGATCGAAGTTTGGAAAGACGGAAAAAATATTGATCTGAAATTCAACCGTGAGAATATGAAGCTTCTCAAAGAGGGCCTCGCCACGTCAGATATGGTGCTGACGACTGTCGAGGACTTAGCCAATGCCTTTAGGCCGATCAATCCGAATGTTCGCGTGTGTCCGAATTCCGTGGATGTCAATTTCTGGCAGAAACTACCGCTCATGAAGCACCATGGAATCCGGATGGGCTGGTTTGGCGGTGATACGCATTATCATGATTGGGTTATGATTTCTCCCGTCTTAAAACCGTTCATGGATGCAAATCCTAACGTAACGCTAGTCATTATGGGGGGAAAATATGACGGCACGCTCAAAGGCATTGATCCTAGTCGGATTGAGCATCATCATTTTGTCGATATCAACGCTTATCCTTATAAGAGTGCGATCCTTGATTTGGACTTTGCCATCATTCCCTTAGTGGATACCGAATTTAACCGGTGCAAGAGCCCGATCAAATGGCTGGAAATGGGGGCACTCGAAGTTCCGGCAGTTACGTCCTTTGTACCGCCTTATGACAAGATGATGGATTTGGTGAAGGACAACGGTATTTTTATTGAGGACAATAATCTTGATGGCTGGTACGAAGCCATGCACGCTATGGCGACGCGTCCGATATTGCGAATGGAAATGGGAAAAAACGCCAGGAAAACGGTTGAGCAGTTCTACGACGCAAACAAGACCTGGAAGATTTGGCTCGATGCGTTTGAGGAGGTAGCTTCATGGCCGCGCCAAGCGTCCCTACAGCCAGTAGCTTAGTCACTGAAGGCTTGCGGCAAGCTCGGATCTTTTACCCGACGGCGGCGCAGATCAGCACCTACCAGACGGAAGTCTTGGAACAACTGAAGAATAACCTCTGGCAACAGGTCAAGCAGATGAAGCCTCTGATGACGTTTTCGTATCTGATATTGGTTCCCGGACAATCGCGATATAGCTGTCCGACCGACTATGCCAGCGATATGACGATGGTCGTTGAAACGGGCTTAATGACTGGAAATGTCTCAGGAGCGACCGCAAACACTCTGACCGTACCGACGCCTTCGGGCGGCTTTGACATAAATCAGACCTTGGGCAAGGATTTGGGGATCATGTCCGGCACGGCTTCTGCGTCGGTTTCTCAGGTGACAGGGCTCGTCAATAATGCCAATGGGACGACAACTCTGACTGTTTATCCTGATTTTCAAGCCACACCAGATTCCACTTCGACGTGGATGCTAGTTGATACCCAGTGGCCGATTGAGGCCGATCATATTGCCAATTATGACCGTTTCCGTCCTTCCAGTGTTGATAGACCAAAGAAGTTTTATCCGATGGGCGATGAGGACTATGACGAGTTTATTTTCGACGTGGCTCCCGATAACGTCTATCAATACATTTTGAGGATGCGGTATTACGTGAACATTATGACGCTGGACTTAAACAGTACTTTGATGAGTACGCTGTATCAAAAATTTCGGGAGTATTGGATTAAAGGTATCAAGGCACAGGCTCTTGCCGATCAAGATGATACCACAGCCAATGATGCCTTCAAGGAACGCGATACGAAGCTACAGGCTCTTATTTTGTCTCAGCAATATGGGACGGATATTCACACTCTCCGTCAGCATGTAGAGGATTATTGAGATGGCCGCAATCGTAGAATTAACATCTGCAATCACGAACATCACTTGCTATGCCGTCATAAATGACTCGGCAGGCAAGCGCTGGAATGGCACATCCTTCGAGGTCTTTAATGGTGCGAATTGGAGCGCCTACGTCAACGCCCTAGTTGAGGATCGATATTCGGGAAATGGAACGGGCTATTATAAGTCAACTTTTCCATCCACGATTCCGGCTGGTCGGTATACGTTCACGTTCTATCAGCAAGTCGGAGGTTCCCCAGCGCTAGGTGACCCAACCATAGGATCAGGCGGCCCGATGTATTGGACCGGCTCCAATGAGGACCAAGGGTCAATCATCACAGTCTTGTCGCTCTTGAATTCAGTAGCGATGCCTGAACTTGGCACAATTCCAAGCCCCACCCCGACCTTATTCCAGGCCTTGATGCTCCTTTATATGAGCCTGAGAAATCAGCATACGGCTTCAGGCGCCCAGGAATCGATTTGCAATGATGCGGGGACAACGATTACGAACGCCGCACTCTCGGACAATGGAACCGTATACACAAAGGCGAAATTCTCATGACGGCTGAACAGCGCAGACAGTCGATTGATTTCGGAAAGATTCGCGGGACCGGGATGCCTGTTCCTGCGGGACATACATCGGTATCGGAACGAGCGCACATTTTGAACCTATATTATGAGGCTTACGTTCCAGCTCCTAGCTTTTATTGGCGCAACAGGAATTTGGTTGGGGGTGCCTACCAATCAAAGACAGTGCCGACTAGCTCTTGGAAATCTAAGGCTATTCCGTCCTCAAATTGGGCTGGAAAGAATACGCCACAAGACGGGAGTACGCAAACAATCTAATGGGATACGCTGGCCTACAATTCAGAATGCCACTAATTGATACCGGGATGCGCGATGACCGTAATGTAGAGCTGTTGCCACCAACCGCCTTACTTCCGCCATCCTGCAATCTGAACTATCATGAAAACGGTCTTTCAAAGCGCGGCGGAAATGTAATTGCCGTTTCTGGATCAGGATATGCAGGACAAGGATGCTTCCAATTTTTGACTCCTACATTGAGCAAATTTATCTTTGCTTCTAATGGTTCTGTTTATCAGACCAATTATTCCAACGTCATCAAAACCGGAATGTCAGGTTCCAATTTCTTTAGCTTCTGTCAAACATCTAAATATGTCTTTTTTGCCGATGGACAGTCGAATCCTCAGTATTGGGACGGATCGGCAGGAAGTTCAAGCTCGGTAACGCCAGCCGCATCTTGGACTGGGAATATGCCTATTCAAATGGTCACACACACGAGAGCGGGATCGAGTGCCGGGGATCGACTATGGGCGGTCACTCCCGACGGTCTATGGTATTCAAAGCTCAACACTCCGACTGATTTTTCAAGCGGAGATGCAGGGAATATTCCGATTGATTCTATTGGAGGACTTGTTGGAGCTTATGACTTAGGCGGTCAGCTATTTGCATTCTCTAAGACGCAGACATTCCTGATTCTCGACACTGATGCGACCATCGCAAATTGGGGCTATACAAACGCTTTATGGGAGGGGGGTATAGCCTCTTGGCGGCTGATTGGAAAAGCCATGAATAATCTCTACTTAATGGCAGAGGACGGCATTATTTATGACCTTCATGGCGTCTTAACGACAGGAGCCTATAACGTTGCTCCGCTCAACCGCCCGGCGTTCGTCGATAAGTTTATTCGCGACAACGTGAATTTGGGTAACATTCAGAATTTTCATGTGGTCTATGACAGAAAACTCCGCGCCTTGAAATGGTTCATGCAGGAAGGCGGATCGGGGAACAATATCGCACTTCTCTATTTCATCGATAAGCGGCCCGAAAGCGCATGGATGCTTCATAACAACACGGCTTACAATTCTGGCTATGATGCAACATGCAGTTGCGAGGTAAGAGTGTCGCCCGGAATGTATGAAACCTGGACCGTCGATTATAGCGGGAACGTGTGGCGGCTAGAGCAGACTTCGCGTGACGATAACGGAAATTCCTACCCTGTTATTATCAACACGAAAGCTCAGGATTTAGGTGGCGCCAATGGCGATCAGTCGGGTATTCCCAGGAGTAATAAGCATTGGTTTGCCATTGCCTTGCGCGGCAGTGCGTCTGGAACGGTTAACTTTACGCTCTACCCATTTGTTGAGGGACAAGCATTGCCTTCGCAAACGTTTGCGATGGGAAGCACGGGAGCGACGTTTGATAGTGCGTATTTTGACGTGGATGTGTTTGCGACGGACTTGATTACGACGGCTCCTATAAGTCTTGGCTACTACGGACGCGATCTGCAAATTCAGTTGGTTGAAAATGAAGTGGGAGTAGATTTCTTTCTGGCGGAGATTTTATATCTAGTAAAACCGCTTGGAATAAAGGTAGCCCAATGATTCGCTATTCGAAGGACTACATTTCATGCGGTGATGTATTCGCCGATGAGTTGGTGTTCTGTATCCGTTGTGGGGCGCAGATCATGGGTCTTGGGTATAAGGAAATGCCGAGCGTTCATGACCCAAAGAAAATTGTCATGGTCGCGCATAAGAAGAAATTCAGCAACTTCCGACAGGTTTCTGTTGTTTTGTCTCGGCACGGTAAAGAAAGTATGACCAGTCTTCCGGTATGCCAGGATTGCGAGAAAGAAATCGTCCCTGAACGCGATACCGATTACATCATTCGGCAAATCAGGCGGGCGATGCAGATTGAAGGAAGGTATATCGGGATGCCAGAAGAGGCGGTTGAAGCGATTGCGAAGGCATGGGCGGATGCCAGGATTCTAAGGAAGCTCACTCCGCAGGAGATTGCGGAAGGAAGAATTTTGGAGGCCGTATGAGTCAGGCTCAGTTTACTTGTCCCTTAATTACCGTCATCCCAGGCCAGCTGATAACGTCAGCCGTTCGCAATAACGAATTTAACAACATCTCGACGAACCTAAATCCCTCTGGCGTCGGAGGTTACGAAGATACCGACACGCAGATGCAGATTCAAACGGCTCCATATCCTAGTAGCGTCACAAGCCATGCTACAAGTTTGGCAGGGGAAATTGAGCGCATCCGTTACCAGATCAGCGCAATTCTTGGTGCCACGACTCCCGCCTATTGGTATGCGGCTCCTCCGACGGACTTGACTACTCTATCGAATATCACAGTCCCGATTGGTGGAATCATAGATTTCCCAGTCGCAACACCTCCAAATTCGCAATGGTTATTGGCAAACGGCCAGGCGATTGGTCGGACGGCTTACGCAACACTCTTCAGTTTGATCGGGACGACCTATGGAATTGGCGACGGATCAAATACATTTAATCTGCCGAATTACACCGACAGAATGGGAATTGGAGCGGGCAATCTTTATGCGGCGGCCGCGACGGGAGGGGCGACAACCCATACATTAACCACGGCAGAACTACCGCCGCTTACTCATAACGTGACCGATCCAGGTCACACTCATACGCAAAACGCGCATAACCATACGGCGACAGATTCGGGACATACACACGTCGAACAATACTCAAATAGTGGTAGTGGAGGATCGAGTGGTCAGCTTCTTTCTTCTCAAACGGCTACGCATATTTCAATAGGCGTTACCACAACGAATGATGCTATTTCTACTCCTACGCAATCCGGAACTGCAAATATAACCGTTGCGAATGCTACAGCAACAAATCAATCTCACACGACAGGAATTACGGTAGCGGACACGAACGGCGGCGGATCGCATAGCATCCTTAACCCATATTTGGGGATCTACAAAATGATCCGAGTTTCATGAAGAAAATCTTCGACGACGGTATTCTTGAAGCGACGCTCTATCCTGATAAGGGATGGGTATTCGTTCGATGGCTACAGAACACGCACGGACGGTTGCAGAAGAAGCTGGTCAAGGACTTGAACTGGATTGAACGATTTATTTTGGCGGCAAAATTACATGGTTGGTTTACGGACTCCGAGCTAGAGCATATAGCATTCCATCGACTCTTGATTAAGTTTGGTGCCATGCCGAGAGAGATTATCGACGGTCATAAACGGTTCCTGAAACCCATACTGAAAGCGGCAGATTTACATAAAAGGATGGTGGTTTAAATGTGTGGCAAAGCTCCTAGCGCGCCTCAGTTGCCTCAATATCCAAATTTAACCCCTGAACAACAGGGGATTCTAGGTCAATGGCAAGGGGCAACGAACCAGATGGGCGGCGTTGTTGGCGGCGTGAGCGGCCAACTCGGACAGAACCAGAACGTTCTGCAAATGATTTCGGGTCTATTTAATCCTGATGGCTCGATTAACCAGAACGCCGTCACTCAGCTTCAGCAGATGACGCAAGGGCAAACGAGCGCGGCCGGCGCCGCAGGGACGGCGGCATTACAAGGTCTTGGCGGAACGACGACTTCGCTCGGAGCAACCAATACCGCTTACCAGAACGCATTGCAAGGGAAGGTCCCACAGAATCAGCAGTTGGCCTATCAGCAGAACCAGGCGTTTTTGCAGATGCAGGAGCAAGCCGCACAGCAGGGGATCAAGATAACGGGGACGGATTTCTCTAATGCCGTGTCGGACTCTTCCGCTGGCCAAAAGCTGATTCAAAACTTTCAGCAGAACGCCAATATCCAGAATCAGAATTACGCTCTTGGCTATACGCAACAACTTGCAGGGAACATGGGTCAGTTGGCAGGAGCGGGAAATACGCAGGCTACGACAGGAATGGGATTAGCGAACTATGCCCAACAGACGCCTTTAGGCTATCTTGGGCAGTCGATTAGCCAGGGCCAGGGAGCTCTCATGCCTTATTTGCAGAGCTATCAGACGGGGCTATCGAACCTCTACCAGCCCTACTACATGCAACAAATCGGCCCGTATCAGCAACAGATGGCGCAGGCGCAAGCGAATTATCAGGCGGCGATGAACCAATACAACGCAGGCCAGAATCAGATGATGGGATGGGCGAACCTCGGAATGCAGGGACTTGGAATGGGGTTAAGTGCTTACGGTGGTTCTCAGGGTTGGTTTAGGCCGTCAAGTGGTGCAATGACTCCACCAGTATAAAGGAGAGCAGTTATGGCAGATCTTCCTATGGCTCAGATACCAAATTTTCAGCTTCCTGGTCCGCAAGTCCCATATCAGGGGAATCTGGCCCAAGGTCTTGCGGCAGGAGCGCAACAGGGTGGCGAGTTCTTCAACAGGCAAATGGCTCTGCAACAGCGTACTGCGGCGTTACAACTCGAAGCTCAAAAGCAGAAATTTGAACAAGGCTCCTCTCTTGTGCAAAACGCTCTGGCGGCGTATGACTCTTACGGTGACGCGGCGGGCCACGAGTCCTTTAACGCTTTCAAGCAAGGCATGAACATGATCGCGCCAGGTTCAGTTGACCCCAATGCCCAATGGGATGAATCAATGGGAAACGTTCTCAAGACCGCCAATGACGCATTTGAGGCTGTTTCCTCCGGCAAGCGGCCATTACCCGAAGCAATGGCGGTTGTTGCCAAGGCGTTCAGTCAGGCCAGCAAACAGCAGAGAGCAAAGATGCAACCCATCGTCGGTGGAATGCAGGATATGTACAACCAAGAACAGACCAATCAGAGGATTCAGTCGGAGCAAATACAAAATACCCAAAGGAACTACGCCGATCATGCGAATTCATTAATCCAAACGGGGTCCGCGTTAAATGCGGTCAATGATCTTCTTTCTAAAAAAGATGCCGCCGCTGATGATTTAGCAAAAGCGAAAATGCAGAGCTTAATTGCTAATGGAGCAATAAGCCAGAATGAAGTCACGCAACTAACAAAAGCTGGTGGGCCTTTTGAAAAGGTCGAAGCGTGGTGGAACAGCACCACAAAAGGGACTTTAGATGCCTATCACAGAGAGCAATTCCAAAAATATATCCCGTCAAAAATCGCAGAACTGAATAATTCTTTGCAATCATTGGCCTCTACATTCCCTGGGGCACAAGCGGCACACATTAACCCCCGTCTTTACGGCCAATCAAAGAGCGGCAAACCCATGTATTCGGATGATGGAGGAAAAACTTGGCTGTATCAGCGGTAGTTCCAAACGAAGATATTCCAGATCAAGCATCATCTGGCATCGTTCCAGCAGATGACTTACCAACGAATCCTTTGCAGGCTCCAAGGACTCCATCTGACTTTTCACTTCAAGGGATTTCAGCACGTCTAAACGCACTGACGGGTCCAGCACTAAAAACACTTGGCGCACAGCAAGGAATGCAACCTTTTACTTCATTATCTGATGCTCTCCCGATACCGACATCTGCAACGGGGAACCCAGCACAAGACCTCTACGACTCCATTAAGAAAGTAGCTCTATTCCCTAGTCGACTATCTTCAACTTTGGGAGCATTGTCGGGTCCGGCAAGTGAATGGACGGCTGAAAAATTAGGCGCTTTGGGTTTGGAACCTCACATAGCCGGAGCCTTGGCTATGGCGACTGGCATGGCAGTTGATCCAAGGAATATCGCTTTGGCTGGTGTCGAAAATCCCGAATCTCCAATCATAGGGAATATTGGAGGAGCTACTACGGAAGCTAGAGCGGCCAATGCCGCTCGTTATGGAATTGACCTGACACCAGCAGAAGCAAGTCAAACGCGCTTGTTGGGTTATTTGGAAGCGATTGGAAATAGGTATCCCTATACGGCAGACGATTTCACGAACTTTTACACAAACCAACTTCAACAGGCAGACAATATCCGTGCTCATCTGATAAATACTCTCGGGCGCAATGAAGCCTCAAATGCAGTTGAGGACATGATGAAATCCAAGATACAGAATTATTTGCAAGGAGCTACACCGGAACAGACTGCTGTCCTTCAGGATAAATTCAGCGATTTAGAAGGATATTTTAAGAATCCGCAAACAGGGCAATTCGCTCAGAGTATGCTTGCCCAACAGAGAAAGATTGCGCTAGACCAAGCCGGGAAACAATTTGAAGATATTCAAAATGTTGTTCCCTCGCAAACTCCTCTTAAGACGCCCTTATTTGCAGAGATGGCTCAGAAATTCCTCAATCAAGAGCTTGATGCGAAAGTCCCCGATAGAAGCGCGGGTTGGGTCAAACGTTTATATTCATATACGGGATCACCTGAAGTACCCGGAATGGATATTGGAGAAGCGGCCACAGGGGGTGAAGCATCAAATCTTCAAAAATTGATTGCAGAACAGATGGGTCAAACGGAACCTCAAATGACCCTCGGTTCGAGCCAGATGACGATGAGAAAATTGAGGGATTTGCGAATATCCAATGATCCCGGCTATTTGCTCGGAATTAAAGGGCAAGGAAACACCTATGCAGGGTACGCGGCAAAACTTCGGCAAGCCTTGAGTCAGGATATCGAAAACGGATTGAATGAAATTGATCCTAATGCAGGTCAGATGTTCCAGCAAGCCAAGCAAAATTACGCTCAGACAAAAGAACTGATGAATGATCCTTTCATTATAAAGCTATTGAAAAATAACCCTGAAGATTTCCTTAACCATGCCGTCAAACCACAGGACGTTACCAATGTCGCAAAACTGAAGGGCATTTTAGGGGATGAAAATTTTGTTCCCGTACAGCAAAATGTCTTGGCAAATCTTTTAGTCGATAAATCAGGGAATCTTAACCCTAGTTCTTTCATAAATAAAGTGGATCGTTTGGGTTATCCTACGCTCTCGACCATTTTTGATCCTGATACGCTTTCTGAAATTGCCAATTCTCAGGCCGTTTTTAGGAGCATGACGAACCTTGATAAGGCTGTCGGCCAAGGATCTCCGACGGCGGGCCTTCTTATGGCAAAAGGAGCCCTATGGGGAATTCCGATGCAAGCGTTCCATCTGATTATGAATGGAAATTTGCCTGGTGCAGTAGGATTGGTTGCCGGAGGAATTGGATTACCAAAAGCACTAGCAAAAATGTATTTAAGCCCTATGACGAGAGATTTATTGATTCACGGAATTGCCGCACCCGATTCGGCAACATTGGCTCTAGGGGTTCTTGGGAAGGCGGCTACGATGGGCGCAAATGAGGCCGTGAGCGCGACTGCTGGCGCTTCCGCTCCTCAACAACAGCCTCAAGGACAAGGGCAATGATGATGAACGCCAATATCTCACCCATGCCCTTATTATACACCCGATTTGTTAAACATGGTATAGGCCAAAGCGCCTAAAGGAGAGAACAATGGGACCAGCGAAATCGACGAAAGAGGCATATGATCCACAGGGCTCAGGTATTGGAAGCGCAGATCCAGTATTCACGGAAGCGGCACCAGGAGTCGCACATTCGGGAAATATGGCGCATAAATGGGGTCCAGAAGGAAACCATAATATCACGCCAGAGCCGCCGTCAGGATTAAAAGGAGAATAATAATGGCAATTAAGACAGACACGAATAGCGAGAAGTTCCACATGGGGAGAGGCGATGTTTCAGCTAAATTGGCGAAATCGGATTCGGAGATTATGCACGAAGAAGCTGAAACGATAGAGCATGATCTAGACGCAGTGACCGCAGATGCGGGCGCCAAACCTCTCTTTGCGGCCGGCGAAATGCCTTTCCATCATGGTCGCGGCGAAGGCCGTGGTCACGGGCCAGAAACCGCTAAGAACTCTTAGGAGTCTTTACGTTTAAGCGTCTTTTAGGGGCACTTTGCCTTGGGCTAGGGATCGCTATGCCTAGCCGGGCGGCGCCGGCGTCGGGGCCGGCAGGCAACTTCATCATTAACGTCAGCACGACGGTTAGCCAACCGGCTTTCAATGTGTCGAGCGGAACGGTATCGCAACAGTTTTCGCTCCCTTTTCTGACGCCTGGGCAATGTCAAACAACGGACTCAACCGGGAAGGTGATTGGGATAGCTTGCGGTGCTGGTGCGGCGAGTGTTGCCTTTACGACAGGTGTGGCGGGTGGATTCACTGGCCCGCCGATTTCAAGCCCGACAGCCGTCGTCAATTTTGACTCGAATACTTTTATAGGGGCTCTAAAAGGAGCCTCGACGTTCTATCTCCTACCCAATCCATCCTCAGTCACCCTTCAGGGGAATAATCTCGCGGCCACTTATCTCACCAATTCAAGTGCGACCGCTACCTATTTACAGCTCTCATCGGCTACGGCGACGTATTTACAGAACTCTTCGGCAACAGCTACCTATATACAGATCAGCACGATTGTTGCCGTAGCACACGGCGGAACAGGGACATCGACTCCTGGGCTAGTAGCGGGAACGAATATGGGAAGTTTCACGGGTACTTGGCCGAATATCACCATCAATGCGGCCTCGACTCTTGTTACCTCTACTGCATCTGTGACGGCCGGCCATTGCGCTCAGTTTTCAGCGGCGGCAGGGATTATAGATGCAGGAAACGCTTGTGGTTCCGGGAGCGGAGGCGGTCCCAATGGACAGATTAATACGGCGGCTCAGTATTCGGCCCCATATTATTCAGTTTCGGGATCATCTAACGTACTTTCTGGATTGGCGGCAGGCACTTCCGGCTATTTCTTAACGACCCAAGGATCAGCAGGTCCTCCATTCTGGACGGCTCCTCCTACGGGTGGTGGCTCCGGAATCGTATCCCCTGGGACGTTTACCTGGACGAATACTTACGGCATCAACGTCAGCACTATCGTGGCATCCACTGGCACGCTTGGGAATTATTCAATCAGCGGAGCAACTATCGCAAACAATTCAACGTCAGGGGCATTCGTTATCAATAGCACCAATAGCGCGACCAATGTCCATTTTAATTTGGCCGATCAGGGGCTTGGATATACAACTTATGATTTTAGCCCTCAAGGTCAAATAACTATTCAGCTTAACCAGGCGAGCGCAAATAATGGAGCTTTCAGTCTCACCAACGGTTCTGGATATGGAACCTATAGCTATCCTGGTAATTTGTCAAGTTTGTGCTCTGATTTTACTACTTGCTTTAGTAATTCCGTTAGCATCAATGGCCGTTTATGGGTAGATTCGACAGGAAGAATAAAGAACACTCCCACCTACAATACGACAGGGAATAAATATGCGATGTTCTACTCTACGAATATCCTTATCGGATCTGGTTATTCAGACATAGGAACTCTCCCTGTAAATGGCGGCATGATAATGGGTGAGCTTGTTATGGCTTCTGCGACTCTAACAGGGACCGGACTCCAAAGCCTTTCAGTCTTAGGGACAGATTCAAGCGGTCATATTATTGCTGGAACGGCTTCAGGTAGCGCATCTACCCTTTCGGTAGGAACAGGCACAGCCTCGGCCTATGTCTTTCAGGCATCGAGTCCTACAGCGATAGTAAATTTTGAAGGGACTCAGTTTAATGCCGCCCTCAAAGGTTCGGCAACGGCTTATATCTCCCTCAATACGTCGAGTGTGACGCTTCAGGGTAACTCCATATCGCTTTCGGCCCTCAGTTCTTCCATGACAGCCGTTGGGATATCAACGGGAAGTTTGCAGACGCAGATCACGGCAGGGGCTACAACCTACATCAAACTGACTTCCGCGCTACAATCAGGAGCCACCTTCTATGTTTCTTCGGGAACCGTGGGCGGTCCATTTACGGCGACAGGGACCGTAACTATGTCCGGTCCAGGGGGAGCCACTGTAACTTACGGTATTGCCGTAGGGTCTATGACCGCCTCTAGCGCGACTTTAACAGGACAATTTAGGGCAGGGACTTACCAAGGCGGATCACTTGCTACATGTGGCGATTCCAGCCATGCTTTGAGCTGGTCTGGCGGCTCATTCGGTTGCCAGTCGATTGTTGCCTCTGGCGGAGGATCTGCTCTCGCTGTTACTACAGGCACATCTTCTGGTTTTAGTTGGATAGCCTCTAGCCCCACAGCAGTAGTCAATTTCTCAAGCGCGAGTTTCAGCGCGGCCTTAACCGGATCGGCTACTGCTTTTATCACGCTCAACTCTACGCAGAGCCTTACACGCATCGTTTGGGGCGATGGAACGGTGCAAGTATCGAGTCCTCCTGCATCCGGCGGATCAAGTTCTGCACGGCAGAAACTTCACATGACATTCGACGGAAGCGGAGGCCAACTCTCGATTGGATCGACGTATTATGTGATTGCCGGATCAAGCGGAACTTTGGATCAAGTCTATACGACTTGCATGACGACTAGCCCTACTGTCAGCACTTTCGGTTCGCTTGCCGTTAACGTTTCATCTTCTGCGGCTTTTGGTGTTTCAAATATCGGAAGCGTGATGTGCGCTTCGGATTGTCCGTCTTTAAGCAACAGCATTTCAAAAGTTGACAAAACATTGTCGGGTTGGACAACGGCGGTCGCGAAAGATACGGTCTATTGGTTTACATTGCAATCCGTCACGGGGTGCGTTTATGCCACTATTGATATCGAGTACTTAAGTTCATGATTATTTTATTTCTGCTCTTATTTTGTTTTCCTGTTTCTGCTGATGAAGTCCAGTATCAGGCGCAAATAGACATGCCGCAGTTCAATATCCAAGCGGGAGATATGGTGACCAAACTTCCTGGCGGAGCCTATCAATTAGATAGGGATCATGAATGGGTCATTGCGGGCGATGAAGTCGAAACCGACACGATGACATTTGTGCTTCAATGAATATCCTGAAAAAAATCCTATGCCTGTTAATCGTTGCCACGCATGTCAATGCGGCCATCAATGCCACGACCGTTTGGTTTGTTGATCCTTTAAGCGGAAATGACAGTTATGGAGGGGCCTACGATGTGAGTGCGGGAGGGACAAACTGCGGGATCAATACGACGCCATGCGTCACTTTTGATGGAGCGACAATCGCCGCCAGTGGACTTGCCAGCACGACTTTGACGATCAGCGGTTATACGCCTCAGGCTTCGGACGTAGGAAATCACGTCCGGATTACAGGAGGAACAGGAAGCTGGATTCTAGGCACTTATAGAATCACTGCCAAAGGAGCGACGACCTGGACTCTTGATAGAAACCCCGCTACGGGTGCTTCTTCGGCTATGACGGGCTATATGGGAGGCGCATTGGCGACCACGGCTCCACTGTTTGATGCCGGAGCTACGACGGCGCGAGGCGTCCCGATTACGGGAAACAAGGTTTTTGTCAAAGGCGATGCGACGATGGTTATCACATCTAGCCAATCCATCACCAACCCAGGGACCGTCGGAGGAGATTACATGCGGCTGATCGGCTATACGACCACGCCGGGCGACGGAGGACGAGCGACCATTCAAATGTCAGGAGCGTTTTCTGGAACGGCTGTCGCTCTCTATTCGCCTTCTACGAAAAATTCGATTGAAAACATTGTCGTAGACTGCAACAGTGTTACAGCAAGCACCGGGATTGTCGTTACCTCCAACAGCGGCAGTTCTAGGCTGATCAATAACGTGATAAAAAATTGCCCCAGTGGAGGCGTGGCCATTGGAGCAATCAATACTTATTTCACAGGAAACGAAATTACGGCATGTGGTTCTACAGCATCAGGGGCTCTCTATCTGAGTGGCAATAATGGAAACGGTTTTACCGTCGGAAATTACATCCATGACAATGCCACAGATGGTATTTTTGGGTCTGTTTCTTCTCCGCCAACAACGATTGTATTCAATGTCGTGGCTAACAATACAGGATATGGCCTGAATTCCAAATCGACTTTTATCCTGGCGATGTTCAATACGTTTTACAACAACTCCTCGGGCGGAATAACAAATGGAAGTACAGTAAATACTTTTCCGACCAATATTTATTGGGGAAACATCTTTGAAAATAACGGAGGCTATGGAATTCAATGCGCTACCACTAACGGCCTTCCGACAGGTCCGCATCTAGACGGCAACTGGTATTACAACAATGCTAGCGGTGACAGGCAGTATTGCGACAACAACACCGGGGTTGACGCCTATGCGACTTATACATCTGTCAGGGAAGTTGACGGAACAGCCGACGCTTTTGTGAACGCGGCGGGCGGCGATTTCAGATTAAATAGCGTTCCTGGCGGCGGAACATCGGCCAAATATGCTGGCGTGACGGGACTTACCTATATCTTGACGAACTATGGAAGTCCCGATATGGGAGCGATCCAGGCTGTTCCAATGTTCGGAGGCGGAAATTGAGAAAGCTTCTGTTGGTCTTGATGCTTTCCGCTTCGTCTCTTATGGCGGCGACCACTTATACGACCTATATCTATACGACAGACCCGAAGATTCAAACGGATCTGATGGCCGATCTGACGACCCAGTTTAACGTCAGCTTCACGACCAAGCAATACTTCACGAATAGTTGGTTCGGAACGATCATAGGCGAGACTGGAGTGACTTGCTCCGGCAGTCAGCTTCCTTGCGACCTGGATAAGGATATCCAGGATATGATAGCCGTTTCTACGGGAACCTATATGTACGGCGTTTACGACGGAATGATCACGGAACGACATGACGATGAAAACATTGTTTCCGACTATGACGTGCATTGCGATACGCCATCGTATTTTTCAAGAATAAGCACGACTCCGTGGGATTGGGCCACCTGTACGGACGCTTTGGGAAGTGCCTTAGGAACGATCAGTCAACAGGATGACGTTTCAGGGCAATGACAGATTTCGGATTCATCCTCTGGTTGCAGAAGCAATTTGAGGAAATAAAAGAAAGAGGAGAAAAACAAATGGCAACTCTACAAGACCTGGATGCGGCGATTGCGGCACTGACACAACAACAAGCGACATTAAAGGCCGACGTGGACACGCTGGTGACAGCGGTGGACGCCTTGATTGCGAAACTTCAGCAGGGAGGCGATTTCTCAAACGAAATCGCGGCAGTCTCAGCGGCAACGGCGGCCCTTCAGGACACCGATACCGAAGTGACGACAGAAACGGGCAAAGCACAAGGTGCGTAATTGCAAAGATTCGACGATAGATGGTCATGGCGGTTGCTTGAAAAAGTAGTCGTACCTCTTTGCGTGGCGGTTTTAACGGCCGCTGTAATTTGGGGGTCGATGAAAGAAAAGATCACCAATCTTGAGAAGATCAATGCTTCCGAAAGATTGATGCGTCTTGAGACGCAATATACAGACATGGCGAGCAACGTATCCGATATCCGAATAGATGTAAAAGAATTGCTTAAAAGAACGCGACGCGACTGAGGTGGATTGGGAGGGGTCAACGGCGATCCGCTGTCCGAAGTGCCAGGAATTTATGTTCATATGGCCAGGAGAACTTGGAGCCACGTGCGGGAAATGTGGTTATGAACTTAAATATGACGGTAATTCACGTGCTTCCAAGAAGAACCGGCGACGCGGAGATCGACAGGGAGAATGCGGAAAATAATCGTATGGGTTCGGAATGTTATATCCAAGATATGCGTGCCTGGGGGAGTCGGCCTAAAGGTAAGGTTCGGAGGCCCAGAAGAAGGAGGGCGGATGGCTAAATTCCATTACTTTACTGACGATGAAGTGGCTGGGTTGCAAGGCGATCTGCCTGCAA
>Ga0335069_10007020_pt1 | contig 16291 bp, 8 predicted proteins | sample Lox_Sample_11_FD_206714 | JGI IMG/M metagenome (GOLD analysis project Ga0335069, IMG submission 206714) | Soil microbial communities from Loxahatchee National Wildlife Refuge, Florida, United States - Lox_Sample_1.1 | ecosystem: Environmental > Terrestrial > Soil > Wetlands | place: USA: Florida...
TCAAAAGGCCAAACAATCCCACCGCCGCAGAACCCTCCATCGCCTGGCCACACTCGGGATACGCCTCGAAGATTGCCGCTGGTGCATCTCGACATGATGAAACATGACAAGCCGCGTTGTAGTGTTAGGATTAAGATTAGGATTTTTAGGCGTGGGTGGTGGCGGGGGTGGGGACGGTGAAGGTGGTGGTGGGTTTGTGGGGGATCTGGCGTGCGGGGCAGCCGACGACGGTGGAGTTGGAAGGGACGTCGCGGATGACGGTGGCGCCGGCGCCGACGATGGAGTCGTCGCCGACGATGAGGCCGGGGATGATGGTGGCACCGGCCCCGATGAGGGCGCCGTTGCCGATGGTGACGCCGCCGGTAATGGTGGTGCCGGGACCGACGTGGACGCAGTCGCCGAGTTCGCAGTCGTGGTCGACGGTGGCGTGGGTATTGACGATGCAGAGCTCGCCGATTTTGGCGTGTGGGCCGATGACGGCGCCGGCGAGGATGACGGTGCCATCGCCGATCTGGGCGGAGGGGGAGACGACGGCGTTGGGGTGGATGAGGACGGGGAGTCGGAGGCCGATGGAGCGGGCGTGTTCGGCGAAGCGTTTGCGGGTGGCGTTGTCGCCGATGGCGATGGCGGCGCGGTGGATGCGGTAGACGCGAGCGAGGGAGGGGAGTTTTTCGATGGGGCCGAGGACGTTGACGCCGTCGATTTTGGTGCCGTGGAGTTCGGGGTCGTCATCGACGATACCGCCGATGGGGCAGATGCCGGCGCGTTCCATCAATTCAAGGAGAACGCGAGCCTGACCGCCAGCACCGTAAATCACAACTGCCATAGATCACCTGCTCTTCCCTTGTAACGCCGTATCGGCGAGACGGGTGCATGAATTAACACGGACACCGGGTGAGCACGCCCCTCTGGAAGCAAGACGTGAACCGCAGCCGAATGTGGCCACGATAAACATTGGCTTAACACACCATCGGTTCAAATGCAATGATTGAATGATTTATTGGAACCGGAGGGGGTGGCAGGGGGTGGCGATAAAGAAAAACGGGGCGTCGAGAATCCGAGCTCAGCCCGGCAGCGTACGACGGATACGGGCGAAAAAGGCGTTGAGGGTACACGGATGTGGTTGAGTGGTGCCTTGACGCTTTTGCCGGCATGCGGGAATATGTAAAGAGTCGTCCGAAAAAAACCGACTCTAGTTGTGTTTCCCAATCGCAGGTGAGCTCGCATCGAGTGGAACTCTAAACCTCTCGCAGCAGTAGCCTTAGCCTCCAGGAAAGGACTTTCATGGCCCGGTCCCAGTGCATTCGTAACGACAAGAAAACTGAGACGAAGAACAGAAGCGTGACGCGCCGGGCGATCCAGGCGCTGCTGGTTGCGACAATGGCAAGCGGGATGATGGGGTGTGAGGAATTGAAGGGGGTGCCAAAGGCGGTCAACGAGTACTTCAACCTGCGGAACAGCTTTCTGGATCCGTCGCAGGTGGGGCGTTTTGACTATGAGCATCCGTTCGGGGATGTGAAGCCGGTGAAGTGGCCGATCCTGGAACAGTTGGACGTGATCGATGAGCCAGTGGACCGGTGGACGACGGCGACGGATCCGACGCCGGCGGACCTTGTGGCGGACAAGCACGAAGAGGTGATTGGGCCCGGGGACATCCTGCGGATCAGCGTGTGGGAGCTGGTGCAGCCGAATGCGGAATATGCGCGAGATCAGGCGCAGGTGAGCGAGACCGGGGGCGTGAGCATTCAGAATCTGGGGACCGTGCAGGTGGCGGGTCTGACGCCGTCGCAGATTGAAGAGAAGATCGGGCAGTTGGCGGTGGAGCGGAACCTGCTGTTGCCGAAGGGGAATGGGAGCCAGGGTCCACAGGTGACAGTGACGCTGCTGCAGAGCCGGTCGCGGATATTTTCGATACTGGGACAGATATCGGCGCCGGGGACTTACAACATTCAGGGGAACGATTTCCGGTTGCTGGATGCGTTGGCGCTGGCGCGGGATATTGCGGGAGGGACGGGGCCGGGGATGGATTATGTGTATGTGATTCGGCACAACACGGAGAAGCCAGAGGAGGGGTCGCAGGCCCCGGGCAACGTGCCGAGCGAGACGACACCGACGCCCCCAGCGGGCACGGGCAATCCGCTGGATGCGCTGGATCAGTTGGATAAGAGCACGACAGCGCCGGCGAACCAGTCAACGCCGGGGAGCGCCCCGGCGGAATCGACGCCAGTGCCTGCGCCGACGACACCGGAATCTGCGCCAGCAGCCCCCGCAAGCGGGCCGAGTTCGATTGGACCGCGGTTTGTGCGTCCGATTGCCACGGCGACGGTGGTTTCGGATGGTTCGGCGCCGATGCTGGCGCAAGCGGATATGGATGCAGCACTGACACCGGCGCCTGCTGCCGCGACTTCGCAGCCGGCGGCTACGACAGCGGCAGCGGGCACTCTCCCGGCGACGACGATGCCTGGGTCGGCAACATCCCAACCGGATGAGCTGCTGAATCAGGCAATGGGGACCGCGACGACGAAGAATGCTCCGTATGTGTTTATCGATGGAAAGTGGGTGGCGATGCCGACGACCGCGCCGGCATCGGGAGCGGCAGAAACGGCTGGCACGCAAACGCCTGCGCCAACGGGAACGGGGGTGGCGAGCGCACCGCCGGCGGAAGCGATGCCATCAGCACCGACCTCTGCACCTGCCGGTCCTGCGACGACCGAGTCGTTTGCGTCGGCAGAGCAGTTGATGAATCAGCGGGTCATTCGGGTTCCGTTGAATCCGTTGCGTGAGGGGAATCCGAAGTACAACATCGTGATTCGGCCTGGGGATACGATCGTCATTCCGACGGTGGAACAGGGCTTCTTCTACATGATGGGTCATGTGAACCGTCCGGGCGTATTCGCGCTGTCGGGTCAGAAGATCACCTTGAAGATGGCGGTGGCGGCGGCGGGGAACCTGGATGCGCTGGCGATTCCGCGGCGTTGCGATTTGATTCGGCGGATCGGCAACAACCAGGAAGTGACGGTGCAGGTGAATCTGCAGGCGATTTTCAATGGGTCGCAGCCGGATATTTTCTTGAAGGCGAATGACGTGGTGAATGTCGGGACGGATGCGATTGCTCCGTTCCTGGCGGTTACGCGAAACGGGTATCGCGCAGCGTATGGCTGGGGCTTTACTTACGACCGGAACTACTACATCACGCCGACGATCGTGCAGTAAGCCGCTGGCGGGCCCGGGAGCACTCGCTTTCGGCGAATGCCGGTTGGTATTATAGGATCGAAGATCGATATCCATTCCTATTAGAGCAATGCTCGGAAATGGTGAAATCCAGAGTCCGGTAGGCGGCGTAGAGCTTGCCAACCGGACTTTTTAGCATCTTCATTGGCAGAACCGTCCAGCAGGGTCAATTCTGTGCTGCGGAACGGACTTTTCACGGACGAAACGACGCAATCCGGGAAAGGCGATGGCCGATGAACTATGAGCGCTCTCCCCTGTGCATGTAATGGGAGTGGCTCCATCGAGAGAGGACGTTCAGGGCGAACAGATGAGCAGTGATATCGACAACCCCGCAGCAACGGGGCCAGGTAATTCTTCCGGCGGGTCGCGCGTGCGTCGGTATCGGTATTCGTCTGCGCCGGAACCTGCCGCTTCTGCGTCCGCTGCGGCTCCGGCTGCAACAGGGACGGCGGAGGGGCCGGCGCTGGCGCTCCAGTGGGACAGGATCACGGCAGCGTTGGTGGTTGCCGGGGTTTGTTTTCTGGTGCTTTATGCGTCAGAGATACAGGCGCTGTCGAACAGGTGGTACACTGACATCGGGTGGAGTCACGGATTTGTTGTTCCGTTGATCAGCGTATTTTTCATCTGGATTAAATGGGAGACGCTCCGCCGGCTGGTGCCGAAGGGTTCAGCGGTGGGCGCGGCGCTGGTGGTGTTTGGGGTGATCGGGCAGGTGTTGTTCCGGTCGCAGGGGACGATGCACATGTCGAACCTGAGCATGCTGGTGGTGATGTACGGGGTGGTGGTATTTGTGTTCGGGTGGGAGCATCTGAAGATTCTGTGGCTGCCGATTTCATTTCTGATTTTCGCGGTGCCGCCGCCGGACCCGATGTACGTGGCGTTGACGACACCGATGCAGCAGATTGCGGCGTGGATCGGGGTTTCGCTGCTACCGATGTTCGGGGCGCTTGGGGAGCAGCATGGAACGACGCTGCGGGTAGCGACGAGCAACGGGATGATGAGCCTGAACGTGGCGGAAGCATGCAGCGGGATGCGGATGCTGGTGGCGTTTTTTGCGTTGGCGGTGGCGCTGGCGTATTCAACGGCGCGTCCGACGTGGCAGAAGGTGGTGCTGGCGTTGAGCGCGCTTCCGATCGCGATTCTCTGCAACGGACTGCGGGTGACGCTGACCGGGGTTCTGGGAGCGCGGCTGGGACAGGAATGGGCGCGCGGCGCGACGCATGAGACGCTGGGACTGCTCATGCTCATACCCGCGTTGTTCCTGCAGTTGGGAGTGGGGTGGCTGCTGGACAAGCAATTCGGTGTGAAGTGGGTGATGGATCGGATGTTTGTTGAGGATTCGGCGGGAGGGGCGGCATGACAACGGAATCGACGACAGCCTATACGGGGAGTGGGGGTACGACATCGTCCGCGGCGGTGGCGGCCGTGAGCCGGAAGACGTTTGTGCGAGCGCTGGTTGTGGCGGCGATGATCGGGGCGGGCTGGGTGGGGGTGCAGACGCTGGAGCGATCGCTGAATTTGTCATTCGACAAGCCGCCGATGCCGCTGCGGAAGCCGTTATCGCAAATGGTGAAGCGTCTGGGGGAAGGGCGGTATGTTGCGGATCGTCCGGACGACACGATGGAGGAGGACGTGCTGCAGGTGCTGGGAACACGGGATTACCTGCTGCGGGCGTTCACGGACACGAAGAAGCAATCCAATGAGCCGGGGTCGACGCTGGCTTTGAACGTGAACTATTATCCAACGGGAAACTCGACGCCGCACGTACCGGAGATCTGCTGGGCGGGCAGCGGGCTGGAAGAGGTGAAGGAACTGCGGAAGGTGTTTGTGGTGAAGAACGTTACGCGGGGGAACGGGACGGTGGAAGACATTCGGATGCATTTGATCAGTTTCAAGATGCCGGATTCGGAATTCGGGGATGGCAGCAGTTCGAAAGTGTACAAGAACGTGGCGTACCTGTTTGAAGTCAACGGCGACTGTGTGGCGACGCCCAAGGAAGTGATCAGCGGATTCTGGAAGGCATCGAATCCGCATGCATTTCACTCGAAGATTGAAGTGACGGTTCAACAGCCCTGTACGCAGGAAGAGGCGGAGAACGTGATATCCGACTTTATCCACGACGCGCTCCCCGCGGTGGAGGAGTGTCTGCCGGCGAAGGAACTGCCGCTGGGCAGCGGGCAGAGCGCAAATGAGTCTGTAACCAAATAAGAGGCTTGAATGGCACGCAAAGTCAATACGCGGTTTGTGATCACTCTGGGCACGGTGCTGGGCGTCGTGGGCCTCGGCGGCGGGGGTTATTTCGGCTACACGATCCTGCGCAACCGGAACCCGGTCTACCTGGAAAAGCAGGGGGAGGCGTTTGAGAAGCAGGGGGACATGGTGAAGGCGTACACCATGTACCACCGCGCGGCGGGACGGGCGGCGACGACGCACATGGAGGGAGGCGAAGCACTCTGCATGAAGACGGCAGAGATGGCGATGAAGCTGTCGGAGCAGCAGACGGACCGGGACTCCGCACAGCAGTTTTACCGCGAAGCGCGCGGCACGTGGCAGGCGGCACTGACAATCAATCCGAGCTATCTGCCGGCGCGCGAGCGGATTTTGGAAGAGGATTACCAGTACATCTCGGCGATACCGTCGGCGGGGGGCTGGACGATGATCCAGGAAAACGCTGACAAGCTGATTGGAATGACACCCAAGTATGCCAATGGATACCTGTATCGCGCGACGGCCCGATATCAGCTTCTGATATCGGGGGCGAGCGGGAGCGTGGATGTCAGCGACGCATTGATGAAGGTGCAGAAGGACCTGCAAGAGGGGCTGAAGATTGCACCGGATGACGGGCGTGCGGTTTCGCTGCTGGCGATCACCAATTTCCTGCTTGCGGATCAGGCGGCTGCGCGCAGCCTTAACAAGCAGGCAGACAAGCTGCGGGAGGAGGGGACGCAACTACTGCAGAAGTTCCTGGAGAAGCATCCGAACGATGCGGATACCTCGATCGGTCTGTTTGGGGTGCTGGCGAGCAAGAAGCCGGACGAGGCTTTGAAAATACTGGAAAAAGCGCAGGCAGCGAATCCCAAGGACGCACGGCTGGCGAGCGCGCTCGCCACGGTTTACTCGGCGAACCAATTCGATAAAGCCGAAAAGGTGATGAAGGAATATATCGCTGCGAATCCCACGGCGACGGAGCAGTATTACATCCTGGCCAGGCTTTATGAGAAGAAAGGGATGACGCCGGAAGCGATCGCGGCGTACAAGAATGTGTTGGCCCATCCGCTGCCGGGCGGCGGCGTTGCGGCGTTCAAGAATGTCAGTTTCCAATTGCAGTCGTATTACTCGCTGAGCAGCCTCTACATGTCGCTGGCGGAGAAGGAGGATCCTTCGACCGATGCGGGGAAAGCCGATCTGGCGGAGGCGACGAATTATGCGGATAAGTTCCGCGCGGGTGGTTCGCTGGCAGGCCCACAGGCGCTGCTGGATGCCCGTCTGCAATACCTGCGGAAAAACATCAACCAGGCGCTGATCTCGCTGAAGAAGGCGGACGCCAATCTCGGCGGCACGAACCCGCTGCCCGGACAGCAGGAATACTGGCTCACGACAAAGATGCTGCTTGCGCAGGTATATGTGATTCAGCAGCAATGGGGATTGGCGCTGGAACAACTGGACATGGTGACGCTGCATTACCCGGATCGCGCGTTGCCGGTGCTGCAGCGGGCACACCTGCTGAACCGAGTGGGACGTTTTTCGGAAGCGCTGACGGTGACTCAGCAGATTCTCGCGTCGCAGCAATTGCCGGCCGCGATGAAGGATGATGCGCTTCGCACGCAGGCGGCGGCGTATTACGGCATGGGGAACCGGTCGAAGGCGGACGGAATCATTGCGTCAATCGATTCGATAGAAGCGACGCTGGTACTGGCGAGGACGCAGATCGCGCGGGGGCAGTATGACGATGCGATGGATGCTTTGAACCGCGTGCTGGAGAAGGAGCCGAATAATCAGATGGCGCTGAGCCTGGCGATCGCGGTGCAGGTGCAGCTTGATCGCCCGGCGGACGCTCACAAGCTGCTGGACCGCGCGCTTGCGAAGTATCCGAACAACCCCGGGTTCCAGTTCATGAAGGCAAAGCTGTCGCAGCCAAATGCGGATACGACGGACGCGCAGGTGGAGCTGATCAAAAGCATCACCGATGATTATTCGCGTTCGATGTTCTATGCGCAGCTTTACCACAAGACCGGGCAATTGAACAAGGAACTGGAATCGCTGCAGGCGGCGGAGAAGGCACTCGGAGAGGGAGCGAACGATGCGCTGGCGGATGTCGTGCAGCGGTCGTTCAGCGCGGCCCTTGCATTGACGGATACGGCGAAGGATGCGGCGGAGAAGGAAACATACTGGAAAATCGCACGGAATTACGTGGAGAAGGCGCAGCGGCTCAACCTGGACGGGGTGAACGGAGCGCTGCTGCAGGCGGAACTGCAATACAAACAGGGAGACCGGCGGCAGGCGATTGCCACGCTGGAGCAGACGCTTTCAGATCATCCGGATTTTTCGCGAGCACACACGGTGCTCGGGCTGATGTATGCGGAAGCGGGAAGGATGGACTCGGCGCTGGACCAATTCCGGCAGTCGATCAAGGAGAAGCCGGACGATGTGGCCGCGCTGAAGGGTGCAATTCGACTGCTTAATCAGAAGGGGGACCCGGGGTCGCTGGAGGAAGCGAGAAACGACCTGAAGCAGGCGATGATATTCGCACCGCGCGATCCGGAAGTGATGGCGTTTGCGGACGTGCTGGGTGATCCGGCATCGGCAATTGAAGTGCGCGAGCAGATTTACCGCAAGGATCCCTCGAACCTGGACAACCTGGAGCACCTTGCGGGTCTTTACGTTCAGAGCAAGCAGGCGAACAAGGCGATTGAATTGCTGCGTCCGGTGTACGACAAGACCCCTGACGACATTCGTCTGGCGGATACGCTGGCGCGGCTCTATCGGGAAACAGGACAGACGAATGAAGCGCGCACGATTTATGAACGATTCATCGGCAGCAATGACCCGTTGATGCGATTCGAGGGGATGCTGCTGCTGGGCGAGCTCTTCAACTCGCTCGGGCAGAACGATCAGGCGGTGGAGACGTACAAGGCGGCGATTGGGCTGGCGCCTGCCGGTGACGACCGGGGCCAGCGGCGCCTCGCGGACCTTTACTTCGAAATGGACGACATGAAGGACGCGGAGGATCTGTACCACAAGATTTACGACAATCAGAAGACGAAAGACATGGGCGTTCTGCGCCGGATTGTGGAGACCCAGATTCGCCAGGGGAAGTATGCAGACGCGGACCAGATCCTGAAGAACGAGATTTTCAAGCAGAACCCGAACGACGCGGAAGGGCTGGTGCTGCAAGGGTATTCGCTGCTTCGGCAGGGCAATTCGAAAGATGCGCTTGCGAGTTTTAATGCGGTTCTCGACAAGGATCCGAACAACCCGGATGCGCTGCACTATCGGGCGTATGCGCAGTACACGCTGCAGGGAGATCTCGATCAGGCGGCGAAAGATCTGATGGCGGTGCGGGACCGGAACCGGAACGCGATCAACAGCCGGCTGCTGCTGGCGCGGGTGTACCGGCTGTCGCACCGGCTCTCGGAGGCGGCGTCGGAATATCGCGACGTCATCGCGCTGCGGCCGGACCTCATCCCGGCGCGAGTTGAATATGCCCAATACCTGCTGCAACTTGCCAAGGTGCAGCAGAACCTTCTGCCGGACAACCAGGACGATATTGCGTACATGATTCGTTCGATGGATCCGATTCAGACGTTGCAGGCGTTCCTGGTGGATTCGTCGAACCGGTTCCCGAAGGACCCCACATGGCAGATCTTCGCCGGCGACCTGCTGAGCCTGGTGGGTCACCGGGAGGACGCGTTGAAGATGTACGAGCAGGCGTTTAATGCGTCGAGCGGAAGCCCGCGTGCGGCGGCGTCGTATCTGGACGCGCTGATTCGGTCAGGGCGGTACGAGGAGGCGATTGCGCTGGTGACGAAGATCGGAACGGTGCGGGCGAACAGCGCTGATGATTACGTCAAGCGGGCGAGCGCGTATGCGGCCACTCACAAGCAGGAAGAAGCGTTTGCGGACTTCGGGCGCGCGTTGGACCTGGTGGATCAGGACCTGAATCTTGCGACGGTGGTATCTCATCAGATGATGGTGGCATTGCCGGGCGACAAGGTGGTCAGCTTCCTGCAGGAGCGTGTGAAGGCGAATCCGACGAGCACGGCGTCACGCCTGGCGCTGGGGCAGGCATTGTTGAACAACAATCAAGCTGCGGAAGCGGCGCGAATTCTGGCGCCCATGAGGAATGACGCCAAGATTCAGGACAAGGCGATGGTCTTGCGGAGCCTTGCGTTGGCGGAATATCAGGCAAAGGACTTCAACAGCGCTAACACTGACTACCAGGAATTGCTTAAGATTGTTCCGGATGATATTGAATCATTGAACAACCTTTCCTTCATGCTGGCAGACAACATGAAGAATCCGAAGGAAGGATTGGTGTATGCGACGCGGGCGGCGAAGATTCTGCGACAAGGAGAGGATTCGATCGCTTTCGTGAACAACGGAAATGTGTACGATACGCTGGGATGGGTCGAGATTTTGAATGGGGACACAGATGCCGGCATTCGGGATTTACGGCGTGCCATCCAGTCAGAACCAAGCACCATCGCCTATTACCACTTAGGCAGGGCGTACCAGAAGGCCGGAAGGAAGGACGATGCCCGCAAGGCAGTACAGGATGGTTTGAAGCTCGCGAGTGGGCAAAACGATCCGATGGAGAGCCAGCTTGTGGCGCTTCAGGGAGAACTGGGCAAATAGGCCTCCCCGCCTGCAGCAACCGGGCAGGAGCGGCTTATCTATATGTTGCGAACTTAATGGACCGATGAAGAGAGACGCGTGTCCATCCAATTGATTGAGGTCATTATGAATCAGCCAACGACATTATCGGCACCGCGACCACAGGCGGTGCCGGATGCCCCCGACTTCTTTGCAGTGCTGCGTCGTTATGCCTGGTACGTCGCCGGCGGGACGGTTCTGGGGACGATTGTGGCATCTGGTATTTGGCTATTCATGCGCGTCTATTACCCGCGTTGGTCGGCATCAGTGGCCTACCAGGTTCTTTCGCCACAGGGAAGCCTCGCCGCGCGGCCCGACCAGGCGCAGGCGATGACCGACTCCCAAGAGGAAGTCTCGCAGTTCATCCAGCGGCAGCTAAAGTACGTGATGAAAGACGACGTCCTGCAGAAGGCGATGGACCAGGACGCGTTCCGAAACGATCCAGTCACCGGGCAGCCTTCGCGCTGGATGGTGGAACATCCGACGGATCGCAAGCGGTATCTGCGCAAGGATCTGGTGGTGGAGCCGTTTGTCAACGCGGGCGTTTTCCAGTTGACGATGACGGCGAGCGATCCCAACGAAGCGGCGCGCCTCGTGAACGTAATTGCACACACTTATGAAGATTCGCTGCGCAGTGACAACAGCGTCAATCAGAGCGAACAGCTACAGCAACTTAACAAGATCGTTCAACAGCAGCAGGACACAGTCAAAACCGCGCAGGACGCCCTGAGCGAATTCCGGAAGTCGAATGACATTTCGGGAATCATCAACCTGCACTCGGTGGAACTCAGCCTTCTGCAGGTGATGAATCAGAAGCTTACTGAAAATGAAGCGATAGTCGCAGCTCTCAAAAGCTCGATGGACAACATTCTCTCCCACCTGAAGTCCAACGACCTTGAAGTTTCCTCGGACATGCGGCAGTGGATTGAGCAGCAGCCGCAGATGATCAACCTCGAGCAGACGAAGCTCGCTCTGGACCAGGATCGGCAGGTGACGCTTGTGACGGCGGGCAGCCAGTCGAAGGAAGTGCGGATGATCGACGAGCGGATCAAGGTGGTCACGCAACAGATCGCCGAAACGCGCCGCATGTTGGAAAACGAAGCCCGTCAGCGCATGGCTGAGCGTGCTCAGACCGATTACAACAGCATGCTGGCGCAAACGGTTTATATGCGGCAACAGCGCGACGACAAGGAAAAGAAGGTCAAGGACCTCGATCACTTCCTCGTACAGGACGCCCAGAAGGCGGAAGAGCTCAAGAACCAGACGGAAGTGCTCAACGATCTTGAACAGAAGCTGCGGTTTGCGACGCTGCAATCGAACACAGATGACCTCCGCATCCGCCGGTTCGGCGGCGAGGCGATTCCTCCGGAACAAATGTCGGCTCCACTCTGGTACTGGCCGTACATTCCGGTCGGCGTTGTGCTTGGCTTTGGTATCAGCTTCGGCATCGCATACCTGCTGGAATTCACGAACACGCGGGTGCGCACGCCGGCGGACATCACGCGGAACATCCAGCTTCCGCTGCTGGGCTTTGTGCCGGACGAGGAAGACGACAGCGCGCTGACGGGACCGCTCGCAACGTCCGTGCGGACGGCGCCGACGTCGATGATCGCGGAATCATTCCGGCAGATCCGCAGTCAGCTCATTGCCCAGGCGAACGGAAGTCCATTCCGGAGCCTGCTGGTGGCGTCGATCACTCCGGGAGGCGGCGCCACGACCATTGCGAGCAACCTTGCCAATGCGATGGCGCTCAACAAGAAAAGGGTGCTGCTTGTGGATGCGAATTTCTACCGGCCGGGTCTGCCGACGGAATACCGCAACATTCCGGCGGTCGGTCTGAGCGACGTGATTTCCGATCCTTCGCGGCTCGATTCTGCAATCGTTCCGAGCACGGATCTGCCCAACCTCCACCTGATGGGCGCTGGAGCGCGTCAGTCTGCGGCAGCGGGCGAGTTGATGGAAAGCAAGGCGTTCCAGGAACTGATTGAAACCCTGGAGAGCCGGTACGACATGGTGATTCTCGACGGGGCGCCGCTGAACCTCGTCTCTGATTCGATATCGCTGGCGGCGCGCGTTGACGGCGTCATCGCCGTTGTGCGAGCGGGCGAAGTAAGCCGCGGAACGGTGGTCCGCATCCGCGAGCAACTCCGCCAGGTCCGGGCTCACCTGCTGGGCGTGGTGCTGAACGCGGCGCAGACGCACAATGCGGGCTACTTCAAGGAGAACTACCGGACGTTCTACGAATATGCCGGCAGACCCGCCCCGGTCGCTCCGATCAATTAACCCCCCCCACCGCAATCAGTACAGGGCAGGGAGAGCAATCGCTCCCCCTGCCCTGTTTTTATTTCCGAAGATTTGATACACTTCTTTTCCCCTTCCACCGGAGGGGGCATTGCCGCGAGATACCGGTCTCCACCAGGCGTTGGTCGCGGCGAATGAAACGGCCAGACTGCTTCCGTCTCTCCCCCCAACCGACGGAACATCAGGCTCCAAACGCCTGGCGGTTTGGCCGACTGTGTTTTTGCGACTCCCGCGCACATCTCGGCAACCGGTCAGGAACCTCTTTTTGTGGAGCATGCCATGACCCAGGTCGAACAAGTTGAAGAAGAAAAGGACACTCTCCCCCCCGCCACGGCAACGATCGAGGAAGCCGGCGCAGCCCGCAAGCGCATCAAGATCGAGATCCCCGAAGAGCGCATCAAGGGGAAGCTGAACGAAGCGTTCGGCGAACTGCAGCGCGACGCGGTGCTGCCGGGGTTCCGTCGCGGCCGGGCGCCGAAGCGGCTCATCGAGAAGCGTTTCGGCGGCGACATGCGGAACACCGTGAAGCAGCAGCTTGTCGCCGAGGCGTATGAGAAGGCAGTCGAGAACAACAAGCTGGATGCGATCGGCGAACCGGAAATTGATTTGAGCAAAGTGGAGCTTCCGGACAACGGGAGCCTGACGGTTTCCATCGAAGTGGAAGTGACGCCGGAATTCGCGCTGCCGTCGATCGAGAAGATCGCGGTGAAACGTCCGAAGCTGGAAGCGAATGAAGAGCGCCTGAACCTGGCGGTGGAAAACCTCCGCAAGTACTTCGGCAACTGGCATGACACGACCGAGCCCGCCAAGGCCGGCGACACCGTCATTGCCGATGCCAAGGCGACCTCCGAAGACGGCGAAGTCATCGCCGAGCAGCCGCAGGTGAATTTCACCGTGCAGGCCGGTTCGATTGCGGGCGTCAAGTTTGACGATCTGGGCGACAAGCTCACCGGCGCGACCATCAGCGGCACGGTAACTCTCGAAGCGACCGCTCCGGCCGATCACCCGGAAGAAAAGCTTCGCGGCAAGAAGGTCAAGGTCGAACTTGCGGTCAAGGGGATCAAGCACCAGCACCTGCCCGAAGTCAACGAAGAGTTCGCCCAGATGCTCGGATTCGACACGGTCGATGCCCTTAAGGCCGACCTCAAGGATCGTCTGGTCACGCAGCTTGAGCAGGAAACCAAGGGTTCGATGGCGCAGCAGATTTATCGTTACCTGCTCTCGAACACCAGCCTTGATCTGCCGGCGAAGCTTTCGCAGCGGCAGATGGGCAACGTGCTCCGCCGCCGCGCGACCGAACTGATGCAGAAGGGCGTGCCGGAAAGCGAGATCGTGCACCAGATCGATCAGCTCCGCATTTCGTCGGCACAGCAGGCGGCGGTCGATCTGCGGCTGTTCTTCATCCTCGGCAAGCTGGCCGACCTGTTCAGCGTCGATGTGAGCGAAGAAGAGGTAAATGCCCGCATCGTGGCGATCGCGACGCAGTATGGCCGGCGTCCCGAGAAGCTGCGCAGCCAGATGGCGGCGTCGAATCAGATCGAGCAGCTCTATCTGCAGATCCGCGACGGCAAGGTCGTGGACAAGCTGCTGGAGACGGCGGAAATCACGGACGTCGACGAGAAGACGCTCGCGGAAGAGTTCAAGAACCTGCCGCCGCTGTCGAATATCGGTCCGAACGTGACGGGCGTGTCGCACTCCGCTCCGGCGGCCGAAGAGAAGAAGTCGGAAGAGACTTCCGAGGCCAAGGCCGAACCGAAGTCCGAGAAGAAGGCGACGAAGAAGAAGTCCGAGAAGAAAGCGGACAAGGAATAAAGCCGCTTTTTCTGCTACAATCGAAGGCCCGGGACCGCTGGTTCCGGGCCTTTTTTTATTTCCGGTGCATGGATGAATTCGACGCCCGAGCCTTCTTCCGCCTCGTCGCCGGCGGTTGCCGCCGATGAATCGCTTCCGCCGGAAATTGCGTACCGGCGGAACATCCGTGCATTCGGCGAGTCGTACCATGCGAGCCTGCAGCGCTCGCGGCGTCGGAACGGGTATTTTCATCGCTATCTTACACGTATTATGAGCCACCAGATTCTTCCGGGGTCGCGCGTGCTGGACATCGGATGCGCGACGGGGGAGATGCTGGCGGCGGTGAAGCCAGGTTATGGAGTGGGGATCGACATCAGCCCAGCGGCAATCGAGGAAGCGCGGCGGAAGCATCCGGAATTGACGTTCCACGAGATGGCGGCTGAGGAGGTGGCGAAGCTGGGGGAGACGTTTGATTACGTGATTCTCTCCGGGGTGCTGCCACAGCTGTATGACCTGCACACGGCGCTGGAGGCGATTCGGTCGGTGTGTCACGACCGGACGCGAGTCATTGTGACGACGTTCAGCCGGTTGTGGCAGCCGGCGATCCGATTTGGCGAGATGATCGGCTGGAAGGCGCGGGTGCCGGACGAGAGCTGGATACCGCCGGCGGAAGTGCGGAGCATCCTGGCGCAGTGCGATTTTGATATCGTCTCGCAGAAGGATGGCATTCTGCTGCCGATCGGGATTCCGCTGGTGAGCGATCTCGTGAATCGGTGGCTGGCTCCGTTTTTTGATTTCTTCAACCTGTGCACGGTCACGGTCGGAAGGGCGGTGCCGCGGACGAATCGGCTGGAGATTCCGCGGAGCGTGAGCGTGATCATTCCGGCGCGCAATGAGGCGGGGAACATCAAACCGCTGCTCGATCGTGTGCCCGCGATGGGGGAGAAAACCGAAGTGATCTTCATCGAGGGGAATTCGACGGATGACACGTGGGACGTGATCCAGCGAACGGTGGCCGAATATCAAGGACAGTTCGCGGTGAGCTATTACAAGCAGACCGGGAAGGGGAAGGGGGATGCGGTGCGGCTGGGGTTTGCGAAGGCGACGGGGGAGATTCTCATGATCCTGGATGCGGACATTTCGGTGCCGCCGGAGGAACTGCCGCGGTTCGTGGATTTGATCGCGAAACAGCAGTGCGAGTTCGCCAACGGGTCGCGTCTGGTGTACCCGATGGAGAAGGAGGCGATGCAGTTTCTGAACATGATCGCCAACAAGTGCTTTGGGTGGATGTTTACGTTTTTGTTGAGTCAGCGATTGCGCGACACGTTGTGCGGCACGAAAGTGTTGCGGAAGACGGATTACGAGAAGATCGTGGCGAATCGGGCGTATTTCGGGGACTTTGATCCGTTCGGGGATTTTGATCTGCTGTTCGGAGCGGCGCGGCTCAATTTAAAGATCACAGACGTGCCGGTGCATTACAAGCAGCGTGTGTACGGAAGCACAAACATCTCGCGATTCCGGCATGGCTGGCTGCTGCTGCGGATGTGCGCGTTTGCAGCACGAAAAATCCGTTTCATCTGACCCCCCATCCAGCGGCGCAGCCGCAAAAAAGCCGCGGTAGCGGCGCCGGGAATGTAGCCCATGACGAAGTCATGGGATGATGGAGGAGCCCCCCCCACAATTGTTAAGCCCCATCGGGGCGCCGGAAACGTGCGTTGTCACATGGCCCCTCGCGTAATCAATCGAATACATATCGCTCGTCGTAGTCGATCTCGTGCCGCTTCAAAAACGTCAAATACTCCTCCTTAAACGACACTCGCCGATGGTGCTCCTCTTGTTTCGCAACATATGCTCGCACGGATTCCTGTCCGCTTTTGCTGACGCTGAATGCCGCATATCCCACTTGCCACGCGAATCTGTCTTGCGTCGCCCGCTGATCGTTCACCCATCCCGACGATACGGCCTTAACCCGAATTATTCACGCTCTGAATGAAACAACGGCCTCGTTCCAGCGTTAATTGCGTTTGTCAGAATCAATTAACCCGTGGCACGGAGGCCGCCGATGAATCCACAGACTGTCGAATCGCCCATGCAA
>Ga0335069_10007021_pt1 | contig 16291 bp, 19 predicted proteins | sample Lox_Sample_11_FD_206714 | JGI IMG/M metagenome (GOLD analysis project Ga0335069, IMG submission 206714) | Soil microbial communities from Loxahatchee National Wildlife Refuge, Florida, United States - Lox_Sample_1.1 | ecosystem: Environmental > Terrestrial > Soil > Wetlands | place: USA...
GCCGTCGGGAAGAAGGCGCCGAAGGCCACGTAGTCGGCCCCGGCGTCCGCTGCCTCGATCGCGAGGTGGCGCGAGGCGTGGCAGGTGACGCCCACGATGCGCTCGGGGCCGAGGGCCGCGCGGGCCTGGGCGTAGCTTGCGTCCTCCTGGCCGACATGCACCCCATCGCAGCCGAGTTCGGCCGCGAGGTCCGGCCGGTCGTTCATCAGGAACGCGACCCCGCGCGACTGTGCGACCGGCAGCAACACCTCGCAGGCGCGCCGGATCGCGTCGTCGCCGACGTCCTTCAGGCGCAGCTGCACGCAGCCGACATCGCCTGCGTCGAGGGCGGCCGCGAGCTGGTCCTTGAAGGCCCGGACGTCGAGCGCGGGCGGGGTGATCAGGTAGAGCCGGCAGCGCGGCGCGTTCGTCTTGGAAGAAGACTCCGCCCGCGCGTCCGTCACGCCTTGGCCTTGTAGATCTGGATGATCTTGTCGAGGAGGACGAGCGCCTTCTCGCGCGGGCGCTGGAAGGTGTTGCGGCCGATGATCGAGCCGTTGGCCCCGCCTTCGGCGAGCCCGCGCACCTCGGTGAAGATGCCTTCGTCGTCCTTGGCCTCGCCGCCCGAGAATACGACGATGCGCCGGCCATTGAACGCCGACTGCATCACGTGGCGGATGCGCGCCGGCAGGGAGGAGATGTCGATCTTCTCCTTCTCGTAGACCTTCTTGGCTGCGTCCTGGAACAGCACGCCCGTCGGCGGCTTCACCTTGATGATATGGGCGCCCAGCAGGGCCGCGAGGTGGCAGGCATAGGCGCAGACGTCCATCGCCGTCTCGCCTTCCTTGGTGAGGTCGCCGCCGCGCGGATAGGACCACAGCACCACGGCCAAGCCCGCGTCCTTCGCCTCTGCGGCGAGCTCGCGGAACTCCTCCATCATCTCGAACTGGTCGTCCGAGCCCGGATAGATGGTGAAGCCGACCGCCGCACAGCCGAGCCGCAGCGCGTCCTTCACCGTGCCGTGCACCGCCTGGTCCTTGTTGCGGGCGAGCGAGTTGGCGCTGTTCACCTTGAGGATGGTCGGGATCTGCCCCGCGAACTCGTCCGCCCCGGCCTCGAGCATGCCCAGGACCGAAGCGTAGGCGGAGAGCCCGGCGTCGATCGCGAGCTGGAAGTGATAGCGCGGGTCGTACGCGGCGGGGTTGGGCGCGAAGCTGCGCGCCGGGCCGTGCTCGAAGCCCTGGTCGACCGGCAGGATCACCATCTTGCCGGTGCCGCCGAGCTTGCCCTGCATCAGGAGCCGGGCGAGGTTGGCCTTCGTCCCGGGGTTGTCGCTCTCGTACCAGGACAGGATTTCTTTGACCTTCGGCGTCATCGTCGTCACGGCGACATCTCCCTTAACGAATCCATCAATGCGAGCGGCCTTCTAGCCCGCGGTACCGGGTTTGGCAACCGCGGGCGGGACAGGGGCGGGGGCGCCCGAGTAGGCGTGCAGTTTGCCACGCCAATCCGCCACTTGGTCGTGACCAAGATAAGTCGGCCCGATCGGCACCTTGCCGTGTCCGCCCGGAATGTCGAGCACGTACTCGGGCTGGCACAAGCCCGACACCCGGCCACGCAGGTGGCGCATCAGGCGCTGGCCCTCGCCGATCGTGGTGCGCAGATGTGCCGTGCCCGGCGCAAGGTCGCCGTGATGCAGGTAATAGGGCTTGATGCGGCGGCGGACGAAGCCGCGCATCAGCGCCTCCAAGGTCGCCGGGTCGTCGTTCACACCCTTGAGCAGCACGCTCTGCGCCAGCATCGGAATACCGGCATCGATGATGCGGCGGCAGGCCGCGGTCGCGGCTGCGGTCAGCTCGCGCGGATGGTTGGCGTGCAGGACCACGTACACGGCCTTTTCGGCGTGCAACGCGCTTAGGAGATCGCTTGTTATGCGTGAAGGCGAAACCACAGGCACGCGGGTGTGGAGACGGATCACGCCCAGATGCGGAATGCGATCCAGTGCCGCCACGATCTCCGACAGGCGCCGCGGCGACAGCAGCAGCGGATCGCCGCCGGTCAGGATCACCTCCCAGATCTCCGGATGCTCGCGGATATAGGCGATTGCCGCGTTCAACTCCGCCTCGGTCAGCGCCTCGCCGCCCGGGCCCACCACCTCGCGCCGGAAGCAGAAGCGGCAATAGACCGGGCAGGTGTGCAAGGGCTTCAGCAGCACGCGGTCGGGATAGCGGTGCACGATGCCCTTCACCGGCGACAGGCGCCGATCGCCGATCGGGTCGGAGCGTTCTTCGGGTGCTGTCGCAAGCTCGGCCGCCTCGGGCACGAACTGGCGCGCGATCGGATCGTGCGGATCGGCCGGGTCGATGAGCTCGATCATCTCCGGGGTCACGGCCATGGCGTAACGGGCGGCCACGCGCTCGATCTCGCCGATGCGCTCCGCGCCGATCACGCCCGCTGCGGCGAGATCGGCGCCGCTGCGCAACGTCTTACGCCCCTCGCCCGCCCGGGTTTGCAAGGGGCTTCGCCCTTTGCGCGGAATTGGGCGGGAGAGGGAGGGGCCCGTCGCGCCAGCGACGGGAGGGTGTGGGTCGTACCGATGGTGCGTCTGCGGCGACAATGCGCCGTCGACCCCCCTCACCCCGACCCTCTCCCCCCAATCGGAATTGGGTGGAGAGGGGGAAATTTTTGGCGACGATCCATCCATCTCGAGTTTCCTTAAGCGCTGGCCTTCACGCGCCGGCAACCGGCGCCCACAACACATCTTCGATCTTTGCCGCGCCGGTGGCCAGCATGACCATCCGGTCGACGCCGAGGGCGATCCCCGCGCAGGGCGGCAGCCCGTGCTCGAGGGCGGCCAGGAAATCCTCGTCGATCGGATAGCGCTCGCCGTAACGCTCGGCCTTGAAATCCATGTCCGCGGTGAAGCGCCGCCGCTGCTCGGCCGCATCGGTCAGCTCGCCGAACGCGTTGGCGAGCTCCAGGCCCGCCACGTAGAGCTCGAAGCGCTCGCACACGCGCGGATCGGACGCCTTGGGCCGCGACAGCGCCGCCATGGAGACCGGATATTCGTAAAGAATGGTCGGCCGGCCGACGCCGAGCTTGGGCTCGATGCGCTCGAGGAAGATGCGGAAGAACAAATCGTCCCAGCGGTCGCCTGGCCTGGGTTCGATGCCGAGCGGCTTGGCCGCGGCGGCCAGGCGTTCGAGCGAGGGACGGTGCGGATCGGGGGCGGTTGCGAGCAGGTCGATGCCCTCGCGGAGAAACGCCTCGGCGACGGTCAGGCGCTCCGCCGGCTGGCGGGCCTCGCAGCGCCGCGTCCACACGAACTCGCGCCCCGTGACGTCCGCGGTCGCCTTCAGCAGCGCCTCGCAATCGTCCATCAGTGCCGTGTAGTCCGCACCGGCGCGATACCATTCGAGCATCGTGAACTCGGGATGATGCGTGGCCGAGCGCTCGGCGTTGCGGAAGGCGTGCGCGAACTGGAAACAGCGCTCCACGCCCGCCACCAGCAGCTTCTTCATCGCGAACTCGGGCGAGGTGTGGAGATAGAGCGGCCGGCCGCGCACCGCCCCCGGCTCGCGCAGCTCGGTTGCGAACGCGACGAGGTGCGGCTCGAGGCCCGGCGAGACCTGCAAGGCCGGCGTGTCGACCTCGATGAAGGCCTGCTCTGCGAAATAGCCGCGGATCGCCGCCATGATCTTGGCGCGCGTCTCGAGATTCGGCCGCCGCAGCGCGAAGCGGTCCGGCCGCCACCAGGGGGCGCTCATGGGCTCGTGACGTCCGCCGGTTCGCACAGCAGTTCGATCCCGACCTGGCTCGCGATGTCGGCCAGGCGTCGGGCCGTCTCGGCGTCTCCGGTAAAGCGTACCATGACCTTCTCGCGAGCCGGCTCCTTCAGCCAGCGCACCGCCTCAAGGACCGCTCCCGCCGCATCGCCGCAATCGAGCACGGCTGTGAGCGGCACCTGCGGGAACTCCGCATGCGCGGCCGCGATCATCCGCTCGAACCATGCAACTCCGCCATGGATGCCGGCATCCGGCGCGCTGTGCAGGATCGCCGGGTTGCCGGTTTCCGCCGCGGCCGCCAGAGCGGCGCGGGCCTCCTCGAGGCTATGAATGACAACGGGCCGCATCCTGCTACGCCGCTTCCACTTCCCGCATGATTGTTGGCCCGAGGTCGCGCTCCGCCACTGCCAGATCGTAACGGGCTTGGAGGTTCACCCAGAACGTCGCGCCTGTTCCAAAATAACGACCGAGCCGAAGCGCGGTCTCGGCAGAAATTGCGCGCTTGCCGCGCACAATGTCGGTCAGCCGATTTGCAGGTACACGCAATTTGAGGGCAAGCGCGTTCGCCGTCAGTTTCCGGGCCGCCATTTCTTCGGCCAGGGTCTCCCCCGGATGCACGGCGGGCACCGGAATGCCGCCCGGATAATGGAAAACCTTCGTCTCACGTTTCATCTTTTCCTCACGTGCGTATCTGCGATGTGGACTTCGAACGCGTCGCCAGCTTGAAACTTAAAGAGCAAGCGCCACGGTCCATTGATGTCGATGGACCAATAACCTTTGCGATCGCCGGTGAGCTTATGCAGCCCGACACTATTAAGACGCCCGAACGATTGTAGCGATGTCGCGGCGTCAAGCTGCGCGATGCGTCGGCGCGCTACCCGCTCGTCCATACCCGAGAAGCGGGACTTGCCCCCCTCGATGAATTCGCGGGTGCTTGTCCCCAGAATGGACCGGATCATACGGCGAATATAGTACGCCGTGCATACTATGGCTAGCGGCTATTCGCTGCCCGGGCAAACCCCGTCGATCTAGGATCTTGGCGTGGCCGGACGCGTTCGCGGCCAGGTGGCGGAGCGCCGAACGTAGCCTCTCAGCCCAGCCGCGCCATCGCGGTGGCGGTGTCGCCCATGCGGTTGGAGAAGGCCCACTCGTTGTCGTACCACGACAGCACGCGCACGAGCTTGCCGTCGATCACCTGCGTCTGGGTGAGGTCGAAGGTCGAGCTCGCCGGGTTGTGGTTGAAGTCGGACGACACGAGCTCCTCGCTCGTGGTCATGAGGATGCCGCGCAGGCGGTTGCTCTCCGCCGCCTTCTTCACCGCCTCGTTCACCGCCTCGACCGTCACCGGCTTCTTGGCCACGAACTTGAAGTCGATCACCGACACGTTCGCGGTCGGCACGCGGATCGAGGTTCCGTCGAGCTTGCCCTTGAGGTCGGGCAGCACGAGGCCGACCGCCTTGGCCGCACCGGTCGAGGTCGGGATCATCGACAGGGCCGCGGCGCGCGCGCGGCGCAGATCCTTGTGCAGGGTGTCCACGGTCGGCTGGTCGCCGGTGTAGGAGTGGATCGTCGTCATGTAGCCCTGCTCGATGCCGAAGGCCTCGTGCATGACATAGGCGACCGGGGCCAGGCAGTTGGTCGTGCACGACGCGTTCGACACGATGGTGTGCTTGCTATCGAGCTTGTCGTGGTTGACGCCGTAGACGACCGTGAGGTCGACGCCATCGGCGGGGGCGGAGATCAGGACGCGCTTGGCTCCGGCTTCGATGTGCTTGGCGGCCTGCTCGCGCTTGGTGAAGATGCCGGTGCATTCGAGCGCGATCTCCACACCCAGCTCCTTCCATGGCAGCTTCGCGGGATCGCGCTCGGCGGTCACCTTCATCGGCCCGCGGCCGATGTCCATCCAGTCCTCGCCCGTCTTGATCTCCCCCGGGAACACGCCGTGCACGGAATCGTGCTTGAGGAGATGCGCGTTCGTCTTCACCGGCCCGAGATCGTTGATCGCCACCACCTGGATGTCCTTGCGGGCCGATTCATGGATCGCCCGCAGCACCAGCCGGCCGATACGGCCGAACCCGTTGATCGCGACTTTGACGGGGACAGACATTTTTTTCAGGACCTCTCGAAAAAATTCCGTTCAGTCTATGTGGTTGGGTGAAAAGCGGAGTCCAGCGACACATATCACGCGCGGTTTGCCCCCGGCACGCCGAATTTCTGTGTCCTTTGCGTGGCTGCCATGCGGGCGGATTCTCAAGCCGTTATAAGAGCTTGCGGGCGGCCTCCGCGACCCCCTCGGCGGTGATGCCGAAGTGCCTGTAGGCGTCCGGCGCCGGGGCCGAGGTGCCGAAGCCGCTCATGCCCACGAAGGCGCCGTTGGGACCGAGATACGGCTCCCAGCCCTGGCGGATGCCGGCCTCGACCGCGACGCGCGGCAGGCGGGCGCCGCCCAGCACCTCGCGCCGGTACTTGCCGGTCTGGCGGTCGAACAGGGACGCACACGGCATCGACACGACCGCGGCCCGGATGCCCTCGGCGGCGAGCAGCTCGCGTGCCTTCATCGCCAGCGATACTTCCGATCCCGTGCCGATCAGCGTGACTTGCCGTTCACCGTCGGCTTCGGCCAGCACGTAGCCGCCCTTGCGGCACAGATTGTCGGTCGACGCCGTCGTGCGCAGCGCCGGCACGTTCTGGCGGGTGAGGGCGAGCAGGGTCGGCCCGTCCTCGCGCGCCAGGGCGGCCTCCCAGCATTCGAGCGTCTCGACCGCGTCCGCCGGGCGCATCACCTGCAGGTTCGGAATCGCCCGCAAGGCGGCGAGGTGCTCGACCGGCTGATGCGTCGGTCCGTCTTCGCCGAGGCCGATGGAATCGTGCGTCATCACGTACACGACGCGCTGCTGCATCAGGGCCGAGAGGCGGATCGCCGGCCGGCAGTAATCGGTGAAGACGAGGAACGTGCCGCCATAGGGGATGAGCCCCTTGTGGAGCGCGATGCCGTTCATCGCCGCCGCCATCGCGTGCTCGCGCACGCCGTAATAGATGTAGCGGCCGGCAAACTTGTCGCGTCCGACCGCCCCTTGCGCCTTGGCCTTGGTGTTGTTCGAACCGGTCAAGTCGGCCGAGCCGCCGACCATCTCCGGGATCGCCTGGGTCAGCACGTCGAGCGCGTTCTGCGAGGCGACGCGCGTCGCGATCGCGGGCTTCTTCTCGACGATCTCGGCCTTGAGCTTCGCCACCGCCTCGGTCCACGCCTTGGGCAGCTTGCCGTCCATGCGGCGGCGGAACTCGGCGCGCTGCTCGGCGGACAAGGCGCCGAGACGCCGCTGCCACGCGGTGCGCCGGGCTTCGCCCTTGCGGCCGATGGCCCGCCAGCGCTCGAGGATCGGCGCCGGGATCTCGAACGCCGGATACGGCCAGCCGAGGCGCGCGCGGGCGCCCTCGATCTCGGCTACACCCAGGGCGGCCCCGTGTGCGGCGGCACTGTTCGCCTTGGTGGGGGCTCCGTAGGCGATCGTCGTCCGGCAGGCGATCAGGCTCGGCTTGTCGGAGTTGCGGGCCGCATCGATTGCGGCGGCCACTGCTTCGGGATCGTGGCCGTCGACCGTGTGCGTCGCCCAGCCGCTCGCGGCAAAGCGCGCGCACTGGTCGTCGGAGACCGTGAGCTCGGTCGGGCCGTCGATCGAGATGTGGTTGTCGTCGAACAGGACGATGAGCTTGTTGAGGCGCAGATGGCCCGCGAGCGAGATCGCCTCGTGGCTGATGCCCTCCATCAGGCAGCCGTCGCCGGCGATCGCGTAGGTGTAATGATCGACGGCACCGGATCCGAACTCGGCGGCGAGCAGCCGTTCGGCCAGCGCCATTCCGACCGCATTCGCGAGACCCTGGCCCAAGGGCCCGGTGGTGGTCTCGATCCCCGGCGCGTGGCCGTATTCGGGATGGCCTGCGGTCTTCGAGGCGAGCTGGCGGAAGCGCTTGATCTCCTCGATCGTCATCTCCGGATAGCCGGTGAGGTAGAGCAGCGCGTAGAGCAGCATCGAGCCGTGACCCGCCGACAGCACGAAGCGGTCGCGGTCCGGCCAATCGGGTGCCGTCGGATCGAACTTGAGGAAACGCTCGAAGAGCACCGTGGCCACATCCGCCATGCCCATCGGCATGCCGGGATGTCCGGACTTCGCCTGCTCGACCGCATCCATCGCGAGCGCGCGGATGGCATTGGCGAGCTCTTTGTGCTGCGGCGACTGGCTGGTCGAGAGAGGCGGCAGCGGTGCCGCGGCAGCGCCGGACGGCTGGGGAAGAGCGCTCATCAGACTCCTGATGATTTGAGCAGTGGAGGCGGGGGCAACATGCCGCCCGCTTCCCCCTCCGTCAACCCGTCTTGCGGGGCGCTGGCGCACGCGCGAGTGCCCGTTTGACTGCTCATTTGACGGGGGCCCATCGCGGTCCTATCGTCGCTCGCGAGTCGCAAGCCGATCGCTCGCGCGTGACGAAGCCGATCGCTCGCGCGTGACGAAAAGGACCCTCGGAATGAGCCGGCTGGAGCAAGCGCAAGCGCGCCTCGACGCTGCCGTGCAGAGGCTGGAGGCCGCCCTTCAGGGGCTGGAGGCGGGGACGCGCTCCGCGACCGAGTCGCGCGACCGGCAGATCGCCACCCTGGTTGCCGAGCTCGGCGCCTTGCGGCAGGAGCGCGATGCGCTCGGCAGCGTCGCCGACCAGGCCGCGAGCCGAATCGATGCGGTGATCGACCGCCTGCGCGGCTCGCTCGCCAACTGAGGGATTTCGCCTCATGGCACAGGTCACCGTCACCATTCACAACCGCGCCTATCAGGTGGCGTGCGAGGACGGGCAGGAGCTGCACGTCCAGAAGCTCGCGGCCTATATCGACCGCCGGGTGACCGAGCTCGCGGCGAAATCGGGCGTGCCCGGCCCCTCGGGGCAGGTGACGGAATCGCGGCTGCTGGTGATGGCGGCTCTCCTGATCGCCGACGAGCTGGGCGAGACCTATGACGAGATCGAGGCGATGCGCCAGGCGCCGCCCAAGGTGGTGCCCGATCCCGCCACCCTGAAGGCGGCCGAGGAGGCGCGCGCGGCGGCGTCGGCGGCCAAGGCGCAGCTCGGGGAAGCCGAGGCGGCGACGCGCACCGCCCAGGCGAGGCTCGCCGCCGCGGAGAGCCGGGCCACGCAAGCCGAGGCGGCGCTGGCGGCCGCCGTTGCCCGTGCCGAAGACGCCGAGGCGCAACTGCGCACGCACGGCGTCGAGGAGGATGCGGTGCGCGCCACGATCGCAACCCTGACCGCGCGCGCCGACGAGGCGACCGCGGACAGCGATCATGTCGCCGACGGCCTCAACGCCGTCGCCGGCCGCATCGAGGCGATGGCCGAGCGCCTGGAGCGCGCGGTGTTCCGTTAACCTTGTTCGCCGGGTGCTTCGGGCCTAAGTTAACCCTCGGACGGGGCTGCGCGGCGCGTCAGGCAACAATATCCCTGGGGCCGATACGTATACTCTAGGGAGCTGTCCCTACCGGACCCGTGGGTTCGGCACACGGCGCCCACCTGCTTACGCAGGGCCGCAAGAGGATACCAACGCCAACGGCTACCGCGGCTCCGTCCACTCCTTTTGCCGCGCAGCATCTGTGTTCGCATTGCTGAAATCCGACATCAACGAGAAGAAACGCGCGCTGCGAGTGGCGGCCAGCGACGCGCGCAAGCGGGCGCATGCGGCGGATCGCGATCTGCATGCCGCGCGCGCCGTGTCGGCGCATTTCCTCGCGCACATCAAGCTGGCATCGGGGGCCGTCGTCGGCGGTTACTGGCCGCTCGGCGATGAGCTCGATGTGCGGCCCCTGATGACTGCGCTGCACAAGCAGGGGCATATGTGCGGCCTGCCCGTGGTGCAGAAACGACAGCCGCTCAGTTTCCGCCGCTGGCAGCCGGAGGACAGGCTGGTCAGCGGTGTTTTCGACATTCAGGTTCCCGACCGGCACACGCCGGTGGTCGATCCCGACGTGCTGCTCGTTCCGCTGCTGGCGTTCGACGAGCGCGGCATGCGCATCGGCTATGGCGGCGGGTACTACGACCGCACGATTCCGGCGATCCGCCATCGCAAGCCGCTGCTCACGGTGGGGATCGCCTATTCCGTGCAACAGGTCTCTCACGTGCCGACCGACCGTTTCGATCAGCCTCTCGACTGGATCGTGACCGAGGCCTCGGCGCGCCTCATCGAGCGGCGGCGCTTTCCGTGGCTGCGGCGGTTTCTGAACTCATGAAGGTTTTGTTCTGCGGCGACATCGTGGGGCGGTCGGGCCGCGAGGCCGTGGTGGCCAACATCCCGAGCCTGCGCAAGCGCTACGATCTCGACTTCGTGTTCGCCAACGGCGAGAACGCCGCGGGCGGCTTCGGCATCACGGCGGCCCTCGCGCGCGAGCTCTACGAGTGCGGCGTGGACTGCATCACGACCGGCAACCACGTCTGGGACCAGCGCGAGATCATCGCCCAGATCGGCGGCGATCCCAAGCTGCTGCGGCCCGTGAACTTCCCGCGCGGCACCCCCGGCCGCGGGATCGGCACCTACAACACCCGCGGCGGCAGGCCGGTGGTCGTCATCAACGTGATGACCCGCCTGTTCATGGACCCGCTCGACGATCCGTTCGCGGCTCTCGAGGCGGCCCTCCAGCAGCATCGGCTGGGGCCCGGCGGTCAGGCGGCGATCCTGATCGACGTCCACGGCGAGGCGACGTCCGAGAAGCAGGCGCTGGGGTATCTCGCCGATGGCCGCGCCTCGCTCGTGGTCGGCTCGCACAGCCACGTGCCGACCGCGGATGCGCGCGTCATGCCGGGCGGCACCGGCTACCAGACCGACGCCGGGATGTGCGGCGACTATGATTCGGTGATCGGCATGAAGAAGGAGCCGGCCACGCAGCGCTTCGTGCGCAAGATGCCGGGCGAGCGGCTCACGCCGGCCGAAGGGGCGGGCACCCTCTGCGCGGTCTATGCCGAGCTCGACGACGCGACCGGCCTCGCGCGCAAAGTGGCGCCGGTGCGCATCGGCGGCGCCTTGCGGCCGAGCCTGCCGGACTAGCGGCCCCCGAACTCATCACGGCATTGTCCCTTCGCAGGCCGCGTCCCTTGCGCCATATAGGGCACCGGCGGGGCGTGCGCCCCACTCCCGCCATATTGGTTTGTTAGCAAGTCCGCTTCCTGCCTAGGATTTTGCACAAGATTTGGTATATGTTCTTTGTTTGATCGCACAGGGGTTGCGATGCGGGCAGTCTGGGGCGCAGACGGCCGCCGGCGCCCTTGCGATCGACCACGCATATTCGGGTTCGGACGCGACGTCGGTTTCGGAAAAGACTTCGGTTTCGGAAGAGATATGGCCGGCCATTCCCAGTTCAAAAACATTATGCACCGCAAGGGCAAGCAGGATGCCAAGCGGGGCAAGCTGTTCACCAAGCTCATTCGCGAGATCATGGCCGCCGCACGGTCCGGGCTGCCCGATCCGGCCGCCAATCCCAGGCTGCGCGCGGCGGTGCTCGCGGCGCGCGACGCCAACATGCCCAAGGACACCGTCGACCGGGCGATCAAGCGCGGCTCCGGCCAGGACGGCGGCGAGGCGTTCGAGGAAGTGCGCTACGAGGGCTACGGCCCCGGCCGGGTGGCCGTCATCGTCGAGGCGCTCACCGACAACCGCAACCGCACCGCGAGCGAGGTCCGCTCGATCTTCACCAAGGGCGGCGGCTCCCTGGGCGAGACGAATTCGGTCGCCTTCATGTTCAGCCGCGTGGGCGAGATCCTCTATCCGCTCGCGGCCGCCTCGCCGGATGCGATGTTCGAAGCGGCCCTCGAGGCGGGCGCCGAGAACGTCGAGACCGGCCCGGACGCGCACGAGGTGCTGACCACGGTCGACGATTTCGCCGCGGCGCGCGATGCGCTCGAGAAGAAGTTCGGGGCCGCGCGCAGTGCCAAGCTGGTGTGGCGCCCGCAAAGCACCGTGCCGCTTTCCGAAGAGCAGGCGCGCGAGCTCTTTGCGCTGCTCGAGGCGCTGGACGACAACGACGACGTCCAGACCGTGTATGCGAATTACGAGGTCGGCGACGACGTGATGGCGAAGCTGGAGGCGGCGACGTGAAGGTTGCCATCCGCGCGGCGATGTCGGGGCCCGCGCGGGCGGTGCGCGTCCTTGGCCTCGATCCCGGCCTGCGCATCACGGGATGGGGCATCGTCGAGAGCGAGGGCGCTCGCCTTCGCCACGTCGCGAACGGACGCGTGGTCTCGGACGATGCGCGGCCGCTGGCCGAGCGGCTGGTCCAACTCTATGACGGCCTCATGGCCGTCATAGAAGCGCACACACCCGACGCCGCGGCGGTCGAAGAGACCTTCGTCAACAAAAACGCATCATCGACGCTTAAACTCGGCGCAGCGCGCGGAGTCGTTCTGCTGGCGCCCGCGCGTGCCGGCATCCCGGTCGCCGAGTACGCGACCAATGCGATCAAGAAGTCGGTGGTGGGCGTGGGGCATGCGGCCAAGGAGCAGATCCAGATGATGGTGGCCCGCCTCCTGCCCGGGGTCGCCTTCGCCGGGGCCGACGCGGCCGATGCGCTCGCGGCCGCGATCTGCCACGTGCACCACGCCTCGACCGCGGCCGTTTGGACGATGCCGGCAGCGGCGCCGACGGCGCGCGCGGGGGCGGCGCGATGATCGCCAAGCTCACCGGCCGCCTGGATTTCGTCGGCCGCGATCACGTCGTGATCGACGTCGGCGGCGTGGGTTATCTCGTGCGCTGCCCGGCGCGCACGCTTGCGGCCTTGCCGCCGGCGGGAGAGACGGTGAGCGTTTCGGTCGAGACCCTGGTGCGCGAGGACGCGATCGACCTTTACGGCTTCGTCGATCCGGCCGAGCGGGACTGGTTCCGTCTCCTGATGACCGTCCAGGGTGTCGGCGCCAAGGTGGCGCTGTCGCTCCTGTCCGCCCTCAATCCCGCCGACCTCGCCGCCGCGATCGCGGCCGAGGACAAGACCATGCTGACGCGCGCCGACGGCGTCGGCCCCAAGCTCGCAACCCGCCTGGCCATGGAGCTCAAGGACAAGGTCGGCACGATGACCTTGGGCCGCGCTCTTGCCTCGGCACCGGCCACGGCTGCGGCCGCGATCGGCGGCGACGCCGCCGCGGCCGATGCGGTCTCCGCTCTGGTCAATCTCGGCTACCGCCGGCCCGAGGCGGCAGGCGCGGTCGAACGCGCGATGAAGAAGCTCGGCAAGGGGGCGCGGGTCGAGACACTGATCCCGGCCGGCCTTAAGGAACTTGGGACGTGACCCGCCTTCGCCCAATTTTTCGGGAAGGGGGCTTCGGCGGGCGAGCCCGTCCATCCGATATCGGCGCACTTGTGCGCCGTAGCTCCATCAGGAGCGAAGGCGCATGACCGATATTCCGGCGCGCAAGGTGGCCCCCGAGTTCACCGAGGGCGATGCGTCCGAGGCGAGCCTCAGGCCGCTGGCGCTCGACGATTTCATCGGCCAGCGCCAGGCGCGCGAGAACCTGCGGGTGTTCGTGCAGGCGGCCCGCGGCCGCGGCGAGGCGCTCGACCACGTGCTGCTGCACGGCCCGCCGGGCCTCGGCAAGACCACGCTCGCCCAGATCGTCGCGCGCGAGCTCGGTGTCGGCTTCCGCGCGACCTCGGGGCCGGTGATCGCGCGCGCGGGCGATCTCGCGGCGATCCTCACCAATCTGCAGCCGCGCGACGTGCTGTTCATCGACGAGATCCATCGCCTGGCGCCCGCGGTCGAGGAGATTCTCTATCCCGCGATGGAGGATTTTCAGCTCGACCTCATCATCGGCGAAGGGCCGGCGGCGCGCTCGGTGCGCATCGACCTGCCGCCCTTCACGCTCGTGGGCGCCACGACGCGCTCGGGCCTGGTGACGACCCCGTTGCGCGACCGCTTCGGCATCCCGCTGCGCCTCGTATTCTACGCGCCCGACGAGCTCGAGGCGATCGTCCGCCGCGGCGCGCGCGTGCTCGGCATCGACCTGGCCGACGACGGGGCCGCCGAGATCGCCCGGCGCGCCCGCGGCACCCCGCGCATCGCGGGCCGCCTGTTGCGCCGCGTGCGCGACTTCGCGGCGGTCGCGGGTGCCTCGCGCATCAACCGCGCCGCGGCCGATGCGGCGTTGCAGCGGCTCGAGGTCGATGCGCTGGGCCTGGATGCCATGGACCGCCGCTTCCTGCGCTGCATGGCCGAGAACTACGGCGGCGGGCCGGTCGGCGTGGAGACTTTGTCGGCGGCATTGTCGGAGCAGCGCGATACGATCGAAGAGGTGATCGAGCCGTTCCTCATCCAGGCCGGGCTCGTGCTGCGCACGCCGCGCGGCCGCGTGCTGGGCGATCGCGGCTGGCGCCATATCGGTCTGACACCGCCCGCGGGCACGCCGGCCCAGCTCGACCTCATGGGAGGCGACGATGCCTGAAACGGCGCGCGAGCCCGTCCACGTGTTCCCGGTGCGGGTCTATTACGAGGACACCGATGCCGCCGGCATCGTCTACTACGCGAATTACCTGAAATTCGCCGAGCGTGCGCGGACCGAGCTGTTGCGCGAGCACGGGATCAGCAATCGGGCGCTGCAGGAAAAGGACGGTGTCGCGTTTGCGGTCCGGCGCCTCTCCGCCGAATATCTGGCGCCGGCGCGGCTCGACGACCGCCTGGAGGTCCGGACGCGCATCACCGGCTTGCACGGGGCCGCTATCGAAGCGCAGCAGGACGTGGTGCGGGAGGGACGGGATCTAGCGCGGCTGACGCTCACGCTTGCCTGTGTGGCGCGCACCGGCCGGCCGACGCGGTTGCCGGCGGCGGTCGTGGCGGCGTTCGAGTCGGGCGGCAGGAAGCGATCAGTCATTTGAATCAAAGCATGAGAGATCAATCATGGATGTGAATACTGCGGTTCTGGGGGGATCGACGGGCCCGGTGGACCTCACGGTCATCGGCCTGTTCCTGCACGCGGACTGGATCGTCAAAGGGGTCCTGGTGCTGCTGCTCCTGGCCTCGATCTGGAGCTGGGCGATCATCATCGAGAAGATCTTCCGCCTGCGGAAGCTCGACGGCCAGGCGGGCGACTTCGAAGACCTGTTCTGGTCGGGCGGAGCACTCGAGGACCTGTACGACCGCGTGGGCGTGCAGCCGCAAGACCCGATGTCGGCGATGTTCGGGGCCGCGATGCGCGAATGGCGCCGCTCGGCGGCGCGCGGGACCGCGACCGCCACACAGATGCGCGCCGGGCTGCAGCAGCGCATCGAGCGCGTGATGTACGTGACCCTCGGCCGCGAAATGGACCGGCTCGAGCGCTACATGACCTTCCTCGCCTCGGTCGGCTCGACCGCCCCGTTCATCGGCCTGTTCGGCACGGTGTGGGGCATCATGAACAGCTTCCACGCGATCGGCGCCAGCAAGAACACGAGCCTCGCGGTCGTGGCCCCCGGCATCTCCGAGGCGCTGTTCGCAACTGCCCTCGGCCTCGTCGCCGCCATCCCCGCGGTGATCGCCTACAACAAGCTGTCGAGCGATCTCACCCGCTACGCCGGGCGCCTCGAGGCGTTCGCGGGCGAGTTCGGCGCGATCCTGTCGCGCCAGCTCGAGGAGCGCGCGTAACCCGCCATGGCCGCCCCTCTCGTAGCTCCCATCCGCGGCGGCGCACGTCTGCGCCGGCGCGCGCGTCTGGTTTCGGAAATCAACGTGACGCCGTTCGTCGACGTGATGCTCGTGCTGCTGGTGATCTTCATGATCACGGCGCCGCTGCTCACGGCGGCCGTGCCGGTCGATCTGCCGCAGACGAGAGCGGCACAGGCGACCGGGCAGGACGAGCCGCTGATCATCTCGATCAACGCCGAAGGCAAGACCTATCTGCAGGAGACCGAGTACACGATCGAGCAGTTGATCGCGCGCCTGCAGGCCGTCACGCAGAACAAGCCGGACCAGCGCATCTTCGTGCGCGGCGACAAGACCCTGGCGTACGGCAAGATCATGGAAGTCATGGGGGCACTGAGCGCGGCCGGATTCCCGAAGGTGGCGCTCGTGGCTGAGGTTCCGGGGACCCCGACGGCGGCCGGGCCAAAGGCTGCGTCGGGCCCGCGTTAGGCGGCGGGACGGTCTCCGGTGGAGAGAATTTCGCTCTCGCTGAACCGGGCGGTCGCCGTCTCCGCCCTGCTGCACATCGTGGTCTTCCTGATCGCGTGGTTCGGCGTGCCGGAACTCTTCCACGACGTGGCGCCGGAGACGCCGATGGTGGTCGAGGTGCTGCCGATCGGCGACTTCACCAACGCGCCCTCGAAGCCCACGCCGCCGCAGCCCGCCCAGGCGCAGCCCGCACCCAAGCCGCCGGAGCCCAAGCCCGAGCCGCCGAAGCCCGAACCGCCCAAGCCGCCGCCGCCGGCACCACCGCCGCCTCCGCCGCCGCCCACGCCCCCTCCGCCGGCGCCGCCGCCCACACCGCCGCCGCCCAAGCCCCTGCCGCCGCCGCCGCCCGAGCCTGCGCCCAAGGCCGAGCTGCCG
>Ga0335069_10007022_pt1 | contig 16291 bp, 10 predicted proteins | sample Lox_Sample_11_FD_206714 | JGI IMG/M metagenome (GOLD analysis project Ga0335069, IMG submission 206714) | Soil microbial communities from Loxahatchee National Wildlife Refuge, Florida, United States - Lox_Sample_1.1 | ecosystem: Environmental > Terrestrial > Soil > Wetlands | place: USA...
CATTGAAACGACCCCTCCACTGACGCGACCAGCCCGGACTGGTTGCGGCATTCCGAGGGGCGATGTGACTGCGATCACACGCAGGTTTTCCTCTGATGCTCCGGACTCTCGGCTCTGGGGTATCCTCGTTTGGTCAGCCAAGGAGAGGTCATGCATACCCATCGTTTGCTTGCGATCCCTGGGAAGCTCGCGTTTGTTCATGCCAGTCTGCTGGCTGCGGTCTTGATTCTGGCTGCTTGTAGCAACAGCTCGGGCTTGCGCAACTCGGGGGGGGAGACCTCGACGGCTGCTGGCGCGGCAGCCGGCCAGGGCACTGCCGGAGCCGGCGGCTTGGCCGGAGCCAGCGGAGGCACGCAAGCTGTCGGCGGTGTTTCGAGCTCGACGACCTCGGGGAAGGGCGGCACGACAGCCTCGACGAGCAGCGCCTCCCTTGGGGGCGGTGCGGGCAGCGCCGGCGGCATTTCGACCTCGCCCGCTGGCGGCGGCACGAGGACAGGCGGCACCAGCGCGGGCACGGGCGGCACGCGCGCGGGGACGGGCGGCACCACGGCCACACGAGGCGGCAGCACGAGCACCAGCAGCGGTGGAACCAGCTCTGTCGCGGGCGGAAGCAGCGCTATGGCAGGGGCGGGTGGCAGGGCCGGCACCGCGGGGGCAGGGGGATCGGCACGAGCGGGAAACACCTCTTCAGGCGGGGGCACCAGCGCCAGCAGTAATTCCGACGCTGGCTCCGACGATGGTGGAATTGTCTCCTCCGGCTATTGCGCGGGCGACAACCCCAAGCTGACCTACCAGGGCCAGACCGTCACCCCGGGAGTCACCGACTACGTATCGGCCATCGTGATGGATTGCTGCCAAGGCTACGGTGTGTATCTGCACGCAAGCCCATCACTGGGGTTCGACCTGGCGGTCGAGCTGATTCTCTCGATCGCCACTAGTGCGCCCAAGGACTATGAAGTGACCGCCGCGTCACTAGGGACGCGCGCGGCCGTACGCAAGAGCAGTGAGCCGTTCTCCTACACGGCCGGGGCGGCTGCTTATGGAAGTCTGCGCGTCATTGGCGCGGACACATCGATGAGCAACTGGGAGCTGGGCCTATGCCTGGAGGTGACCGGGACGGACTCGGACATTTCGGGGACGAAGATCTACGTTCCCAGGGTCATCATCGGATCTTATGAATCGAACAGACGGTTCCAGCTCTTCCTGCTGAAGGATTCCAGCTTGGGCTCGGGTGGCGTGGCCAATCAGCCGCTCGACTCCCTGGTTCTGGCCGATGGCCCCATGCTCGATCTCAACTACATTGCCTACGTCGAGCAGTCCACTTTCAGAATCGGCTTCGGTCCCGATCAGGGGGCGGCCAGCTCGATGCGCAGCAAACTGGGAACTCCCATGGACGTGCCATTCGTGGTGGTTGCTGATGGGGCACGCATTTATCTCGGCACTTTTACCTCCAGTATCTCGTCGATCGCCCCGTCAGGACCATTCGTCAGCATGGAAGAGATTGCAACCGACGGTTTCACCCTACACGCCCCGATGACCGGACCGGATCCACGCAACGATGAGCGTATCATCAAGGCCCTGACCGAACGGGGCAAGCTCGTGCCGTAGGCGCAGCCATTGCCTCGTGGCCGCCGCCGGGCTCCGGGGCAACTCGTCCGCATTCCCCCTAGCGACCTGCGTTTACCGAGCAAGGCGCGACCATGCTGTCGAGCGTGCTCCACAGCGCGGCAACGGCAAATCGCGCTCCCGTGCTACCCTTTCGGCAATCCAGCATCGCCGACGTTGCACATGTCCGAGCCAAGCCAGCACCTCCAGTTTTTTTGATTTCACGCGGTGCCGAGCAGGAATACACTGGATTATCAAGTGGTGACGGCGATGAGGCAATGGATCGGGCCGTCGCTCGGGAGGACCGGATGGAGCCAGGATCGAGCGGACTGGATACTCTTTTTGCCCCGGCGGAACGCGGTGATCCGGTGTTCCTTGCCCGACTGGCTGCGCTGGCCGTAGTCGATCCTTTGATCAAGACCGTGCTCGAAGCCGTGGGCGGCTATCTCATGGTGTTGGACGAGCACCGGCAGATCCTCGCGGCCAATCGCGAGCTGCTAGCCGGACTCAAGCTGCAAGCCGGTGACCGGTTGGTCGGCCAGCGTCCCGGCGAGGCCCTGGGATGCGTCCATGCCCAGACCGGCCCCGGCGGCTGCGGCACGTCCTTGCACTGTCGTCACTGTGGTGCGGTGTTGGCCATCCTGGCGGCGCAATCCACGGGTGAAGCGACCATCGGAGAGTGTACGCTGGCCCGGCATGAGGGCGAGCGCCTGGCCTGCGTACAGTACGACGTGAAGATCACTCACCTACCCCTCGGGGGTCGTACGGTCATGGCCTGCGTCCTCCATGACATAACCGCCACGCGCCGGCGCGAGTTGCTGGAAAGAGTCTTCATGCACGACACGCGCAACGTGCTCGCGGGGCTGCAGGCGTGGAGCGATCAGTTGCGCGAGGAAACACCATCGGAGGCTGCGCAGAACGTGGTGCGGCTGGTGGAGCAACTGCTCGACGAGGTCGAGTCGCAGAGTGTACTTTTCCGTGCCGAGACCGGTGACCTGCGGGCGCACACGCGCCCGGTGCGCGTCAATCAGGTCATCGAAGCCTTGGAAACCATGTTTCGCAACCACCCCTGCAGCGAAGGCAAGGCTCTGCTCGCGCAACGCGCGCCAGAGGACAGAGCTCTAACCACCGACCAAAGCCTGCTGGTGCGGGTGCTGGGAAACATGGTCAAGAACGCCTTCGAGGCCTCGCCACCAGGGAGCCAGGTGCGCCTCTGGTTCGAAGGCACGGTGGGCGCCTCGGTCTTTCACGTGCACAATTCTGGCATCATCCCGCCCTCGATTGCTGCCCACATATTCCAACCCCGTTTCAGCGACAAGGGTCGCAACCGCGGCTTCGGCACCTATGCCATGCGCCTTATCGGCGAGAACTGCCTGGGCGGCCGAGTGAGTTTTGTGACCGACGCGGTTGCGGGCACCGAGTTCAGCATCGAGTTGCCCTGAATGCGAGCGTCCGGAGCTGGAGGCCGGCGCCGGCGACCGTGCCCCGGCCACCTCTCACGCGCCAAGCTGCGCACGGCTGACACGCGGGCACGGCTTCCGTGGTCACCGGCCTTGTGCCGGATCGCCGGAAACCTTGGGCGCCGGCGGCCCTGCCTCGCGCAACAGGCGTTCCATCTCGTCGAGGCTGGCTAGCTCCGGGGCAGCCTGTTTGAGCGCCTCGAGATCGCATAGCGCCATGGCCACGTCGAAGGGGGTGTAGCGATTTAGCAGAGCCTCGCGGCACGTCGTCAGCCCTGGCTCAACCTCGCCCAGCGCCAGATGGGCCAGGGCCAGCAGGTACGCGGGCTTGTGGCCAAGCCCCGGATTGTCCAGGGCCGCACGGCACAAGCGCACGCACTCACCCATGCGCTTGGCGGCTTCGGCGCCGTCCTTCCGGCTAAAGGCGATGCACGCCAGACCGTACGCGCAGATGTACGAGGTGCCCGGCTTGTCGAGCGCCCGGGAGGCCTGGTACAAGGGCTCGGCCTTGGCGAGCTCGCCGAGCTGGTGCCAGCAATCGCCGATATTGTAGAGCGTGACGGCCTCCAAATCGGGGTCTGACTGTGAGCGCGCAATCTCCAAGCCTTGCTCGTAGCTCGCGATCGCCTTGCGGAAGTCCTTCAGGTAGTAGTACGCGATCCCGAGTCCGTTCAGGAACGAGCCCTCGTCGGCCTTGTTGCCGAATTCGCGTGAAAACGCCAGGGCGCGCTCGTACCAGGGCAGCGCCTTCTCGGGATGCCCCTGATCCTTGTAGTGCTCCGCCAGCACCATGAGCGCATCGCGCGTGGCCTTTTTTTCGCCGACCTGGATAAGGGTGGGCACGGCTTCCTCTAGATCCTTCATGGCCTCGTCGAAGCGTTGCAGCCCCCATTTCGCGTTGTGCAGCTCGAGCAGAATGTTCGCTTGCAAATGGCGGTGGCCGATGACCCGCGCTGCCGCCAGCGCTTGGCCCAGGCAAGCAATCGCCTCGTCGTTCTCCTGCAGGCTCATATGCAAGCGGTACAGGTCGAGCAGCCAGTACATCGCGAATCGGTGATCTTGCACCTCCCGTGCGATGCCCAGCGCCTCGACGAGGAGCGGGACGGCCTCGGCGGCGCAGATCTCGTGCAGCGGATTCAGGCGCAGGCCGGTCAGCTTGCCCAGCCAGCGACCCTCGTGTCTGCGGTCACCGATTTCCTTGGCCAACGCCAGGCCGGTTTGCAGCAGGCGTTTGCCTTCCTCCGGCGCGTCGGCCGCGATGCCCAGGTTGCCGGTCCAGCGGCATTCGAGGTCCCGGAGCCCGGCGGTCTGTGCGATCTCGAGCGCCTGCTGATAAAGCACGCGCGCCTCGTCCACCCTGAGGGTTTCGAGGAGCGAGCAGCCGAGATCACCGCGGTTCTCCGAGCGGAGCCGAGGCGTGGACAGCTTGCCCTCCAGCTCCTGCCGGAGCTGAATCAACAGGGGGTAAAGACCCCACACCGCGAGGTGCTCGCGGTCGATCGCGGTCAGCAGCTCGCACGCCTGATCGCAAGAGCCGGCGCGGATGAGATGCTGGATCTGCTGGACGTGAGGCTCGAGGTCCGCGTACGCCTTCCACTCGCTGCGCGGCTTGAGCTGGGTGGCGTACCAGTCGGCGGCGGCGCGGTGCAGTTGCGGGCGGCTCACGCCGGAGGTCTTTTCGCCGAGCATGTCGTAGACGTAGCCGGGATCCATGGGGTGCAGCGAATACAGGCCGCCACACGGCTCGAAGCCGATGGCGTGGCAGCGCTTCAAGGAGGCCAGGATGCGTTCGACCGGAAGGGCGGACAGCACGTGCTTGAGCGCGGCGATCGGCACCGGCTTACCGAACACGGCCAAAGCCTCGACTACTGGCTTTTGCTCGTTGTCGGAAAGGCTTTGGTAGAGCTCACGCGCAGGATCCTCGGCCAGCGCGGCCAGCGCGGACTTGTCCTCCAGAAAACTCGGCAACGTGGTGTCCAGGTTGCGCAGGGTACCCACCAGCGAGACCAGGGTGCGGGGCACCCGGTAGCAGGCATGCACCACCTGGCCGAGCAGCGCATCGTTCGCGTCGCGAATGCCGAGGGTACCGTCGTCGTCGAGCAGGCGCAGCACCATCCGGGCATCCGCCTCGGGCAGCGCATCGAGATTCACCTCTTTCTTGCGCCGGCCCAACTTGCCCTCGATCTCGTTGGGCAAGACCAGTCTTCTGCAGCTGGTGGCCACCAGCAGGCCGGCGTGGTCGATCTCCAAGCACTTCTCAATCATCTTCCCCAGGTCGGCGTGCTCGCCACGAATACGATTGTTCTCGTCGAGGATGCGCTCGAAGCTGTCGAGCACGATCAGGCGCCGCCGTCGGGCGAGCAGCTTGCCGAAGAGGAGGTCGAGGGCTGCCTCCGGCTTGGCGTCGCGGCACGCCCGTCCGAAGTCCTGCCGCACCTCGGGCTCGAAGGTCTCCAGCACCATCTCGATGATCTTCATCGGCGAGGGCGCGGACAGCTCCTCGAGATCGACCCGCACGATGCTGTCGACCGGATTTCCTGGCGCATCGGCGCCGCGGTCGAGCACGCCGCGCACGAATTCGCCCACCAGCTTGTCGACCAAGGAGGTCTTGCCCATGCCGCCGCGGCCGTGGATGAGCACGAAGCGCACGTCCATGTTGCCCAGCAACCCGTGGAGCGTCTCGATCTCGCCCGTCCGATCCTGGAAATGTGGCAAAGCTCCACCCCGCACGGCGGGCACGATGCGCTGGCGAGTGGGTGCGCCGGGCTGCGCGCGGCCTTCGCCGCTCGCCGGGCCGGAGCAATGGATCCCGGCGTCGGCCAAGCCCTTGAGGATGGCTTGCGCGGACTTCTTCATGCCCGAGTCATCGGCGGCTGAGTAGCCCGTGGTTTTCTTCAGTATCTTGCGCCATGGCTGCTTGGTGTTGAGGAACCACTCCCACCAGTGATCCAGCATGATGGGCAGAATCGGCTTGCCGGCGGCGGCCGCGATCTGCAGCTCTCGGGTGACCCAGTCGGATGCCACCGAGTGATCGGACATGAGCAGGACGAAGGCTTGGGCACCGCGGACCGCCTCATCGGTGTTGTGGGTATGGTGCCGACCGGCGGCTGGCTCATTCTCGAACAACCAGCTGGAGACTCCACTGGTTTGCAGCGCCGCCTCAAGCAAGTGGGCCTGATTTGAATCCTCGACCGCGTAGCTGATGAACACGACCGTCATGGGACAGTGGCGGCAGTCTACTCCTCCCACTTCCCAGTGGGCGTAGTTTCGTTGTGCGGCCCGCCTCAGTGGCCATCGCGCTTGGCCGGCGCGGCGGCCCGGTACTCGCCAGCGTCGAGGAGATATTCTCGCAAATCCGTGGAGATTGGCGGCTTGCAAAGACAATGGTAACGGCTCGACCGGAGCGAATTGCTTCTTTGCCTTGTGGCGCGTAGGTTGGGGCCAATGAAGGACGAGGACGGAGAGCAACCAGCTTCGTGCAAGAGCCTGGCGGTCCCAGATACGTGGAAGGGTTGCCCGTCGAGACGGCCAGCGAGGGAGTAGCGCATGTCAAAATCACCCAATGAGGCAGGTTCGGAAGCGTGGTTCGAGAGCAAGAACCGTGAGATTGCGTCTCTCTGGCACAATCCGGAGGGACTCGCGGCCCCCGCGGGATGGCAAGCGCTGGCTGCCTCGCTCAAGCGGCAGGCCGAAGTACGGCCCGTGGGCGCCGCGCCGCAGGTGGGAGAGACCAAGCTGGAAAACTGGCTCGAGTTCGCCAGCGAATCCGGCGCCATCCGTGCCAGCGCCTTTGTCGAGACGTTTCCCGACGGTGACCGGATCAAGCACGTGATTGCCGATGTTGCCGTACGCGAGGCGCCGCAGGCGCGAGAGCTGACCCAGCGATTCGCTCTGACCATCGAGCCGGATCAGCCACCCTTCTTCTGGACGGCCGACAAAGCCGGCGGCGGCTACGAGTGTCACTTGACGTGGCCACAGGATTGGGACACGAGCATGATGAAGCTGATCAAGGCATGGGGGCACGTGGGACGCCCCGCCTGGCCGAGTCCGATGTTCATTGTGGTCAAGGGCTTCACGCGGAATGGGATGCCGTCCTTGTCCTTGCCCGACGCGCGGTATGGGGTCCTCACCCCAGGGGAGTTCGAAGGCAAGCTGGTACGCGGGGGTTTTTATGCGTGGCGCAAGGGCTTTGCGCAGAATCTGAAATTGCTGACGCTCGCCGAGCTCTATCTGAATGAGCTACGAGGCAAGGACTTGTTCGAATTGGAGCTGACCAAGTCGGTCGCGAACGAGCTGGTGGACGCGATCGGCCGACCATTCTTCGTGTCGGTTTTTGCCCTCATTCAGCACCGACTCGGTCCATGCCCCGAGTGCGGTCGGGTGGTCTGCAGCCAGTACGCGAATCCTGACCAACCCGTGGACCGGGACAAGGTCCAGGCCGAAGCCACCGGAGTCGACCATGCTCGCCAATTTGGTGGAGCCGATGTTTGGCCGCTGGGTCGCGAAATGGCCTTCTTCGATGCCGACTACGTGTGTCCCAATTGCAAGCTCGCCCATCAATCATTGAGTATGGTGCGCTTGCGAGAACCTCCGGCTGTCCTGCCCGATTGGGGCAGCATCCAGGCTGCCATCCCGGGCGGAGGACGGAGCTAAGGCCGACATCGAGGTCTGGTGGCCGGGACGCCGCAGGGGGCGGGCGCCGAATTGATGGCTGCCAAGCCCGACCGGCACTATTATTGACTCATGGGCAAACCGGGCGCTTGAGACGCCGAAAGCCGGCGCAAGGCGCGCGCAGAATGGCCGGTTGTCGTGCGCCAGCTCCACGAAGATGCCGACGACATCTCCGACGTGACCACGGCCGCCGAGCGCATCGGCATGATGTGGCCGCTCGCCCAAGAGGCCTGGCGTTTGGCTGGACTGGCTTGCCGCCAAGAGTAATCCGGCGTGGCGCCTTTCGTCGCCACGCCGGTGCGAAGCATTTCTCCCAGGTTGCTGCGGGCGCGCACGCGCTCGCTGTTCGCCGGTCTAGAAGTACTGCTGGAAGAACTTGGCGATGGCCGCCGGGGCGAAGCTGGCCATGGCGTGCGGATCACCCGGCCTCACACACCAGACCACTGGATAGCCGTCCTGACAGCCCTGATACGCAACACAGGGCGACGGATCGACCGCTGCCGTCGTAGTGGTGCATCCATTGTCCTTCGCCAAGGCCTGAATCATCGACGTAGCTGCGGAGATCGGCAGGACCGTGTCTGCGTCACCGTGGGTGGCCCAGACTGCGACCATCCGTGCAGGCTTCTTGTTGGCGCACGTGGCTCCGCTGACCGTGGAGCCGGACTGCGCCCCAACGGCCCGGAAGATGTCACTCATATTGCAGGCCGCTGTGAAGGACATGGAGCCACCGTAGCTGAATCCCGTGGCAAAGTAGCGCGACTTATCGGTGCAGTACTTGGCTTCGATGGCGGTGTTGATGGTACGGGTCATGTTCTCGTCCTCCCCGCCGGTGTTGGGGAAGCCCGGGGTGCTGCCGAGCCCCTGCGGGCTCACGAAAATGACATTCTTGAGGAGCGAATTAAGGCCATACATGTTCATCCCTTGTGCGGCGCTGCCTCCCATGGGGTGATACTCCCATACGACGGGCACGGGCTTCGTCCCGTCGTAGCCCGTGGGCAGGTTAAGATAGTACTGTCTCGTGGTCCCGTTAACGTCTATCGAGCACATCGTGCCAGTGCAACTCTGATAAGTGGAGGCGACGCACGGGCACTCCGAGGTTGTGGTCGGCGTGGCGCTGCAACCGGAAGACGGCACAGCCGCTGAAGAGGGCGCGGTGGATGTGGTTCCGCCGGAACCGACCGCGCCACCAGCAGCGCCGCCCGTGCCAGGCTGGCCACCCGTACCTACGCGACCTCCTGTGGCGATCGCGCCGCCCGTACCTACGCGACCTCCTGTGGCGATCGCGCCGCCCGTGCCGGGCTGGCCGCCGGTACCTACGCGACCTCCTGTTGAGATCGCGCCGCCGGTACCCGGCTGTCCGCCTGTGGCGCTGGTCGCGCCACCCGTGCCGGGCTGACCGCCGGTACCTACGCGACCTCCCGTGGCGATCGCGCCGCCGGTCCACGTGCCCGCCGGAAGCGACTATTCCACCGGTCGCGCCGCCCGTTCCGACGACGCCGCCGGTGCTCGTCGTACCGCCGGAAGACGTGTCACCCCCGGACGCAGGACCCGATCCCCCGGGGGTGGTTGAAGTACCTGAGCTGCCTGACGAACAACCAGCGCCCAAAATCGTGAGCGCCACAAGCAGCGCATTCACATGATCCTTGGTTTTCATGGCCGTCTCCCTTTTCGTTGCAGATCTGTGAGATAGGAACGTGGCATCCAACGAGGCTAAACTGCGCCGCCCTCCCCGGACCGTTCACTGGTGGTCATGGCGTGAATCCGTACCGTCAAGATCCCAGCCAGGCTTATTATTACTTGCAGTCGCGGAGCGAACCCGAAATGGCCCGCAAAAATACACGTGGCTCCAACTAGCGCAGTGCAGTATTCAGCCCGCACCTGGGCCACGGCCGGTATCGTAGTCCCAAAGGCCTGGTTGAGCGCAAGACCCTATGCATCACCTCGGGCAAGCGCTCTACAGCCGCGACATAAACGGCCGGGCTAATACTGCTCAGCCGGCGCGATCACGTGCCAGGGCAGATGTCGGCCAGCTGGCATGCAAAGGGCTTCGCGACCTCGGAGATCTGCTTGCCGAGCACGGTGATCCGTGAAATGTCCGTGGTGCCGAGCCCATCGGCCTCCAGCTTGGTCAGGTGCGGCACCTTCTTCGGATCGCACTTCATGACCAGTGCCTCGACGGTGTCGACCGCGACCGCATTCTTGCCGGCCAGGATGAGACGCATGTTCATCTTGGAGGAGGCGTAGTCCCAGTAGCCGGCGTCGCCGGGCTTCAAATCGAAGGCCGGCGATGGCCCGTGCTCGATGCCCTGCAAGCCATCCATCACCACGAAATCCGCCGGCCTGATGCTGTAGTAGTCGCGAATGAACGAGCCCAGCGTCTCGGGGGTGGAGTGATCGATGGAGTTGGTCCCCGCGACCTTGGAGCGCGTGCAATCGCCCGTAGCGGCGCCGGTTCCCGAGAATTGGCCGACCGGCGTGGTTCCCATGCCAAGATTTTTCACGCCGCCGGTGATGCCCGCCGACGAGTGGGTCTTCATGGTCGGCATGCTGATCACGATGTCTGCCTCGAAGTAGCGTTTGTTGACCCAGTACTGCGTGCCACTCTTGCCGGGTTTCTGCACGAGCGCGGTGGTGGTTCGGTCCGAACAAGAGGTGCCCTCGAGTGCGATGAACTCGTCGACCGCGCTGATATTCGTCTTGGTGTATCCCAGATTCGTGAAGGCCGTCGTGGTGGACATCGTCGATCCCTCCATCACCAGGATCTTGCCCGAGCTCCCGACGATTGTGCGCACGAGATCGGCCACCGCCTTGACCACACGCCAGTCCGTGGCGATACCGTTGACGGTCTTATCCGCCGGTGACATGCGGTAATGGTCCGTGTAGGCGGTGACCAGGTTGGGCTTGAGAACGACGGTTTGACCAGCCTTGATGAAGTCGAGGCCGCCGGCTTGCTGGACGGCATCTTCAACCAGCGTCTTGACGTCGTCGGTGCTGAGATCGGCGGCGTCGGCCTTGGTCGACTGAACCATGGCGACGACGAACTTGTCGCTCACCGAAGCGTCAGGGGTTGGCGTGCCACCGCCCGCGCTGGTCGCACCACCCGAGCTGGTGGTTCCGCCGGAGCTCGTATTGCCCCCAGCGCTGGTAGCGCCACCGCGCGCGCTTGCGCCGCCGGAGCGTGTGGTGCCACCCGCGCCGGTCACGCCACCGCTTCCACCCGCACCGCCGGAAGTGGTGATACCGCCGGAAGGGGTGATACCGCCGGAAGCGGCGACTCCGCCGGAAGCGGTGGTACCACCAGCGCTGGTCGTGCCACCACTCGCATTCTGTCCACCGGTGCTCGGTTGGTTGGCTCCGCCGGTCCCCACGGGTGGCTGCTTCTGCGAGCTACCCCCTCCGCACCCGAGCAACTCGGTGCCGAGCAGGACCGCCAGACCAACAATGGGAGAAGACCGTCTGGTTGCGCCAAAAAGATTTGCCATATGTAACACTAAAATCAAACACCCACGAATGGCAAGAGAAGCCCTGCGCTGTGGTGTGGCGGTGTTTCCGATTTCCCTCATTGGCGTCCGTGCACGGTGGCGTCCACCTATGGTTCAGGGATTCGGCGGAGCGTCAGCGGGTCGAGCCTCGCGCGCATTGCGGGTTGCGAACCGCGGCGCGCGAATCGCGAACGAAGGGGGGGAGCCGTGGGCGCTCGGGCGGCGGACTACTAGCCGGCTTGCCTAATCTTGCGCCGCCGCGCGATGGCGTAGATGGTGGCGCTGCCCACCACCAACAGACCGAGGAGAACCGGGATGGTGAGGAACCCAGCGTAGCTGCCGAGATACGCAGCGTCGGGGTTTATGCGTTTCCGGGTTGGGGTGCCATGGAGTGTCTGTACGACGTGCTCCATCACCGGCTGCATTTGAGCCATGTCGGTCGAGAGAGTCACGAATTGGAGCAGCTTCGTGTTCCCCAGCGTGAGTACGAAGTAGTGGTCGATGAAAAACACGAGGTCTTCGGTCTGCTCCGATGGGCGTACCGCAACACGGAGGTGCATCACCTGCAGTGGGCCGACCTGCAGAAGCTGGGCCGGTTGCGCGAGGGCAGGCCCTGGCGTCGAGACGCCGGGGGGATCTGGCGAGATTCCCTTTAGCATTCCACGGACGGTCTTCTCGATATCCTTCCCGGAAACCTCGGGCATCTCCTCGTCTGTCCTGACCACGATAACCATGCTCTCGGAGTCCTCCTGGCGAAGCAGCGCCACCGCGAGCAGCTTGCTGGTATCCGCGAGGGAAGTGATCCTTGCTCTTATGGATTCGATGTCCACGTTCTGACATGCGTCGGGATCCTGTCGCTGCTCGGGAAATACGAAGCACGTGGAGGCACCTGGCGCGCCCAGATCTGCCTGGAATCCATGCTCATCCTTGATTGTGTTTGCTCTCGCGGATTCGGGGGATGTGCCACTTGTATCAGGATCAGGCGCGAGAGACTCAATGGACCTCGCGACATTGCCTGAGCCGACTGCAGGCCTGGCAGCAGCCAAGGTTGCCGCAAGCGCGAGGGCCGGTATTCCAATCATCAAGAGCGGCCTTTTGCGTCGCTCGCAGGCGACACTACTAGTATCTATACGCATCACCCAATCAACTCCCGCCTCAGTTCACGATTGCTGTAGGTGAGATGCGAGGGGCCGCTGATCTTCGCCCACCTTGCCGCTCACGGTGAAAGCTCGCCTGCATCGATCGTGGAACGCGCAGCGCTTGCAGCAGCCGAGTGTTCGGCGCCGTCGGCAAGCGCACTGCCCTAGCTTGCGCGTTTGCCTGGCCAGGCTAATGAAGCCGCGACGGCGCTGGAGATCCGGCGCCCAGGCCCGCTTCACTGCGCTTTGGTTCTTCTTGGCGAGGCGGAGCGCGCGCCGGGCACCTCGGCGATGAATACGCCGAACGGTCCCAGCGATACCGTGGTGCCCTGCGCGTTCGACCCTGCCGTGGTCAGCAAAGGTCGCCAGCGGCCATTGCGTAACCCCTGGCGGGCGAGCGCAAGCGTCGCGGTGGCCGGTGCCTCGGACATGTTGAGCGCGACCAGCACGGCGCGGTCGTGGCCGAGCCGCAGATACGACAGCAGCCGGTCGTCGTCTTGGTTGAGCGCCTGGTAGCGGCCCTCGCGTAGCGCCGGGTTGCTACGTCGCAGGGCGAGCATGCGCTTGTACAGATTGAGGATGGAATCCGGATCGCGGCTCTCGCTCGCGACGTTGTGGGTGAGGTAGCTGGGCGACACCGGAAGCCACGGCGTGGTTTTGCTGAATCCCGCGTTGGCCTCGGCGTTCCATTGCATGGGCGTGCGCTCGCCGTCGCGGCCTTTCTGCTTGGGCCAACCACGGCGCCCGATCGGATCCTTGACGTCCTCCGGGCGCCGCGGATCGTTTTGCGCCATTCCGATCTCTTCGCCGTAGTAGAGGATGGGCGTTCCGCGCAGGGTCAGATAGAAGGCCGCCATGAGCTTGGCGATGGCGTCGTCGTGCCGGCCGTCGCCATAGCGGTTGTACGAGCGCACGCGATCGTGATTGCCGATCAGGAAGACCGGCCAGCCGCCTGAACCGTCGATCGCGGAAATTTGCCGGCGAAACGCCGCCGGGTCGAGCTTGTCCACGGTGGCGAACATGAGATCCATCGGCATCTGCAGCTCGTTGGCGTGCTCTCCGTAGTACGCGCGCAGCTCGTCGATGTTGCTGGTCCAGGTTTCTCCCACCAGGACGGCGTCGAATTCGTCGGCAACGGTGCGAAGCTGCTTGAGCACGGTGTGTACCTCAGGCAGGTTGCGGTTGTATTGGCCGAGCTGGATCGGATCCCCGAGGTCGTTTATGCCCGAGAGTACCGGGTTGTCTTGCAGGCCCGGGCTTTCGAACAGGGTATCGACCGCGTCGAGGCGGAAGCCGGCCACGCCACGGCGGTACCACCAACGGGTGACGTCGAACATGGCGCTCGCTACCGCCGGATTGCGCCAATTGAGGTCGGGCTGGGCCGCGTAGAAGTAGTGGTAGTAGTACTGACTGGTCTTCGGGTCGAAGGTCCAGGCGGACCCGCCGAACACCGAGATCCAATTGTTGGGCGGACGCCCGGGCCCACGGCCATCGCGCCAGATGTACCAATCGCGATGCGCCGAGCTGCGCGAGAAGCGGGAGTCGAGAAACCACGGGTGCTGGTCGGACGTATGGTTGAGGACCAGGTCGAGGACCACCCTGATGCCCGCCTGTTTGGCTTCGGACACCAGGCGATCGAAGTCGGCCAGGTTGCCGTACAGCGGATCGATGTCCTGGTAGTTGGTGACGTCATAGCCGAAGTCCACCTGCGCCGACGGAAAGCAGGGTGTGATCCAGATGGCGTCGACGCCCAGGTCGCGCAGGTAGCCGAGCTTGGACCTGATCCCGCTGAGATCGCCGATGCCGTCGTTATTGCTGTCGGCGAAGCTGCGCGGGTAGATCTCGTAGAATACCGCTTCCTGCCACCACGGGGGCGCGGCGTGTGGTGCGGATTGCCCGCGCGCACCGGAGGCCGCAGCTCCGAGCACCATCCAAATCAACATCCCCGCCGTCGTCACGCGCACAGATGATTAGGGTAGTTTATGCTCGGCTGATCGGCAACCCGACTCGTCTCGCACGGCACCGGCGATTGACACGGATGGCTGATCGCTTTGCGCAATATTCGTATTGACTGTCCCGCGCGGCAGCACGTATAAGCCTCGCCCATGAAGTTGTTCGCTCCTGCAAAATTGAATTGGCAACGTTCTCGCTGGCTGGTTGCAATGGGCTTGTTCGGCATGCTCGGCGCCTGCGCGGGACGGACCCCTGACAAGAACATCGAGAGCTCACCGAACGCGCTTACCGGCTCGTTCGTGATCTCCGGCCTGGTGTCGGCGTCGCGTGGGCCCTTGGTTGGGGCGACGGTGACGCTACAAGGGTCGGAGAATCGCACGGCCTTCTCGGATTCGACCGGGCACTACTCGATTCCTGGGCTCGGCGCCGGCAGCTACCAGGTGTCCGCCACCGGTGGTACCAACTGCAGCGCAACGGCGGTCGCTGTGAACAACCTTAACGCCAGCGTGACCATCAATCTCGGTTTGACCGGAACCGGCTGCGCGTCGTTCACCACCGTTCTCGGACCTACAGGTCCGACTGGCCCGACTGGTCCTGCTGGCCCCGCCGGTCCGGCCGGTCCCACCGGCCACACCGGCGCCACTGGTGCTACTGGCTCCGTGGGCGCTATCGGTGCGACCGGCGCCATTGGTCCGCAAGGCCCCGTCGGAGTGGCAGACCCCGCTGGTCCGCAAAGCCCCATCGGGGCGGCGAGCCCCGCCGGTCCGCAAGGGTCCGTTGGTCCCGCTGGTCCGCAAGGACCTGCTGGGCCGAAGGGCGACAAGGGTGACACGGGCCCGCAGGGTCCTGCTGGCGGCAGCACGCCCCCCCTCACGGTCATTGGCAACATGAGCCTGGGCAGCTACGTCAGCAATGCGGCAATCCGATCCTTCAGCCAGAGCTTCGTGGTTCCCACTGATCCGGAAAGCGGCGCCGGCTCCGGTACGCCGCAGGTTTCGGACATCCAGATTAGCCGCGATGCGGACATCGCGAGCCCGAACGTGGCCCTTGCCGCGACCACCGGTGGAAGGATCCCCACGGCACAAGTGGTGCTGGCCGGCGGAGCTCTGACGGTGAACTTGGAAAGTGTCCTTCTCCTCCAGAATGGTACCAACCTCGTGCAAGATGGTGTGCCGATCGAGCAACTCACTCTGAGATTCAGGAAGATCACCTGGACCTACAATAGCGGCGAGACTTCGTCGACGCTGAGCTACGATACAGCGACCCAAGAATACAGCGGTGGCGCCAACATGACGCCTGACTACGTTGCTTTCGGCAACAATGTCCCCGCGAATAGCCGCCCAGGCCAGATTCCCTTCTCCAAGTTCTCGTTTGGCACAACCATCCCATGCGCGGACGTGGGCGGCGGTTGCTCGGGCAGCGCGCAGCTTGTCTCGCCGTCCATCACCAGCAGCGTCGGCGCCCAAACGCTCGCGGAGCTCACCGCTCTCGTCAGGGGAAACCTTGTTGCCGTCGTGACCGCGCATTTCGCGGCGCTCGCCAGCGATGGCTCGGTCGTCGATCGAATGCGCTATCAGATGGCACAGGTGCGGGTACTCTCGGTAGGTATCGACGTTGGCGTCGCCACGGGAGTCGACACAAGCCCGACCAGGACCCTCCAGGACACCATGGGATTCGATCTCGGAAAGATCACCTGGCCCGCCCAGTCCCTTGTCGGCGGCGACGATGTGACCCAAACCTGGGATTCCCGCGAGAAAGGCTAGCGAAGCGTTTCCTCAAACCGCCGAGGGGACGACGGCCGACGATTGACTGTGGAACCCTGGGAGGGTTCCACACCTCCCGCGCTGGGCTCTGGCGGGCAAAGCTCGCCCGCGCCCGACGATTGACTGTGGAACCCTGGGAGGGTTCCACACCTCCCGCGATGGGCTCTGGTGAGCAAAGCTCGCCCGCGCCCGACGATTGACTGTGGAACCCTGGGAGG
>Ga0335069_10007023_pt1 | contig 16291 bp, 11 predicted proteins | sample Lox_Sample_11_FD_206714 | JGI IMG/M metagenome (GOLD analysis project Ga0335069, IMG submission 206714) | Soil microbial communities from Loxahatchee National Wildlife Refuge, Florida, United States - Lox_Sample_1.1 | ecosystem: Environmental > Terrestrial > Soil > Wetlands | place: USA...
AGAGGCCGCGATCTTCCTCAACCCGCTCTTTATTGCCGTCAGGTATTGGTTCAGGCTCTTCGTGCCCTGGATGATCTCACTGATCTCGAGGTAGGCGGGCAGTTCAGTATCCTTCAGCCTTAGGGTCGCTAGCGGCTTTCCGGATCTCTTACCAAATCCCAACTCATACGGAACCCACCATGATCGAGCCGTGTTTTGGGAGACAAGACAGAGAATATGCGTCGAACTCGACAAACCCCGCTCGATGAACGCGGTGATGGCGGCGGCGTCGCCGGCTGCGGCAGCGCGTTGCAGGTCGTCATCATTCATGTCGAGATACACATCGATGCCTCCTTGCGCCATGATGTAGGCTCCAATTGCCCTGGCGGCAGCTCTATCAACTGAAATATGGGAAAGGAAGATGCAAGGCTCGTCATCATCTAACGCTTTTGCAAGGATGCGATTCTCGTGCAACGCTCTATTTCTTCCCGTCACCCGGCAAATCCTCCGTACTTAATTGATATCAAGCAGTGGCCTTAGTCAACCCCTTTAGAATCAGGTACACGAGCTCTGGGAGATTGGTGGTCTTGAAGAGTATTTCGTTCTCATCATCACCGAGCCCATTGTTCAGCCCTGCAACTCCTTTCGTGCGAAGAAACTCTCGCTCAAGGGCATAATTGATCGGCGTCGTGTTCAAACCCTTGGACTCAGTTTGGTAGCGCGCTACGACGTCGGCGTATAGCGGATCTCGGCTTTGAGATCCCTCGGTCAATTCTTCGGGCACGCCGCCTTTCAGCGCCTCAATAATCGCCCGCGTACAACCTCCAAAGCCACCGATGAGGTAAAGCGGCTTGCCTGAGCGCAATGCCGTCAGCGCCTCTTCGAGGAGTCCTGGATACTTCCCTTTGAATCCTGTCACCTGGCCACCCAACAAAACACGCGCCGACGTTGCCGCATTCATCTGCTCCCGCATTGAGGTCAGGGAGCGTGCCCAATAGTAGCGGCCCGTAAGGTTGTCGGGCTCAATGAACGACCGAGCGTCAACCGCGAGGTCGGCGGGAGGAGCGACACGATGTTCTCGGATCTCGTCTAGGTATTCGCGCCAGAGGACTGGGTCAAGGCGCAAGTGGATCGGCCAGGCCAGGAAATTGTGGATGCGCTCGCGCCCACCAGCCCGGTTATGGCTCCGGACCAGATCGAAGAGGATTGTTGTAAACCCTCCAGGCCGAAGATCACCTCCATAGGCGAGGGTCGCGCCTTGCGCGAGAAGGTGGGCGCCAGGTACACGCGCATCCGCCGGTCCAGCCGCCCCTCCCTGTACGCCCGCCCCAGATCGTGGACCAGTTCGTGCGCCGTCATGAAGTAGGCTCCGAAGCCAGCCTGAATCGCGGCCTCCGCCAGAGCCACGCTGAGATGCGTTTCCCCCACGCCGGGCGGGCCCAGGAAGATGACGTTGCTGGCTTCGTGAATGAAGCGCAGCGTCCGCAATTCCCGGATCTGGCGCTCGTCGATAGAAGGCTGGAAGCCAAACTCGAATTGGTCGAAGTTCTTGAGGAAGGGCAAGTGCGCCAACTGGAGACGCGCCCGCAGGTAGCGGCTCCGCCGCGCCTCCACCTCGCAACCCAGCAGCTCATCGAGGAAGTCAGCGTAACTCGGTTCCTTCTTGGAGGCCTGCTCCAGCAACCCCTCCAGCCGGGCTTCCACCGCCTTCAGCCCGAGCCCCTGCAAGGCGCCTTGAATCCGCTCGATGGACGTCATCGCGCACCTGCTTCCGCCACGCTTTCATAGGCGGCCAGAGGCCGGGCCTCCACTACCGGCGCCCTCTCGCGCAGGTGAATGAGGATCTTGTCGCCGTGGTTCTGTCCACCCAGCGGAATCCCGCGATGGTGTTCCGAAAGCGTCACTACGCGATGCCTAGCCGCGCGGTCATGCAGCGCGATCCGGCCGGCCCCGTGGTAGATCTCCACTCTGCCGGCGTGTTCGCAAACCCAGACCTCCTTGCCCGCATACTGCCACGGCACGGAGTACCGGCTGCCTTGCCAGGAAACGTACGCATCCCGAGCCACGCGCCGCGGCTCGTCGTCGGCGAAGGGATACGGCGGCCGGTTGTTGACGGGCTGAAGACGGCGACGCTCCGTTTCCCAGCGCGCCACAGGCTGCTCATGCGTCGTTCCGTGCACCCGCTCGTTGGCCACGCTCCATACCCAGGCCTTCATCTGCGTGTTCAGATCTTCCAGCCCGCACGGCTCCTTGCCGAGCAAACCGCACAGAAAGTTCCGGCGCACGTACTTGACCCCGGATTCCACCTTTCCTTTGGTCTGCGCCCGATAGGCCGGACACAGCCGCGGCGTGAATCCCCAGTACCGGGCGAAGTCGAGAAACAGCGGGTTCCAGACGATCTCGCCGCGATCATCTACGTTGATCCACACCGTTTTCATCCGGTCGTACAGGATCTCTTCCGGCACCCCGCCCAACTGACGGAACGCCTCCTCATGCATCCGCAGCAGCGTCCCGAGTTTTTGATCCAGCGCCGCCTCGGCGACCATCATCCGGCTGTATCCCAACGTGAACGCGAAGCCCGACACTCGGTGCCGCTCGCCGTTGACGGTCAGGGTCCCCAGGTGCCCCCAGTCCACCTGCGCCTGCCCGGCCCGGCGGCGTCTCGAACCGCCGCACGGCCGCTGTTCGCGACGCCTCTCGTTTCGGCTGGAGGTACTCCTTGACCGTGGAGTAGCCGCCCTGGTAGCCGCGCTCTTTCAACTCCCGCGTCAAAACGACCGCGTTCCACACTCCGGCCGCCAAACGCTCCTCCATGTACCCGTGGAACGGGTCCAGCAGGGTCGGCCGGCCCGGCCTCGGCTTATACCGCGGTTCCAGGTCCGGGTGGGCCAGGTACTTCCGCACGGTCTTCCGGTCGAACCCGGTCGCCTCCGCAATGGCCGTCACCGACAACCCCTGACGCCTCATCTCCTCAATCTGGTTCACTTCTGTGCTCCGTAGCAGTGCCGGCACCCCCCTTCAGGTGCCGTTTTAGCTCAGTCACAGGGTGGGGAATTTTCGATTGGCGATTTGGGGATTATTGCACTGGCGCTGACAATACTGATTGACCCGTAACGACAGGCCCCTAAAGCCCGCGCCGGGCCGGAGGCATCCTCCGTGCCGTGGAAGGCCCGGCGCATTTTTCAAACGCAAAAACAAAGAGAGGACACGAATGCTCTACGGAGAATTGCCCGATGTTTCGCTCGCCGGTGGCGCGACCGCGAAAGGAGTCACTGTCAAAGTCGCCAACCCGCCGAAGACGGCTGTCTTGGGGCTGCCCACCAGCCAGCAGATTCTGGACCGCCTGGCCCAGCAGAAGTCGATTCGGCGCAACCTGGGCCGGCGCAAATCGCAGACGGACTTCGTGCCGAACCTGAAGGCCGATCTGGACCTGTTCAACCAGATCCGCGTGGATAAGGACGGCCCGGAGTTCGACGAATACGAAGCCGGGGCCGCCGTCGCCAGGCTGACCTTCTGCGAAGTCACCGACTGCCAGCGCGCCGGCGACGAATACAAGATCTCGCTCAAGACGCCGTTTGGCGATACCGTCCATTCGATGAAGATCCCGACGCAGCGGGACGTGACGGTGTACCGCCGCATGGTGGTTTCGGCGACCGACCTGCCGCACGGCCAGGAGGAGTTGCGGTACCGGATTGAGCCGGCGGTGGATCTGTACGACGCCACGGTGAGCAAAATCGAGGGATACGCGGCCAGCTACAAGGGCGCCGACGTGCCGCCGCATCACAAGTCGGCGGTGGTAGTGGAGTTGGTCAGCGCCATCGACGATCTGGACCCGGTCCTCGACCCAAACTTGTAGGGCCCGGCGCAGAGGGTGGCCCGTGGCCGCATCCATTGCCTCTGCGGGCGCTGATCTACTGGTCGGTGCGCGCGCACGAGTTGTGCGACGGCGGGGAGGACGGGCCGCGTGCTTGCCCGGACGCCAACGATGTGACGTGCGCCAAGTGCGGCGTCATCCGGACGGTCGAGGATACGACCGCGCCGGGCAAGTGTCCGCACTGCGGGTCCTGGCAGTTCACCGTCAACCGCTGCGCGCACTGCAAGCTGGACGACTTGGATTTCGCCAGGAGACACTCGAACGCCGGGCGGCTGTTGGAGCGACTCCTGGACCTGGAGTTTGACGTGGCGCACTTCAGCATTCCCTGGGCGGACGTCACCGCGGAGGAAGTGCGCGGGCTTCAGATTCTCAAGGATGAACGGGACCGCTACCTGCGGGAGCCGAAGAAGAACGCGTAAGGCGATGCCCTTTCAAGCCAAGTTCACGCGCGCGCGGTGGGTGCTGGGCCCGTTCAGTGCGGAGGACATGCTGACGATCGGCAACGTCGTGCGGGATTCCATCGCGGAGCGTATCGGAAAGGGGCTGAATGCGGAGGATGCCCCGGCGAAGCCTCTGAAACCGGGTCGCAACGGGCACCGCGGATATCCGGATTACAAGGCGGCGCGTGGCTTGCAACCATTCCGCGACTGGTTCTGGACGGGCCGGACCATGCGGTCGCTGAAAGTAAAAGCAGCCAGTGAGAACCGGGCGACCATCGGCTTCGTCGATCCAAACGCCGACCGGATCGCACACGTGAACAACTTGCGGGAGAAGCAGTTCGGCGTCTCGCCGAAGGACCGGTTGGCGCTACGGGCTATCGTGTTGGCGGTCCTGAAGCGGGTGCGGGCGGTGCGGGTGGCGAAGGCGGCGTAGGTGCTGGTGCTAAGAAAGCGACCCCGGCTATGGGCACACCGGCGCGCAATGTCCGTCTTAAAGGGCTCGCCTCGAAAGCGCACTCCCGAAACTGGGGTCAGGATAATGGAACGGGTTCGAAAGTCTTGACAACCTCAAGGTGCAGGGTGCCTCCTAAATTCCACATCCCCCGGCGGTATGCTACCAGTATCAGAGCATATTTCGCTCAAATCGACCCTTTTAGCGGGAAAGAGGACGCGTATGCCAGCGAAGCGCACTAAGATTCCCGACGATCAGCTGCTCGATGAAGTGCTCGCGTATTTCGACGATCACGGTCTCCTCAAGACCATCTCTGATGGGCGCGGCGCATCAACTGCCTTCCGCCACATCAAGCGAGCCTGCGAGAAGCACCTCGTTCGTCTTGTCCCAGTGCCGCAGCCGCTCGACAAGTCCGAGCTAGATGACGATCTGGCGCAGCAAGTGAAGGATGCCTTTGACCTCAACCAGGTCCGCATCCTAAACATCGCTTCGGCAGACCAGGCGGATGAGCAAAAGGACAGACGATTCGATGACCACGTGCACCGCAAACTCGGGCAGCTTGCTGCTGGCGCTATCTCGGACAGCCCGATGTTCCGAAGGGGCGATGTGGTGGGCATCGGATCAGGCAGAGGGGTTTACTACACCGTCGCCACGCTCAAGGATTTCAAGCCGCTCCCCACCGAGGACATAACGCTTATATCCCTAACTGGTGCCTTGTACGCTCGCAATCACGCGCTGGACTTGACGCGTTGCCTCGACGCCGACTATCACGTTGCCCTTTTAGCCGTGTGTTTCAAGAACTCAGTACGCACGTATACCATCCCGGACGCGATTGCCAACAATGAGTCAAAGATCAGCGAGATCCGACGCGCGACCGTCCTGCACACCGCACGATGGCCCCACGTCCACCACGCGCTTCTCGGTGTGGGGGTCCTGAGTAGGGGCCACCGCTTCTGGGAAGAGGCCAATGCGCCTTTGAAGGACCAAGAACCCCGTCTCGACCCGATACGTGCTCCGCTAAAGGATCTCGTCGCAAAGTGCGACGAAATCGGCAAGAAGTTTCAGGGAACACATTACTGCCCTGCGGCGGACATCGGCAACTCGCTCTTCTTCGTCCGGCCCCCGAAGAGTGTGTCGCTTGCGCCGGGTGACGAATCGCTGATCCGAGACAAGATCGATAAGATCAATTCACTGCTCTTAAACGTCAGCAAGCAACAGCTCCAGAGTATCGACTCCCTGATCCTCGTCGCCGGCACGAAGAAAAAGACGCTGGCTATACAGGAACTGCTGACCAGCCGTGAGTATCAGATCCGCTATTTGTACACGGACAGCCAGACGGCGAAGACCATCCTCGCCGACCGGGATGCCCCAAACCATGGCGAGTGATCACGCCGCCTGCCCAGCTGCGTTTGGTCCGGTTCTGTCCACGAAGTACCTGCACGCGGGTGCGTCGGTGCACACGAGAACAATCAATTTGTCGGTCGTCAATTTGGGGTGCAGGCAGACCGGCAGGTCGAGATCGGGGAACAACGACTGCTGCTGGCAGTAGGCGCAGCCGCCGCACGATTTGGTGGCCAAGTGGGGGGGCTGCATCTCAAGAAGCATTTGATAGTCGCCTCCTGACGATAGGACGAAGGCGTGTGGGCCCATGTGTCCGGGCGTGATTTGCGCGGTCAACCTCGGGGTTGTGTTTGAGCTTAGGCACTTGCACGGCGTCATCGCCGCTACTTGCGCAGACTCCTGAGTTCAGGGGTAGGGCGGGTTACGCAGGCCCTCGATTCGTCCTCCCGCTGCCTTGACGGGCCATGCTCTCGGCAGTTTCGATGCTCGGGCCTGCCGCTAGTGCAACTTCGGCCGGGTTCGATGCTGACATGTGCAAAAGTGGCACCTTCGAGCGGGGTTGCCCGCTTGTCGTTCATTGTTCCCCGCTCCTGAGTGCCCATCTTCTCTATCGGGTGAATCCCTCACACTTACATGGATCAAGAATCCCTAGTCCTCGAGGTCGATCCCCGCTCCGTCCTCGCGGCCATCAAGCAGGCGAATACTGCCGTCGAGGGGTGGGAAAAGGGCACAGTCGGTGCCGGCGACCGGATGCAGAAGTCGCTCGAGCGCATGGCCGACATGCTGCTCAAGATGAACGACAAGTCGCGGTCGTCCATGGAGCGGCTCACCCAGTCTATCGAGAAGCAGGCTGCCGCCTACGGCAAGACCGGCGTAGACCGCCTCATCGCCGACCGCGACCGGCTCATCCGGAAGCTCGGCGACGAGCAGGGCATGATCGACCGCGTGACCGCCGCCTACGCCAAGATGATCGATGTCGAGAGCGGCAAGTCCGGCGGCAGCTTCCAGGCCCTCGGCCGCAATATCGAGAGCTTTGTTCGCGATCCACTGAACGCTTCGAAAGACGCGGCCACGGGGCTGTTCGCAACTCTGGGTCCTGTGGGCACGGCGCTGGGCGCCGGCGCGACGGCGCTCACCGCCTTCGCCGCGGCCGGATGGGAGGCCGCCAAGAGCCTCGGCTCCTACGGCGTGATGGTGAAGGACGCCGAACTCCGCACCGGCCTCACGGCGAAGGAAGTCGGGCAATTCGGCTTCGCGGCCAAAGCAGCCGGCCAGGACGTCACCATCTTCGAGCGGATGATGCGCGGCCTGACGCAAGCCGTCGAGGATGACTCGGCGGCTGGCGAGAAGGCTCGCGTGTGGCTCCAGAAGTTCGGCGTCGATCTGGCCGGCGTGCGCGATGGGTCCGTCTCCACCTCCCAGGTGTTCCAGCAGGTCGCGGCGGGTTTGGACGCATTGCCGACCACCTGGGATCGCAACAAGGCCGCTCTGGATCTATTCAAGAGGTCTGGCGTGGAAGCCATCCCGGTGATGATGGAACTCACCGAGAACCTGAAGATCGCTCGGGAGGAGGGCTTCGGTCCGACCGAAGCTGACGTCCAGCGTTTCGCCGATTACCAGCGCCGCGTGGCCGAACTGGAAACGAAGTGGGGTGAACTCAAGCGCACGTTTCAAGAAGGGCTGGTCGTCGAGGTCAGCTTCGTGGGGTCGGCGGCCAAGTGGCTCTTTCAGCACCTGCCCGCCGAGGCCGTCCAGGGCGATCAAGCCTCCATCGACCGCCTGAACGCCGAGGAGCAACTGGCCGGCGAGATTCGCCGCGCCAACGCCGCGCGGTTCGGGAACTACCCCCCGGCGAATCCCATCGACGCTCTGGCGCGGAAGCGCATCGAGGCTTTGCGGGGCTTGCGGCCGGAGGATGCCTTCGGCCCGGTGCCTGGCGATCGGGATTATCGCAGCCCGGAGGCACAGCGCAAGCTCGCGGAGGCCGCCGATTACCAGCGGCAGATCGAAGCGGCGCAGCGGAAGATCGCCACCGATGCGGAAGCGGACCGCCAGAAGCAGGTGGAAGCCGCCGGCCAGGAGGCCGACCGCCTGCGGGCCCGGTATTTCGGCGGCCACGAGGCGCTGGAGAAGGCCTACGCCGAGGCGAAGAAGGACGTGGAGAAGTATCAGCAGCAACTCGCCACGGCCCGCGAGAACAAGACCTCGATGGAGGATGTGCGCGATACCGGGGCGAAGCTCGCGGATGCCGTGCGAAAGGAGGCCCAGGCCAAAGCCGGGCTCGACACCGAGGAACAGCGAAAGAAGTTCGCCGAAGAAGCCGCCGCTTTCACCAAGAAAGGCGACGACGCCGAGTTGGGCGCCCTCGGCAAGATCTACTACCAGCGCGACCAGTTGCTGAAGCAGGCCGCGCAGGTGAAGGCTTCCGAGGCTGAGATCGCGGCCATCCGGCAATCGGCGGAGGAACAGGCGGCGCCGGTTGCCAAGAAGGCTCAGGAAGAGTTCGAAGCCTACGACCGGAAGCGCTCACTGGAGCAGTCTCGGGAGCAGCTCGGCGTGCTGCTGCCGATGCCCTCCAAGGAGCAGATGAAGGCGTGGGAGGACGTGGACGCCGCGCAGGAGCGCATCCAGGATATTGGCGTGGATGCGCAACGCGAGGCATTGCGGCGCCAGGCGTCCGTTGCGGCGAAGGGCGCCGGGACTCCGGAGGAGGCGTACCAGATTCGGGTGGATCTGGCTACAAAGCTCGGTGAGATCGAGGCGGCCCGCATCGCGAAGGAAACCGACGCTGCCAAGCGGATGGTGCAGGCGGCGCAGGCGCAGAAGGATCTGTATACCGAACTCGCGGCCGCGCAGGATGAGCTTGACGAGAAGCGGGCCGAAGCCGCGCGGAAGCGCACGGAGGACATGCAGCGGCAGATCGACGGCCTCCAGAAGACCGCTGGGGGCCTGTTCCATACGCTGTTCACCAAGCCAGGCGATTTCGGGGGTCAGTTGAAGAGCACCGTGCGTGAGGCCGTGATCCGGCCCGTGTCGGAGGGCATGGGCGGCCTCGTGGCGAACGCCATCCACCCGCTGATTTACGGCGCGGAAGGGCAGGGCGGTATAGCCGGCGCGTTCAAAGGCATCTTCGGCGGTGGCAAGAAAGACCCGATGCAGGTGACGGACGAGAATACGGCGGCGACGCGGCAGAACTCGGCCGCCATCGCGGCGCTTACCGCAGTTTTCGCGGGTGCCATGGGAGTGCCCGTTCCGGCCATCGCGGCGCCCGTGGGCGGGATCGGGAATACTTCGATTCCGGCTATCGCCGCGCCGGCGGTGCCCAGAGTGGCACCGGGCCCTCCCGCGATCTTCGGTGGCGGCGGTTGGGGCTTCCCGTCGGGTGGTGGCGCCGGTGCGCCGAGCCCCGCCTCGGAGATTTCCCGTGCGGATCTGGGAGGGTTCAGCTTTCCGCCGGTTCTTGGTGTGGAAGTTGGGTCTGGAGGCACCGGCGGCGCTGCACCCGGCGGCGAGAGAACGCCCGATATCTACAACCTTCCCGTGACTCCGCATCCCGCCACGGACGCGGGTCCACGGGCCGCAATCCAAGGCGCGGTTGGCTCTGGTAGCGCGGGCAATGCATCTGGCGGCCTGTACGGCATGTTCTCGAAGGAGGGCTTCTCGAAGACGCTCTCCAACCTCAAGGGCACGGTCTGGAATCAGGATGCGTGGAACGCATACCCGAGCACCTTCGGAGGCAACCTCGCCGGCGGCATCCAGGGCGTGGCGAAGTCTCCCGCAGGCGGCGCGGCGGGCATGATGCTGGCGATGAACGGGCTCTTCGGCGGAAGCCGTGGAACCTGGAGCGGTATTGCCCAGAGCACGGCGGGCGGCGCGCTGATCGGCGATCAAATTGGTGGCCCGTGGGGCGCGGCCATCGGCGCCGGCGCGGGCTTCCTGGCGAGTCTCGGCGAAAAGCTGGCAGGCGTCGAGTCGCCCGAGAACAAGGCCAAGCAGCTCATCAAACAGCTCTACTCGATCAATATCGACAACAACATGGCCAAGCAGATTGCGGCGATCGCGAAGCAGAGCTTCGGCGGCGACATCGATATCGCCGTGCGCAGCGATCAGGTGCGGCAACTGGTGAAGCTGTACGCAGAGGCGATGGGCCAGAACCACGCTGCGCTCACCGCTCTCACGCCGCACTCCGCCAGTCTGGTCGAGTCGGGCGGGAAGCTCTACCAGGGCGCGGTGTACGACAACGGGCAGGCGTACTCCTACTCCAGTTCGTTGCCGGTTTACGGCGGCATCTCGACCCAACTCCTGCCGACCGGAAGCCCTTACGCAGGAAGCGCCGCGGCGGCTAATGCCGGCATCACCGTGAACCTCAATCCGCAACAGACCGTGGATCTGTGGCGCACGGGCACGACCCAGGCCGTGCAGAGCAATCCGCGGCTGGTGGCGCAGTCGGCCCTGAACGGCAGCCAGTCGAGCGCGGCGCGCGCCGGCAACGCGGTGAACACCCTCGCGCCTTCGGTCATCACCCAATAGAATGCCCGGTGTTCTCAGGCTCTACGCGCCCAACGCCGTGTTCCCGGCGTCGCTTTCAGTCGCGTTCACGGAGGTGCAGACCTGGCCGGCGCGCGCCAACGAATATCACGACGGCGCCACCCAACGAACCGCCATGCTCGGCAAAGTGCAGCGGACCTGGAAGCTCACCAAACGGCTGTCGCCTTCGGCGCTCTCGGCGTTGCTGGCGTTCTGGCAGGCGCAGGGCGCCGGCGCCTTCTGGTTCTACAACCCCGCCGAGACGCTGGTCTGCGATCCGACCGGCGTGGCCACCGCAGGCCGGTACCGGGTGCGATTCGAGGGTCCGTGGAGCCAAACCATCGGCCTGGCTCGTGCGGATGTGCCGGTGCAGTTGGTGGAAACGATTGTGCCCGGCGGCTACTCGGGGATTCCGTTCACGCTGTATGGGACCGGCGTGAGCCAGCCGCAAACGCTCCTGGCGGCCAACTCCGTGGACCCGCACTGGACCCTGGCGGCGGGCTCGCCCGATACCGATTATCCGGGGCCAAACATGCTGGTGGTCGATCTGGCCGGCTACAACCCCGGTTACGTCAATCCGGCGTATGGCGCGCAGCAGTCCTATGGGCAGTACATCTGCAACCGCCCGTGGAACTTCTTCACCAACTGCCCGTCCGGCAATTACACCATCGCGCAGAAGTTCGATCTGACGGGTTTTGACCCGTCCACCGTCGAAATCACCGGCACGCTGGCCGCGGACAACTACATCCAGCTCTACGTGAACGGCACGCTGGTCTATCAGAGCACCAACACGGGGAACACAAGTTGGCCGCTTACCGACTTCAGCATCGTCGCGTCGGAGTCGGGGCCGTTCGTCGCCGGCGCCAACACCCTCAAGGCCGTAGTTGGGAATGCGCCATACGGCTCTCGGAACCCGGAAGCGCTGCTGATCCAGATCACGGCGGCGACCGCGACCACGACCGGTAACTAACGGTAACTACCTCCATGGCTACTATCGGACGCATCACGATCCCGACGACCGCGCCTTCGACCTCGTTCCCGCTGCGCACGGACTTCGCGCACGGCATGATGATTGGCCGGACGATTGTGGCGCACACGTTCGCCGATGGCTCGGAGCAACGCTTCTATGTAGGCAATCCCGCCACGCGCTACACCTTCGTTCGGCGCACGCTACCCCGGTCGGCCCGCGCGACTCTCGCGGCCTTCTGGCAAGCCACGCAGGGCTGCGTGTTGCCGTTCTCCTATGACGTTCCCCAGCAGGACCAGAGCTTCGTCACCAAGACCGTTCGCTTCGAAAACGCGCCGCTGTCGCTGGAGGATCTGACGAACGCCATCACCTCCGTGGGCCTGACGTTCGTGGAGGTCCCCGACCCGAGCACGGCGCCGGTTTACGCGAGCAGCGCGAGCGTCAGGCGGTTCCCCGATAGCACGCTTGCGAGCGCTCTCTGCACCGACGTCCAGGAGATCGTTCCGCTGGTCCATATCCGCGTTCTGGATTCCGCCGTCCAGGATATCTACCTCTCGGATCGGCTTCTGACGCTCGACGGCCAGGTCTACCAGCCGCGCCTGCTGCGCGTGGGCGAGCCTGGCGGCGATGTGCTGATGGAGCAGAGCATCGACGGTTCGAGCGACGACGTACAGTTCAGCTTCGGCAATGCCGACCGGGTGATGATCGCCCTGGCCAACGACACGGACCTGATCAATGCCCGCATCGAGTTGTCCCTGCTGCATGTCGGCAGCCTCCGCAAGCTGGATCTCTGGGCGGGCATCATTATGGACTGGTCCTCGGACACCGGCCCGGAGTTCATCGTTCACGCGGCCGATATTCTGAGCGCCCTGACGCTCTCTTCGCCCGTGGGCTCGTGCTCGCGATCCTGCTGGCGGCGGTACGGCATGGACGGTTGCCCGGCCACGCTGGGAACCCAGGCGCTCGATCTGGTCCACTTCCCGAACGCGGACGCCAGCAGTTGCGACTTGGGTTACGAGACCGACAATGGCTGCCTGGCCCATTCCGGCGGCGATAACCCGACGATCCAATATTACGGCGGCGTGTGGGCCGATCCGCAGCAGGTGCGCATCCTGGACAATTCGACGGGGCTGCTGGGCATCGGGCGCAGCACCATCACTCCTACCTCGGAGATCAGCGACTCCCTGTGGGGCCAGAGCCTGCCCGAGATCTGGCACAGCGACGACGGCATCGTGCAGCGTGGGCTTCCCGTCGCGGCCCGCCTGGCCGAGGGCCGCGACGAGTCGGACTTCTATGCCGCGCTCGGCGTTGTCGGCAAGGGGCCGATGGGAGCGTTCACGGTTGCGCAGATGGTCGATACCGACGGCGATGGCGTGAAGGAGACGTTCGTCGGCTCGACGCTCGACGGGCAACCGCATCACGGCTTCAAGACGGATAGCATCGGCAACTCGACCGGCAACAACGATGGGCTGTTTCAGTGCGTGGGCAACGACCCTGCCGCCGCGGGCGACTATTTCTCTCTGGACCGTGTGGGCTCGACGCCGGATAACTGGATGGAGGTCGTCTCCGGCGCCTCCGTCTTCGAGAAGATCTACGCCGCCGGAGTGGCGTTCTGCGAGATCCGCCGCACCGACCAGCCGGGCGTGCAACTCAGCACGCTCGACAGCCATTCCATGCAGGTGGTGATCTCGCAGGGATTGACGGCGCTGGCGTGGACCGCCCCCGGCGCGCAGACCACGATTCAGGCTTGCACGAACCCGTTCTGGGTCGCCGTGAACACCTTCCTGCGCGCCATCGACATGATCGACGCCGACGCCGCCACCCAGGAGACCTATTTCGATGTGGACGCGGCCGTAGCGGCAGCCGCCACCGCCGATGAACAAGTGCCCGGCCTGTTCGGGACCATCCTCACCCCGATCCCCTCCGACCCCGCGACCGACACTTGGACTGCGGGCTATTTGCAGGAGGACTTCAGTCTGTCTCACGTGCCCCTGTCAGCGCCCACGGTCGTCTTTACGCCGGCAGAGGAAAGCGATCCGGTCAGCAAGACCGTTTCGGTGGCTCCCGACAATAGCGGCGACTTCGTCTGGACGCCGGGCTATGCCGACGTCGCGGCCAACTTCACGATCAACCAGGGAGACCAGGTCGATATCACCTACCAGTACGCCTCGGGCTTGTACAGCGCGACGACTCCCAACGAGAATCAGTTCCGCTTCAAGGGCATTGTGGATGCCAGCAAGCCGACGCGCGACTGGCTGCGCGACATCCTCAACAACGCCCTCGGCTACTTCACCTGGACCTTCGGGAAGTTGAAGCTCGGCTGCCGCAACACCGCCACGCCGACAAGCACGTTCCAGGCCGGGAACATCCTGTTCAACACCCTGCGCCTGGCGCCGATCAAGCCGGGCTTCGAGAAGCTCACCATCGACTTTGCCGACGAAGAGTACTTGTTCGCGCACAACACGGTGGTCTATGTGGACCAGGATTACGCGGGCCGTCATGACCGGATTCAGAACCCGCACGCCGCGGAGTTCGGGCTGGTGGGCTGCTCGACCAAGAGCCAGGCCAGCCGGATCGCGGTCTGCCGGACGCGCGAGGAACTGGGCGGCGTGGGCGCAGCCGAGCAGACCGGCGCGCGCCGGGCGACCTGGAGCAGCACGATCCTGGCGCTCGATGTGGACGCCGGCGCCGTTGCCTCGATTCTCGACGCGGAGGTGAATGGCGGGGCTGGCGCGGCGTTCCGAGTGCAGCGCTGGCGGCTCAACCGGGACTGGTCCGTCGATCTGGTCGGGAACACCGTCACGGCGTCCATGTACGACCTGACGGCGGGTCCCGTCCCGGCCGCCGTGAGCGAGCAGGTCCAGCCCACTGCGGCCCCGCACGATAGCGGCCCGCCGCCTGCGCCCGCCTTCTCCCTGCGCCAGTCGCCGGTCGATCCGTGCTCGCTCGAAATCTACGGCCTGAGCTTCGCGCAGACTGCCAATACGCTGACGATTTCTAGCGCGACCTTCACGGTGAACCTGAACGGCGCGGCCCCGCAGGTGGTTACGGCGAACTTCCCGCCCGACTTCTTCTCCTCGGCCGCCGCCGCGGCGTGGTCTCTCAAAGTGTATCTGCCCGGCAAGGAGGTGCTCTCCGTGGCGGGCCTGGTGGCGAATAGCTATGGAAGCTCGCCCCCGTTCACCGTGACGGCGACGATCTCACTGGCCGACTCGGCGCTGATTTCCAGCAGCGGCGGCGGCGCGACGGGCGACGCTGCGGTGTTCGACTCCACTGGGGCCATCGCGGATGCTGGCGCGCCGCCCGCGCTCGACGGCGGCGGCGCGAAGACCAACGGCGACGTGGCTGTGTTTAACGCGAGCGGCAAACTCGTGGACGGGGGCGGTGCTCCGGTGCTCAGAGCACGGCAGGTAGCTACGGCAGCTCCCCTGACCGGCGGCGGCGACCTGAGCGCGGACCGCACGCTGGCCATCAGCAATTTCACCGGAGACTCCGGCTCCGGCGGCGCGGCGGGCGCCGTTCCCGCGCCCCAGGCGGGTGACGCAGCAGCCGGAAAGGTGCTGGGGGCAGGTGGGGCTTGGATCGCCGCCGGCAGCGGCACCGTTACGCACGCCGGTGGGAATCTGACGGCGGACGAGCCTGTCTTTGGAAACGGGTCCGGGGACGTTAAGGCCGGGACGAAAACGGGCAACACCGATCAAGTGGTGACGGCCACTGGAGTTGCCACGGCAAATTACCCGCTGCTCTATGACGCCAACGGTAACGCCATCGCCGTTGCGCCGCAGGGCAATACGACCAAGGTGCAGATGGCCGGGGCGGGGACGCCCAGCGTGGGTCAGCCGCTGCTCTACGATGTCAACGGCAATGCCGTGCCGGGGACGACGGCACAGTTGGTTCCGGCGCTGCCTTCCGACGCGACTAAGTACCTCAATGGAACGGGCGTGTGGAGTGTTCCAGCCGGCGGGGGGGCTTCAGGCATGGGGTATTACCCATCCAGCATTACGCAGCCCACGCCGCCAACCTTCGCCGGTTGGATCAACCAGGGCAATTACCTGTCCTCGATCAGCGGAAACGACTACTACCTGTACTCCACGGGGAATCATGGGGCCTTCAACTTTGCGGGCTACTACAAGGCCAAGGCCGGTTCGAGTTTCACCTTTACCGCAGGGATCTTCGGGAACGGGAATCCGAACGGAGGTGGAGTCGCCGGGATATTCGTAAGTTCGGGCTCCGCAGCCAGCAGTCCGCTCATTGCCTTCATGATGAACTGCACCGGTCCCATTGGCGGCGCGGGCGGGATCGGCTACGGCATCTGCATTGTGCAGCAGAACAACTTCAGTTCCTGGAACGCCACCGTGTGGCAGCCAACACAGGCCATCTGCCCCGGAATGCCCATTACGTGGCTCCGCATCGTCGAGGACGCAGCGCACCGCACGTTCTACACCTCGACCGAGGGCGTTCACTTCGTTCAGATTTACCAGACCAGCGTGACCAGCTTCTTGACTACCGCCAACTACGGAATCTGTGTCGAGGGTGGCTCTAACTCGCAGCCCTTCGGCGCGAATTACTTCTACATCGCGGAAACAACGCCGTAGGTGCCGCACGAAGCTGATCGCAAGAGCTGAGACGCCAGCAGCCCACGGCGTTTCTCCGACTATGTCTACTTTTCCCCTTCGCTCCCGTCCCGCGGAAAGCTCCAAAGAGCATCCGCG
>Ga0335069_10007025_pt1 | contig 16289 bp, 12 predicted proteins | sample Lox_Sample_11_FD_206714 | JGI IMG/M metagenome (GOLD analysis project Ga0335069, IMG submission 206714) | Soil microbial communities from Loxahatchee National Wildlife Refuge, Florida, United States - Lox_Sample_1.1 | ecosystem: Environmental > Terrestrial > Soil > Wetlands | place: USA...
GGCACGGACCGCGCCCAGAAGATCGCCGACCAGGCGAGCGACTGGCTGCGCCAGCTCGGCTGATCGCCGGGACGACCCACAGGGGGCGAAGGAGGCTCGATGAGGCGATACCGATCCGGGCAGGGTTTCCGATTCATCGCGGTGGCGGGGCTCCTCCTGCTCGCGAGCGGATGCGCGAATCTCACCGCCGTCCGGGACTTCGCCAGCACGTCGTCGGATGCCGCGCAGTACACCCAGCTCGTCAGCGGCTACGTCGACACGCCGAAGCGGCTGATGCGCTACGAGCCGGAGTCGCAGCGGCCCACCCTGGAGCGCCAGGCGACCGAGCGCAAAGCCCAGGAGGAGCCCCTCCTCCTGCGGCAACAGCTCATTCAGGGATACATGAACGCGCTGGGCCAGCTCGCCGCGGACGGGCTCGCCAACTACGACACGCAGCTCGACGGGCTCGGCCAGGCGCTGCAGGACGCCAAGTTCGCGGATGCCAAGGAGGCGACGGCCCTCGCCTCGGTCTCCAAGCTCCTGACCACGGCCGTGACGGATCGCTGGCGCCAGGGCCAGCTGGTGACCCTCATCGAGCGCACGGATGAGCCCTTCCAGGTCGTGGTGGGGGCCCTCGTGGTGATCGTCGAGCAGGGCTTCACCCTCGATATCGGCAACGAGCGGGAAGCCGTCAACAAGTACTACACGGAGCTGCAGCGCACGAGCCGCGACCCGGCCGGCCTCGCCGCCATTGCCGAGTGGCGCGAGGTGCGCGAAGGCCAGGTGGCAAACCGCGAGGTGGCGATCCGCAACTACGTCGTGGTGCTGAAGACGATCGCCGCCGGCCACCACAAGCTCTACGAGACGCGGAACGATCTCTCGAAGGTGGAGGTGCAGGCGCAGATCCACGCGTACACGACCCGGCTGAAGCAGGCGGTCAACGCGATCCGCAGCTTCTACTAGGAGGAAGGGGCCATGCCGCTGACTTCGGCCGATGCGTTCAAGCTGTCGAAGGCCTTCCACGATCTCTCGGTAGCGATTGGCGAGTACCGCTTCGGCCACTGGGACACCCTCAGCGACGACGCGCGCAAGACGCTCGAGGACGAGGAATGGTCGCTCCTCAACGCGTCCTCCGACATGATCACGAAGGCGGTGGGGCTGGCCCTCGATGAGTCGGATCCCGGCGCGCAGAAGGTGCAGGCGGCGGCGGCGGCGGCGCAGAAGGCCGTGAAGACCGTCAAGGACGTGGGGAAGGTGATCAACATCGCGGCCGCGTCGGTGGGGCTGGCGGCCGCCATCATGTCGAAGGACCCCGGGGCGATCGCCAAGAACGCGAAGGCCGTGCTCGACGCCGCCACCGCCACCGTATGAGCCCGGCGGGCATTCGTCACGTCGTCGTGCTGGTGCTCGAGAACCAGTCGTTCGACCGGCTGCTCGGGTGGGTGACCCTGCCGGACTCCGCCCAGAAGCTCGACGGGCTGACGGGCGCGGAGAGCAATCCCGTCGCGCCCGGCGGAGAGCTGGTGCCGGTGAGCCGAACGACGTCGACGGCCGCGTACGTGACGGATCCGAGCCCCGGGCATTCTCTGGACGACGCCACGGTGCAGCTCTTCGGGCAGCGGAAAGTGCCCGATCCACCCGAGCCCACCAACAACGGCTTCGTCATGAGCTATGCCGAGCAGCCCGGGAGCGGCAAGCGGCCGATCGGGGTCGCGGCCGGCAAGACGATCATGCAGTGCCTCGACCCCGGCCTCGTGCCGGTCATCTCCACGCTGGCCCGGAGCTTCGTGGTGTGCGACCGCTGGTTCTCGTCGGTGCCGGGCCCGACCTGGCCCAATCGTTTCTTCCTGCACGCGGGCACCGCCAACGGGCTCCTCGACACGCCGGAGACAGGCGCCCAGCTCGCCTCGACGTTCTGGGGTTCGCCCTATCGCATGCGCTCGATCTTCGAGAGCCTGATGGAACAGGGGCACAGCTGGAAGGTCTACTTCGACGACTATGCGCAGACGTTTGCCTTGCGGAACCTGCACCGCTACGCCGACCGGTTTGTGCAGTTCGAAGCCTTTCCGCAGGACGTGGCCAGCGGCAACCTGCCCGAGTACGCCTTCATCGAGCCGCGGAGCTTCAGCGCGCCGGGCTGGCCGGCCAACGATCAGCATCCGCCGCACTCCGTGCTCGAAGGCGAGCGGCTCATCGCGAGGATCTACGACACGCTCCGGGCCGCCGACGACGTGTGGCGCCAGTGTCTCTTCGTGCTGCTCTACGACGAGCACGGCGGCTTCTACGACCACGTGAAGCCGCCGGCCGCCGTCGTGCCCGATGCCACCTCCGCGCGGGCGTCGTTCGGCTTCGACCGGCTCGGCCTGCGCGTGCCCGCCATCCTGATCTCGCCGTGGGTCGCGGAAGGGGTGGCCGATCACACCACGTACGACCACACTTCGCTGCCCGCGACCATCAAGAAGATGTTCGGCCTCCCGAGCTTCCTCACGGCGCGCGACGCGGCGGCGGCCACGTTCGACCACAACTTCCTGGCCCAGCCCCGGCAGGTCTCGCTGACGAACCTCACGGCGCGGCTCGGCCCGGCCGGACCGGCGGCCCCCATCCCGGTCGACCACTCGCAGCACCAGCGCTCGCTCGTCTCGCTGGCCGAGGTGCTGGCTGCGCCCACGGGGCCCACGGCGCCGTCCATCGCGGCCCAAGCCCGCACCTTCCTGGACCAGCCTCAAGGCCCGGCCGGTCGATGAGACGCGCCCTCGCCGCGATCGCGATCCTGGTCGCCGTCGGGGTGCGCGGTCCGGCCTGGGGCGGGGACTTTCCGCTCACCATCACGAAGGTGTCAGGCGAGGCGGCGCTCAGAGGCACGCTCACCATCGACGTGACGGGATTGAGCAAGCTCAGCGAGGAGAGACGACAGAGGCTCGTGCTCTTCCTCAACGGTCAGCCCATGCCGGTCAAGGACTGCCGCCTGCTCGTCGCCGACGACGATACCCGGCTCGTCGTGGATCTCAATCGCACGGAGGAATCGAAGACCGCCTGGGCGGCCGTGCTCGGGAGCCCGGGACTGTCGTTCACGCGCCGGATGAGCCTCAACATCGGTGACGAGAACCGCACGCTCTTCGCCGCGGACTTCCCCATCACGTTCACGATCTTTGTGAATGGCACGCAGCTCTGGCTGTCGCTCGCCATGTTTGTCTTCGCGCTGATCCTCTTCGCCTGGCTCGTCACGAGCAGCGATATCCTGCGGGACAGTGGGCCGGTGCCTGCGGGCGGCCGGCGGAAGCCGTACAGCCTGGGCCGTAGCCAGATGGCGTTCTGGTTCTTCCTCGTCATGGGCGCGTTTCTGCTCATCTGGCTGGTCACGGACGACCGCAACTCCATGCCCGAGACCGTGCTGGGGCTCATGGGGATCAGCGCGGCGACCGCCCTGGGCTCCGCCTTCGTGGATTTCGGCAAGCGGCAGAGCGCTTCGACGGAGTTGACCAGCCTGCAGGCCGAAGCCACCGCGCTGACGCAGCGGATCGGAGAGCTGCAGGGCGTGGCCGCCCGCACGGACGATCAGAGCCGCGAGCTCGCCGACAAGACGGGGCGGCAGGGAGTGGTGTCGAGCCGCCTCGCCGAGCTCAGCGGCAGCACCGCGCCGTCGCCGACGCAGGGTTTCGTCCGGGACGTCCTGGCGGACTCGACGGGCGTGACGCTCCATCGTTTCCAGATCGTGGTGTGGACGCTCGTCCTCGGGCTGATCTTCGTGACCGAGGTATACCGGAACCTGGCCATGCCGAGCTTCAGCCCGACCCTGCTGGCGCTGATGGGCATCAGCGCGGGCACCTACATCGGCTTCAAGTTCCCCGAGAAGTAAGAGATCGCCGGCGAGCCGTCAGCCCCCGAAGTGCTGGCGGTACAGCTCGTAGCACTCGGTGGACAGCGTCCGCTTCTTGTAGAAGGACAGGTAGTGAGCCCACGCCTGGAAGAGCACCTCCTTCCGCCCGGGGCTCGCGGTGTTCTGGTGGTATTCCTCGATGACCGAGCGGGCGTTGCGGAAAATGTGCGCGTCGCCCTGGAACTTGCCTGCGCAGTGCACCAGCATGCGGATGAGCGGGTCACGCTCTGCGGTGCGCTGCTGATAGGACCTCACGAGGGCGACCGAGCGGGAAGGATCCTGCGCCTCGATGGCGCGCTCGAGCTCCGCCAGGAGCTCCGCGGTGGAGAGGCGGTCGGCCCATCCCTGGAACGGAGCGGGATCGGGCCGCGCGACCGTGGGATCGTCCGGGTACCAGTCGATCTCGCGGATGGTGTCGGTCACGAACCAGGCGCTCAGGTAGACGGCCTTGGGCTGGTGGGGATGCTTGAAGTTGCGGAGCCAGAAGTTGACGACGTTGGCGTAGTCGAAGGAGTGCATGGGCACGGTGTAGGCGATCGGGGTGCGCAGCCGCTCCACGCAGTGTGTGGCGTGCGCGATCATGACCATGTCGGCGATGGCGGCGAGCGCCCGGCCCTGTCGGAGGAGAGCCGTGATGGCATGCGTGACGGCGATGGGATCGCCCGCCATGATGAGACGGACGAGCTCGTCTTGCTCGACCTCCGTCAACGGCGCAGTGTTTGTCTCGTGCAGGCGGTACTGCGCCCCCTTGAAGGTGATGCCGAGCATGAAGCTCGCATGGTCGTAGAGCGAGTGGAAGATGGGCGCGTTGCAGAGATCGGGCACCCCGATGTAGAAGTACGGGTGCGCGCGCTCCCAGCCGACCCACTCGGCGATGTCCAGCATGGAGCGCGTGCGGATGGCCTTGTGTCCGATGTGCCGGACCCTCCGGAACGAGTTGAACTCCTGCTGGTCGATGATCGCCGCGAACAAAAGCTCGTTGCGGAGCCGGTCCCGTAGCTCCGGCTGGGCGGCGAGCCCCAGGAAGAGCCGGTAGCTGGTGACCTTGTCGCCCTCGACGATGGCGTGGAACATCCGCTGGAAGCGCTCGTCCACCGAGCCCTCCACGAGGGGTGGCTGGTCCTCGAAGTGCCGGTGGAGATGCTTGTTGGCCTGCAGGATGTCTTCCGCGCACCGCTCCTGCTCGCGCGCGTAGTGGCCAGGGAAGCCGCACTCGAGCTGCGCCCACACGTCGAGGCCCTGCGGCACGTACCACATGGCCTGGGCCAGCGTCAGGTACTTCTCGCGCTCCGAGAGCCACGGCATGAGGCGCATGCCAGCCCGGATGCCCAGGATGGTGTGATCGTAGTTGACGTTGCGGAACTCGCCGTTGGGCAGGAGCTTGTGATGGGCCGGCACGTGCAGGTACGGCGAGGCCGTGCTCATGGCGTGCGTGGTGACGGTGTCCAAGCTGGCGGGGCTCGCGGCAACGAGCCGGCAGTAGACGTCGGTCGCCTCGCGGTACTTGCCGTCGAGGATGTAGTCGTCCATCTGGTGCAGCAGCGCCGTCTCGCCGTTGGCCATGACCGACCCCCTGTCTGTCCTGTGTTCGCGGGCCCATGCCGTTCCCGGCATGACGCGCCCCGAACACTACCAGCCAGGCCAGGCCCGAGACAGATGCGTTTGCACTAGTACGGCCTACCCGGGCAGCACGGCGACGGCGGAGATCTCGATGACCGCGCCCTCCCGCAGCAGCCCGGCCACGATCACGCCGGTCGCCGTCGGGTAGGGCGGCCGGAAGAACTCCCGCCGCACGTCGGCCGTCCGCCGGTAGTTGTCAGTCGTCGTGACGTAGTCCGTGGTCTCGACGATGTGCTCCATGCCGCCGCCGGCGGCCTCGAGGAGCCGCTGGAACTTGCGCAGGATGGTCCGCGTCTGCTCGACGATGTCGCCGGGAGCGACGAGATCGCCCGTCTCGTCCGTGGCCGTGGTGCCCGAGATGAAGAGCAGGTTGCCGGCCCGCACCGCGGGCGAGAACGTGTAGCGTGGATTCCACGGAGCAGAGCCGGTGATCGCCTCGAAAGCCGCCATGGTGCCTCCTACGATGGAGGGGATGTCGCCGCGCCGGACCGCAGCAGGAACCGCTGGATCTTGCCGGTCTCCGTCTTGGGCAGCGCGGGCACGAACTCGATCTCGCGCGGGTACTGGTGGCGGCCCACGCGGGTCTTCACGGACTCGACGATCTCGTCGCGGAGTCCATCCGACCCCGCTTCGCCCGCGCGGAGCACCACGAATGCCTTGACGATGTGCCCGCGGAGCGCGTCGGGCACGCCCACCACGGCGGCCTCGGCGACGGCCGGGTGGCGGAGGATGGCGCTCTCGACCTCGAAGGGGCCGATCCGGTAGCCGGCGCTCTTGATCACGTCGTCGGCCCGGCCCTCGAACCAGAAGTAGCCGTCCGCGTCGCGCCGGCCGAGATCGCCGATGGTCATCCAGCCGCCGCGGTGCATGGCCTCCGTGCGCTCGGCATCGCCCCAGTAGCCGAGGGAGTAGTAGCCTTCCGGATGGGGCCGCAAGGCGATCTGGCCCACCGTGTCGGCCGGCGCTTCGGCGCCGTCGTCGCCCACGATCGCCACGGTGTGGCCGGGCAGGGGAAACCCCATGGAGCCGGGCCGAACCTCCATCTCGACGGCGTTGCAGTTGCCGATGGGCAGGCCGAACTCGCTCGAGCCGTAGTGATCCATGACGGTCACGCCCCAGTGGCGCCGGAAGAACGTCACGACCTCCCCGTTCAGCGGCTCGCCGCAGCTGCTGGCGGAGCGCAGCCGGACCGGCCACCGGGCTAGCGTCTCGGAAGGCAGTGCCATGACGCCGCGCAGGAGCGTCGGCGTCGTGGCGAGATTCGTGACGCCGTCCTGGCTCAGCCGCTGGAGTGCGTACTCCGGCACCGGCGCGGCCTCGTGGCACGTCACGGCCACGCCCAGCGCCAAGGCCAGCATGTAGCAGATGAGCCCGTAGCCCCAGCCGGGGTCGCCGGTAGGCCAGAAGACATCGTCAGGGCGGAGATCCACGCCATACGTGATCCACGGGTGCACCGCCGCCAGGAAGTTGGCGGCGATCTGCACGCCCTTGGGCGGACCGGTGGAGCCGGAGGTGTAGAGGATCACGGCCGGATCATCGCGGCGGCGTTCCGCCGGCGCGGCGGCGACGGGCTGGCTTGCCATCGCCTCGTGGAAGTCCGTGTCGCCGGCGGCGCGCTCCTGAGGTCCGGAGATCGTCAGGATGGCCGGGCCGTCCGGAAGCGGCGCGGGCACTCGCGATCGATATTCCCCGTGCGTGCACAGCACGCGGGCTCCGCTGTCGCGCAGGCGAAACTCGATCGCGTCCGGGCCGAAGCCGGTGAAGATCGGCACGTAGACGCCGCCGGCCTTCCACGTGCCGAGCATGATGGCGATCGTCTCCGGCACGCGCGGCAAGAACCCGGCCACACGATCGCCGGGGCGGAGCCCGCGCGAGCGAAGCCATCCGGCGACCTGAGCGCTCGCTCGGCTGAGCTCGTCGAACGAGAGCGTGCGCGAGGCGCCCGCCTTGCCGATCCAGCGAAGCGCCGGGCGGCCCGAGCCCGCATGGCGATCGACGATGGTGTGGCCGAGATCGACGGGAGCGTCACGCGACCAGCCCAGCGCCTGCAGGGTATCCTCCCAGCGGAAGTCCCGGCGGGCTTGCGGATGAGACGGGAGGCTCATCGGCAGCGCAGAAGATAGGCGTGGTGGCCCTCGAGGACCTCCTCGCCGCGCTGGTTCAGGAGCCGAATGCGCAGGCGCAGCACGCCCTTGTCGCCCTTGCGCTCGAGCCCGGCCACCTCGAATTCGGCGTGCACCGAGTCGCCGAGGAGAACGGGCCTGAGGAAGCGGCCGCCCTGCTCGAGGAAGGCGATCATCGAGGCCTCGAGGCGCTGGGACAGCGCGGTGGCGCCGAGCGCGGACATGGCCATCACGAGGAGCCCGTGGGCGACGCGGGCGCCGAAGCGCGATTGGCGCGCGTAGTCCTCGTCGTAGTGGATCGGGTGGTTGTCGCCCGTGAGCCCGGCGAAGAGCAGGAAGTGGGCCTCGCCCAGCGTGCGGCCGGGACTCCGGAACCGTTCGCCGAGCGTGAAGTCGTCGAAGTAGAGCTGGCTCTCGCTGGGCATGGCGGCGCGGGCTACTGGTAGCAGATCCGGCGCTGGTAGTCGTCGTTGCGGACGATGACCCAGGAGCTGCCGTCGGCAGCCTTGCGCACCTTGTAGCACTCGTTGATGTTCCGCTCGCGGGTGATCGTCCCATCCTGCCAGAAGAAATCCATGCTGTAGCGCGCCCCGAAGGTGGCCTCCCGCTCGTCGCCTCCCTGGTACATGACCTCGTAGTGGAGCACGTCCACGCGATCGAGGCGGGCGAAGTCGCCGCGGCGGCGCCGCGCGATCTCCTCGAACCCGCGGCTGTACGGGGCGCCGCCCTTCAGCCGGCCGGTCTGCACCACGTCGCGGGCCAGCTGCCGGAGGTAGAGCGCGACGTCCTTCTGCATCCAGGCCTGGAAGAGGAGATCGATCGGCTCGCGCATGCGGTCGAGGCTGGCGCTGACTCGCTCCGGGGCATCGCTGCGGGTGAGGAAGCCGAGATCGTGCAGCGTCTTGACCGTGATCGTGGGCAGCCGCGCGAGCTGAGGCGTGCCCTGGGCCGTCGAGTAGAGCAGGAACTCGCCGCCGTGATGGCCCGCGAGGCTGCCGAACGAGGGCGTGTGCTTGGGGTTGGCGCTCAGCGTCTGGACGTAAGAGGCGAGCTCCGAGAACGTGATGAGGCCGCTGGTGCGCTGCTTCACGACCCCCGGCTCGAGCCCCTTCAGAAGGAAATATGTGAACCAGCTGAGGTTTGCCGGGCCGTTGTCCAGCACCTCCTGGTCTTCGCCGCCCGCGCTCAGGTACTGGCGGGCGCGTCGGGTGCCCAGATCCCGCGCCATGAACACCTCGCTGTCGTACTGCATCCTGTCGCCGGCGGCGCGCGTCTGGAACTGCCCCATCAGGCCCGCGTAGCAGCTGTCGAAGATGAAGAGCTGATGGCGCGCCCGGTCGAGGCTCCGCGAATAGCTCACGATGTCGCCCGTGGAGATGAGCGATGCCGCATCGTTCGCATCCCGCCCGCCGGGCACGACCAGATAGGCCACGTCGACGCCCTCCTGCCGGCGGGCCTTGCCGTGCCCCGCGAAGAAAAAGACGAAGCGATCCTGGTCGGTGATGCGATCGCCGATCTCCCGCACCGCGCGCTCCGCGCCGCGCTTGGTCGCCGTCTGGGCGCCGATCAGGGCAGTCACCTGGTAGCCCTGCGCCCGGAAATAGCGCTCCACGGCGCGGGCGTCGGCCTCCGCGTTCGCCAGCGTGGGGAGACCGATGCCCGCATAGTCGTTCACGCCGACGACGAGCGCGTAGCTCTTCTGGAAATCCTGTCCCTGGGCCGTGCCCACACCCCACAGCAGGACGGCCAGCGCGACCCACCACATGGCTACTGGCCGCCGCGGACCTTGAGGCCACCCGGGCCCACGTCGAGCTGTCCGGTCGATTGCAGGTCCGCCTTCGGGATGACGATCTCGGGCGGCGACGTCCAGACCAGCGCGGCGATGACGCCCGCGCCGAAGAGGGCGAAGAACGTGCCCGGCGCCACGTTGCCGAGCTTGAGCGTGTTGCTGCCCACGCCCGCCTCCAGGCTCCCCTGCTGCGCCGCGAACCCGCTCTGGAAGAGCCGGTAGCCCAGGATGATGGCGACGAGCCCGCAGGCGAGAACGGCGAGCCGCCAGATCAGCACATACGCGACGGAGACGGCGAAAGGCGTCACGGCTGTTCCTCCCGGCAAGCGATTCGTCGCATCGTGCGGAAATCCTGCCAGACTCCCGCAGGGTGGTCAAACGTGGGCGGCCCGAGGCGTCGGAGCCGCTTCACCCTGCTATAGTCCCCGTGTGAGCGAGGAGGTGCCCGAGACCGGTCTCACCCTCCGTCAGTATTATCTGATGGTGGGGCTCGGCGCCTTCGTCACCACCATCGCCCAGCCCGGCGTGATCGGCCGGCTGCCCCTCCGCATCCTGCTCAAGGACCATCTGCATCTGGGCGCCCAGAGCCTCGCCACCTTCATGTTCGTGTCGACGTTCGCCTGGAACGTGAAGCCGCTGGCCGGCCTCCTCTCCGACGCGTTCCCGATATTCGGGACCCGGCGGCGCCACTACATGATCCTTGGCGCCGGCCTGGCCGCGGTCAGCTGGTTTGCCCTGGGCGTCATCCCGCATCGGTACGAATGGTTCCTGCTCGCGGCCATCGCCGCCAACGCCTTCATGGTGATGGCCAGCACGGTGATGGGCGGCCTCATGGTGGAAGCGGGCCAGAAGTACGGCATCCCCGGGCGCATCACATCGATCCGCCAGGCGGTGCAGAGCGCCGTCTCGGTCGGCAATGGCATCCTCGGCGGCTATCTCGCCACCCTGGCGTTCGGGTGGACGGCAGGCATCGCCACCGGGCTCCTCCTCACGCTCGCGCTGGCCACGGTGTTCGTGCTGCGGGAGCCTCCGCACGCCGCCTGGAGCCGCGAGGTGCTGGGTCACGCGATGGCGCAGCTCCGGACGCTCGCCCGGTCGGGGACACTCTGGGCGGCGGGGATCTTCCTCGCCCTCGTGTACATCACCCCGGGCTTCACCACCCCGCTGCTCTACCGGCAGACGAGCACCCTCGGCTTCAGCACACCCTACATCGGCCTCATGGAGACCATCGAGGGGGCGACCGGGCTCGCGGGCGCCGCCGTCTACGCGCTCGTGTGCCGGCGCCTCACGCTGCGGCGGCTCCTCCTCGTGGCCATCGCCACCAACGCGATCGGCACCCTGCTCTACCTCGTCTACGGCCACCGGAGCGCTCCCGTCATCCACGGCGTGAGCGGCCTCGTCGGCATCTGGTCGGAGCTGGCCTTGATGGACCTTGCCGTGCGGGCCACGCCGCGAGGCTCAGAGAGCCTCGGATTCTCCCTCATGATGAGCGCGCGCAACTTCGCGGCGGGGGGCTCCGACGTGCTGGGGGCCTGGCTCCTCGACAGCAGGGGCTGGACCTTTCCGGAGCTGGTGTGGCTCAATGCGAGCACCACGGCGCTCATCCTTCTCTTCGTGCCGCTCTTGCCGCACGCCATCGTGGACTACCGGGACCGCGACGCCTCGCCCGAGGCGGCGGCTCCCGGAGGCGCCGGGAGCTGAATGCCCGCACGGTCCCCGCATGAGCTAGAATTCGCGCCACGCTGGACCGGCCTTCACGGTCGCCCCAGGCTTCATCCCGACGTTCCACTCGCCCCGGAGGGAAGAGAAGGCGTCATGCGCGCGGCGCAGGTTGCGGGGCCGTGAAGAAGCGAGCGCTCGTCGTCAACTGCTACTTCGACGACCATCGGGGCAGGGTGCGGCGGCCGTGGAAGCTGCCGTACGCGATGGGACCCGTCTATCTGGCGGGGGCGTTCTCGGAGGACTGCGAGATCCGCCTGTACAACGAGGTGTCGAGCGGTCCCCTGGAGGATGCCCGCCTTCTCGGCTGGCCGGACATGCTCGTCCTGACCGGGCTCACCAACGGGTTCGACCGCATGCTGCACCTGGCCGCGTACGCGCGGACCAGGAACCCGCGGGTGATCGTGGTGGCGGGCGGTCCGGCCATTCGCGCCCTCCCCGTTCTCTCCCGGAGCTACTTCGACTATGCGTGCACGGGGGACATCGAGGAGCTGCGCGAGGTCATCCGGGAGGCGTGGGGCCCGGCCTTCGCCGCGGACGAGATGCTGCCGCGGTACGACCTCGCCGGCTGGATCGGCAGCATGGGTCACGCGGAGGCCAGCCGCGCCTGCAACTTCCTCTGCTCGTTCTGCTCGCTCACCGGGGAGGGCGGCCGGTACCAAAGCTACCCGATCGAGCACGTCCGGCGGCAGATCGTGGCCATGGGCCGGAAGAAGCGCCTCTTCTTCGTGGACAACAACTTCTACGGCGCCGATCGGCGGCTGTTCGAGGCGCGCGTGGACCTGGTCGACGAGATGCGGCAGCGCGGCTACTTCACGGACTGGGGCGCCCTCGTCACCAATGACTTCTTCTACGCGGAGGAGAATCTCGAGAAGGTCCGGCGGGCGGGCTGTACCCTCCTGTTCAGCGGCGTGGAGTCCTTCGACCGTGCCTGGCTGCAGGAGGTGAACAAGCTGCAGAACCTGCGGCGCTCCCCCGTCGACATGATCGCGAGGTGCCTCGAGCGCGGCATCATGTTCGCCTACGGCCTCATCCTCGACGTGACGACGCGCCGCCTGGCCGATCTCCGGCGGGAGCTCGACTTCGTGGTGGGCACTCCCGAGATCCCGCTCCCGGGATTCCTCACCCTCCCCATCCCGCTCCTGGCCACGCCTTTCTTCCGTGAATGTCTCGCCACGGGCGCCTTCCTGCCCCTCACGCGGCTCCGCGACATGGACGGCAGCACGCTCGTGCTGCGGACGCTGGATCCGCTGGACGAGGTCGCGGCCTTCGTGCGCGGCGTGATGGCCCTTCGGGGCTATCGTCGGCGGGCACTGCGGCACGCGGTACGCTTCGCGCATCGCTACCGGTCAGCCCTCAGCCTCACGCAGCTCACGCTGGCCATGGGCAGCACCGGCCTCCTGTGCGCCGAGGGGCTGATCACGAGGCGCGGCTTCGGAGCTGGAGGGCGCCTTCCGCGCACGCACGTCACGTCGACCGAGGTCCTCGATCCCATGTACACGCCCGCCTTTCGCGTCGGGGCGCAGTACGAGCGCCATTTCCGGCCGACCATGGTGACGGACAGCGCGGGGAACCTCACGGAGGACCTGGCCGAGCTCGCGTCGTCGAGCCCCCGGCGAGGATCGCCCGGTCGCGGGCGATCGGAAGCGCAGCCGGCTTGGGCGAGCGCGAGCCTGACGACCGGAGCGGGTTGAGCGGGGCCGATGGGAGACTTTGACGAGCTGCTGGGTGACAGCCCGGCCACCGCCACCATCAGGGACCACCTCAGCCGGCTGCTGGTTCGGCGCCCCGACGGACGGCGGGTCCCGGCGCTCCTGATCCACGGGGAGACCGGGACCGGGAAGGGGCTCGTGGCGAGGCTGGTCCATCGGCACGGACCGCGGGCGAGCGGGCCCTTCGTCGACGTGAACTGCGCCGCCATCCCCGACACGCTGCTCGAGGCCGAGCTCTTCGGCTTCGAGCGCGGCGCCTTCACGGATGCCCGTCGCTCCAAGCCCGGGCTCTTCCAGTCCGCGCATCGGGGCACGATCTTCCTCGACGAGATCGGGCTCCTGCCGGCGGCCCTCCAGGCCAAGCTGCTCAAGGTGCTCGAGGAGCGCACGGTGCGGCGGCTGGGGAGCACGACCAGCGAGCCCGCGGACGTCTGGGTCGTCAGCGCCACCAACGCCGACCTCCAGCAGGCCGTGCGGCAGCAGCGCTTTCGCGAGGATCTGTACCACCGGCTAGCCGTGATCACGCTGTACCTGCCGCCGCTCCGCGAGCGCGGCCGCGACGCGCTCCTGCTGGCCGAGCGCTTCCTGTCCCGCGCGTGCGCCGACTACGGATTGTCCGCGAAGAGGTTCTCGCCCGCCGCACAGGAGCGCCTGCTCGCCTATCCCTGGCCCGGGAACGTCCGCGAGGTCGCCAACGTGGCGGAGCGCGTGGCGCTCCTCGTCGAAGGGGAGGTAGTTGACGCCGACGACCTGGAGCTGTCGTCGGTCGAGGTGGCCGCCCCCGCATCCGAGGCGGGACGGCCGGCGGCCGGGACGCCGTCACTCGACGATGCGATCCGGATGCAGCTGCAGGCCGCCCTGACGCAGACCGGCTGGAACATCTCCCGCACCGCCACCCTCCTCGACATCTCGCGCAACACGGTGCGTGCTCGCATCCAGAAGTACGGGCTCCGCGAGGGCTCGGATCCCGCCCCGCCTGTGGAGTCCAGCCCGCGGACGAGTCAGCCCCGCCGATCCGAGCGGCGCGAGTCCGCGACCGGGCCCACACGCGTCCGCTGGGAGCCGCGCCGCCTGACGCTCCTGCAGGCCGAGCTGGTCGCGGCAGACGAGCATGCCTTGCCGGTTGGTTCCGCCCGCGAGCTCGACGCGCTCACGGAAAAGGTCCGGAGCTTCGGCGGGCACGTCGACGAGCTCAGCCAGAGCGGTCTCCGCGCGGTCTTCGGCCTGGAACCGGCGGAGGACACGCCACAACGGGCCGCGAAGGCCGCGCTGACCATCGAGAAGGCGCTGGAGCGGATGCGGGCCGAAGAGGGCTCGCCGTTCAGCGTCAAGCTGGCGATTCACACGGGCCGATTCCTCGTCACCCAGCTCCAGGGCGCCACGACCATCGACTCCGCCGCGCGTCAGGAAGCGGGTCCGGTGCTCGCGTCGCTGCTGGGCCAGGCCGAGCCGGGCACCACGGTCGTGAGCCCTGCCGCGCGCCCGTTTCTCGAGCGGCGATTCGAGGTCGAGAGGATGGGCCGCGATCCCGAAGCCGGATATCGGCTGCTCGGCCACGAGCCACACGGCCTGGGTGTGGCCGGACGGATGACGTCCTTCGTGGGCCGCGAGCACGAGCTGGAGATGCTGCAGAGCCGGCTCGCGGCGGCGATGACCGGCCAGCGACAGCTCGTGGCCATCCTGGGCGATGCCGGCATCGGCAAGTCGCGGCTGCTCTTCGAGTTCCGGCGCCGGGCGGCTCAGCAGGGCGTGGGATACATCGAAGGCCGCTGCGTCTCCTACGGCGGCGCCATTCCGTATCTGCCGGTGGTCGATCTCATCCAGCGGAGCTTCCGCCTGACTGAGGCAGACGGATCGGCGGCGGTGACCCAGAAGATCCGGGCCGGCCTCAGGATCCTGGGTCTGCAGTTCGAGGAGTCCGGCCCCTTCCTGCTCAACCTGCTGGGCTTCAAGGAGGGGACGGACGAGCTCACGCACCTGAGCGCCCAGGCGGTGAAGACCAGGACGTTCGACGTGCTGCGGCGCATCGTGCTCCGGGCGAACGAGATGCGTCCCATGATCGTGGCCGTCGAGGACCTGCACTGGATCGACCGGTCCTCGGAAGATCTGTTCAACGTCCTCGTCGACAGCCTGGCCGGCGCGCCGATCCTGCTCGTCTGCACGTATCGGCCGGGCTATCAGCCCCGCTGGATCGCCCAGTCGGCCACGACGCAGATCGCCCTGCCGCCGCTGTCGTCGACGGAGTGCCTGACCCTCGCGGAATCGATGATGCCGAGCCGCAGGCTGCCGGCGCCGCTGACCCAGATCATCCTGAGCCGTGCCGAGGGGAATCCGTTCTTCCTCGAGGAGATCACGCGGACCCTTGCCGAGCGCGGCGAGGCGGCCGGCGATCTCGCCGTGCCCGACACGGTGCAGGGCGTCCTCATGGCCCGCATCGAGCGCCTGCCGGACGACGCGAAGCGGCTGCTCCAGATCGCGGCCGTGCTCGGGCGCGTGGCCTCCGGCCGCGTGCTCGAGGCGGTCTGGGGCGAGTCGCCCAGGCTGTCCAGGAGCCTGCGCGAGCTCGAGCGGCTCGAGTTCGTGTACGAGCGTCCGGCTGGCGAGGACAGCGTCTACAGCTTCAAGCACGCGCTGATCCAGGAGGTCGCCTACAGCGGGCTGCTCGAGGCGCAGCGCCGGGACCTGCACCTGGCGGCCGCCCGCGCCATCGAGGATCTCAACCGGGACCGGCTGGACGACGTCTGCGACAGCCTCGCCTATCACTACGCGAGGACCGGCGAGGCGGCCAAGGCGGTCGAGTACCTGATGCGCTCCGCGGACAAGGCAGGGGCGCGGCACGCGCACGTCGAGGCGGTGGCAGCCCTGGAGGCCGCCCTGGCCCGCGTGCCGGATCTCGCCCCTCAGGCGCAGGATCTGCTGACGCTGCAGATCGTCCTCCGCTTGACCGGCTCGCTCACGAACCTCGGCCGCTTTTCCGACATCCTTCACCTGCTCGCCGCCCACGAGGCGAAGCTCGAGCGCGTGCCGGAGCCGCGGCTCGCGGGGCTCTTTCACTTTCAAGCCGGGCTCATCTGGAGCTTCATCGGCGACAACGAGCGGTCGGAAGGGCACGCTCGAAAGGCCTTGCAGGCATCCGAGCAGGCCGGCGACCGGGCGACCATGGGCAAGGCGCACTACGTGCTCGCGCTCGCCGGGGTCTGGCTCGGGCGCCCGCAGGAGGTCATCACGCACGGCACCGCCGCCGTCGGATTGCTCGAGGGCACCGGGGAGCGCTACTGGCTCGGGCTCGCGCACTGGATCCTGGGCCTCAACTACGCGCTCGTCGGACGGTTCGAATCGGCGGTGGCCGAGGAGTCCCAGGCGAGCGCGATCGGCGCCGACATGGCGGACCCGCGCCTGCTGAGCTACGCGGACTGGGCGATGGGCACCATCCAGGCCTTCATGGGAGAAGCGGAGCGCGGCATCGAGGC
>Ga0335069_10007026_pt1 | contig 16288 bp, 14 predicted proteins | sample Lox_Sample_11_FD_206714 | JGI IMG/M metagenome (GOLD analysis project Ga0335069, IMG submission 206714) | Soil microbial communities from Loxahatchee National Wildlife Refuge, Florida, United States - Lox_Sample_1.1 | ecosystem: Environmental > Terrestrial > Soil > Wetlands | place: USA...
GCTTCCTCGATCGCCACAGGGTCGGGCATCGGCAGGGAGGGCGAGCGGCGCGTCTTCCACTCGGACTCCACTGGTGTCGGAAGCACGTCCCGAGGGAATGAGAGATGCACAGGTCGTGGACGGCTGCCGCGAAAGACTGCATAGGCACGGGCCAGCGATTCGGGTACCTCGTCCGGGTAGCGGATCATGCTGCTGAACGCCGTGATTCCTGAGGTGACGGCAGCCTGGTCGTTCAGTTCGTGGATCGCACCCCAGCCCTTGCCATGAGTCGCCGTCGCGCAGGCGCCTGAGATAACGAGCATCGGTTGGGAGTCGCAGTAGGCCTGAGCGATTCCCGTGGATGCGTTCGTGACTCCAGGGCCGCCGATGATCGTGCAGACGCCCGGTTTGCCCGTGGCACGGGCGTAGCCATCCGCCATCAGGCTGGCGCCCTGCTCATTGCGGCACTGGACGTGTCGGATGCCAGTGGACGCGATGCCTCGATACAGTTCGAGGGTCATGGTGCCGGCCATGCCGAACACCGTGTCCACCCCGTAGTCCGCGAGCAGCTTCATCACGGCTTCGCCGCATGTCATGGATTTCACGGGATCCCTCTATCTAAGCCCGAAGTCTTATACAGCGTGGCGAAGCACGTCTTGTTCGAGCGCGAGACGGTACCACATGCTTTGCGTTCCCGATCGCCTGGGGTGCGGCTCATGCCTCCGGCTCAGCCATTCGTTGCCAAAAGGGGGCTGGAAGATCTTTCGTTTGATGCCACTTGATCAACCGGCCGGTCGGTCGCCAGCAACGACGATGGGCTCGCCGAGCGCGTGCAGATATTCCTCCTCGCCGATCGCATGCACCGAATGCAGCTTCGTCAGCAGCGCGTCGATCAGCGAACGCAGGCCGGGCCCCGGCGTGCCGTGCGCGAATGAACTCTGGTACTTGATGGGCCCGGGAATGATCGTGACCAGGAAGGCCATCTGGGCCGGCGTCAGCGCCCGGGGCTCGCAACCGAAATAGTGGCGGGCCGCGGGGCGCAGGCCACGCAGGTCGGGTCCCCATTCGATGATGTTCAGGTAGATCTCCAGGATACGATCCTTGCCGAGCGCCGACTCGAGCAGAAACGTGATCGCCAGTTCCTGCAGCTTGCGTCCCAGCTGCTTGTCACGCGACAGGAACAGGTTCTTGGCGAGCTGCTGGGTGATTGTGGACGCACCGCGCGCGGCGCCGCCGCGCGACCAGTTGGTGAGCAGCGCGGCGGGTAGTTCGCGCAGGTCGATGCCGCGATGTCCGTAGAATCCAGTGTCTTCGGCAAGCAGCAGAGTGCGCACGAATAGCGGCGGAACATCGCGCAGGGCGATGAAGTCCGGGGATGCGGGCGAGACGTCGATCGGGCGGTTCGGCCCTGATCCGTCATCCGGGTTGAAGATGAAATCGCCGCGCAGGCGGGCAATCGCCGGCGGCATCTGGCGTGGCGGCCTGAATTCGATTTTCTGGCTCACGGAGAGCGAGGCAGGGTCCGCAGGGCGACCGCGTACACGCAGGTCGATCGTGGCCGAGCCCAGATCCCGGCCCCCGCCGGGCGCCATTCCCAGGCTTTCGGGCACCGCGAGTCCGGATGTGCTCAGCAGCTGCGCGAAGTCCAGATGCTGCACGCCCAGTGCGAGGTCGACAGTGGGATCGATATTGAGATCACGAAGTGCGATCGAGCCGGACAGATCCGCACCGGCCAACATCGCGTGGAGCTCGGGGATCTCGATCGTGCCCTGCCGCCAGGCGCCATTGAATCGTAGCGTCACGTCCGTCGGATCGCCGAGCTGCGGTTCGTCGGCAGCGTTATCCGCCAGTGCTCTCAGGCGCGCGCCGCGCGCACCGATGTCCACGTGGAAACGGAGCGCATCAGTGCTGGCCCGAAGCTCTACTCGGCCGTCCGCGATACCCCCATCGAGCAGCGGGTAGGCGTCACGCCGCACATCCAGCAGATGGCCGACGTCGAGCCGATGTGCCTCTACGTGCCACGCGCTGCTTGCCGTATCCGCAAGCTTGCGGATCGACAGGCCGGCCTGTGGCTCCACAAGCGTGAGCTGCAGGTTCCCGTCGCGAATTCCCACGACGTCCCAGGCCGTGGCCGGCGAGCTGACCCTGAACCCCGCTGGACCCGTGAGAGTCGCGGCGCGAACTGCGAGTCGCACGCGGCCCGGCCACGTGGCTGCGACCATGTCGGCATGAAGTCGCACTCCATGATCCAGATCGAGGTCGAATCCCGTGAGGCGCAGCAACGGCGAGACGCCAATACGTACTGCGCGGATTCGGGCAACCATGCCATGGCGTGTAGCCGCAGATTCGATCCGCGCACGCACCACTTGCTCAAGCATGGGTCGCAGCAACAGCGCGGCAAGGCTTGCGACCAGCGCCGCGACGATCGCTCCGAGGCACCACCGTCCCCCGCGGGTTCTGAACGTAAACATCGACTCAAGGATGCCACAGCCGGGTCGCACGCCTGATCAGGCTGCCGCCTAATGTGTAAGAAAATGTGTAAGGAACGAGATCGCAGGCCCGTCATGGAAGAGTTGGCATTATCCGTTTCATGAACCCATCGAACAGGGGCACGGTAAATGCCGTGTCGCCATGCGACGGGCTGTAGATCATTCCTTTTGCGATCAGGGCGTTTCGGGTTGGCGCGACATTGGTAACCTTCCGTTTGAGCAGCTCCGCTACCTCCCCCGACCGATGGGGGCCTGGTCCCAGCTCGGCCATCGCTCTCATATATCGCTTTTCCAATGGCGTTAGGCGGTCGAAGCGCACGCGAAAGAAGCTGGCATCGAGTTCGGCGAGTGCTTGTTCGGTAGCGACTTCGGCATCTGCCGGTGTAATGGGCGATTTCTTGGCCACGTTCCAACAGTATTTTCCCCACTCCTGCAGGAAGTACGGATAACAGTGAGTGTGGTCCAGAATCACGGTGATCGCGGCAGGTCTAAATCTGACGCCTTCCTTCCCGGCAGGCACGCGTAGGGCAGCAATTGCCGCTTCCTTGTCGAGTTGATCGATGAAAGCGAATTCGAAGAATCGCTCTGCGTAGGATTTGGCCCGGCCGGTCTGCCCCAGCAGCTGTGGCAGTCCCGCGGCAACCATCGTCACAGGAAGTTGGGCTTGGTTGGCCGCGTGCAGGGCCGTAATGAGCGCAGCGAGCTGCTCCTCGGGAACGTATTGCAATTCGTCTATAAAGAGGACAATGGCTGTTTTCTTCTCTGCGGCCGCCTTCCCGACGGCAATCATTAATTCGCTCAAGTCGCTATTCAGATCACCGCTGTCTGCGAGGCCCTTCTCCGGATCGACATCGAGCGCCACTTCGATATCCCCGTGCTTCATTTTTAGAGCAGACACAAAACCGGCGAGAGCACGTAGAGCCTTGCGCACGCCGGCGGTCGCAGCTTGTATTCGGTCCAGTCTGATCAGGGCTGCCCGAAGCGCCGGCGCCAGGAGCGCGGGAAGTGAGCGTTCTTCCGGTGCTTCCATATTTACCGCCACAATCCCTCGGGCTTCCGCGTCGATACGGATTCGATTCAGAAGCACGGTCTTTCCCACGCCCCGCAGTCCATAAAGGATGAGGCTTCGAGCGCTCCTTCCGGCGCGAATGCGATCCAGAGCAATCGCTGCTCGGTCGATAATGCCATTGCGGCCGGCAAGCTCAGGTGGAGGAGTGCCGGCCCCAGGAGCATACGGATTTCGGCGTGGATCCATTGACAAGTATCTTAGGCGAGTTTATGCAAGTGCGATAACTTGCCCTAAGTTTGGTATAAACGGAAGGGGGCTACGTGGCATCGGATTTGCGGTTTGCATGTAAGTACGAGGCCCAGGATGATCCGACACCAACCGGCCACCGAGCGGCAGGAGGAATTGAGAGTGCCGTACACAAGCTACTTCGCTCTCAGTCCGCTGCGGACTTTTTGTGTAAGGAGTGTGTAGGTCTTCTGACGTCGCTCGGTCAGCGTGTTGCGCAGTGAAAGTCCGATGCGTCTGCTCCGTTGACGCGCAACAACGGCGAGCAAAGGTAAGCCAATGATTTCCGTGGTGCCCGAGGTCGGAGTCGAACCGACACGCTTTTAAGGGCGGCGGATTTTGAGTCCGCTGCGTCTACCAGTTCCGCCACTCGGGCAGCGGGAATTGAGCGAGCTGAAATTATATCTGAGCGGGGTGCGACCTATCAGGGCGCCGGTGCATCTAAGGCTATGTGGTCAGACTCGTCGAGATTCAGCTGCCAGCCGACTTGATCGCGCGAGCGTGCGCGGCGGATGAGCGCGCGCAGGCGGCGGTGTACGGAGCCGTCGCGCCAGCGACCTTCGCTCTGGTCCGGCGGCTGTCGGGCAACCGGGCGCTGGCTGAGGACCTGTTCCAGGAGACCATGCTGGCGCTGTTCCAGAGTCTGGCGGCCTACCGCGGGGAGGCGCCCCTGGGGGCATGGGTCCGGCAGATCGCCATCTCCAAGTGCTTGATGTATCTACGATCTCCGTGGCATCGGGCCCGACTGAGACTGGCTGGCGAGGACACCGACGAGCGGCCAGTGGGCGAGCCCGCCCTTACCGCAAGCCCCGCGCCTGTTGAGTCGTTCGACGTGGAGCGAGCCCTCGCGAGTCTCACACCCACCGCTCGCGCGGTGGTCTGGCTCTTCGAGGTAGAGGGGTATTCGCACGAGGAGATCGCACACTCGTTCGGACGCTCGGTGAGCTTCTCCAAATCCCAGCTTGCGCGGGCGCATACCAAACTGCGGGAGTGGTTCGACCCCCGCGTGGACAGTCAGACATGCACATCGATTTAGACCGCCAGTCCCAGGAGGTCGTCGCGGGCCGGTTGCGGCAGCTGCCGACCGAGCTTGAGCCGCCCTACAACTGGCAGGAATTCCGAAGGCGCTCACGCTGCGGAACCGAAGCGGCCCTGGCGCCGGTCTGGGCCTACCTGGCGGTGGCGGCCGCGCTCGTGGCGGTGGTTGCCGGTGCGATCGTGTGGACGCAGGTCGAGCGATCGGCGCCGCTGACCGCTGGGGCTTCGACACATCCGGGGTCGAGCAACGGCGCAACTTCGGTTGACCCGACTTCGGTCTCGAAAAGGCCAGACGATGAGACCTCGCCACTGTCCACCGCGGCTTCCGGGGGGGCAATAGCGACATCCGGGACGGCGACAGCGACATCCACGACGACAACAACGGCCTCCGTGGATCTGGCTCGGGCCCGGGCGCTGGAGATGTGGCTGGCGAGCCTGCCTCCCGAGCCTGCGGTCGTCAGGGTGGGTACTCACGCGGCGGTCGCACGACTGGAGGATCGCATCGCGCAGGTCGACGACCTGCTGACCACAGTGCGACTGGAAGGAGCTCGTCCCGATGGACTCGTCGCGTTGCAAGCCGAGCGCGCGCGTCTGGTCGGCTCGCTCGCGCAAGTGCGCTTCGCCGAGTACGTGTCGGATGAGGCGCCGTGATTTCGCACAGGCCCAAATCATTCCAACCGATCCGGTTTCCAAGGAGCTTCCGTGTTCAACCGTAAAGGCTCAATTCTGATATTCGCAGCGGCATTGCTCGTGTGCGGCGCGCTGTCGTCGGGACGTGCGATGGCCAGCCGTGCTGCTGGCGACGATGCGGCGCGCGAACTCGCTGAGGCCGAGAGCGTGCAGACTGCCGCCGGCACCGACGACGCCTATCAGTCCCAGGCTGATGCCGACCAGGCTCGGGCCGACGCCGATCAGGCGCGAGCCGATGCTGATGCGCAAAGGAAGGATCTCGACGCGCAGCTCGCCGCGGCGCGCAAGCGGCTCGAGGAGGCCGCTCACGAAGTGGCCGAGTTGTCCGTGCAGATGGGGCGACCGCTCGTGGACAAGTTCATGGCTTTCAACGACTGGGGTCCGTCACGGGCGATCATCGGTGTGCAGATCGACCCGGCCAGCGGCAACGTTGGCGCGCGCATCCAGGAAGTCAGTCCCGGCGGTCCTGCTGCCGATGCCGGTATACGTGCAGGGGATGTGATCACCGGGATCAACGGAGTCGATATAAAAGGAGACCGCACCGGGCGTCAGGTCGTCCGCCTGATGCGCGATGTAGCGCCTGACAGCAAGGTCAAGGTGCGCGTCCTGCGAGAGGGGAAGGCACGGGAGTTCGTGGTCACGGCCCGGTCGGGGCCGACCTTCAACATGCCGGACATCCCCGTGCCGCCAGAGCTGCCTGACTTCAGCTTTGAGACCGGTCCCGGTGGCGCTTTCATGTCCATGCACCGACCGATGTCCGACATGGAGCTGGCGTCGCTGACGCCGCAGCTCGGAAGTTACTTCGGTACGGACAAAGGCGTGCTGGTGGTGCGGGCACCCCGTGAAGGGAGCTTCAAGCTCGAGGATGGAGACGTGATCCTCGCCATCGATGGCCGCGAGCCCACCAGCGGATCGCACGCAACCCGGATCCTGAGTTCCTATCAGCCGGGCGAGAAAGCCCAGATCAAACTGATGCGGCAGCACAGGACGATCACCGTGGAAGCCATGCTGCCCGAGCGGCCGTCACGACATAAGACCCAGGCACAGCACAAGGACGAGACACCGACCTAGCCGGCGCCACGCGCGGGCCATACCATGCGCGCGTGCAACGCCATGAGTTCGCCTTCGACCTGCCGCTCGAGCTGATTGCGCAGAGTCCGCTCCCGGAGCGCTCCGCCAGCCGGATGCTCGTGGTCGATGGCGCCGGGGGCGGCGCGGAAGACCGGCAGATCCGGGATTTTCCGCAGCTGCTGCGCGCAGGGGATCTGCTCGTCCTGAACGATACGCGGGTCGTGGCCGCCCGCTTGCTGGGCAGCAAACCGACGGGGGGCCGGGTCGAAATCTTTCTCGAGCGCAAGGTGGGACCCCACGAAGCCCTCGCCCAGCTTCGAGCCAGCAAGCCGATCCGCGCGGGCCTGGAAGTGGCCACGGCCGGCGGCCCCGTCCGGGTCCTCGGCCGCGAGGACGATCTGTGGCGCATCCAGGTACCCGGACCGGTGCTCGAGTTCTTCGAGCGCTGGGGCGAGGTACCGCTACCCCCCTACATTCACCGCACGGCGGACGAGACGGATCGCGAGCGGTACCAGAGTATTTTCGCGCGCGAGCGCGGTGCCGTTGCTGCACCCACCGCGAGTCTTCACTTCGACGATCAGCTGGTCGGGGCACTGCAAGCACGCGGAGTCGAGCGCGCGTTCGTGACATTACATGTCGGTGCCGGCACGTTTCAGCCTGTGCGTACGGATGATCTGGAATCCCACACCATGCACGCGGAACAAGTCTCCGTCGGCGCGGAGACTTGTGCAGCAATCGCTCGCACACGTGCAGCCGGTGGGCGCATCGTCGCGGTCGGCACCACCGTCGTGCGTGCGCTGGAGTCCGCCGCGCGGGTCACCGGAGTGCCCCTGCAACCCTGGGCGGGAGAGACGCGACTGTTCATTCGCCCGGGTTTCCAGTTCCGCATCGTCGATGCCATGCTTACGAACTTCCACCTGCCCGAGTCCACCTTGCTCATGCTGGTGTGCGCCTTTGCAGGTATGGACAACGTGCTCGCTGCATATCGGCATGCCGTGGCGCAGCGATACCGCTTTTTCAGTTACGGAGATGCGATGTTTCTGACACGCGCGGGGAGCGCCGGTTGAGACCCAGGCTGGAAGTGTTGGCGACCGATGGCCAGGCGCGGTTGGGTCGCCTGACGCTCGCGCATGGGGTTGTCGAAACACCCGCGTTCATGCCGGTGGGAACCTACGGCACCGTCAAGGCGATGACGCCGGAGGAACTGGAGGACCTCGGCGCACACATCGTGCTCGGAAACACCTTCCACCTGATGCTGCGCCCGGGCGCGGATATCGTCGCGGCGCATGGAGGACTGCATCGGTTCATGCACTGGAACCGACCGATCCTCACCGACTCAGGCGGCTTCCAGGTGTTCAGCCTCAAGAGCCTGCGCCGCATCACGGAGGAGGGCGTCAAGTTCCGCTCGCCCATCGACGGCAGTGAAGTGCGCCTGACACCCGAGGACTCGATGGAGGTGCAGCTCAAACTGCGTTCCGACATCGCCATGGCACTGGACGACTGCACGCCTTATCCGGCCACGGAGTCGCAGGCGCGCGAGTCCATGGAGCGCTCCATGCGATGGGCCGCACGCAGCCACAGCCACTACTACCGCGAGGAGCCGCCAGGCGGCCTGTTCGGGATCGTGCAGGGCGGCATGCATGACTCCCTGCGGCTGGCCTCCCTGGAGAGCCTGATGCAACTGGACTTCCCGGGCTTCGCCGTAGGCGGGCTGGCGGTTGGCGAGCCGGAGGAGGAACGGCTGCGGGTGCTGGAAACGGTCGTCCCGCGGATGCCCGCCGACCGGCCGCGCTACCTGATGGGAGTTGGACGGCCCGAGGACATCGTGGCGGCGGTGCTGCGCGGCATCGACATGTTCGATTGCGTGATGCCCACCCGGCATGCCCGCAACGGCCACCTGTTCACCTCCACCGGGGTCATCAACATCCGCAACAGCGCCCATCACGCCGACCTGGGCCCCATAGACCCCGCCTGCGCCTGTTACACCTGCCGGAACTACACCCGCTCGTACCTGCGCCATCTGGACCGCTGCAACGAGATCCTGGGGTCGCGCCTGAATACGCTGCACAACCTGCATTTCTACCTGGAACTGATGCGGACCATCCGGGCGGCCATTGCCGGCGGCACGCTGGCGGCCTGGGCGCAGGGGTATCTGACCGTCCGACGGACGGGCGGGGGTGCTGTGGCATAATGCCCGCCCTTCGCCATCCGGGGCCCCCGCCCCGAATGGCCGTTTTCCGGACAAGGTGAGTGCATGAACCCTCTGATTTCCGATGCCTGGGCCCAGAGCGCCCCGGGCGGTGCCGGCGGCATGGCGCCCATCCTGATGATGGTCGTGTTCATCGCGATCTTCTATTTCCTCCTGATCCGCCCGCAGCAGAAGAAACAGAAGGAGCATCAGGCCATGATCGGCAAGCTGTCGGCCGGCGATGAGATCGTCACCAACGGCGGCCTGCTGGGCAAGGTGGTCGAGGTGGGCGACACGTTCCTGACGCTGGAGGTGGCCGACGGCGTGCGCGTGAAAGTGCAGAAATTCCAGGTCGCCTCACTCATGCCCAAGGGCACCCTGAAAAGCGCCTGACCCATGCTCGAGTACGCCCGCTGGAAATACATCCTGGTGAGCTCGGTCCTGCTGCTGGGACTGTTGTTCGCACTGCCCAACCTGTTCGGCGAAGACCCGGCCCTGCAGGTGGCACGCAAGGACCGCGCTCCGGTCGCCGCCGATGCTGCCCCTGCCGTGGAGTCCTTCCTCAAGGAGCGCGGAGTCTCATTCGAGAAGAGCTACATCGACGATGGCCGGCTGATGCTGCGTTTCGGCAGTGTTCCGGAGCAGCTGAAGGCCCGTGATGCCGTCAATGACAAGTTCAAGGACACCTACGTCACCGCGCTGTCGTTTGCCTCCCGCGCGCCTGAGTTCCTGCGCCGGATGGGCCTGCGCCCGATGCCGCTCGGACTGGATCTGCGTGGCGGCCTGTACCTGCTGTACCAGGTAGACGTGAATGGTGCTGTGAGCCAGTGGCTCGAAGGCTATGCGCAGGATGCGCGTCGTGCGCTCACCGCCGCCAACATCCCATTCCGCGATGTGAGCGTGGCCTCGATCGGCAGTGACCGCCCCAACGGTGTGCGTATCACGCTGCCACCCGAGGGGGATGTGAATGCGGCGCGCGCGGCACTCACCCAGCCGATGCAGGGAGTCCAGTTGAGCACCGAGTCGCTGCCGAGTGGTTCGGCCATCGTCGCGACGCTCTCTCCGGCGCAGATCCGTGAGCGCCAGGACTACGCCATCCAGCAGAACATCACGACGCTGCGCAACCGTGTGAACGAGCTGGGTGTCTCCGAACCCATCGTGCAGCGGCAGGGACTGGACCGCATCAACGTGCAGCTGCCCGGTGTGCAGAATTCCGCGGAAGTGAAGGACATTCTCGGCAAGGTGGCCACCCTCGAGTTCCGTCTCGAGGACATGCAGAGCAACGCCTTCGAGGCCCAGGCCACCGGACACGCCCCGCTCGGCACCAAGCTGTACACGCACACGCGCGTGGGCCGGCCACTGTTGCTCAAGCGCGAGATCATCGCGACCGGCGATCAGCTGACCAGCGCCACCAGCACGCAGACCCAGGAAGGTCCGGCAGTGTCGATCAAGCTGGATGCGCGCGCCGGAGAGGCGATGCTGAAGACCACGCGTGCCAACCTCAACAAGCGCATGGCGGTGGTTCTCATCGAGAAGCGCCGCGAAACCACGGAGGTTGGCGGCGAGAAAGTCACGAAGGATGTGACGGACGAAGAAGTCATCAACGATGCGACGATCCGCGGCATCTTCAGCAACAGCTTCCAGATCACCGGCCTGCAGGCGGGTGAGGCGCGCGAGCTGGCGCTGCTGCTGCGCTCCGGGTCACTCGCCACCGTGATCTATCCGATCGAGGAGCGGGCCGTCGGTCCGAGCCTGGGCCGGGAGAACATCGAGAAGGGGGTCTGGGCCCTGATCATCGGCATGGGCGGTGTGTTCCTGTTCATGGCCATCTACTACAAGACGTTCGGCCTCGTGGCGGATGCCGTGCTGCTGGCCAACGTCGTGCTGCTCGCGGCGTTGCTTTCGCTGATGCGCGCGTCACTCTCGCTGCCCGGAATCGCGGGCATCATCCTGACGGTTGGTATGGCGGTGGACGCGAACGTGCTGATCTACGAGCGCATCCGTGAGGAGTTGCGCAAGGGCGTTTCGCCACAGGCTGCCATCCGCGCCGGCTTCGAGAAGGCACTGTCGGCCATCACCGATTCAAACGTGACAACCCTGATCGCCGGCGTCGTCCTGTGGTTGTTCGGAACGGGTCCCATCCGCGGATTCGCCATCGTGCTGACGCTGGGCATTGCCACGTCGCTGTTCACCGCGCTCATGGGTAGTCGGGCGCTCATCACCCTGATGTACGGCGGGCGGCGCAAGCTGGCCCGGCTGTCGATCTGAGGAAGCCCGCGTGGAATTCTTCAAGAACCAGACCAACTTCCCGTTCATGGCCACCCGCAAGGTGTGGTACACCCTGTCGGCCGTCCTGATGATCGCCTCGGTGGTGTCCTTCGCCACCCGCGGACTGAATCTGGCGATCGATTTCACCGGCGGCGTGAGCGCGGAGGCCACCTTCGCGCAGGCCGCGGACGTGGATGCGGTGCGCTCGAAGCTGGCCGCGGCCGGTTTCAAGGAACCGCAGGTGCAGAACTTCGGTTCCTCGCGCGACATCGCCATCCGCCTGCCGCCCGACCCGAGCCTCAATCCCACCGAGGTGCGTTCGCGGCTCGAGACCGCCCTGCACTCGGTGGATGCGAGCGCCCAGGTGAAGCAGCTCGATGTGGTGGGACCGCAGGTGGGCAACGAGCTCAAGAGCAGTGCCACGTGGGCGCTGGCCTCCACGCTGGCGCTGATCTTCCTCTACATCGCGTTCCGCTTTCATACCTGGCGGCTGTCGCTGGGTGCGATTCTTGCTGTCATCCATGACCCGGTACTCGTGCTCGGCATCTTCTCGGTGACCCAGACTTCATTCGACCTGGCCGTGGTGGCGGCGATTCTCGCGGTGATCGGCTACTCGCTGAATGACACGGTGGTGGTGTTCGACCGCATCCGAGAACGACTGGAAGCCAACCGTCGTCTGGCACCGGATGTCGTGCTCGACCAGTCGATCAACCAGACGCTGTCACGGACGATCATGACCAAGGTGGTCACCTCCATCGTCGTCGTCGCGCTGCTGTTCCTGGGCGGTCCGGTTCTGCGGGGCTTCTCGGAAGCCCTGATGATCGGCATCATCGCCGGCACCTACTCCTCGATCTACATCTCGAGCGCCATCGCGCTGGACTGTGGATTGACCGCGGAGCATGTGTTCCCGTCGGTGAAGAAGACGGCGCTCGATCACCTGCCGTAGCGCGCGCCGCACGCGATGCTCGAGTTGCTCGCCGATCCGCAGGTCTGGCTGGCGTTCACCACGCTGTCCCTGCTCGAAATCGTTCTGGGCATCGACAACCTGATCTTCATCTCGATCCTGGTCGGGCGCCTGCCGCCCGCGCGGCGCGAGACCGCGCGCATCACGGGCCTGGCACTGGCGATGATCACGCGGGTGGCGCTGTTGTATTCCATCGTGTGGCTGACTCACCTGGTGCAGCCGCTGTTCTCAATCGGCGGCCAGTCGGTCACCGGCAGGGACCTGATCCTGCTGATCGGCGGCCTGTTCCTGCTGGGCAAGAGCGTGCTGGAGATCCATCAGGCGCTCGAAGGCGCCGCACGCAGCGCTCCGGTGCGTCGCATCTACTCCGGCTTCGTGATGACGGTGATCCAGATCGCCGTGATCGACATCGTCTTCTCCCTGGATTCCGTGTTCACGGCGGTGGGACTTGCCAAGGACCTGCCCATCATGGTGGCGGCCATCGTGGTGGCCATCCTCGTCATGATGTGGGTGTCGGGCGCGATCGGCGCGTTCATCGAGCGCCATCCCACCCTCAAGGTGCTGGCGCTGGCCTTCCTGATCCTCATCGGCGCCGCGCTGGTGGCCGAGGCGCTGCACTTCGACATCCCGAAGGGCTATCTGTACTTCGCGATGGCGTTTTCGGTGGGCGTCGAGGTCGTCAACCTCCGGCTGCGCCGGCTGCTGGATGCGCGCAGGAAGAGCGACGAAGAATCAGGTGGCTGAGCGGGCCGGGCGCGCGCCAGAGTTCGCGGCGTGCAGCCGGCTGTTGCGATAGCCGTAGAACGCGTAGATCAGCGCACCGACGAACGTCCACACGATCAGTCGCACCCACGTGCCAACTCCCAGCGACACCATCATCCAGCCGCAAATGATGGCCCCCAGAATGCACGTGACCCACGGCGCCGGCGTACGGAACGGGCGAGCAAGGTCAGGCCGGGTCTGGCGGAGCACCAGCACACCGAGGCACACCGTGACGAAGGCGGCCAGCGTGCCGATCGATACCATCTCGCCGAGGATTCCCACGGGGAACAGTCCACCGATGATCGCGGCCGACACTCCGGTGAACACGGTACCGAAGCTCGGCGTCTGAAACTTGGGATGCACGCGTCCGAAGGCCTTCCAGATCAGCCCATCACGCGCCATCGCCAGGAAAATACGCGCCTGGGCCAGCGTCATGACCAGCATGACGGAGGTCATTCCCGCCAGCGCACCAAACTTCACCGGCAGTCCCATCCATTGCAGCGACGGGTACTTGTCGAGTGCGAGCGCGACAGGCGCCGGTACGTCGAGCTGCGTGTAGCTCACCATTCCTGTCAGGACGAGGGCCACCACCACGTAGAGGATGGTGCAGATCACCAGGCTGAGCAGGATGCCGATGGGCATGTCGCGCTGGGGATTCTTCGCCTCCTGCGCGGCTGTGGAGATGGCGTCGAAGCCGATGTAGGCGAAGAAGATCACACCCGAAGCCCGCAGGATGCCCGACCAGCCGAAGCGTCCCGGGCCGGCATTCTCCGGGATGAAGGGATGCCAGTTGGCGCTGTCGATGTGGCTCACGCCCAGGAAGATGAACAGCAGCACCACCGTCACCTTGATGGCGACGATCACGGAATTGAAGGCGGAGGACTGGCGGATGCCGACATAACAGATGGCCGTGAGCGCGCAGACGATCGCCACCGCGGGCAGGTTGATGATGGCGCCGGTCGTCACGATGTCCAGATCGCCAGGCCCCTTCGCGAACGGAGCGCTGGCGATGGCCTTCGGCAGATGCATGCCGAACTGATCCAGCAGGCTGACGAGATAACCGGACCATCCGACCGACACGGTGGCGACGGCAAACAGGTATTCGAGTACGAGATTCCAGCCGATGAACCAGGCGACGCCCTCACCGAGCGTGGCGTACGAGTAGGAATAGGCACTGCCGGAGACCGGGATCATGGCCGCGAACTCGGCGTAGCACAGGCCAGCCAGCGTGCAGCCGATGCCGGCGATGATGAAGGCGAGGGCGAGAGCGGGACCGGCGTGGTTGGCGGCGGCCGTGCCCGTCAGCACGAAAATGCCGGTGCCGATGATGCCACCGACACCGAGTGCGGTCAGCGCAGGCGCCGAGAGCGCGCGTCGCAACTGTGTGCCCGAGGAGTCATCCGCATGCAGGTCAGCGACCGATTTGGTCGCGAAGAGCTGATTCGCCATCCCGCCAACCCCCGACACTTGTTTGCGACGGACTGTACACAAGCGATCCGGGGAAAGCGAGGCAGCTCATGCAACCGCAAGAACACGCTTTTTGCCGGCGGACGAGCCCGATGTCTGCTTGATCTGCCGCAGGCAGATCAAGCCAGTGAACTAGGCTTCCCGGAGGTCCGGCGGTACGTGTGGTGCCAGCAATTCCAGCAACGCGGCGTAGACCTTCGGCGATCCGGCCACCACGTTGCCGCCCTGCCTGTATTCGCCGCCCGTGAGCGTACCGATGCGACCGCCCGCCTCCTGGACGAGAAGCGTTCCGGCTGCCGTGTCCCACGGGCTCAGGCCGATTTCCCAGTACCCATCGGTGCGCCCCGCTGCGACATAAGCCAGATCGAGCGCGGCCGAGCCGGGGCGGCGCACGCCCGCCGTGTTCTCCATGACCGACCGCAGCATGGCGAGGTAGGAGTCGATGTAACGCATATTGGCGCGGTAGGGGAAGCCCGTGGAGAGCAGGGCCCCCTCGAGCGTGCGCTGCTTGCTGACCCGGATGCGGCGGTTGTCCAGATGCGCTCCGGCACCGCGTGTGGCGGTGAAGATCTCCTGGCTGATCGGGTCGTAGACGACAGCGTGCTCCAGGCGGCCCTTCTGCTGGCAGGCAATCGACACACAGAAGGTCGGGAAGCCGTGCAGGAAGTTCGTGGTGCCGTCCAGGGGGTCGATGATCCACACCGTGTCGTTGTCGCCGCTGCGGCCGCTTTCCTCGGCCAGAATGGCGTGATTCGGGTAATGCTTGTGGATGACCTTGATGATCTCCTGTTCGGCCGCATGGTCTACCTCGCTGACGAAGTCATTGCGGCCCTTGGAGGTGATCGTCAGGGACTCCAGGCGATTCAGGCTGCGGATGATGACCTCGCCGGCGTTGCGCGCGGCGCGGACGGCAATATTCAAGAGCGCATGCACGGTAAAATGAACTCACGAGGCTCCGCGACCACCCGGTCGCACCCAAAGCCATGGCGGCAAGCGTAACAGATTGATGTCCTCCAACATTCGCATCGTGCTGGTCGAGCCCTCGCACCCCGGAAACATCGGGGCGGTGGCGCGCGCCATGAAGAACATGGCGCTGGATGAGCTGGTGCTGGTGCGGCCGAAGCTGTTTCCGCATGCCGACGCAACGGCCAGGGCCTCGGGAGCTGACGACATCCTGCAGCATGCCCGGGTGGCGGGGTCCGTGGCCGAGGCGCTTGCCGGATGTGGCTTCGTTGCGGCGACGACTTCACGAGACCGCGATCAGAATTTTCGGGTGGTGGATGTGCGTGATGCCGCGGGGCGCATCGTCAGCGAGTCACGCCGCTCGCCCGCGGCCGTGCTGTTTGGTGCCGAGCGCACGGGTCTGACGAACGAGGACCTCGAGGCCGCCCACGTACTCATCCGGATTCCTGCGAACGAAGCCTACCTGTCGCTGAATCTCGCCATGGCGGTGCAGCTCGTGTCGTACGAGCTGTTCCGCGCGCGCGGCGCGAAAGTCATTCCGCTGCCGACCACGGTGCCGCTGGCCACGCCGACCGAGATGGACCGTCTGTACGTGCACTTCGCGCAGGTGCTGGAGGAAATCGACTTCCGTGATCGCACCCAGGGTGGTACTCACCTGATGGCGCGCATCCGGCGGTTCCTGCAGCGCGCCGAGCTGGACCAGAACGAGGTCAACATCCTGCGCGGCATTCTCACGGCGATGCAGAACCGCCGGCGTCAGGCCGGCGCGCGCGAACCGTCGGGCGGCGCGCGCGAATCTTCGGCCAGTGAGCGCGAACCGTCGGCCGCGGCCCGTGAGCCGCCAGCGGGTCCGCGCGAGCCGCTGGATACCTGATGGAGCGGTCGTCACCATGACAGCCGTTGCCGAGCTGGTTTACCTCGATTACGCGGCCACGACGCCGGTGGACTCTCGGGTGGCTGACGCCATGCGCAGTTGTCTTGGGATGGATGGTGATTTCGGCAACGCGTCCTCCACTACGCATGTTTTCGGCCAGCGCGCCGCCGCACGCATCGAGGCGGCGCGGGATCAGGTGTCGGCGTTGCTGCACGCGCAGCCGCGGGAGATCCTGTTCACC
>Ga0335069_10007027_pt1 | contig 16286 bp, 15 predicted proteins | sample Lox_Sample_11_FD_206714 | JGI IMG/M metagenome (GOLD analysis project Ga0335069, IMG submission 206714) | Soil microbial communities from Loxahatchee National Wildlife Refuge, Florida, United States - Lox_Sample_1.1 | ecosystem: Environmental > Terrestrial > Soil > Wetlands | place: USA...
GTCGATTACGAATCGCCCGGGTTTCAAACCATTCCCGGTGAGGAGGAACCCGGCGATGTCCCAAGGCAAGTCAGCGATCGGATCCTCATTCACGTTACCGCTGACCCATCCACAGTGATGCTCATCCGTCGAGGAAAACGCGTCGCCGATTATCTCCATGCCGACTGTTTTGCGGTCGCTGTTTCGCGCGACGATACCTCGCATAACGAGGCGGTGGATCGCCACCTCAATTTTGCCCGCAACTTGCATATCGAAGCTCGCATCCTGCAAGGTCGCGACATCGCCAAGACTCTGGTCGAATTCGCCAGGCTTAACGGAGTGACCCACTTGTTCTTGGCGAGGCCGGCCAAACCGCAGACACCGTCCTGGCTCGGAAGAAGCCTCGTGCAGCAGGTCGTCGGCCTGGCTCAAGACATGCAAGTGATCATCGTTGCTGACCGTAGCCGGGTTGCGCAGTAATCGCAGCATGCCGTAATACACTATGGACGTGTCTCTGCAAAGCGCGATCTTCTTCGAAACCCCCGAAGAGATCTTCACGCGAGTATTCTCCGAACTGAGACCACGGACGCGGCCGCCGCAAGTGCAGGTGCAATTCTGCAAATTCGCCAATGCAAACAGCTTCGCGAGTCTTGACGCGAAGGGGCTTCGAGTGCGAATCACCGACGTCCTCGAAGGAGCGCCGTCGCAAATTCTCGAGGCTCTCGCGCATATCCTGTTATGCAAACTCTTTCGCCGGCCCAACCCGCGCATGCATTCAGAACGCTACCGCCGCTTTTTGAACCGGAAGGAGATGCGCCGGAGTTTGCAGTTAGTTAAGCAGGCCCGAGGACGTAAGTTTGTGTCCGGGCCGAAAGGCTTGCATTACGATCTGGAACCGATCTTCGAGGAGCTGAACTTCGCCCATTTCCACGGCCTCATGGCGCGGCCGCTACTCGGCTGGAGCCGCACGCCCTCGAAAGTGATGCTGGGGCATTATGATCCCTCGCACAACGCCATCATCTTGAGCCGGCTGCTGGACCGCCTCAACACACCCAGGCTCGCAGTCGAATACGTGCTATTCCACGAGATGCTGCATCTTCGCTTTCCGGTGGAACACCGGGGGGCGCGACGATGCGTGCATACCAAGGAATTCAAGGAAGCGGAGAAGGCTTTCCCGCGCTTGAAAGAGGCCAAAGAAATTCTGAAGGAGCTTTGTTCGGACGCCAGACGCTAAGCTGCCGCACCGGCATGCAAAAGGCTCATGCCGCGAATCTGATCGCGCAGGCCGCCGACCGCATTCACCAAGCCCGCGACATCGATACTTGCCCAACCGAGGGGCATGACGGCGATTTTGCAACGCACTGCTGTAACCGCCAAATAGAATCTCACTTGTTGCCGCCAGAGCGCCTTCGCCAATTCCGGACGATCGTCCGGAGAATAAACCAGCATCAGTTTCGCAATCCGCAACAATTGATTGAAATCGCGCGTGAGAAGACGCAGATATCCGGCAAACACCTTACGCCGCTCCGCTAGGAGCCGATCCCCAAGCTCAGCCCGGTATCCAGGCTGCGCGCTGAGGTACTCGAAATCGCATCGATTCAACAGCCGTTCCATCGGAGCGTACTTCTCCAGCGAGAAGTTCTCGAACCACTCGGGATTGCAGGCCTGCGCGTCGAATCGAGACGAGAGTTGATAGAACAGGATGGCGAAAAGTACCACTAGAAGCAGCACAGATGTCGACACCGCGATGAGAATCATACAGCTCTCCTCTAATCCTCAATTGAGCATATCGGATTCCCAGGGAAAAAACAATTACTGAAATGAAAAGTTTACGATCTTAACCACCGGATTCTGAGAAAATGCCTATTTTCGAGCGGCGCGAAGAAGGCTGGCGTTAATCTCCTTGAGTTGCGCCAGTAACCGCTCCTCTTCCTCAGGGTTCCAGCGGTGCCCGATCACGATACTCTTTTCCTCGCCCTTTTGATTCAGCGCCGCCATCCAGTAGATCAGGCAAGCTGTTGGTACTATCAGAAAAACCAGGTTCACCTCGTTGTACCAGCTAGTGCTGATCGTCTCTAGAATCCTGCCAGCTGACTTGGTCGAAAAGTAAGCCGCAAACCCAATCGAATAAACCACCGTGTTCTTGCTCAATGGAATCGGGTAATATACCAGGAATCCGGTGATCAATAAAACCAGAATTACAAGCGCAACGGCCACGACACGATCCACAATGACTGCGGTTCCGACCGGCCCCTTTGGCGTTTTTTCCAGAGCCAACAGAAGCAGAGAAACGATGACCGCCAACGCGAATGCGATCTTTACATAGCGTCGCGCCAGGCGGGCGAAACCGCCGAGGTCTCGCAGGACGACTGCATAGAGCTCTGAAACAACGAGTGCTTGCATGCAATCCATCAGGATCAGTGTTGTGGCCCACACATACCGATACGGCAGGCTGTCTCGCGGAAACATGGCCAAAACCGCGGATTGAACAAGAGCTAAGGCTATGTAAGAAAAGAAGAAAGGGTAAGTCCGGCGCAACTTGGAAGCGACCAGGCGCACGATAAGTCCCACCTGCGCGAAGGTCTGAATAGTGAGGAGAACGGTGGAGATCCGATTCATGACTTGCCGCCGGAATCGACAATCACGAGTTTACCACCCGGATCCCCACGCAATAACGAAATTCAGGGCGTTCTGCTACTTCGAAACGCTCGAAAGGCAGTCGGGCAGGCAGGGCGGGCTGGGCCAATCCGCCGAAATCGCGGTAACGAACGCGAGCGTCATGCCGGCAATGAGCAAAAGTCTCTTCAACATTGTGGAAAATCTCCTCGGAATCTCTGGATTGAGTTGAAAAACTCTAAAACAGCGTACGCTCGATAGAAAGGCGAAATGATGACGTATCAGACTATTTCTGAAACCAGAACGTCTCTAAGGTTGTCTCAGGGAAAAACCCTAGTCTGGTAGGCAAGTAGTGCCACGCCCCGTGTATTCCGTTGTATTATCTAAGTGTTCCAATGAACCGTGGGAGAGTTAACGATGCGCTGCGCCGCACAGCGGCGTCGGATCTCTGGCACCACACGCTCGCTCAAATCCCCAGTGTGTTTGGCAGGCTCGTTTATCTCTCGGGGCTTCGCAATCCCAATGGCGGACAATACGAACATCACGGCCTGGCGCTGGTATTCGGTGAAGATGATGCCAGGAAGGCTCTGAAAGAAAGCCACAAAAAGGTTTTCGCGGAGTGGATTTCCTACAATTTGGAGCAGCAGAAGGCCGATCTGGATCTCTACCTGTCCGGCCTGGCAGAAGACCAGCGAACGATCCTTGAGAATTGGCAACGTTTGGAGCCTTACCGGAATCTATGGCCCAAGTCAGTTACCAACGTCGAGAGGCAACTGTATCTCGCTGACCTAACCGCTATCCTGGAACTGCTCAAGAACGTGTACGGCGTCGAGCGCCCTGATCGAGACTCATAGCCACCGAGACCACCTGCCCAATCACGTCGATGTCCTGGGGATACGCGTAAACCTGAGGCTTGCAATTGGACGCAGGATGAGGCTGCAAGATCAGCCGGTCGTTCTCGACATTAGCCCACCCGCAGCAGTATCCTTGCCGATGCTCGCAAAAGTAAATCGGCCGTTCGAATTCATGGTTCCAGCCGTTCTCGGTGACCTTCCGGCGGGTATCGTCGACAACCACAAAACAGCCGGGACGAAGCATCGGGTACATGAACCAGTCGTCGGTGCCGATAAACGCATAGCGACGTTCTCTTACATCCAATCCGTTGAGGAACAACAACGGCAGCTTGCCCCAGCGCTGGATCATCCGGCTCAAGTATGTCGTGCGTCGAAGATCGAGGCCGGGGTCGAGTGCGAGTGGGATGAGCGTCTCTCCGTGAACGCTGGTCTGAAAGGAGACCGCGTGGGTGCTGGCGATCTCCGCGAATTGCGCGTCGGCAGGCAGATTTGCCAAAGGAATTCCGTACCACTCCAGCACCTCTTCGAAATCGAGACGATAGATGGCGCACAGTGAATACAGTTTGAAAACGGTCGGAACCAAGCCTCGGTTTTCTATCTCGGAGACCCGATTAATCAGTACTGCGAACTCGTCATTATGATATTTTTCCGCAATCTGCTGACTAGCGAGTTCGACGTCTCGTACCCTCAGGCCGAGCCGTTCACGCGCTCGCCGCAGTTTCTGTCCAGCGTCCTCCATGGTATGATTCTTCCCCAGCATGATTCGCGAAGGCCGGATAACTTTTTGAATCCAAACTACTTCGTGAGCTGGACTACTATGGCTCGAATTATAGCGGTCATAAGGTGTTTGAAGCAAGGGTTCTAAGATAGTCTTGTTCGGTTTTCCGAACAAGCAACTTAGGCACGGAGGATCGTAAGCCACATAATGATCAATAAAATTGATGACTGTTCGATACCCCCACAGGGCGTATGCCGGTAAAGCTGCGCGCTGGATTTCAGGGAGCGCGGGGCGCTTTCAGCCAGGATGCCGTGGTGCAGCTTTTGGGACGCCGCGCTGAGGCGGTTCCGTATCCCAATTTCGAAGCCGTTTTTCAGGCTTTACGCGACGGAAAAGTCCAAGCCGCGGTGATCCCCATAGAAAATACCCTGGCGGGCTCGGTTCATGAAAACTACGATCATTTGTTACATTTCGATGTCCGGATCGCTGCTGAGACCAACGTTCGTATCGTTCACAACTTGATCGCTCCTCCCGGAGTCGCCTTCCGGGATATTCGCAAAGCCTACTCACACCCGGTTGCGTTGAATCAATGCTTGAAGTTCTTCGCGCGGTATCCCAAGGTCGAAAAGACGCCATATTACGACACTGCTGGGAGCGTCGAGATGGTGATGCGAGAACGCCCGGCCGGGGCTGCGGCAATCGCTTCTGAGTTGGCGGCGAAACTGTATGGCGGTCACATTCTGAAGCGGTCGATCGAGGACGATCGCCGGAATTTCACGCGTTTCTTTCTCCTCTATCCCGCAAAACGCCTTCCACGACAACGGCGCAGAGCACGCCAATGGAAAACCTCGCTGGTGTTCACGACCAGGAACATACCGGGCGCGCTGTTCCGCAGCCTGAGCGCCTTTGCGCTGCGCGATGTGAATCTTACCAAGCTCGAGTCGCGCCCGTTGCACGGCAAGCCCTGGGAATATCTTTTTTACTTGGATTTTCTCGGCCGCGAGGACGAGCCGCGAGTGCAGAATGCGCTGCGGCATCTGGCGGAACTGGCCGATTTCTTACGCGTGCTGGGGAGCTATCCGCGCGGCGACTAGTTGGATAAGCCTTTGGCTTGTCCGGGCGCGATGCGAAGCGCGCAGCCTTGTCCCCCGATTTTTTTCAGAAATACGGTTTGATGGCCGCGAATTCGTTTTCGAAATCGCTGAGCACACCGGGCAATCTGTCATCGAGCCCCAGCAATGCGAGTACTTGCGGATCGTTTTCCGGCGTACCGGAAAACGACGCGGGAGCAATTCCGATCCCTCGGACGTATTCATCCGCCGCGCTGAGGACCTTGCTGAGTGTTACGATACCTGGCTCCGTGCCTGTGGGGTCCAAATCCGGCGTCTCGTGATAGCGCACCGCGATCTGGATCGGGTCGGGAAGATTCCAAGACGCAAGGGCCTCCGCCGAGAGGTCGGCATGGGTCATCCCGATCACTTCCAGTTCGATTTCGCGCCGTGATTTTTCCCCGATTTGACACAGCCGGGCGATTTCTTTGTATTCTTCCTGGGACCCGAGCGCTAGCAGCAGCAGGCCGAGGTCATGAAACAGTCCCGCGGCGAAGGCGCCCTCCGCGTACTGCACTTCCATCCGCTGCGAGATCAAATCAGCCAGAATCGCGACTCCCACGGAGTGAAGATTGAAATTCGCCATTGACCATCCAGGCGGCGTCTTCACCTGATTCCACATGCGCGACACCGAGATGCCCAAAACCGCGTTTCGCAGTTTGTTGATCCCCAACAAGGACACCGCATGGCGAATGGAGTTCACGGTTCCGCGCAGGCCGAACAGCGCTGAATTCACCAGACGGAGGACATTGCCCGCCAGCACCGTATCCTTTTCAATCAGCTCCGCGAGCTTGGCAAACGAAACGTCCTCCTGGGCCAGGCTCGCAATCAGACGATTGAGGATCGGGGAAAAGGGCGGAAGCTGCCCCAAAGCCCTTTGGGCCCGTTCGCGCACCTCCGATGTTGTGGTCGAAGCGGTCACAACCACCTTATCGGCCTTCCTGCCCACAAAGCTGAGTCCGGCGTCGTAACGCAGGTACTAAAGGGCTTCTTGTACCATGGGACTGACCTTAATGGATGCCTCTCCTGCGATCTCAGTACAAAACCTGCGGAAAGTCTACGGTACGAAGGCAGCCGTCGATGGGCTCGACCTGCAGGTTCCGCGTGGCTGTTTCTTCGGCTTTCTGGGGCCCAACGGCGCGGGTAAGACCACAACTATCCGTATGCTCATGGGCTTAGCGCCCCCCACTTCGGGCAGCATCGAACTCCTCGGCCTTCCCATGCCCGACCGCGCTTTGGAAGTGAAGCAAAAAATCGGATTAGTGCCCGACGAATCGCTTCTGTTCGATCATCTGACTGGCCTCGAATTTACGGAATTTGTTGGCCGGATGTACGGTCTTTCCCGCCCGGTTGCCCGTGAAAGAGCCCGAGAACTTTTAGAACTTTTTGAGCTGGACGGCGAGCCCAGAAAGCTGATCGGCGACTATTCCAAAGGCATGCGCAAGCGTGCGGCAATGGCTGCAGCGCTGATCCATCGTCCGGAGCTGTTCCTGCTCGACGAGCCCTTCGAAGGCGTCGACGCCGTGGGTGCCCGGCTGATGAAGGAGATTCTTCTCGAGCAGGTTCGCCGAGGCGCGACCATGTTCCTCACCTCGCACGTTCTCGAAGTTGTCGAGCGCCTCTGCGATCGCGTGGCGATCATCCACGAAGGCAAGCTCGTTTTGTCCGGCACAATGGCCGAACTCCGCAGCGGGTCGGAAACTCTCGAAGATGTCTTCGTGCGCGTAGTCGGCGCCGAGCGTCCCACCGAAAGCCTGGACTGGTTGTAGCGATGGTTGGTTGGAATCAAGCGCGTGCGATCGTTTGGGCGCAGTGGCGCACAGTTCGCAACTACGTTCCACGATCCAATCTCGGCGGACTCGTCTTCTCCGGCCTGTTGATGCTGTTGTGGTACGGCGCGTTCGCGTTCCTGGCGGGCCTCGCCGCTCTGCTCCTTTCCCGTCCCGACGACCTGCCCTTCGCCAAGAAAGTATTGCCGGACGCGCTGTTGGTTTGCTTCCTCTACTGGCAGATTATTCCGGTGCTAATGGCCTCCATGGGATCGTCGCTGGAGATGAAAAAGCTCCTTGTCTATCCGATTCCGCATGGCCAGCTCTTCACGCTCGAAGTTCTGCTGCGCATCTTCACGGGACTCGAAATGTTCTTGCTCCTGATCGGCGCCGGCATTGGGCTGCTGCTGAACTCTGCAGTTCCGTTCTGGGCGCCGCTCGGGCTTGTTCTCTTTGCTGTATTTAACCTGCTCTGCTCGGCGGGCGTGCGAGACTTGCTAGTCCGGCTTCTGGCCAGGAAGCGCGTCCGCGAAATCGTCGTCTTCCTGTTTGTATTAGCCGCCGCGCTTCCTCAAGTCGTGATTCTCACCGGCGGTCACGAGAAGATCCGCCAGTTTTTCACCGGTGAATCGTCCCCGTTTCTGCCCTGGAGTGCGGCGGCGGCACTCGCTCAAGGCGAATTCACCTGGCTGAGTGCCGGCGCGCTGATAGGTTGGACCGGAATCGCCTACTTCTTCGGCCGCTGGCAGTTCGAACGAGGCCTGATCTTTGATGCGGGCGAGGCAGGCGCTCGCACAACATCGTCCGGCCGGCGCGATAGCCCGATCGAGTGGTTTTACCGCCTGCCCAACGCTGTCCTTCCGAATCCTCTGTCTGCGCTGGTCGAGAAGGAACTCCGCTTTCTGACGCGATCGGCCCGATTCCGCCTGGTCTTCCTGATGGGCTTCTCCTTTGGATTGCTTATCTGGGCGCCTCTCGCCTTCGGCCAGGCCAGTTCGCCGAACTCCCTCATGTCGCAGAACTACCTTGCCTTCGTCAGTGTGTACGCTCTGCTCCTGCTCAGCGACGCATTATTCTGGAACTGCTTCGGCTTCGATCGCAGCGCCGCGCAAGTCTATTTCCTCGTCCCCTTCAAACTGTCCACGGTGATCGTGGGCAAGAACCTGGCGGCTGTCTTCTTCGTGTTCCTGGAAATCTCCGCCATCACACTCGTGTGCGCGCTGCTGCGTCTTCCCATCAGTGCCCTGAAGGTGCTGGAAGCCGCCGTTGTCGCTCTGGTGGTCACGCTCTTTTTGTTGTCTATCGGGAATCTCAGCTCGGTTTATAACCCACGTTCCGTGAATCCGGTGAAATCCTTCCGGACCGCTGCCGGAGGCCGCATGCAAGCCGTCCTGGTGCTGACATTTCCTCTCGCCCTGATACCCGTTCTGCTCGCCTTCGTCGCCCGCTACGCCTTCGACACCGAATGGGCATTTTTCGGAGTGCTTTTCATCGGAGCGCTGATCGGCGGCTTCGTCTACAACATCTCCATGGACTCAGCGGTAAAGACAGCAGAACAGCGCAAAGAGCAGATCATTGCTGCGTTGAGCAAGGGCGCTGGCCCCATCGAAAGTTAGATCGCGTGACCAGCCAGCAGGCCTGCAAATTCTGCCAGATTGCCGCCAAGTCCATCCCTGGCGTCATCGTCTTCGAAGACGATCTTTCGTTGGCCTTTCTGGACACCCGCCCTCTGTTTCCCGGTCACACCTTGCTGATACCGAAGCAGCACTACGAAACATTACTGGATCTCCCAGCAAATTCGACCGGCGAATTCTTCCGCAACGTCCAGCACCTTGCCGCCGCCGTCGAGCAAAGCATGGAAGCCGAGGGAACCTTCGTTGCCGTAAACAACAAGGTCAGCCAAAGCGTCCCGCATCTGCACGTCCACATCGTCCCGCGCCGCAAGAAAGATGGACTGCGCGGCTTTTTCTGGCCCCGCACGGTCTATCAAGACGAAGCGCAGATGAAGCAGGTCCAGGAAGCTATCAAACAAGCGCTTTAAGCTATCCGCTCGGGACCGCCCGGCCAGCCCGTGCCGCGCGCGACACCGGCGATGTTGACAGATTGTGAGCTCGTTGACCACTCCTGGTTCCCCTCTCCGTCCAATTGAACCGGAATCTTACTGTATTCGTTGAGGAAACGAGCGTTCCGCGAGAAGGAAGGCCTCAATCGGTCCGATAAGGCAATTGTGCAGGCACCTTTCCGGCGTCCAGGTCTATCACCGCGAGCCCAAAGAGTTCGTGTGAGGGCTGGTGAAGCGGTCGGTTTCAGGTTCCGTACCCGGAAAGGAAGAAGAGATGGATCAAGCAACGGATGCCAAGATGCCCTGGGTGATTGGCCAATTGAACAACAGACTGTTCGCCCTGAATTGTTCAGTGGTGAAGGAGATGGTCATCATGCCGGAGGTATGCCACGTGCCCAGCGTTCCGGATTACGTTCGCGGAGTGATTAATTTGCGAGGGCGTGTTACGCCGCTCGTGGACTTGCGGCGGCGCCTGGGCATGCGGTCGGCGCGTGAGGAAACCGAAGATTTGTGCGCGCTGATGGAACAGCGGGCGCAGGATCACAAGCGCTGGCTCGAAGAGCTGGAAGCTTCCGTCAGGGAGAATCGCAAGTTTGTGCTGGCGAGAGATCCGCACCAGTGCGCATTCGGGAAATGGTACGACAACTTCCAGACGGACAATATACTGCTCTCCGGGTTCATAAAAAAATTCGATGCGCCCCACAAGCAAATCCACGCCTTGGCGAATGAGGTCGAGGAATTAACCAATCGGGGATGCGCCGGACAGGCCAACGCCTGCGTTGAGAAAGCGGCGCAGGTTTTCGAGGCCGCGCGTTCGGGGGTGCTCTCGACGATGCTCAAGTTGTTTGCGGACTTCCAACTGATGATCCGCGAAACAAACCGCGAGATAGCGGTGGTGCTGCAAGGACAGGCCGGCATGTACGCTGTGTCAGTGGATTCGGTGGCCTCGGTGGAGCGGCTCGCGGACGCGGATATGGAGGAATTAGCCGACAAAGGATTGGAACAGCAGAGCAGCCTGGTAACTTCGGTGGCCAAACGCGCCAAGGGAGCGGGATTGGTCTTGATCTTGGCTCCGGATTCGATTCTAGACCCGGCGAGCCAGGCGGGATTACTCTAAGGCAATCACTGATAGCGACGGCTGCACTCACCCCTCGAGTTCCCGGTTTGAGCCTGATCGCACGGGAACTCCTCCGCGTTTTCGAACCTGGCGAATCGGCCGGAACTGTCAATGCCACGTTGTTGTAGATCCACCCTTCTCACGTTAACCTCCCGACCCGCAAATCTTCTCCCTCCCCTTCAATCATTTCCGCGTCCCTTCCGATCGAACCATCCTTCCCGCGTTGTATATCCCAACCAAGGAGACTAACGGTGAACCAATCCAACCGAACAGCAATCAATCGCGCTAACGCGCAACATTCCACCGGTCCTCGCACTGAAGACGGCAAAGAACGATCCTCGCTCAACGCCCTACGACACGGACTCACCAGTCAGGCCGTCGTCCTGCCCTCGGAAGACCCCGCTGCTTACCAAAGCCACTTGCGCGAGTTTCTCGACGAATACAAGCCGCAAGGTCCCATCGAAAAGCAATTCGTGAAGTTGATTGCCGATGTAACCTGGCGGCTGAATCGCATCACCATTCTTGAAGACAAGCTGCTCACGCTGCCCACGGCTGAAACGCTTACTGAACAGGTACGCGCTCTCGCCACGCCCAGCATGCACCAACACCGCCTGGGGCGCCAGTTCGAGCGCGCCGTCGACCAGTTATCGCGAATCCAAGCGGAACGGAAATCGCGCCAATCCAACCAGATGGACGACGCTGTAAAGCTTTACCAAATGCACCAGGACAAGAATCTCTCCTACGATCCCGCCGAGGATGGCTTCGTTTTTTCGATTGAAGATATAGAGACCTATATCCGCCGTCAGGGTCGGCTGGAAGAAGCGGAAGAAGCCGAGGAGAATCGCTTGGAAGAATGTGCCTGACCATCCCGCCGATCAATGCCGAGACATCCGGTTGAGCAGCAGCGCTGGAGCGTCGTCTGGTGGCTTAGGGCATGACGCAGTGCGCGATCTCCACAGATCCACCGCTAGGGAGAGATTCGTCTCCGTGGCATCGCCCACAGTTCCAGGGCGCGGTTTGTTCGCGAGCGCCCTCTTTGCCGCTTCAAGCCGCTGAACATCCGATGCGCACGGCTCGGTCATTTGAACCGCGCTTTCAAGGAGTGACGCGCTCCGTTGATAACGTTCCGAGGCTCGAATGTTCCGCGCATCGGGATCGAGCGCCAAAATCCTCTCGCAAAGCTCTAGGCGATTTTTCGCTGTCGTGTTCGAAGGGTCTGCATCTAATGCGGAACGAAATGCGCTTTGCGCCGCAACATAGTCGTCCTGCTCAAGGGTTGCCTGCCCGAGTCCGACGTAAGCTTCGACGTCTGCGTTGTCATCGCGCAGCACCTCTCGAAACACCTCCGCCGATTGCCGTGGCGATCCATAGTCCAGCAACAATTTCCCGATTCGTTTGCGCGTGGGATTGTCTCGCACTTGGCTCAATGCGCCTAGTAACTCGGCCAACGCCTGCGTCTTCCGATCCTGTTTCGACAGATAGTCCGCTAGTTCAAACCGGGCCTCAATGCGGTTTCTTTCCTGGCCGGACGTCCAGGCCCCATCCACGGCGCGATGGTAATAAGTAACTGCATCGGACGTGCGCTGGCGAGCAGCGGCGATTCGAGCCAGCCCGAGATTCGCCACTCCGTTTGTGGGATCGCGCTTCAAGACTTCATGCAGATAAACCGAAGCTTCATCGAGACGCTTTGCTTTCACCAGTTCCATCGCGAGCGCAAGACGATAGGGTTCGCTCCCAGGGGAGATCGACAACGCATTGCGCAACTGTTCGATTGCCTCGGCATCGCGATTCTGTTCCGCAAGCTCGGAAGCGGTCTTGTTGTACAACTCGGCCCTCGTAGCTCGCTCAGCGCGATAGTAATAGTTCAGGAAACCGATGAAGATAAGGAGACCGATTGCTGCCGCAATAACCCCCGGAACAAAGAATCGGGCGGTCTTCGGCTCCGCTGGCACACTCTGGACTCGATTCGGCTCTGACCCGATCCCATAGGCGCGTAAGATGCCGTCGAGCATAACCACACCCTGCAGCTCCCGCACGTCTGCGCGGCTAACCACCGGCAGCACGTTAACCCGGCTTTGCGCCATGCGCGTCAGCGCGACATCGAGAGTGTGATCCAAGTGCAGATGCGGAAACTCTTCGTTCGTCAACAACTCGCGCGGCACTCGCGCGGTCGGGATTTCCGACAAGGAAACATCCCCTTCGCCTGCCGCCGTTCGCTCGTTCACCTGATCGAGCGACACCAGACCCAAGAGTTTTTGACCGTCAGCGACCGGCCAGGCATTCCGCTCGCGATCCAGGACGGCTGCGGCGTCATGAAAGGTTTGACCGGGCGAAAGCAGGTGTCCCGGCGCAGTGACGGCGTCGCGCACCACGCCCGTCTGCTGACGATCTTTGGCGCCCGCGGGCAAGTGGTATCCATCCTGATGCTGCAGGGCTTCGTAGATCGGCTCGCGTTGCAGCTTGTAGGAAATATAAAAGCTGATCAAGTTCGATATCATCAGCGGCACGATGATGGAGTAATCGCGCGTCATTTCGAAGATCATGATCACCGACGCCAATGGAACCCGCACGATCCCGGCAAATGCCGCGCCCATACCCACCAGGGCATACGCTCCCACACCGCCTGTGTAGTCAGGAGCGAGCTGATGAGCAACCGCGCCGACCATGCCGCCCATCATCGCGCCGATGAAGAGACTTGGTCCGAAAATGCCGCCCGCATTGCCCGAACTGTAACACGTTGCCGTTGCCACCAGCTTCAGTACAACCAACAGCGCCATCATGTACAGCGTCATCTGGCCATTCAACGCTTCGCTGACGTGCGCATATCCGACCCCCAGCACCTGTGGAACGAACCAGCCGAGCACGCCCACCAGGAGTCCACCTGCGACTGGCTGCACCCACTGCGTGCTCTTTGGCATCGCAAGGAATCGCTTACGAAGAAACAGGAGCAGCTTTACGAAGCTCACCGATACGAGTCCGCCGATAACCCCGAGCGCTGCATAGCTGATGAACTCTACCGGACTGACGAGCTGATAGGACGGAACATGGAACAGCGGCTCGTCACCCAGCAGCAAATGCAAGACGATCCAGGCGGTCGCCGAACTCAATACAATCGACCCGAGCACCGGCGCGTGCAGATCGCCCATCACCTCTTCGAGCGTGAAGAGCACTGCCGCAACGGGGGTGTTGAAGGCCGCCGCGAGCGCCGCGGACGCGCCAACAGGAATCAGATCGCGGATCTGCTTAGGGCCGAGCCCCAGCCGTCTTCCCAACACGGACGCAAGTCCTGCGCCCACATGCACCGAGGGCCCTTCGCGTCCGAGTGCGATCCCGCTGGCCAACGAAAGCGACGAGCAGCCGAACTTGCCCAGCACCGTTCTGAAACTGATGAATCCGTCGCGCAGGAACAGCGCGGTTTTTGTCTGTGGAATTCCGCTACCGCGAGCATTGGGAAAATAACGCCACAGGAGAAATCCGGTCAGCAGAGATCCGCCAGTCGGTATCAGCAGCCGCCGCCATGCCGAGCCGCCCGCTGGATACATGCGCGCGCCAAGATTTTCCGTAACGTAGATAAAACCGGCGATCACGAGTCCAACGACCGCGCCGATGATCAATGTCAACAGCAGCAGGACCTTGTCCTCGTGGCGCTGCAGGTTCTCAGCAGCGGCCCAGCTCTTAATGCGAGTGGTCCAAGCGGATGTCTGTCGAGGAGCGAATGCCGGAGCTGCAGGGCTTGAGTCCATTAAAGAGCGGGACGCGCAGCACGCCCACAACCAGCGTAACAGCCTCGTTACGCATGCCTCCGGTTTGCGCAGGCGCAGCGCGCCAGCAGTCTTGTGCGCACCTACCAACATCCCGTTAGCAACCACACTAGTTTGCCTGGCATCTTCACTAGTAGAAGGCGAAACGTCATGCAATCCTGGACTCGAAAGGTAGCCACGGTTGGCGTTTTCTCGGCAGCCGCGATCTCCCTCGCGCAAGGCAGCGTAACCCGGACTCCACGAGTCGGTGCCCTGGAGTATGTCGAGGGCACGGCCTACGTGAACGGCCAGTTGGTCAGCGGTGCCAAGGACAATCTGCCCACGCTGGATAACGGCGGAACGTTGCGGACCGCAAACGGTCACGCAGAGATGATTCTGACGCCGGGTGTTTTTCTGCGACTGGATGCGCAGAGCCAGATTCGATTGGAGAATGCCAGCTTAACCGACACGCGAGTGCGCCTCGATCAGGGCGCCGCGATTATGGAAGTGGATGATCTCCACAAAGACAACCTGATCCGCGTCGACACGGGGCAGGGAACTGTCCGAGTTCTAAAAACGGGACTCTATCGCTTCAACGCGAATCCAGCCGATGTCGAAGTTCTGAAAGGCAAGGTTGAGGCCCTCGAAGGCGATCAGGCCAAGACAGCAGGCAAGCACAAAGAAATCGCATTCACATCGGGCCTCGCAGTGAACAAATTCGAACCTGCCGCCGATGACGATCTAAGCCGCTGGTCGCGTTTGCGCTCTGAATATGAAGCAGAGGCGAGCGTGGGCTCGGCGCAATATGTTTACGATATGGGCTGGCCGTGGGGCTTTTCCAACTGGTTCTGGAATCCCTGGTTTGACACCTGGACCTTTCTTCCGGCGGGCGGCTTTTGGCTTAATCCGTACGGCTTCGGCTATTTCAGTCCGTTCGTGGTCTACAGCTACTTCCCGGGCAGATACTATGGCGGATTCCATCATTACGCGTTCACACCGCACGCTGGATTCACCAGTCCATCCGGCCTGAATCTTCAAAGAGGCAGCGCGATCCGAGCCGCACGAGGCGGTTTCGCGAGAGGGGGATTCCGGGGGGCGGCATTCCCGGCCGGCGGAATGCACGCGATGGGAGGATTCGGCGGCCATAGTGGCGGACGAAAATAAACCTTGAAACCTTCCCCTGTCCAGTCTATATATAGATTGGACAGGGTATGACGGATAACTCACAACTACTCCCGGGCACGCTCTTCATGCTGATTTTGCGGATCCTCTCTCGAGGTCCTTTGCACGGTTACGCAATTGCCCGCCGCATTCAAGTAGCCTCAAGAAACGACCTCCAGATTGAAGACGGATCGCTGTATCCCGCCCTCAATCGCATGCTCGTGAAAGGCTGGGTAAAAGCGGAATGGGGCACCTCGGAGAACAACCGCCGTGCCAGATTCTATAGTCTGACGCGGGAGGGCCGCCAGCAGCTCGAATCGGAAGCCGCGGAGTTTGACAAACTCATTCGCGCCATTCAACTCGTCATGCGCACCGCGTAGGGGACATCATGTCGATCCTCAGCGAGTGGCGGACCATACTCGGGCACTTCGGGAATCGCGCCCGCTTCGAAGCCGAGCTCGATGAGGAAATCCGCTTCCACGTCGAGACGCGCGCCGCAGAACTGGTGTCATCAGGGCTTTCTCGTTCAGCAGCCCTTGCTCAGGCCCGCCGCGAATTTGGATCGATCTCTCGCGCGAGCGAAGAGTCCCGCAGCGCGTGGCGCTTGCTCTGGTTTGAAGACGTGGTTGCTGACGTCCGACATACCCTCCGCTCATTCCGTCGAAACCCAGCGTTCGTTCTAACCGCAGTTGTGTCCCTATCCTTGGGCATCGGAGGCACGACGGCCATCTACACGGCTCTCGATGCTGTGCTCTGGAAGCCATTGCCGGTCGAAGATCCGAACAGCCTGGTAACGCTCTCGATTGCGCGGGGCCGACGGACAGTCGAGACCGACACTCCTGCTGCGTTCATCGGCCAACTCCGTGCTTCGAACATCTTCGCTGGAATTGCCGCCAATTCCGGCGACGGTCTCAGCTTCTCCTATGGCGGTCGCGCGGAACGTATCATCGGCGAGTCCGTCTCGCCAGGCTTCTTCGATGTACTCGGCGTGCCGTCCTTTCTCGGGCAGAACTTCACTCCGGAAGTTCGCAACGGGCACTGGGCAGCGGAAGCTGTGTTGTCGTACGATTTCTGGCAACGCCGCTTCGCCAGTGACCCGGCCGTCATCGGCAAGACCATCCACCTGAATACTCACCCGTTCACGGTCGTCGGCGTCAGCCC
>Ga0335069_10007029_pt1 | contig 16285 bp, 28 predicted proteins | sample Lox_Sample_11_FD_206714 | JGI IMG/M metagenome (GOLD analysis project Ga0335069, IMG submission 206714) | Soil microbial communities from Loxahatchee National Wildlife Refuge, Florida, United States - Lox_Sample_1.1 | ecosystem: Environmental > Terrestrial > Soil > Wetlands | place: USA...
TTCCCTTTCCTCCGGAAGCTGACATCGCTGCTAAAATGCATATCAACAAAATGATTGGAGGACAAAACGGTTGGATTCTTACATAAATTGTCCATTGGTGTAACGGTAGCACTAAAGTTTTTGGAGCTTTCGGCTAAGGTTCGAATCCTTAATGGACAGCATATACATATCTATAAATGAAAATTTAATAATATGGACACGGTAATAATAGCAGCACTATTGGGCATTAGTTATTCTATCATAACTTGGTATAATAATAAAAAAATACAATCTCAATACGATAAAATATATCAAATACTTTGAAGGATTTGCGTGATGGAATTAAAGCTTAAAAAATAAAATATATAGATATGAAAGTAGTTACTGATAAAACATTTGAAGAATTTGTGTTAAAATCTCAAAAACCGGTTGTAGTGGATGTATATGCTGATTGGTGCGGGCCCTGTAAAACCATAGCTCCCATCATGGAAGAATTGGCTTCAGAAAATACTAACATTGAATTTTTTAAGTGTAATATAGATGAAAATCCTGAAGTTGCAACTAAATATGGCATAAGAAGTATACCACTTGTTTTATTTTTTAATAAAGGAAAATTAGTTGGCAATCAATTGGGAGCCTATCCAAAATATTCATTTCAAAACAAGATAAATGTTCTATATGAAAATGCTTAAGCATTTAATTTATTGTTACACAATTCTATTGGTTAAAACTATTTTTAGAAAAGATAATCCTCATAAAGGTGATGAGTGGTCTGAATTTTCTAAATGGGAAATGTAGTCGGCGGAGGTGGTAGGTACATTTGAACAATTTTCACGTAAATTTAAAATATAATATATGAATATAAGTACTCTAAATTACACTCTAGAAGATTTGACAAAAGAGGCAAATCATTTTAAAGAAATTTTTATAACTAAAATGTTAAAAGAAAAAATTATTACTGAAGAAATTGCACAAAATATGTTGCAATATTCAATAGTAGTTTCTCATAGAGGTGCATTAGGTAGAGTTTGGGATAAATTGTTTAAATTAGAAAATGAAAAAGGAAGAATTTTTATAGTTAAAGTTATAGAAGATGATATAGAAGATGATAATATAGAAAATTCTAAAAATGAAAATAACTGAACAACTTAAACAGGAAATTGACAATATGTCCTATGAAAGTATGCTATCCATGTGGAGGTTTTCTCCAATAGGCACTCCTATTTTTGAAGGAGAAACAGGAACATATTTTTCGGAAATAATGAGAAAAAAAGAAAGCGAATTAAAACCTGGAGAAAAAGCTGAAATATCTAAAAATATAGGATGGAAATAAATATTAACAGACTTTTAACACAAAACAGTTTTTTAAAGATACATTCTATATTATATTTACATTCATAAATACATTATTAACAATTAAAAACAAAAATCATGGGATTTATAGTAGGAAGAAATTATAGGACAAATAAATTGTCAAAAATGTCAGGTGGCCAAACTGTAACAGTGGTACATCGTGATGGAAAGGTATTGGAATATACAAATATTAAAAATCCTTGGGCATACATTAAAACTGTATTTAAAGAAGATTGTGATGGTTCAGTTTTGACCGCCTACGTAAAGGATAAAAGATGGCGTAAAAAAGTTTATTAACAAAACTTTAACATTAAGTTATAAATCTAATTAGATTTAACTTAATATATAATATAATGATTGTGGTAAGAAAACGAGTTACTTCATAAACAATTTCTATAAAACTGTTAAAACCAGAAACTCTTTTCATATTTCCCAACATTTTTTAGATGATTATAGATATTAATTGTGGCAAGAGAAAGCGTTACTTCAATTTGTGGAAAATTAAATGGCACGCTACTCAAATTTCCCAATAAATTTTAATTCTTTTGTTTAGCAAAAGAATATATTTTTATCCCTGGGAACCATGTTTTCAGGGATTTTTTGTTAAAATATGAAAATGAAATGAATTATCAAAAAATTTATAATGACATAATTAATAAAGCTAAAAAAGAAAATAGAATTAAATTAAGAAAAACTAATCCTTTATATGTTTATTATGAAAATCATCATATATTGCCAATATGTTTAAAAGGAACTAATGATCCAAAAAATTTAGTTCTTTTAACTGCAAGAGAACATTTTATATGTCATAAATTGTTAACTTATATTTATCCTGGAAATAGAAAAATAGCTTTAGCATATCATAAAATGGCTTATGGAAATCATAAAAATTTTCATATTTCTTCAAGAGATTATGCTTATGCAAGAGAATTAATTAGTAAAACACCTATTTCTGAAGAAACAAAACATAAACAAAGTGAATCTCATATAGGATTTAATCATACCAATGAAACAAAAAATAAAATAGCATTATCAAAAATTGGTAAACATAGAGACGAAAAAACTAAATTAAAATGTAAAGAAGCACAAATAGGAAAAAAGAAAAATTTTAAAAAAGAATCTTTAGATAGACAAAAAGAAGTATTTAAAAAATATAATATAGAATGTAAGAAAAATAAAAGTTATGAAGAACAAATGATAGAACTTTATGGGGAAGAAACGGGTTTAATAAAAGCAAAAGAATATAAAGAAAAATTAAGTAAATCGAAGAAAAATAAACCTAGACATAAAAAACTTTGTCCATATTGTAACAGAGAAATAGCAGAAGGAAATTATGGCAAATATCACGGAGAAAAATGCAATAAAAAAATTCTTTAATTTAAAATTAATAGTAATATGAAGTACAACAAAAAAACTGAAAGTGAAGTTAAAGTAATTTCAACTTTTGAAAATGGAAAAGGTTTTACTCAAAAACCAGAAAAAGAACTTGTTGGAATTTTAGCAACAGGAATAGAAAATTCATTTTATGAAAAAGAAAATGAAAGAATTAATAGATTAGAAACAGTTTTAACAACTGTTGCTACAAAAAATACTATGTTTGCAGCAAAAGCGTTAGTATATGCACGTACAGTTTTTGGCCAACGTACTGTTACTCATATTGGGGCAGTTAGTATGATTCCTTTTTTATCTGGAAGCGAACTTGGAAAAAGATTTTTCTCTAAGAGAAATAGAAACAAAAATGAAGGTGGAATAATTTTTAGAATTGATGATATGGCAGAAATTCTTGCTTGCTATCAGGCAAAGAATGGTGTAGATGCACCAATTCCTAATGCTATCAAGAAAGGTTTCAAGGATGCCATTGAACATTCTGACGCTTATACTCTTGCTAAGTATCAAATGAAAGGCCATGGAGTATCACTTATAGATATAGTGAACCTTGTTCACCCAACTGCAACTAAAGTTAATGGCTTTGTTAAGGTATCTTTGGATGAATTTAAAAAGTCTATAAAAGGAACTAAGTTTGAAAAGGAATATGATTTTTCTAAGTTGGGTTCTGAAGAAACTGTAATGGAAATTTCAACTCTTCGTGCTCTTGTTTTAGGCTTATTGAAGCAATTTGATACTGTTGAAGACAAGAACACTGAAGCAGGAAAGATTGTAGCTGAAAAGGTTAAGAAAGGTGAAATCTCTGCTGCACAGGCAAAGGAAGAACTTAATGAAGCTAAAACTGAAAACTATGCAGAGCTTATTAAGACTAGAAAAATTGGCTATCTTGCTCTTTTAAGAAATGTTAGAAACATTCTTAAAACCAATGATAAAGAATTACTTAATATGGCTTGTGAACAATTGGTAGATGAACAATTTATCAAGAAGTCTTTGGTATTTCCTCACCAGATTGATCTTGCCCTTGAAGTTATGATAGCAGAATTCGGCGGAAAACAGCTTTCACAAGTAGCTAACGCTCTTAATGAAGCTTATGAAAAGTCCATTCCTAACTTGGCTGAACTTTTCAACACAGGAAGAACTGCAGTTGTATTGGACGTATCAGGTTCAATGAGCTCATTAATTCAAATTTCCAAAGGAAAATCTGGCTCAACTTCAGCACTTGATAAAGGTGCCTTGGTAGCAGCTACATTGGCCAAAGGGATTGGAGCAGAACTTTTTGTATTCGCTAATAGCTGTGATAAATGCAAATATAATCCTCTTGATAGTGTAAATACTATTAAGAATAGTGTAAAACACGGCAATCAAGTAGGTGGTGGAACAATGTGGTCTACCATATTCCCACGCCTTGAACGTGAAGGAAAGTTCGATAGAGTTTTCGTTATTAGTGATGAACAAGGTGCTGATAATGTAGAAAGTTCATACAAAGGTTATTGCAATAAGTTTGGAACACCTGAAACTTATATAATTAACATTTGTGGCTATGCGCCAACCATGATTAAGGAAAGTACTCATGTACATAGACTTTATGGTTATACAGCAGATATTTATGAAACAGCTAAAAGGGTTGAAATAGATGTGGAAGCTGTAATTCACCAGATAAATGAAATTGAAATCTAAAAAGATTTATCCATAGGCAAAAAGAGATGTAAAAATCTCTTTTTGTTGTTTTAGTAAGTATTTCTTCTTAGGATAGTTTTTCATTATTAGGTAAATTCATCATCACCTAATTCTATAACATCAAAATCTTTATCTAAAAATAATTCTGGAAATTGTTGTAAAGCAGAAACTCCAATAACATAATCTCCATAAATATCTTGTGTTTTTCTATCAATCATAAAAGAACTATTTGTATAACCTACTATTTGATTGGCAAAGTCTTCAGGAAGTATAATATACCAATCTACAGTACTGATGAGAGTATTATCACTATCATTGGTTGATAAAGCTTGTGATTTATTTAAACTATTATCTTCTATTGGAATATCTTGGTTCCAACCAAAGTTAATTCCTGTGCTATTCATATCCATTAGAAAGTTCCTCCTACATTATCATCAAAATATTTTAAAATTCTATAGAGAGAAGCATCTTCATACCACATTAAGAATTGTCCTATGCTCCAATTTCTTAAACCTGTATTAGAACCTGAATAACTTCCATTTGAGTTCAAACCACATAAAACCATTTCCACAGATGAATCAAATGTATGAGAATAAGCGGCAGATTGCATTATACTAACATCATTTTGATATGCATAATGAAAACCTTTTGAAACATCTATAGAATAATAAGCTCCCACAGTTGAAACGTCATTTATTGCCATATAATTATTAGCATTCCAATATAATCTATCAACACCATTTATATATAATGTTAAGTAGTTATTTGATGCTGTTCCTGAAATTGTTCCAAATGGTGCAGTTGCTGTAGTAGTTGGATATTGATAAATGTTAAAATGAACTGCACTATTATTTAAGAAATCATAGGTGCTAACATTATTAGGTATAAAGCCAGTTCTTAAATGTTTTGCACCAGATGATGCCCCCAAATAACCTGTTTTTACTGTGAATGTAGGAGCATTAACAGCAGTAGCATTATAGTTATTACTTATCCAATTTTGCAGGGCTGCTTGTCCATCGTGCATATTAAATAAATAAAGAACATCTAATTTATTCCATATGCCAGCAGTTTTTAAACTTGAAATGGTAGTATCTATAAGTCTTTTTAGTGCTATAGTTGGTTGATTATTATATCTAGATACTAATGTTAGAGTTTCAGGTTGATAAGGATAAGCAGCATCCAAATCTTTTCTATATTGTATAACTAACTTAGCATATGTACTTGCATCATTATCAGACATTCCTAAACCAATGGAAACAAAAGATAAAGTCCAAGGAAGATAAGTTGCAGTGGATCTTAAAAGATATAAAGGGCCTGTAGCCAAAGTACCAATATTAGTTGTTCCTGTGCTTGATGAAACAACTGCACCATCATATAATAAAGAATGATATGTTGATGAATTTCTGTTTCCCATCCAAAATCCTACAGGGTTTGTTGTAGCATATAAAAGTAATCCTTGGCCAGCAGTAGAATTATATAATCTACTTTGCATATTATTAGCATTCCAACCAACTGTAGTAGTACCTGTGCCACCAAATGTAACAACCGGAAAAAAGTTAGTATTGGTTGAAGTATTTAAGTTCATAAAACTTAAATGCGTATTTCCTAAAGTTCCAAAAACACTGGGTTGATATTGTGTATTTGCATAACCTGTTGCACCATCACCAACTAATCCATCTACAGTATACCCTAAAGAACCGTTAAATTGAAGTTTAAATGCTACACTAACATCTCTTGGGTCAATTAAATTATAGGCAAAGGCATTACTAGTATCTCCAACAAAGGGATAAATAGCTGTTTGGCCTTTAACAAATTGATTCCAGATATTATTTGATTTTAAACTTGTAACAAAATTATTTAATGCTGTTTGTTGATATGAATTTACAATACCAGCTGCATTAAAGAAAGCTTGAGCATCTGAATCCCAAGGTGATGATGCTTGAGATGCTATTTTAAAATCTAATATAGCAGGAGGAAATATAAACATATAACATTTTAATTTAAATTACCAAATGCATACCAAGTATTAGAACCTTTATATATAACACTTGCGGCGCTATATTGAGTTGTTATATTCACAGATGAATTAATAGATAAAAGTGTTGATGCATTTAAAGTTACGGTTCCAATACCCGAATTAAATATAGTAGATGAAAAACCTATATTAAATGTATTAGGAAGATTAACTAAAAATGTTCCAGAGCAATCAACCACACTTCCATTATCAGAAGGATTTAACGTATAAGTTGATGTACATATAGTTAATCCAACATAATATTTAGCATAATTATTAGAAGCATCTACTATATTTAATTTATTATTATATAAATCTGTTATAGATGCATCCCTAGCACCCAAAGAACCATCTACATATCCCTGTGTTACACCATTAGGTATTGTTGAACTAGTGTTAAAAACTACTCCTTCGTTAATTAGAACAGGCGCTGCAGCTAATCTACAACTTCCAAGCATTCCACTATTACCATTTCTAGCTTGGTAGGTTAGTTGATATGCAATAACATATTCTGCAATTCCCAATCCTGAAAAATCAAATGTCTTAGGGTCTTCTTGTTGTGCCAGTGTTAAAGTATTATAATTACCTCTACCCGGAATCATTATATATTGGCCAGAACTAATTTTATCCGTATAAACAATATACCAATTATAGTATTGAGTATTTGTTCCTGTTGTCATTACTCCATTATTATCCCATTGGATAAATGAGCCCGGAGCATATGTGTAGGGAACTGGATTAACTACCCAATCCCAAACTGATGGTGAAGTTCTATAAAATACTGTATAAACATTTGTATTAACATCACTAGGCCTTACTAAAGTGGGCAAGGTTATAACAATATCTTCATCGGCTATAATAGGATTTGTTAAAACTCCAAAGCAATTATCACTTGAATCAGAACCAGTAACTTTTGGCCCATTTAAAACACCTCCAGAAATATATCTTGTTCCTATGGTATTATGTAAATAGTAATGCATTCTTGTGTCTATGAGAGCTGTATGTCTCTCTTCCGCAAGAAAATATGTGGGAGTATTGGTACTATCAAATCTAATGGAAGCCACAGATAATGCTTGATCCATTAATGTCCATACAGTGGTGGATTGTGTTAGTGTACCATCTGTCGAATCTATAGTTATATAGTAAACTGCTGTGGAAGGTGGATTTCCAGGTAATTGTACAGAAACATCACCCATTATTGTATACTCTATTCCACCTCTAATATATTTCCAAGAAGAACCTGTACTACTGAGTGTAAAAACATATAAAGATGGATCGAATGATATGGATGTATCTGTTTGATTTAAAAATCCATTACGATTTATGTCTATCCAGCGAGCATCATCATAAGTTTTTAAAAGTACTAGAGAAGCATCTGTATATGTTTGTAAATTACTTATGGATACATCTCTTTGTATTAAAGAAGCATCAACATAGGACTGAGAAACTCCTGAAGAACCAGAAGATGAATTACTTATTATAATAGGATTTCCGAAGCCATCATAAAAGCTAGAGTCTCTATATTGTACTAAATTACCATAGGTAAAGGATACTTTTTGCCCAGTTAAATCAAAACTCATGAGTATTAAGTTATTATAGAGTATATATAATACAAAAATAAATAAATTAATAAAATTTATAATTTCTGTTCATTTGATTAATATGACACCAATCAAATCTTTCTGAAACAACAAGTGTTTCAAATGGCGGATTATAATCGCCCATAAAATGTTTGTAAATATTAATTGCACCATTAATATCTCGATTTATGTCATTCCCACAATCACATATATACTGTCTATCATTTAAATCCAAATCATGGTTAATATTTCCACATTTACAACACGTTTTCGAAGTCCATGCTTCATTTATTTTTATAACTTGATTACCTTTTAATTTATTTTTATATTCTAAAAGGTGTATAAAAGTTTGCAAATTCCAATTATTTTGCATTTGTCTATTTAAATACTTATAATTTGATTTTATATTTTTCTTTAAATTTGTTAATTCTCCTATTAAAATTGTTTTGTTTTGATTACTTAGATCTTTACTTACTTTTTGTAAAGTTAAGTTTGTTTGAGTTTTCTTTTTATTATAAATTTTTTTTAATTTTTTATTTATTTGTTTAAATTTTCTACTGTATTTCTTTTTAGAATTCTTTAATGATTTTAATTCATCAAGTCTTTTATCTAAAAATTTTTGATTTTTACTTAAATATTTTGAACTATAAACTATACCTTTATTGTTTTCAACATCATAAATAGAAAGTAAATTCTTTTTGCCTAAATCAATACTCAATAATTTAGTTTTATCAATATTTTTTAAAATATTTTCTTGTTTTTCATAAGTTATAGAAGCAAAATGATGATTATTTTTTTTATAAATTTTAAGTTGTTTAATTTCTGATTCTTTAGTTTTATTTCTTAAACAAATTAAATTTTTTATGGGTTTAATAAAATCTAATTTAACATCTAATTTTCTATAATTTGAATATGACAGTCTTAAAATATTTTCTTTAATTATAAAGTCTTGAGTAAAAGATAAAGTAAAAAAATAATCTTTACCTCTAAATTTAGGTGGTTTAGGATTTAAATCTTTATTTTGTTTAACAAGTTTAAAAAATGAAGAGTAATTATTATGTAAAGTTCTTAAAATATCCTTTTTAATATCAAAAGTTAAATAATCTGATTTATAATCTTTTAATTCTTTTTGTTGAATATAATAAGAAATGAAGGTTTTATCTTTTTCATATTGTTCTTTTAATTTACCAAGAAAATAATTATATAATAATCTACCGTCATTGGATATTGCATCAATAATAGATTGTTGTTCATCATTTAATCTTAATTGTATTTTAAAAGTTAATAACATTATTAGTTCTTTTATTATATATATTAAAATTAAAATCATATTAAATGAAAAAAATCCTAACTAATTTTTTATGTATCAGGATTAAATAATTTTTAGCTTTAACAAAAGATTAACAAAAAGAAATTTATAAATTGAAATTTAATTGGTATTTTAGCATATAATATAAAAAAATAATCCAAATTATCTAGATGGCTCTAAAATATATTGATAATAAGATAATTATGAAAAAAGAATGTGTAATCATGAAACTAGTTGAAGGTAAATGGATTTCCGTCAAGGAAACAGTAACACCCGAAAAGTTGAAAGACTTACTGAATAAAATAAATGAAGATATAAGAAAAAATCTTAAACCAGAAGACCTCAGCACATATGATCGTTCACTAATCAACAAAATATGGAACATTTAAACAAGGAACTTCTTCAAAGGATAGTCGACACCCCAGGAACACAATCACAAATCAACATGGAAGAGATTAATGAAAAAGATGATGAAATAAAAGCTCTTAAGGAAGAAATTGAGTGGCTTAAGAAAGAAATTGAGTTTCTAAATGGACAAATTACGGAAATTGAAAAGGAAAATGATGATTATGAATATGAGTTGGATGAAAAAAATGATGAAATCCAAAAATTAGAAGATAGAATAATAGAAGAATTGGAAGATCAACCTGCCTCATCTATTTCAACAGAATATCTTATAAATGAATTGGAAAATAGAAATTATATAATAGCAGGAAATGGCTATGGTTCTTTGGAAGATCTTTTATATATGTGTGTTAAAAAAGATACTCGAAGATTTTTAACTACTGAACAATTGATAGAAGAAATAAAAGGAAAATTATGAAATTATTTTTTCTTAAAACTGCATTTTTACTTGGGAAAGAGTCTAAATGTGTATCAAAACAAGTAGGAGCCATAATTGTAAAAGACAAAAGAATTATATCCACAGGCTATAATGGAACTCCCCCAGGATTTAAAAATTGCAACGAAATTTTTGATAAAAATAATTTTGATAGAGAAGAACATCATAAATTTTCTTTGAAATATGAAACACATGCAGAAATGAATTCTCTTATGTTTGCTGCTAAAAATGATATAGGTGTAAATGGAGCAGACATGTATACTATTTTACAACCTTGTGATGATTGTCTTAAAAATATTATAGCGGCTGGCATAAAAAAGATTTATTATGTTTATTCTTATGATAAAGCATCAAAAAATAATGAACTTTGGAATTTAATAGAGCATGAACAAGTAAATGATACTGATTTATTAATGTGGTTAGAAAAAAATAAATAATGAAAAAATTTCTATTTAAATCTTTTTGGCTAATTGGCTATGCATGGGCTGGAATTGTTTTCTTTGCATGTATGCTTTTAAATATTGTTTTTATAGATTGTCCTCATATAGATTATATTTGGATAGCACCCATTTTAATTTTATATGTTTGTATTTTATATGACACTTTTCATTTTTCTCCCAGAATAGAAAAAATTGAACCTTCAAAATCAATTCACGATATATATTAATCTATGGAAACTTTAACAGGCATTATACAAAAAGATGGTACAGTATTGGCTGAAGATGGAACTATTCATAATCTTCCTGTAAGGGGAACAGATAAAGAAGGTTTTAAAGAAGTTTTAATTGATGCAAAAGAGGCTGGAGGTGATGGTTCATTTTATCGCCAATCCATAAAACCCTATATAGGAATGACTGTTGAATTTGTTAGAGTTAATAAGGGAAGCGCAGGCTATAATTTTATAATTCTTAAAAAATAATTATATGAGATACGAATGTATATTTTTTTACTATGATACACCAGATATATTGGGAAGAATAACTCCTAAGGAGATAGCAATAGATATTGTTAAGCAATTTAAAAATAAAATAAGTCCTCTGGATAATTGGGATACTTCATTTTATGGAATTACTGAAGAAACTTTTTCAACTTCAGCTATTAATGTTACAAATATTTCTCATCGAATTATAGAAATGCATTTGAATGAAAATAAAAAATGTGTAGAGGGAATTTTTGAAACAATACAAACTCCTATTGGAGAAAACGTTGATAAATTATTAAAACCTTGGATAGAAGCAGAATTAGAATTACCATTAGTATGCAGGCCTGTAGGTAATGTTAAAATAAATGAAAAAGGAAAAATAGAAGAATTTGAGTTACAAAGTTTTAATTTAATTCCTAAATATAAAGATGTATTTAATAATATTGAAGCTGGCCATAATTTTTTAAAATAATAATATGATAAAAATAGCGAAAATAAGAAAAACTATAAGCGAAAATGTAATAAAATATTTTTGTGATGAATGTGGAAATGAAATTAAACCATGTTATAAAGCTAATTGTAAAATATGCGGAAAAGATTTACATCTAGAGTGTATTGGACAAGAAGTTAATGAAACTGGAGGGGATTATAGTACATATTATTGTAAATCCTGCTGGGAAAAAGGAGAATTCTATAGAAAAGAAATAGAAATTTTAGAAGAAAAGATTTATAAGTTAACAGAAGAATGGGAAAATAATTGTAAACATAATAATATATGAAAAAAGCACTAATAGTTGTGGATGTTCAAAATGATTTTTGTGAAGGTGGAAGTTTAGCAGTACCTGATGCCAATAAAATCATTCCTGTTATAAATTCTTTATTACCTCAATTTGAATTAGTAATATTTACACAGGATTGGCACCCAGATAATCATTGCTCATTTGGCCTTTGGCCTACACACTGTGTACAGTATACGCCTGGAGCAGAAATTCATAAAGATATAGATTTAACTCATCTGCAAAAATTTTATTTTTTTAAAAAGGGAATGGATCAAAAGGTAGATTCTTATTCAGCTTTTTATGATAATGATCACAAAACTTCTACAGGTTTAACACAATTTCTTAAAGAAAATGGAGTGGATGAGGTTTTTATCTGTGGAATAGCAGGTGATATATGTTGTTATTATACTGCATTAGATGCAGCAAATGAAGGTTTTGAAACAAATTTTATAGAAGATGCCTGTGCATTTTTAACTAAGGATAAAGATTCATTGCTAAATGAATTATCAGAAAAAAATATATGGCTAATTAACGCAGAATCAGTAGATTTATTTATAAAAAATTAAAAATATGAAAGCAATAAAAATTAAAGAAAATCAAGATGAATGGTTTTCAGGACATATCCATCATTATTTTCCTCTTACATCAGAAGATAAAACCAGTTATATTACAGGAGGTTGTTTTCATATTTCTAAAGAAATTTCTGAAATAGTAGAAATTTTTGATGTACAAATTACTTCTTGTGATACGCGCTCATATTGGTATTATGATCAAATGGGAAAAAAATTTAAAGTCGTTGTATGTGATAAATTTATTGGAATAGATAAAAATTTTACAGTATTAGATTATCATAAAGAAACAAATATTTGTCCTGCGTTTTATACTGAATCATATAAATTAATTCTTGTAAAAGATTGTGAAGTATTAAATGAAAATGAATCTTGTGAATTTGATGATGAACTAAAGATTTCAAAGGAAAAGGTTATTGAAGCTGCAGCTAAATGCCCTCAAGCTAAAGAAACTCTTAAAACCTTGTGGCCACATGTATTTAAAGAAAAAAAAGTTATATGCATAAGTGAAGATGGAGAAGAACTTTTTGAAGGAGATAAGGCATATTATGTACAAATGGATCATCATCCTTCTTTATCAGAAAGTGTAATACCATATAAGCCTTTATTTATGTCAGAATATAAAATATACAGAAAATATGGAGAAGTGCCTTACTTAAAAATATTTAAGCATAAAGTAAATGCAGAAATATGGATAGCAGAAAATGAAGTTAGATTTTCTTTGAATGATGTATTAAAAGCTTTAGACTATGATTTAAAAGAATATAAAGAAATAGTAATTACTCGTTTAAATCTTATAAAGCCTACTAGATATATGGGTTAATTTTAACATACTTTTAACAGAATATTTAGATTTAAGTCAACTAAAAATATTACTTTTAATCATTATTTTTAAATTATGAACGTTAACTATAAGGGAAAAGGGAAATTATTTTTTATAAATAATACTCCTGTAAAATTTACTATTAATGATGAAGAATATTGGTTCACAATGATTGAAAAAGGTGAACCTCTTGATTTTGATGTAGATTTTGTTCCTCAAAAAGAATTACCATTTACATTAACTAAAGAATTAAAAGACGAAATGTATAAAAAATACCGACAACTATGAAAATGAAAACAGAAGAAATTTATGTAAGAAGTGTAATTGCAATTCTAACAATTCCGCTTTTTTGGGGATTAATTTGTCCAATACTTGTAAGTGCTCAAACTGACTGGGAAGTTATATTGGGAATTATTTTAATTTTCTTTGAGCCTTTTTTAATTTTTAAAATAATTATGCCTATTTTTAAAAAAGAAGACAAGAAAAAAGAAGAAAATAGCGAAGAAACATCTAAAAAATAAAATATGACTTGTATAGTAGGATACGTAGATAATAAAAATAGAAAGCTTTATTTGGCAGGTGATTCCATTGCAGCAGATGTAAAACACTATCATTGTTCAATTAGAAAAGACCCCAAGGTTTTTAAGCGTGACAAATTTTTGATGGGATTTACAGATTCTTTTAGGATGGGACAACTTCTAATGAGTGATGAAAGATTTAAAGTAAGAAAACAAAAGGAAAAGGAATCTAATTTTAACTTCATGGTAAATGCATTTATTCCTGCAGTACAAGAACTATTTGATATTGGAGGATATTTAAAAATAAAAAATGAAGTTTTCCATGGAGGGAATTTTTTAGTTGGCTACAATGGAGAATTATTTGAAATACAATCAAATTTTCAAGTTGCCACATATAATGTACACTATGCTGCTGTAGGCGCAGGAGAATTTTATGCAATGGCATCACTATATACTTCAGATAAATTTGATTTAACTGCAGAAGAAAAAATAACATTGGCATTGGAAACTGCAGTTAATTTTTCAGGCTATGTAAGACCACCTTTTGTCATTCTTTCAATGAAATTTTAATTAAGTATTAACATAATAAACAAAAACAATGAAAAGAACATTTAATTTTTTAACAATTTTAGTAATTTTTGCGTTCGTATTATCATCTTGCGGACAACACGTTCCTCCTGGCTATGTTGGAGTTAAAGTAAAAACTCTTGGCCAAAATAAGGGTGTACAGCCAACAGTTCTTCCAGTAGGTCGTTATTGGATGGGCCCTTATTATACTCTTTATACCTATCCAACATTTATGAACATTTATCCCTTTACACTTTCACCTACAGAGGGAAGTCCTGTTGATGAAGCCATTCGTTTTCAATCTGTGGAAGGTATTACTTGCAATGTTGATTTGGCAGTATCTTGTCATGTTGATGCAACCAAAGCAGCAGTAGTATTTACCACATATCGAAAAAATATGGATGAAATTATAAAGCTTTACATTCGTCAAGATATTAGCAACTATTTTGTAGATTATGCAAGTAAACTTAGAGTTGATGAATTGTATAGCACCAAGAAAATTGATATGATTAACTATGCTTTGGCTCAACTTAAATCAAAATATGATACCTCCGGCATTGCCATTGAAGCGTTAGCCTATAAAAGTAACATAAGATTTCCTCAGGAAGTGGAAGATGCCATCATAGGTAAGATTAAAGCAGTGCAATTGGCAACTCAAAAGCAAAATGAAATTGTGCAAGCAGAAGCAGACGCAAAGAAAGCTGTAGCAAAAGCTGAAGGAGAAGCTCAATCTATTTTGGTTGTGGCCCAGGCTCAAGCAAAGGCAAATACTTTATTGTCAAATTCAATTACACCAGTATTGGTTAACTATATCCTTGCCAAGGGATGGAATGGAGTGTCACCCCAATATTCAGGAAGTGGCTCTGTATTGCCTCCTCTATTTCAATCCAATAAATAATAATACTTTAACAAACATTTAACAAGTCTGGATTCAATGAATCCAGACTTTTTTATATTTTTATATATGAAATATTTATTACGTTTAGTATTAAAAATTATATTATTTCTTTTTTGGCTATGGTGGGCTATATTTTATCCTTTTTGTAAATTATTGAAATTTATTTGGGATTTTAAGTGGGATAAAACATATTCATGGGAAAAACATTATATTACTTTACTGGATGATAAAATGTGGGAAGCAGGTTATAATAAAATGTCTCTCTTTTTAGCTCTAAAATTTATGTTATCTGATGATTTTATTGATTTATTATATTAATTTATGAATATACAAACCTTATCAATAGTTGTTCCTACTTCAGGATGTGTAAATAAATGTAAATTTTGTGTATCCCGCATGCATGAAAATGATTACGACATAAAATTTAATGGTGTGGAAATTGAAACCCGCATTAAATATGCTGTAATGAATGGAGTAAATACCTGCATTATTACAGGTACAGGAGAACCTTTGCAAAATATTAATTTTCTAAATAGACTTGCAGATTCATTTGAAGAAATAGACTTGCAGATTCATTTGAAGAAATGAATTATCCCATTCCCAATATTGAATTACAAACAACAGGAGTAATGCTGTATAAAAAAGATAATATTTATCTATTAAATAGATTGGGAGTTAATACCATAAGTATTTCTGTTTCTGATATTTTTTCTGATGAAAGAAATATGGAAATTGAAGGAGTTCCTGAAAAATTAAAATTTAAATTAAATGAACTTATTACTTTTTTAAAGGGATTTGATTTTAATATTCGTTTAAGTCTTAATATGACTACTTATTACTTTTTTAAAGGGATTTGATTTTAATATTCGTTTAAGTCTTAATATGACTAATGAATATGATAAAAAAAATAGTTTCCATGATGATAAATTACCTTACGACATTTTGTGGAAATGTAGAGATCTTGGTGTAAATCGATTGCAGAAACTAAGATCTAATTCAGCCATTATAGATTTATATAATTCTGGACTCATTTCCTGAATTCCCGATGATTTTGTCATTCTAATTCAAAA
>Ga0335069_10007031_pt1 | contig 16284 bp, 27 predicted proteins | sample Lox_Sample_11_FD_206714 | JGI IMG/M metagenome (GOLD analysis project Ga0335069, IMG submission 206714) | Soil microbial communities from Loxahatchee National Wildlife Refuge, Florida, United States - Lox_Sample_1.1 | ecosystem: Environmental > Terrestrial > Soil > Wetlands | place: USA...
AACACTAAAAATTTACTCATCAATACATTCCTCTACCCAAATGTCTTTAACATAATCTGGCCCATAGCCCAAATCATAGCCAAATTCCCTTACGGCCCTATACCTAGCTTTTCCTAAATCAAACGATACAATCTTGCCAATCTCTTTTGTTTTATAAAATACTTTAAATAGTCTCATGGAATTTACCTTCATTATTAATTACATTAGCGCAAAAATTCTCCGCTGAATAAATTTTAGCTTGAATTTCAAGGTTATTCTGGAAATTCACTAAATTATATTTAAACATATAATCAATTTTATTTAGTCTCTTTTGAATTTCTGAAACTCTATTCAAATTAGTCGAACGTCTAGAACTTTTCTTTTTTGCTTGTTCAATGAATTGGTCAATTTCATAGAAATAGTGTTCTACCGATGATTCAAGACCTTTTTGTAAACCTTCTGGACAATCAACGTACAAATCAATATTATGTCCTAATTGCCCCATAAGTGATCTAGTTTGATATTGATGTTTTGAAGTAATATTGCTATAAGTAGCATTATTGAAAACAATGATTTTATTGCCGTTCACATTATACTGTCTAACATATTGCCACCATTCATAAGACCAAGCCTCTTTCGTATTGGGATTATAGATATTGCTAGCATTTGAATTCTTATAAATTTCAAGTGTCTTATAATACTTCACTTCTTACTCTCCCTTTTAATCTTTCTTTTAATTCGATTGTGTCCCGAGTAACAACATTCCATATTGTTTGTCTCACTTATCTTGATAAACCAGTCTCGTTTTAAATGAGATGCATCGTTTAAACAATTCTCACAAAAGTATAAGACTTTCCAGGAAGTCATTGGGTCGGTACATTCTAGTTTATAAAACCTTAAACTTAATTCTTGTATTTCCATGAATTGAACAATATACAAATTATATGCCACACGTTTTAAACTTTAATAGCTTATTAAATCGAATATAAGAAAAGTGTATACTTTATGTAATACGCGTGTATAAAACCTAGACACTAAGACCGTTGTAAAATGTTCAATATTTGGCATGTTCAATGCAATGTGGTATAGTATGAAATTTACGTGTGACACAGTTAAAGAATATAACGAGTTAATAAATAAAGCTAAACCATGTAAAAGAAAGGCTACTTATGTTTAAAGTAGTTAAAGCCGGTAAACTAGCTAATGGAGCAGAAAAGGGCAAAGGTTTAATAGTTCATTTAAGTGAATATAGTTATTATGGCCCTGCTTTATGTGGTGCTATTCCTGCTATTCAATGGAATGAAAGACCTGAAAAAGAAGTGACTTGCAAGAAATGTTTAAAAAGGAGTCAAACTAATGCAATACTTTATAAGTAGAATACCCATTATTTTAAATCTAGCTCTTTTAGCTTATATTTTAGGATGTTTATTAGGTGCTAGACATGCTAAAGCCGATGATTATACCGATGTTAAGACCTTAGCTATAAAAAACGGTTATAGCCCATCTAATGACGTTATACGAGCTATTGTAAAGGCCTCAAGATGGTACAATATAAATCCACTAGATTTAACAGCTATTGGGATAATCGAAACGGGTCTTGGAAAATATAGTTTAATAAATAAAAATAGAAATTCTTATGATTTGGGGGTTTTTCAAATAAATAGCGGTAATTTTCAAAGATGTAAAGCTTTTGATATCAATACTATTGAAGGTAATGCAATGTGTGCGGCATTAATTTTGCATAATATTAGATATAATTTTTCGCATAAAGACAATAAATGGCTTGGCATTTATAATTCGAAAAAACAAAAATATAAGGAAAAATACTTTGCAAAAATTTCTAAAATATTATATACATCAGAATAAGATGAATTGTAAAAGATGTAACATAGAATTTAAAGACTATACTAATAAACAATATTGCTCAAAGAAATGTAGAAGAGATTCTTATAAAGATGTTAAGGGAATAATCCTAACAGAAGAAAATCTTTGTCCTTCATCTAAAGGCACGCTAAATGAATTAAGAGTGGCATTAGATTTAATATCTAAAGGCTTTTATGTTTTTAGAAGTTTGAGCCCAAATAGTCCATGTGATTTAGTAGCAATTAAAAAAGAAAAAACTTTGTTAATTGAGGTAAAAACACTTCAATATACAGTCGATGGAAAATATGTATGTTCAAAAATAACAAATAAAAACGGTCGATTTGATATAGCTGCATATGCAGGAAAAAACACGATTATTTACAAACCTGAATTAAATGTCTAAAAAAAGAATAATTCACCTTGAACAATTCACCGATGATAATTCACTATTGCAATTCACTCAAAACGCGCGAAAAGAACATTTTAATTTCTAATGAAAAAAAGTCACTGTCTAAAAATTTGACATATACTGATCGTTCAATAAAATCATACCGACCAGTAAGTAAATATGTCTAGACTATAAACATTGCAATAATGCATACACAATATATAAAATCATTAGTAAAGTTATATAATTGAGACCTCTTTTCTCTTTTCACGTGTACTAAACCTACACACGTAAATCTTATAAATACCTGAAAAGACGTGAACTAATGTGGCATGTGGTATGCATTAAAGGGAATTCAATACCAATTTGAATTTGAAAGGGGATTACAATGGGAACATTATATAGTCTAGATATTTTTCGAAAAACACGTGATAAAAACTCGGCAATTATAAAAACGGCACCTATTGAGAATAAGACTTCAACTATAGATCGGTATGGGTTTGATAATAGTATTTATGAAAACATAGCCAATAGATATGGAGAAGTTCAGCCTAAGGGCGGAGTGATTTATAAGACCCCGGTATATGGTATGAAACTAGATTCATATGGTCGCGGTAACTGCCACAATAGTGTTTTTCAGTACATGCCTAAATCTACTACTAATTGGAATAGGCCTATACCGTTCCCTAGTGATATCGAAAAGGTTTATCAGGCTATAGAGAAAAATAAGGGTAAAGTAATGGTTTTAGGGTATAAATCAGACCCTTTTATGTGGATGGACCATAAATATAAAATTACTCAAGCTATATTAAGATGTGCTACAGCTAATAAAGTACAATTAGTTATAAATACCATGAGTGATTTATGCGCTCACAGTGAATATATAGAACTAATTAAGGCAGGTAATCATTCAATTACTATGAATATGAGTTTAAATAATGATAACGAGCACTTAGAACGTCTATTAAGTCCGGGGGCGCCCAGCCTCAAACGTAGAAAAGAGGCTATAGCGAAATTAAAAGAATATGGTATTGAAGTCAATATTAAGACATGTACATTACCTGATAATATGCCTAAACATGTATTGAGAAATATCGGAGTAGACACTGTAGAAAATCTCAAAAAATATATAGAAAAGGCCTCAAGTTTATAAAATACTAGCCGATAAGTATAATATGAAAGGCAGGTATACAATATGAATACAAGGCACATTAAAAACATGAGATTTATCAATGGAATATGGGTCTTAATACTGCACAACGATCAAGTAGTGTTAGGCCGGGCTAGCCTAGCGGAGAGCCTTGAGAGAGTGACCGAATATGTACATCCCCAACCCGATCTAGCCGTGAATACTGTAGTAGAACCATTAGACGATGCGCTTAAGGCATCTTAGTATAAATATATAAGAGAAGGGATATTAAAGGTATGAAGTATTTCCAGTGTCCAATTAAGTTTAGAAATAAAGAGTACGGATGTGGCTCAGGTCCGTATAATGGCACTCAAGCTTTTCTAGACTTAGGAATGAAGTGTCCTAAGTGTTATAAAGAACTTAAGCCCTATAGAATTAAAAGAGTAGAAAAGCAGGATATCCAGCGAAAAGAGACGTTAGACGCTGTAAACTTCGTAGAAAAGATGTTTGGTACCGATACAGCTAAGCGATACGCTGAAAGTAAGGGTATCAAGGCCTAAGATCTTAGATGTTTAGACGGCTTAGGGAAGAGCCTTTTATGCTAGGTGTTTATATGGAATATATTAGAGAATATAAGGGAATAGAATATATGTATGGCAATATGTGGTGTATAATTAGAACCATTTTTCGACCCTCAACCCCTCTGTATTCCTATAAAAACACTAGTAAAAACTCATTTTCGTCTAATTTTTATACAATGTCTAGAACGTAAACACCAATTAAGGCTCGGAATATCGTAAAATAGAGCATATGTGGCACGTATACTGCAATATTAATACAATGTGAGGGACAAGATGAGTATTAAGACACACAATTTGATAGTAAAAACAATCGGAACGGGACTAGCTCTTGTTTGGATTGTACACCTAATGCTATTATATTAGAAATGAGGTACACAATGCGCATACTATACCCAATCTTAATTGGTGCAATACTCGGACTAGTGTTTACAGTAGTGGCTAGTCAAGTATTTGTTACACCTAGTACAGTGTTACAAGTTATAAACAAGTAATATAGACCCCCCACTAGCATGCCCCCCATGCTAGACCCTAAACACCCCCCTAGACACCCCTCTAGGGGGTTTCTTTTTGTCTTCAATACTTGGAATATAGATCTTAAAAGCATTAGAGCGGCCTCAGTATATCTATCTATGCGGATTGGCATGGGATTTGCAAGGTGCAATAAGCGTGCCGAGTGAGTGAATTGGGGGTGCGGTGGAAAATTTGAGAGGGGCGCAGAACCAGGTACCCTCAGCTCTTAAAAAAACTTTTGGGCCATCATGCTAGTCACCATATACATATGGTACGCAATAAAAAAGATATCATAACTAATTATATGAATATAGCAAATCTTGCTATAGCTAATGAGGGAGGCGTTCCGCTATACTCATTACCTAATGGTACGCGATTTAAATACATAGATACGTATTATAAAGAGTCTTATACATTAGTTAAACATTCTGAATATGAATTTCCAGCACATTTTCTTTTAAGAAGAACCTCTAACGTATTGGTTTATCAATATAAAATAGCTATACCAGAAAGCTTTGCTCATCAAGTAATCTTTATTGAAGATAGTTCAATAGTAAAAGTATTAGAGTTTCCATAAAAGATCTCTTTCGGTTTAAAAAAATTTTTTAGGTTTAAAACCTCCTAATAGCCTCAAGGTTCAATTTTAGATCTATTAGACTAAATAGCCTTGACTTAATAGGAAAAATACGGTATAAACGATATATGGACTTAACAAGCCTATTTATGGCGCACTTCCAATGTCCCCTCTACCTTGTTCCAATAGGTTCTCATTTCAGTATCGATTTTCCTATTAAAAACTATAGTGATATTCTTCAAAAGAATCATGAGTGTCCTGCTTGGGATGAATGTGAAAGTGAAGTATATATAGGCACTAATCTACGATACATGCTTACTTCTAAATCTTTAGTAACTCCTATAGTTTATAATGGAAGATTTTGGTATCCTGGTGAATATTGATGATTTAAGAAATATAATCATGGAAAAGACTAAACCCTTTTATTTGATAAAAGAAGGACAGAGGTTTAGATTATCTATGGACATAGCTCTTTCTCATCTTTGTACTTATACAAAAGATACAGAAGAATCAATGAGTTGTGTGCATGGAACTAGCCGATTTCCTCAAAATATTTTGGTGTATCATTATGAAAATAAGTGATTTATATTCTGTAACTAATCAAGATTTCAAGCCTTTTTATAAAATACCTATTGGTTCTACTTTTCAAATGTTTACCATGAAGCAATATAGTAAGTATGGTATTGAAGAGTATTCTTCTAATTTTCTAGTTAAGCAAGATTTAGTTGGAGGATATTATTGTGGAAGACAATTATATCAAGATTCTTCATTTTGCTCAATAACACCAACGGAGCTGGTTAAACAGATAACCAATGAAGATTCAAGCACTTGCACAAGTTGAAAGTGGTATACCTTTCTACAAAGTTAAAGTTGGAGAATACTTTAAACTTGTAAGTTCTCATAATCCCCCCATAGCAGCAGTATTTAAAAAAGTGGATGAAGTAGGAGCTATTGATTACCCATATGATCAACATTCAGAAGAAAGTACTTTATTCATTGGCGAAAGAACTTTAGTCGTAGTAATTAAAAAGAATAGTAAAATATTTAAAGAGTACTCAAAAGAAATAGAAGAGCTTATACAGAGATGGGATGATTTATTTCTTGTACTCAAAAAATAATAAGCAATAAAATAGAGTACATAATATATTCTACTATAACTGTCTAAAAGTTAAACATTATAAGCAATATATGAGATTTGAACTCTTGTCGGCGCTTTTATAAGGAGAGATGATGGCTTGGTATACAGATATGTCAATTTATCACTACCTGAAGTGGGGAGCCGAGGCTGAAAAAGTTAAAAGAGAAAGTGGTGGTGTTAGTAAAACACAAAATGCCACAGATCAATACCCTAGACCCACCCAAGAAGCTGAAAAACAACATAGACCTTTTCAAGTAGTCCTACCAAAACGAGCTGCACCCCCTAAATTAACTCAAGAACAAGGTTATCAACCAGTTCAAAGTAAGAAACCACAAAAGAATATAGCTTACGCACTATCAAAGAAAAAAGATTGACTTTGAATAAGTAAAGGATTACAATACGTTTTATGAGTAATTCTGAAAATTTAAATATTTCTGATATGTCAGATTTAGTTGAAAAAGCTTCTTCAGAAGAATCAGATAAAGAAACTAAAAGAGCACTTAAAGAAAAGGCTAGAATTACATTACTAGCTCTCAGTAATAAGGGAAAATGGCATATTTTACAAGAATTTCTCATTGAAATTCAAGCAGATGCAAAGATTAAAGAAGGATTGGGTCAAAGATTTCCCACTTGGGCTGATCAATTAGCTCTTTTACATAAAAAAATTGAAGTAGAATTTTCTGATGACCCAGAAAACGAAAAATTATTAAAAAATTATGTAACACATTTTACAACTATTCAAAAATGGACTAAACTTTCTGGTTGGAATGATGCTGTTATTGATAAAATGAAGTCTTATGGCCTATTTACACCTGAAAATAGAGCCGCTGTTATCAATGCAATGAAAGAAAAAGCAGTAAAAGATGGTGATGTTCAAGCTGCAAAGGTTTGGCTCACAATGTCTGGTGATTATACAGATAAAATTGATGTTAATGATCAAAAATTTGAAAAGTATAAAGAATATGCGAACTCTTTAACCTCAGGTGTAAAGATTTCTGATGATAAGTAATAATGATTTTGGTACTCCATTAGATTTAGCTTCTTTAAATATTGATAAATTAGCACTTAAATTTCAACAAGATAAAGTTCGTACTACTACTGGTTATATTCAACCTTTGCATGATACTCAAATGCAAGTTATTCACAGTAAAGCTAGATTTAAAGTTTTAGCTTGTGGCCGACGATGGGGAAAATCTATTCTTTGCAGTTTAATTTCTTCGGCTGCTTTATTTCAACCAGGCCGTAGGATTTGGATTGTAGCTCCTGACTATTCTCTTACTGAAAAAGTATTTCGTGAAATATATCATATATTTGTGACCCAATTAAAACTAGTTACTCCTGCCGGTAAGGATGGAAGTCGTGCGTCTTTTCAAAAAGGTGAATATATCATACGAACCCCATGGGGTTCTACTATTGAGGGTAAGTCTGCTGATAATCTTGATTCTCTTGTTGGTGAAAGTATTGACTTACTAATATTTGATGAATCAGCACTTGAAACCAATCTTGAACAAGTTTGGAATCAAATGCTACGTCCAACATTAGTTGATAGACAAGGTAGCGCAATATTTATATCTACTCCTCGGGGAGCTAACTATTTCTATAAGCTTTTTTTATTAGGAAAGGGATACGATAAAAGTTGGGAGAGTTTTCAGTTTACATCCTACGATAATCCCTATATCCCAAAAACTGAAATTGATGAAGCCTATAGAAATGCTACAATGATGGGTCAAGTTATTAATTTTAAACAAGAATATTTAGCTGATTTTGAAGCTGTAGTAAATAGAGTATTCCCACCTCTCAGAGATACCGCAGGAAAATTTGGAGAAGTTCCTCATATAATCGATCTCCCATTTAAAAAAGATGACGGAGATATTTTTATTGGGTGTGATTTCAACTATGCTAGACCAGCAAGTACCTTATATGCACAAGTAAATCAATTTGGGGATGTTTATATCTTCGATGAAGATTTTGAAAAAAATACAGGTGCTTATAGACAAGCTCTTTTAATAAGAGAAAAAATAATGTTTTACAAAGCTAAATATCGAGAAGTTATAGGAGATATATCAGGTAATCAAGTCAATCCTGTTGATGGTAGAACTTCATTTGAAGATATGAAAGCTGTGTTAGGGCATAGTCTTAAAGGTAAAAAACAAACACGCCAAGTGGGCAGTGATATGATTCGACTTTGGCTTGAATATCCGGTATTCAATAAAGTAACTTCTTTAGTAGAAAAAAATCAAGATGGCAGCCCCAAAAATTACCCAAAACTTTTTATCAGTAAAAAATGTGTAAATTTAATTTATGCCCTTCAAACAGCTACTTTTAAAAAAGGTAAAGATAAAAGTATATTAAAAGAAGACTATGATGAACATCCAGATGGATATGAAGGTCTTATAGATGCTTTAAGGTATATTCTAGTCTACTTATTCCATGATCCTAATCAACATGCTTCATTAATGGCGGGATTTTAATGAATTCTCAAATAAAACAAATAGTTATTAGAGATGGTGCTTTATTTAAGATAAATACAAATATTTTACCTGAAAAATGCAATAAACCAGAGATCATAAATAGTTTATACAAGTATATCTTAGAAAAATATTCCTTTACAAATGGTAAATATAGACTTATAGATATAAATAGGGATCTTACAGATCTCCTAAAAAGAGAAGGACTTATATGAGTAGAAAATCCTCATCAACCCATGTTAAACCCTCCCCTCAATCCAGTAAACACTATAGTGGAGGAGAAAATAAGAGTGGGGAAAAATCTATTGATCTTCAAAAACCTGTTCAAAAACATGACCAAGGCAAGTTTGCAGGTTCAGCCCCAATGTCTGATAATGCTGAAAAACCAGTACCTCGTACTCAAGAAAGAGGTATAGGCAGTTCTTATGCAATGGCTGTTGATCATCTTATGAATAATGCAAAAAATGTAAAAGAACAGGGAAAAGAATTCACAGATCCTAATGTTGCAACAATACCTGCTGAAACATTGGGTCGTCAATTTGGTAAATCTTTTCAACCAGCAGAATTTAATCATTCAGAAAAATTATTCCCTAAATTGTGGAAGAAATAAGGAGTTATAGATGTCATTAGGTCAAAAACTTATAAATCGAACTGGTGCTTTAGCCAGAAAAATTAAAAGAAATCCTCTAATTGATTTTGAAATGGTAAATGAACAAATGAAAACCCTTTCTTCTTCACAAGGGGCACAAAAATTAGTTCTTTCTGCTCAACGTACAACTGACCCTAGTTTTGGTCTTGCTGTACTCGCACAAAAAATTGAAGTGTCTAGACTTGTTGCTCAAGATGTCTCTTTGGCAAGAGTTGGAGGATTTCTTCAAGCAACGATTAATAGTATTGGTTTAGAAGAAATTGTACAATACATTACATTAGCAGATGCTCCATCAGGAATTCATCAAATTTCTACTATCCAATGTGTTGCTGATAATGATGGAAGTCTTAATAATAAATATTTCCTAATTAATTCAGCTAACAATGAAAATCAATATTATGTGTGGTTTAATGTTGGTGGAAATGGGATTGATCCTTCTATTTCTTATAGAACTGGTCTTCCTGTAAATATTTATCCAAATTCCTCAGCAGCAGTTATCGCTACTGCTCTTGCTCCTGTTTTAACCGCAGCTAATGGTGGAGCAGATTTTTCAGCTATTGCTTCAAGTGGTACAGTTACTGTCACATATCAAGCAGTAGGTTCTGCCAACATTCCCACAGATGGTAATCCTGCTCTTAGTGCAGCATCAGCAAATGCTATTTATGTAGTTCCTGCAAGTCTTAATAGAGGAACTGGTTTTACTTATGCCATTACTACTCTCGGTCAAAATGCTCTATCTCTTGCTGGAAAATATTTGGTTCTTAATGATTTTGCAGGTACAGTTGCTGTATGGTATAAAGTTGGTGGTTCAGGATCTGCCCCAGTAGGTTTTCATAGAACTCTAGAAGTAGATGTTGCTTCTCTTGCTAGTGCTTCTACTGTAGCTTCAGCTACTGCTGCTGTATTAAATGCAGATTCTCAATTTAGTTCTGTTTCTTATGGATCACAATTAGTTGTGAGTAATAAAGTTGCTGGTAATCCTGGAAATCCTGGTAATGGTACTAGTACTTTTGCTTTGAGTATTCTTCAAACTGGGAATCTTAATATGAGTAATCTTCTTCAAGTTAAGGCTGGAGATTTGATGGAAGTACTAACTGGAGAATTAAAAGGACAATTTTTTACTATAGCCTCTATTTCAAATAATGTTCTTACAATGACTACAGACGCTCCCAGTGAAACTGGAGAGAGTGGTCAATCAGTTAGATTAGAAATGAGAACCACTATTCCTGCTGTATTAGATACTGCTAGTGAACAAGTTTAATGAATAGCCTGTACCCCCAGGCTTGGTCTGAAGTTAGTTAAGGCTTCAATGAAAGGAAAAAAAATGGAAGATAAGAAAGACGGAAAAGGAGCTATGAATTCTGAGGAACATCACAGAACTCAGAATGAAGCTGCTGCTGCTAAAGAGCATGTTCCGGTCTACGCTCGACCTGCAGTTCCCAATATGCTTCGCGCTCGCGGAATGCATCAAGGGGAAATGTATGTCGGTGAATTGGCAGATCATCGCCCAGGTGCTGAATCTACCAAGACTGATCAAATGATGGAAGGTAACGACGGTCACGACGGTGCTGTTCCCTCTCTTGATTTCCGCATTCATCGTGGGGATCAAGGCTCCAAAACCTAATGCATTAAAGCCAAACTGCTTGAGGGGGATGGAAGCATCCCCCTATTTTTACTATAGGGATAGGTATGAAAAAGCAAAAATATACGACTATTGAAAATAATAAGAAACTTGAAGGACATAATGGTTTTAAAATGGTCAATGTTAATGATCAAGAACGAATTAAAGCTAAAAATCCTTTAACTTCTGTTTTTAAATTAAATAAGAAAGATAGCGCACTTAGGGTAAAAGGTGAAATTGCCCCAAGACCTAAAAGTGAGCTAGCAGATGGTCACCTGGCACGAGGTTCTGAACCAAAACATAAAGAAAATCCACATTTTCCTTTACGTAGACCTGATGATGATGTAGAATAATAGTACTTCTATTGTAGACTTAAGATCTAAGGATTGAAGGAAAGATAAACTATGTCATTTAATTTAGGTATAAGTGGTGGTAATAGATTAGGAAATAGTAACCTATTTTCTATTGCTTTATACTTATATGAAGATATATTTTACAGAAAATGGATTTCTGAAGTAGCTCTTGCATTTTATGAAGGTCGTCAAGATGAATTTGTTTGGCTTGATTTTGTCAAACAATTCAGAAATCCTGAAAAACAACAAATAGTTCCATTAAATTTTACAAAAGAAATTATCGACGAAACATCAATTCTTTATAGAGAACAACCTATTTATAAGGTAAAAGATAAAAAAACTGGTAAAATTCTCAAAGAAGATCAATTACTTTGGGAAGATATTATGCAGCAATGTCGATATCATACCATGATGGATCGTTTAGATAGATGGTGTAAACTTCTTGGTACGGTACTTGTTAAAGTCAATTTTATAAATCCCTATACTGGTAATATGGCTGAAGAAGATGATGAAGATGGAAAAATCACATTAGATCTTCTTCATGGTGGTACATACGATGTCAAATATCGTGGTAGTCCTTATCATGTTAATCAGTTAATTATTGGTTTTGACTCTAATTTTAGAGGTTTTGGTGGCGGTGTTAGCCAAACTATGGCAGTTAGTGGCAACTTAGGTGTCTCAGAAGTTGTACATCGTCAACAAGTTCAAAGTATTCAGGAACTTAATAAAGTAACAGAAATATTCTGGTCTCCAGATAAACATATAGTTTCAGATAAATCAACACAAAAACATTATGAAACAGATAATCCTTATGGAATGATCCCTGCCGTTCCATTTTTTAATAGTGATCCTGCGCACTATTATTTTTTACCAGTTAATGAGCCTTTAATATATATGAACCATACGCTTAATATGCGTATGACTGACTTGAACCACATAGCTAAGTTCCAATCCTTCGGAATTCCGGTCCTCAGTGGTGTTGAGAGGGGTACCAACTTACGCACAGGTCGTCCTCAGGATGACTTCAACACTTTAAAAGGTGGGTTAGCTCAATCTCGATTTGGTGGATTGGGAATCGGGGGAGCATTTGGTCAAGGTATTAATTTTAGAAACTTTGATACTAACTATGGTTTCTTTGTAGATGGTAATGCTGAAGCTAATGCATTAGGATTTAGTTTAGGTCCTGATACTGCTATATCTGTTGGTGAAAAAGGTGATTTTAAATTTGCTTCCCCTAATGCAGATATTACAGGATTAATGAAGGTTATTGAGTCCATGCAAGATATTGTTCGGGTTAACCATGGATTAAGACCTAAATTTAAACAAAGTCTTCCATCATCTGGATTTGCACAACTCATGGAAAAAATTGGTGTCCTCGAAGAAAATCTTCGTAGACAGAAACTTTTTCGTGAAAGAGAACAGCAACTATTTGAAGTTATTAAAGTAATTTGGAATTCTCACCATAAAAAAACATCCGATAAAAAATTTACAGATGGTGCTTATCTTGATATTACATATGTAGAACCAGATTTTCCTACAGATCCAATGACAAAAATGCAAACAATTCAAGCAGAACAAGCTATAATTGAATCTGGTGATACAAGAGCTATTCAAAAAATTTATAAGCATAAGAGTAAAGAAGAAATTCAAGAACTTATTAAACAATATCACGAAGATAGAAAAAAACAGACAGAACGTAATCTCGAATTACAATTAATTGAGCGTGAAGCTCAAAGAGATATGGAAATGGATGATGCTAGTCATCAAGTTAATGTAGATCATAAACTTACCAATAGTCCATTGGCAATTCCTTTATCTCAAATGAATAAAATAAATGGGTCAGGTAAAAAACCAACCAGTCCTGCATCGCATAGTATGAAATCTTCAATACAGCCAGGGAAAAATGGCGATAGTCGTAAGAAAGTTTAAAGGGAGTTATAATGAAGGTAAAAGAATCATATATTGTGTATATTTTACAAGCAACTGGTGAGCCTCTAGAAGTTCATAAATCTGAAAATTTTACAGAATGTAAAGCTATATTTGATAAACTAGAACTAGAGTTAGAAAAAGCAAGAAAAACTAAAGGTGCCTTATTTAAACTTAGAGATCCTTTTATTCTTTCTTGTGACCCTCAATTTATTATAAGAATTTCATTAGTACCCAGAAAAGATCCAATAGTAACTGATAGTGAAAATCCCTATCAAAAAAGAATGCTTGATAGAGGATTTGCAGCTACTATGAAAAATCCTTTAGCTGGGGAATTAATGGACGAAGGATATAAAGATTAATTTTCTGGTATATGGGAATGAGTCCTATATATTGGAGTTAGCCCTCACTATTTACGGTAGAGCCGTAAAGGAGTAAGAAATGCCTGCTCATAGTACTGATCTTCTTAACACATTAGGTAACAAAAGGACACCAAACAGTCCTATTCGTCATGGTCAACCTGTTTTGGAGCCTACATCTACTGCTACTGCCATTGCAGATTTAGATGTTAGTAAAGAGAATGACATGATTGCTGCCGCTGCCAGCGCCGCTGCAATTAATGATCCCTCTACAAATGCTTCTTCTCAAGTTACCAACACTAATGCTTCAGGAGGATCAACTTCAGTAGCTCCGGTAGAGCCGGTTGCTACTACTAACACATCTTCAGGATGGACTGAAGAATCTCTAATTGCAGAAATGAAAAAAGCTCGTGAAGAGGCAAAACGAAGTCGCTTAGAAAAGAATGATGCGATTGATCGTTTAAAAGCTGAGTATGAACGCAAACTGGAAGAGATAAAATTGGCTACTAAGCCTTTGGAAGATACGGCTAAAGAGTTAGCTGAGTTAAAGGCCAAAGAAGCTGATGCTAAAAAAACTCTTGCAGAAAAATTAGCGGATCGAGAAGCTCAACTTATTGAAAAAAATAATGAGATCTCAAAACTCAAAGAAACTCATCATAGAGAAGTTTTTAATCTGAGAGCAGAATTAGAGAAGTATCAAACTGAAGTGAATGTTCAAAATCAATTCTACCAAGAAAAATTAAATGAAGAACTTAATCTAATTCCAGACAAATTTAAAGATATTGCTACACGTTTAATTAAAGGTTGTGACTCTATAAGAGAACAAGTTGAAGTTCTTCGTGAAGCAAAAGATCGGGGCCTGTTTAAAGAGAAACAAACTGTTGTTAGCCATGCTGTGCCTACTTTGGCAGACAATGCTCGTATCAGTTCTGCTTCTTCTAAAACAGAAGATCGTGAAAGAACAAGAAAAATGAAATCCACTGATAAAATTGGAGAAGCACTCAAAACTATTGATAATAATCCAATTTTCAGAGGACGAAAAAATTAATTTTAAAGGAGTGTTATTAAATGGGTCAAGTAATTAGCTTATCAGATGCCGCTGCCCTATCTAATAACCTACTTGTTGAAGGTATTATCGAAGACATCATCACATATGATGAATGGTTTCGTTACCTTCCATTTGTAGTGTTTAGCGGATTATCTTATACATTCAATAGAGAGACCACCTTGGCTGCAGCCGATTTCGCTGCTCCTGGTACAAGTTTGGCAGCTAGTAACTACCAAAATGGTATGACAACTACGCCTATCAACGTCAATCTCACTGCAATTATCGGTGAAATTATTATTGACGGCCAAATTGAAGACCAATTGAGCGAAACAAATGATCAGCTTCAAGCTCAAATCTCTTCTAAATCAAAAGCTATTGCTCGTTCTTATATGAATGCAGTAGTTAATGCTGTTCGTACTAATATGCCTGTTCAATCAAATAACGGCGTTATTGGTATCGATAACAAGTTTAATGGAATGAAATCCATTCTTGATGCAGAACAAGGTAACGTACAAGACGTTAACCATCCCTTCTACAATCTTGGTCAACCTACTCAAACTGGTGATCTTGTAGAAGATGATCCTACTAGCGCACGCAATAATCTTGAAGGTCGAGTTTTCACTCTTGAAGATCTCGATAATCTTATTGATCGTGTTACTGCTGGTAAACCTGATTTTATGATGATGAACTCACGAGAAATTCGTACTCTGCGTGTTCTTCTCAGAAATACGGGTGGTGGTACAGATGCTTACCAAATCCAACAACAAGGTCTTGGTAATATGAAACCCATGTTGTACTATCAAGATATCCCTGTTTTCCGAAATGACTTTGTAAGTAAGGTTGATCCTGTTAATCTTAGAGCTTCCTATCTTTTGAATGGTGGTTCTTCGGCTAATACCTCAACTTCCTTCACTGTTCATGATTGGTCACAAGGTTTTCTGCCTGCAGGTCAAACTATTGAACCTGGTGATACCGTAATTGTTCAAGGTACTGATGGTAATCAATATCGTTGGCCTTATGCTGGTTCTGCAATTCCCACTGGTAGTCAAGCTGCTACTACCTCTCTTACAGTTTCGACATCTCAATCATTTTTCAATCCTCAATTGAATATGACTTTGATGCCTCCTGCTCCTAATGCTGCAGGATTGTTTGCTGATGGTGCTACTCTTGATGTTTATGAGAGAATCGACGGTTCTCAAATTATTGCTGGATGTTGGGGTGAGTTTAAAGGTGTTGTTGGCTTTACTTCTGCTAATAATGCTGGTTTGAAACTTGAGTATGTCGGTCCTAGAGAAGATCAAAACGCATATCAATATCGTCTAAAATGGTATTGTGGTTTTGATCTTTATAATCGTCTTGCTCTTGCTCGAATTTCCTCAGTATTACCTTTGGGATCATAATGATCTAATAGTAATGGGGGCTTTTTAAGCCCCCTTACTAATTTTTAAGGGTTTAAAATGGCTAATAGTAAACCAAAAAATAAAATCTATACTAATAAATTTGGACCGAAGGGTGGACAACCTACTTATGTAGGTAAAAAAAGGCTTTCTACAGGTAGAATTAAATATATCTATAGTAAGTCAGGTAGTGGAGCATCAGGAAAAACATCTTCTTTTACCTCTGCTATTCCTTCTGCTATAAAGAAATAAAAAGGAGTTTAAAATGAGTTTATATTGGAATACAAAATCTTATGGTGGA
>Ga0335069_10007033_pt1 | contig 16282 bp, 13 predicted proteins | sample Lox_Sample_11_FD_206714 | JGI IMG/M metagenome (GOLD analysis project Ga0335069, IMG submission 206714) | Soil microbial communities from Loxahatchee National Wildlife Refuge, Florida, United States - Lox_Sample_1.1 | ecosystem: Environmental > Terrestrial > Soil > Wetlands | place: USA...
CAAACTTCGCCCGCGATATCAACTCGCGTTTGTAGAGTTTCAGCAGCAGGCCTGCTCGGCTTCTGTCGATGACTATGCGAAGGCAGCGGAGATTGAGCCGCCGTCCCACGACCTTCTGGTCGATTGGGCGCTTGCCTACGACTGCGCCGGACAGTCAGACGCGGCCATCGCGAAGCTGAAGCAGGCGGTAACTGTGCAGCCGACCGCGCATGCCTACTCGATGCTCGCCCGCGAATACGGGAAGACGGGCAAGTACCCAGAGGCTCTCGATGCTTTGGAAAAGGGCGAGAAGGCAGATCCGAACTTCGCGATGACGTATTACACCCGGGGCGCCGTCTACGAATCCCAAGGCAACCGAGACGGCGCGATCGCGCAGTATAAACGCGCTCTGGCGCTCGATGGGCACATACAAGCGGCGCGGGACGCTTTGCAGCGCCTCGGCCAGTAGATGCTTCGCATCGGCGTCAACGCGCTGTACTTGATTCCTGGCGGGGTTGGCGGTACCGAGATTTACCTGCGCAACCTGCTTGCTGCTCTTGCAGAAATCGATTCCGTCAATCAGTACGTAGTATTCACAAATCGCGAAACTGGCGCGGACCTGGTTCCGCAGCGCGCGAATTTCCGGCATGCGCCGCAGAATGTTCGGGCGAGCTTTCGACCAGGCCGGATAGTGTGGGAGCAGTTCGTGCTCCCGTTCGCAGCGAGGGATGTAGACATTCTGCTGAATCCTGGCTTCACGGCGCCGATCTTCTGCGGTTGTCCGATGGTGACTGTGTTTCACGATCTGCAGCATAAGCGGCATCCGGAGCACTTTCGCTGGTTCGATCTCCCGTTCTGGCGGTTCTTTCTGTGGGCTGCGGCGCGGAGGTCGCGGGGGTTGATAGCGGTATCGGGTGCGACCCGAAACGACTTGAAGCATTACTACGGCGTCGGCGCGCGGGTGATCCATCACGGCGTTGAGCCGGAGTTTTTCGAAATTGCGAAGAGCCGGCGGCCGAAGGATTATTTGCTTTGTGTTTCTACTTTGCATCCGCATAAGAATCTGGAGAGGCTTGTGCGAGTGTATGGGCAGGCCGGGGGCCTGCCCCACCTCGTCATAACAGGATTGAAGGGGTTCGCGGCACGGCGGATTCAGGAGCTTGCGGGGGCGCATGTGAAGATCACTGGGTGGATTCCGCGTGATGAGCTCTACGAGCTCTTTCGCGGCGCGCTGGGGTTCATCTATCCTTCGACGTTTGAAGGATTCGGGATGCCGGTGCTTGAAGCGATGGCCGCTGGTGTTCCGGTAGCCTGCTCCGATATTCCGCCGCTGCGTGAGATTGCCGGCGATACAGTTCGCTTTTTCGATCCGAAGAGCGACGCTGAGATGCTCGATGCGCTGCGAGCGCTTGCCGCGGGCACGATTCCCACAGAAGCTGCGCAGAGGCGCGCGGCCGAGTTTACTTGGGAAAAGACTGCACGAGAAACGCTCGACTACCTGAGCAGGTCTTCGAGCTGAACGCGGGTGTCAGTCTTCGAATCGCGGTACTTCACGATGACCGGAGTCGCCAGCGAGATGCCCCAGTCACGGCCCGGGCCGAGCGAGATCGCGCGAGAGCCCGGCGCGACCACGGCGCCTTCGGGAATCACGAGCGGATCTTCGTCGGTGGCTCGATAGATTTCGCCGCGAACGACGTCGTACACCGGCGTGGATCGATTCACGATCGTTCCGCTGCCCAGCACCGCGCGGCGCTTCACGATGGTGCCTTCGTAGACGCCGCAATTGCCGCCCACCAGGACGTCGTCTTCAATGATCACGGGCATCGCGCCGATCGGCTCCAACACACCGCCGATCTGCGCCGCTGCCGAGATGTGGCAGTTTGCGCCGACTTGAGCGCAACTTCCCACCAGCGCGTGCGAATCGATCATCGTGCCATCGCCGACCCATGTGCCTGTGTTGATAAACATCGGCGGCATGCAGGTGACGCCCTTACCGATGAAGCAGCCGTCGCGAATGCTCGAACCACCAGGCACAATCCGCACGCCATCGCCGACGCCGATCCGTTTCACTGGGAAAGTCGCTTTATCGAGAAAGGGCTGGCGGGTCGAGTCGATCGACATGTCCACCGTCACACCCATACGAAAGCCGACGAGCACGCCTTTTTTTACCCAGGTGTTCACACGCCAGCCCGTTTTGCTGCTGGAATCGGGCTCTGCCGCGCGGATTTTGCCTTCGTTTAACGCTCGCTTGAAATCCTGAAAGATCCGGAAGTGTTCGGCGCTGTAGGCTTGCGGCCTTTCGTCGAACAACTTCTCGATCTCAGTCTGCATGCGCGCTCCGGTTGGAGACGAGGCCAAGATTCTCCAGAACTCGCAGGATCTTACCCTGATTCGCCGCCGCCGGCGCGCACATCGGAAGCCGCCACACCGGTTCGAGCAGGCCCATCATGGACATCGCCGCCTTCACCGGAATCGGATTCGATTCGACGAAGTTCACTTCCATTAACGGCAGGAAGCGGCGCTGCAGTTCGCGCGCGGAGGCGAACTCATTGGCCAGTGCATGCTGTGTGAGAGCCGTCATTTCCTTGGGAATTTCGTTGGACACAACAGAGATGATTCCGCTGCCGCCGAGGGCAATCAGAGGAATCGTGATCGCGTCGTCACCCGAAAGCACCGCAAACTTCGCCGGCACCTGCTGGATCACCGAAGCCATCTGGCTCATATTGCCCGAGGCTTCTTTCACGCCCACGATGTATTCGATCTCCGAAAGACGGCCAAGCGTTGCGGGTTCCACGTTGACTCCCGTGCGTCCCTGCACGCTGTACACGACGATCGGTAGCTTTACGGCGGATGCGATGGCTTTGTAGTGCTGATAAAGGCCCTCTTGCGTTGGCTTGTTGTAATAGGGCGTGACCGAGAGAATTCCTTCGGCGCCCATGGCTTTGATCTCGTGGGCTAGCTCGATTACTTCGGCAGTGTTATAACCGCCCGCTCCAGCGAGGACCGGCACTTTGCCCTTGGCCTCCTCGAGCGTGATCTCAACCACGCGCAGATGCTCTTTCCGAGTCAGCGTGGGGCTCTCGCCCGAAGTTCCGCAGGGAACCAGGAAGTTGACGCCTCCCGCGATCTGCCGCTTCACCAGCGAGCGCATGGTGGTTTCATCAAGTGAGCCGTCCTTCCGGAACGGCGTTACTAACGCGGTACCGCATCCTTGGAATAACATTTCAACCTCCAAATAAAACTTCGCTGAACTCGTGGCAACCCTTGCGGCCGATGATCCATTGTGCCGCTTTCAGCGCGCCTCTGGCGAAGCCTTCGCGGCTACGTGCCGTGTGGCGCAAGGTGATGGTATCGGCGGCCGAATCAAAACCGATCTCGTGTGTTCCGGGATGCGCGCCGGCGCGGTTCGAACTGGTGTCGATTGTGCGCTCGTAACCCGCCGCCTTCATCTGCTCGACCAGCTTGAGGAGCGTGCCGGAGGGCGCGTCCTTCTTGGTCATGTGATGAATCTCCCACGCCCAGGCGCTGTATTCCTTTTCATTCTTCAACAGCCGCGCTGCTTCGGCGACCAATCGCGTAAATACGGCGACCCCAACCGAAAAGTTGGGACTCCAAACCAGCGCCGAATCGTTCTTGTCGACCATCGCCTTTACTTCGCCCAAATGCTCCAACCAGCCTGTTGTTCCCACGACCATCGGAATCCGCAGCGGCGCTACCTTAGCGACGTTACTCACCACCGCCGACGGTACTGAGAACTCTACTGCAACTTCAGCGCCATCGAGCGATTCCGGCCGGTCCACATCGACTCGAGCGGTGACCGTGAAGCCGTACTCCGGCGCAAGTTGATCAATCAGCTTGCCCATCTTGCCGTAGCCGACCACTGCGAGGTTAGGCATCGAACACCGCCGGATCCAACTCCCGAAAGAACTCCGAATGCAGAGCGTGTACAGACGCAGACAGATCGTTCCCCGCAACCACAAATCCGAGATTGAGCGCCGAGGCGCCTTGCGAAACCATCCGCACGTTGATGTCGCCCAGAGCGTTGAACACCCGCGCCGCCACGCCTGGACTGTGCCGAATATTCTCGCCCACCATGCAGATAATAGCCTGATTTTCATCGACTGATACTTCCGAAAACTCGCGGAGTTCACCGACGATGGCGTCCAGATGCTCGGGATGATCCACCGTCAGGGACACACTGACCTCGGAGGTGGCCACCATATCTACAGACGTTCCGTAGCGGTCGAATATTTCGAAGATGCGGCGCATGAAGCCGTGCGCCATGAACATGCGCGTTGAACGGATGTTCAGAACCGTCACCTTGTTCTTGCACGCGATCGACTTGACGACGTTCTTGCTGGTGACGCTCTCGGAGATGATGCGGGTGCCTTCGACTTCGGGCCTGCGGGAATTCAGGATTCGAACGGTGATATTGCGATCGATTGCCGGAACAACTGTCGCCGGATGCAGCACTTTAGCGCCGAAATAAGCCAGCTCCGCTGCTTCGGTGAAGGAGATCACCTTCACGCGATGAGCTGTCGGGCAGACTGTCGGATCGGCAGTGAGCATGCCGTCGACATCGGTCCAGATCTGGATTTCGTCCGCGCCGATTCCCGCACCAACAATCGACGCCGTGAAATCGGAGCCGCCGCGGCCGAGCGTCGTCGTGATGCCGTCTTCTGTCGCGCCGATGAATCCGCCCAGTACCACAACCTGTCGCGCGGCGAGCGATGGGATGCACGCAGCCAGCTTTGCGTACGTTTGATCGAACAACGGAGCAGCTTGCGTGTGACGGCGATCGGTCACGATCATCGTCCGCGAATCCACGTGAACGGCATTCACTCCGTGGTGCTTGAAGTAGTTCGTGACGATGAGGCTGGAAAGCCGCTCGCCGAAGCTGGAGATCGCATCGATGGAACGCGGCGTCAGCTCGCCGAGGACGGCAAGGCCCTTCACCAGTTCCGTCAGCTCCTGGAAATGCTCGTCCACCGTGCGCTCCATCCCGGATTCGCGCAGATGGAAATCGCGAAGTTCCAGTAACTCACGCAAGGAGTCGTCGCGTTTTCCGCTGACCGCGAGATCGGCGATTTTGAGTAGCCGATTGGTGGTCTTGCCCATCGCCGACACCACGACCACGGGCTTGCGATCGAGCCGCGCTTTCACGATACCGGTAACGCGCTCGATAGCGGCGGCGGACTCCACTGAAGTCCCGCCGAATTTCATTACGATCATCAGTCGAGCATTCCCTCGGAGTACATCAATTCCGCGTTGAGTACTGCTGCCCCTGCCGCACCCCGGACAGTATTGTGTCCAAGTGCGATGAATTTGTAGTCGAGCACGGGGCACTCGCGCAGGCGGCCGACAAATACTGCCATACCGCGCTCGCGTTCCACGTCGCGACGTGGCTGCGGACGATCCTGCTCGGTCATGTAGGAAGTCGGCTGTTGCGGAGCGCTGGGAAGATTGCGCTCTTGCGGCGCGCTGCGGAATCCGTTGATCGCCGCGATCATCTCATCGAGCGATGGCTTGCGATCCAGCGACACGCTCGTCGCGACCATGTGCCCATCGGTAACTGGCACCCGATTGCAGTGCGCGCTGACCTTGGCGTCCAGCGGCCGCAGAGCATCGCCCGTGAAATCGCCCAGGATCTTCTGTGTCTCGCACTGCATCTTTTCTTCTTCGCCGCCGATGTAGGGTATCACGTTGCCATTGATGTCGTACGATGCGACGCCTGGATATCCCGCGCCCGAAATCGCCTGCATCGTTGTGGCGAGCACGCGGGTGATGCCGAACTGCTTCAGCGGTGCGAGAGCCAGGGTCAGCACGATGGTCGAACAATTTGGGTTCGTGGCGATTTGCCCCTTCCATCCGCGGCGGCGCTGCTGCAGCGGGATGATCTTCAGATGGTCCGGGTTCACCTCTGGAATCAACAGCGGCACGTCGGGATCCATGCGATGATTACGCGAGTTCGACACGACAACGTGCCCCGCCTGGGCGAACGACTGCTCGATCTCGGTAGCGACGGACGCGTCGGTCGCCGAGAAGACTAATCGAGGCGCTGTTGCTGTCGGTTTGCACTCGTAAACTGGCATGTTCGCAACGTTCGACGGCACGATGCCGCCCAAGCGCCAGGATGTCGCCTCGCGATATGTTTTCCCGGCCGAGCGATCGCTCGCACCTAGCCAGGTGATCTCGAACCACGGATGTCCCTGGAGGAAGCTGACAAATTCTTGCCCGACCATACCGGTCGCGCCGAGGATACCGACTTCAATTTTTTGCATAATCATTCACCTTGCAAACTACTTCTCCACTAATGCCTTCCTTCAGCACTGTGGGGCGGACGTCCACGTCCGCGCCGGACCCCCAGGTCCGGCTGTTGTGTCGCAACCGAATAGGCCGACGTGGACGTCGGCCGCGGTCCTGGAGGACCGCCCTACATTCATCCCATCAATTGCTTGACCATCCTTTTATAGAGTTGAATTGCTTCATGAATTTCGTGTTTCGGAATGCGCTCTTCCGACGTATGCGCAACATGAATCGACCCGGGACCTAACAAATACGGTTTGCCCCACGAATCACCGAACGCAGGAATGTCAGTCGTAAATGCGACGATGGTGGTTTCGAAGCCCTGTAACGCACCCAAGTGAATCGCCGGGACGAGAAGCACTTCCTTCGCTTCCACTTTTCCGTCCAGCAACTGAGCGACGGCTGCACGCGTGGTCGCACCATCATCCACCAGCCGAATGAACACCTCGGCGTGCGCGTGATCTGGAATCACATTCGGCGCTCGGCCTCCTGAGATCGTGCCGATATTCAGTGTGCTTGCGCCCAGGATCTTGTCCACCGGCAGGGGCATCCGCCGCATCGCATTCAACGCATCGAGCAGCTTCTCGATCGCCGATTCGCCCAGCTCCGGATACGCGGAATGCGCCATTCGGCCGCTTGCTATGACCTCGAGCCGTAGTGCGCCTTTGGAACCAAGCGCGAGTTTGTTCTCCGTCGGCTCACCGTTAATCAGGAATTTCGACCCGCGCGGTTGTTTCGCAGCCGCGAATGCGCCCGTGCTGTTCCGCTCCTCGCCGACGACAAACAGCATCGCGATGTTCCGTACGCCCTCTTCCAACAAATCGCGCACGGCGAAGATCATCGATGCGATTATGCCCTTGGTATCGCACGAGCCACGTCCCCAGATGAATTGATCGTCCTCGCGCGAAGGAAAGAACGGCGGCACGGTGTCCATGTGCGTCGAAAGCGTCACCACAGGATTGCCCCACCATGCGAGCACGTTGAATCGATTCGCTTCCACTGGCATGCGCTCGACATGTCCGCCGTACGAACGAGCAAGCTCCGACAGCTCGGCGAAAAGCCTTTCGCCGACGTACTGCTCATTCTCAGTGATGGATTCGATGTCCACCAACGCGCGCGTTAGTTCAAGAACGTTCATAACTAAAGTGGGAGAGATGGAGCGAGGAGACGCGTAGACTGCGAACGCGTGCTTCCCGGTAGCGCTCCATCCGATCCCGGTCCAAGAGATCCGGATGACAGTGGGCAGGTCTTATCCTTACCCCCCAACCGCGCCGCGAGAGAGCTGCCACGGCCGGCTTCGGCGAAGATTCAATCTGACCCCTTTCGATCGGCTGCCCCGAGCTCACCGGGTCCTCGCAACCGTCTACTGATGGCCTCCGCGCCTCTACTAGGACAAACTACAGAATAGCAGGTTTTCGTACATGTTTTTCCACGGTTGAAGTACTAGGCGGACTAGGCGTAGAGATAATTCGCGAAGACAATCCGTCACAATTCTGTTCTCGGTGTAAAATGCCAATTTCAGGAAGCAATATGCCGGGAGTTTTCATCTCCTACCGCCGCGAGGATTCGGCTGCTTACGCCGGCCGGTTGTACGATCACCTCGCCGCTCGATTTGGAGCCGACCGGGTGTTCATGGATATCGATACCATCCGCCCCGGCGATGATTTCGTAAAGGTGTTTTCCGATAAGGTCGCAGCGTGCGAGGTGCTTATAGCAGTGATCGGAAAGCGCTGGCTCACTGCGCCGGATCCCCGCGGCCGAAGGCGCTTGGAAGATCCGAACGACTACGTTCGTCTAGAAATCGTTAGCGCGCTCCAGCGAAATGTCCGAGTCATTCCAGCATTGGTCGATGGCGCACAAATGCCCCCGCCGGGCGAACTCCCGCCCGATCTCGTGCCGTTATCGCGCCGAAATGCCATCGAGGTCACCAATACGTTATTCCGCCAAACGGTGGAGCGGTTGATCCAAACGATCGAGGAATCGATCAAGCCAGGTCCGCAGTCCTCTTATCGCGCTGCGAAGATACGTCAGCCCGCGGAAAGCCAGCGGCCCCTTCGGCAAGAACACATCGAACGGCAGAACACTCCCGAATCAAGTGCACCTGCAACGCCGGCGCTGCCGATCGCCGCCGCAGCCATGGCATTCTTCGTCCTGCACATCCTGCTTTCTTCGCCAATACGCCGGGAGCAGGGCTACGTGATTCTCGAAGCGATTCTTCAATCCGCGGCTCTTTATGGAATCTTTAAGATTCCTGCGCTCGGACCGAGCCGAAGCAACAAAACATCGCTGACGTTGTCCAGTTGCTGGCTGGCCACGGCGATCGCGCTGGCCATCGCACGGCCCATTACCGCCAATCTTAGATCGACAGATGTATACTCGAACCTCGTTGTCGGAGCGATTCAGATCGCACTGCAGGTCGGCGCGGCGTTGTTGTTCGGCTTTCTAGCACGCCACGTTCAACCGGGCATTCCCTTCCGCGCGGTAACCATCGTCGCGCGCATTTGGGGGATCGCGGCGCTAGTTCTCTGGATCGCCGCAACTCCCTACGGTCCGCCGTTGCTGTTGGCTCACCTGAATCAGGCATTAGTCGGCGGCAGTATCCTCTGGCTTCTTCGCCAGCGCTCAATCTAAGCGCGCGCCAGCGCTCCCAGTTCCTTCACCAGGCTCGATACAAACGCTTTGGCATCGCCAAAAAGCATGATCGTGTTCGGCATGTAATAGAGATCGTTGTCGATGCCAGCGAAACCAGGATTCATGCTGCGCTTGATCACCATTACCGTCCTCGCCTTGTAAGCCTGAATGATCGGCATCCCGGCGATCGGGCTCTTCGGATCGGTCTCCGCCATCGGATTCACGACGTCGTTCGCGCCGATAATCAACGCTACGTCGCAATTTGGCATTTCCGGATTGATGTCATCCATCTCGCGGAGCTTGTCGTAAGGCACATCGGCCTCCGCCAGCAGCACGTTCATGTGACCGGGCATGCGTCCCGCGACCGGGTGAATCGCGAACTCGACGTTCACACCGCGCTTGGTCAGAATGTCGAACATTTCACGAAGCTTGTGTTGCGCTTGCGCGACGGCCATGCCATATCCAGGAATGATCACAACGTTGCGGGCGGATTCCAGAATTTGAGCTGCTTCCTCTGCCGCCGCCGAGCGGTACGGCCGGTCTCCTGCTTGTGCCGCACTGGTCTGTAGTTGTCCAAACGCACCAAACAGGACGTTGCTGAACGACCGGTTCATCGCGCGGCACATAATAATCGCCAGAATGAAACCAGACGAGCCGTCGAGTGCGCCCGCCACGATAAGCATCTTGTTGTTCAACACGAAACCCATGGCGCTGGCGGATAAACCCGCATAAGAGTTCAGCAGCGCAATTACCGTGGGCATATCAGCGCCGCCAATCGGAATGATCAAAAGAACGCCGAAGGTCAGCGCGAGTGCGGTGAATATCGGAAACAGAAACGTCTGCTCCGGCGAAACGATCAGCGCCAGACCAATTCCAGCGGCGGCCGCAAAAATGCCGAGGTTCACGAAATTCTGACCTTTATAAGTGATCGGCCGCTGGGGTAAAACTTCCTGGAGCTTTCCGAAAGCCATGAGACTGGCGGTGAACGTCAGGAATCCAAGCAGCGTTTCCACGATCAGCGCGGTCATTTCCACTGTCGTCGCGTGCGGACCCTGATTCATCGCCTTGTAGTACTCTGCGGTTCCGATGAGCGCCGAAGCCAGCGCGCCGCAAGCATGCGAAAACGCGGTTCGCTGGGGAACGGCGGTCATGGGCATGATGTAGGCGATCGGAATACCGATCGCAGTTCCCAGGAAGAACGCGACGAAAATCCATTGATAGTTGACCACCTCGAATCGAAGCAGTGTGCCGACCACCGCCAGCAGCATGCCGATCTCACCGACAATCACGCCTCGCCGTGCGGTAGCTGGTGAGCCCAGCCACTTGATGGCCAGGATGAACCCCATCGCCGCGAGCATGTACAACAACGGCAGAATCGTATCGTTCAACACGGCGTTGTTCATTTCTTTTCCGGCTCCCGTCTCTTGAACATCTTGAGCATGCGGTCGGTGATGAGATATCCGCTCACGACGTTGAGCGTCGCCAGCAGCACAGCGGAGAATCCAAGGATTAACGAGAGCGTGCTGGCGTCCTTTTCGCCCGTGATCAAAATCGCCCCGACCACCGCGATTGCCGAAATCGCGTTAGTAAGCGACATCAGAGGCGTGTGCAAGAGCGGGGACACACCCCGAATCAACTGGAAGCCGAGGTAGGCCGCCAGCATAAACACCCAGAGATCAAATTCATAAGGACCCATCTGCTACCTCCCTCCTCCCGCTGGCGCTGCGCCCATGGTTTCCGTCACCTGCGCGTGGACCACTTCCTTGTTGTGCGTCACCAGCGTACCTTGGATTATTTCGTCTTCGCGGTTCAACTTCAGCGTCCCGTCTTTCGCAATCATGAGCTTCAGCAGCGAGGTGACATTCGCTGAATACATTTGGCTCGCGTGGTACGGCATCGCGGAAGCTACATTCGTCGGGCCTAGGATGTGGATGCCCTGATGTATAACGGTTTCGCCGGGGCGGGTCAACTCGCAGTTTCCACCGCGCTCCGCCGCAATGTCGACGATCACGGATCCAGGCGCCATCGCCCCCGCCATCTGCGCCGTGACCAGGATCGGCGCTTTCTTGCCGGGAACCGCGGCGGTGGTGATTAACACGTCCTGCTCTCGGATCACTTCGGTGAGCAGCTCACGCTGCTTGCGATAAAAATCCTCGCCCATCGCTTTGGCATAGCCGCCTTGTCCCTCGGCCGCGGCAGCGTCGATATTGAGGACCACAAATTTCGCACCCAGGCTCTCAATTTGCTCTTTCACCGCGGCGCGCACATCGTAGGCTGACACCACCGAGCCCAATCGGCGGGCCGTTGCAATGGCCTGCAGTCCAGCGACGCCCGCGCCCAAAACGAGGACCTTCGCTGCGGTAATGGTGCCAGCAGCGGTCATGAGCATTGGAAAGAGCTTCGGCAATTCGGTCGCTGCCAGCAACACCGCGCGATACCCGGCAATAGTGGCCTGCGACGAGAGTACGTCCATACTTTGCGCTCGAGTGATGCGCGGGACCAGCTCCATGGACAGGAACGAAACACCCGCGCGCGCTAAAGCCGAATTTGCCTCGAAGGCTGTGAGCGGTTCGCCCAACCCCAAGACGAGCTGTCCGGAGCGCATCAGAGAAACGTCTGTTCGTCCTGCATCGGGATTAGCGCCGAGCGCGCGCACCTGCACCACAATGTCTGTTTGAAATACCTCAGACCGGCTGCCGATGCGCGCTCCACGCGCAACATATTGCTCGTCGGGGAATCCGGCTTCAGCGCCCGCCGAGTTCTCAATGACGATGCCGGCGCCCAGCTTCGCAATTACCTCGCAGGATCGGGGTACTAGCGCAACGCGGCGCTCGCCGGGAAACGTTTCCCGCGGTACTCCTATGGTCAGAGCCACCAGTTACCTCCAAACTTACGTTAGCGCGAAACCAACCTTTATAGCACTTTGCGTACCAATCACACATCCGAACCAATCACGGCTCAATCGCCTTCATCCTTCGCCCATCACCCGTGGAGAGAACGAGGTTCAGCCAATCGAGCACTATCCTTTTTTCGGAAACAGAAATGGGCCCCAAGATGACGTGCATCAGGGTGTAAACCCCCGCAAAGACCCAATCCCAGCCGGAAAAAACTGAGCAGGTCAGGGAGAATGGGAATATACAATACAATTCGCCGGGATGGATGATTGGCGATAAGAAGAAGCCCGCCGTACCCAATGTCAATAGTTATCGTCTGCCGGATTGCGAACCTGAAGTGTGGCGGTCCTCCAGTACCGCGGCCGACGTCCACGTCAGTCTGTTCGGTGTGAGAAAAGCCTCTCAAAAGGTCCGGCGCGAAGGTGGACATCCGGTCTTCGGAAACCAGCTTCCTTCGGGAAATGCTCCTACTTCACGCCTCACTCACAACGCAGCGCGACGATCGGGTCGACTTGCGTCGCACGTCGCGCCGGAACATAACAAGCTGCTGCGGCAACCGCCACCAGCACCATCGACGATCCGGCCAAAGTCAGCGGATCGTTGGGTGCGATGTCATAAAGTAGCTTGCCGAGTAAGCGGGTGAGCGCGAACGCTCCCACAAGGCCGATCGCCACTCCGATGCCAGCGAGCAGCAGGCCTTCCTTCAAGACCATGGACTGGACCGCGCCCGCACGAGCCCCTAATGCCATGCGCACGCCCATTTCATGCGTCCTCTGCCCCACCACGAACGACATTACGCCGTATATCCCCACCGCCGCAAGGACCAAAGCGAACGCGGAGAAAATGCCGATTAGAACCGAGTACAGTCGCGGCTGCGCCACCGAGCGCGAGAGTACTTCATCCATCGTTCGTGTCGCCACCACAGGTAGAGCCTTGTCAATCTCCGCCAGCCGATCGTGCGCAGCGGCGGCCAGTTTTTCGGGGCTTCCAGTAGTCCGAAGCACCACGGACAATGAGCCGCCGGGTTCCTGCGGAAATGGAAAATACATTTCCGGTCTTACTTCACCATCAAGCGCGTAGTGCTTAACGTCGGCTACGATTCCGACGATTTCACGAGGCTCTTTTTCACCAGACAGGATGATTCGCTTGCCCACAGCGCCGCCATCCGGGAAGAACAGCCGCTCGAATGTTGAATTAACCACCGCGACGTGCGGCGTCTGCTCGGCGTCGGACGAAGAGATCAACCTTCCCGCGCGCAACGGAATTCGCATCGTTTCGAAATACCCCGTGCTCACGACCCGGAAGCGTGCGTTGGGCTGCTGAGAGTAGGGCAGTGGAGGCTTGCCTTCGATCAGGAAGTTGGACCCGGCATCACGGCCGGCAAGCGGCAGCGCGTTGGTTGCACCGGCGGAAATCACTCCCGGAAGCGCTCGCACGCGGCTTAAATATTCTCGGAACAGCGCAACGCGGTCCGCCGCTTTGGAGTATCGTTGCCCACTGAGAGCGATGTCCACCGCAAGCACGTGGGAGGAGTCGAATCCGGGATTGATTGCGGTGAGACGCTCGAAGCTTTGGAGCATCAGGCCCGCTCCGACAACTAACACCAGCGCCAAGGCTATTTCTCCTACGACGAGAAAACTCCGAATCCGGGCCCGGCTGCGCGAATCCGTTCCGCCGCGGCCGCCTTCCTTGAGCGCCTCCACCAAATTGGCGCGCGTTGAATACACCGCCGGCGCCAGGGCGAACAGAAGACCTGTGAAGACAGAAATTGCCAGCGAAAACAGCAAAACTCTGCCATCGATCTGAATCTCCGATATCCGTGGCAGATTTCCCGGATTTGCGGCCACCAGTGCGCGCACACCTCCATAGGCCAGGGCGACACCGGCGGCCCCGCCAACGAGGCTCATCAAGACGCTCTCGGTCAACAGTTGACGCACCATGCGCATCGTGCCCGACCCCAGTGCGCGTCGGATCGAGATCTCCCGGCGCCGTTGCGAAGTGCGAACCAGATACAGGTTCGCCACATTCGCGCAACCAACTAATAGCACCAGCCCCACGGCCGCAAGTAGGACGAGTAGCGCGGGACGAACGGATCCTACGATCTCGTCTTCAAGCATAAAGACGTTCACCCCGTGTCCGGTGTTCTCATTCGCATATTCACGCTCGAGCCGCGCACCGATCGCGTCCATTTCCGCGCGCGCTTGGGCCAGGGACACGCCAGGCTTCATGCGTGCGTAGACGTCCAGGAAATGCGCCCCGCGTGGCGGGCTCGAACTGATGACCATCGGCTTCCAAATCGCCGATTTTTCGCGCATCAGGCTCGACCCCTCCGGCAATATGCCGATGACGGTATAGGATTCGCCGGTCAATTGAATCGTCTGTCCGACGATCTTGGGGTCGGCGCCGAAGCGGCTCTTCCAGAATCCGTGGTCCAGAATGACAACATGGTCGTGTCCCTGGCCTGCCTCTTCAGGGAGGAAATCACGGCCCAACTGTGGCGTCACACCAAACACATGAAAGTAATTCGTCGTGGCATATGTCGCGAACACGAACTCGCTTCCTTCAGGTCCGGCCAGATTGAACGAACCTCCGGAAGCCGCCGCCATATCTTCGAACACAGTCGACTGATCCTTCCAATCCAGATAATCCGGCACGGAGACGACGTTGCGAATGCGTCCCTGCTTGGGGCGCTTCTCGTACAACTCAACCAGCTGGCCGGGCTCCCGATAAGGCAACGGATCGAGTAGAACGTTTTTTACCACGCTGAAGATGGCAGTGTTCGCGCCGATGCCCAGTGCGAGCGTCGCCAGCGTCATCAGAGCAAAACCGGGATTTCGAGCGAGCCCCCGCAAGCTGTAAATGATGTCCCGGAACAAGGTGTCCATGTGTTCTCTCCCGGCAGTGATCAACAGATCCGGCACGATTTCAAAACAGACCTGAAACGCGCCTTCGCGGCGGCACCGGTCTCGAAACAGGCGAACCATCTCACCTCCGTACTCATCGCGGAATTGCGCCGGGTAAAGACGTAGGAGAAGGCGGTAGAACCGAACCAACAATTTCAAAACCTCAACTGGGACGGGACCCGTGCAGCAGCCCCGCCACCGCCTGGTTCACAAGCTTCGATAACCGTTCGGCTTCCATTCCTGTAACTCGGCGTCCGAATGCTGTGATGCGGTAATAGCGTCGACGCTCGTCATCGAGTGCTGGATCCGGACGCTCCTCATTGGTTTCCTCGATAAGTTCCTGCTCCAGCATCCGCTTGATGGTTCCGTAGAGCGTCCCGGGGCTCATGCGAAACTTGCCCCCGGTGCGATCGGCGATGTCCTGCATGATTCCATACCCGTGGCGCTCACGATCCGTTAGCGCTACCAGGATTTGAAAGACTGCCCCAGGAAGGGGTAGCAGATCTTCGGGGCTGGGTTCGGCGCGGCGCTTCATCGTTCGTTGACTATATCGAAAACAATAATAGCATGGGAGCCATCTCTTAACAATACGTGATCAGAATAAGTTCTTGGTCGATATATCAGGACCCTCCCGGCGGGTGTGCGATGTGTCGTTACTAAAAGCGCTGAGCGGCGCGCAATCCTCTCGCATGGCGAAACGGTGATTCTCGTAAATCTCCCGGTGTAAGCTTGTTGGAGCCATGTCCAATCCTGCTCTTCATCCCAACCTCTCTGGCCGTGTTGCCGTGGTCACCGGAGCCAGCCGCGGCATCGGAAAAGCTCTCGCGATCCGGCTCGCTCAAGAAGGCGCTGACGTCGTAGTCGCGGCGAAAAGCGAGCAATCGACGGAAAAGCTACCTGGCAGCATTCATGAGACTGCCGACGCGATTCGCGCGCTCGGCCGCCGTTCGCTCGCGATTCCTACCGATGTGCGCGACGAAGACGCCATTCGCAACATGATCGAGCGCACGGTCTCCGAACTCGGCCGTCTGGACATCTTGGTGAATAACGCCGGAGCGATCTGGACACAACCGATCCTGCAAACACCGCCCAAGCGCTTCGATCTGATGATGGGGATCAACGCGCGTGCCGCTTATGTCGCCTGCTACTACGCGCTGCCGCAAATGGTCAAGCAGCAGTGGGGACATGTGCTGAATATGTGCCCGCGCCTGACGCTCGATCCATCGCCGGGCCGTGTAGCGTACATGATTTCCAAGCTCGGTATGGCGCGCCTGGCAATCGGCCTCGCCGCGGAACATCAAAAGGACAACATCGCAGGCAACGCGCTGTGGCCACGCACGATCATTGAAAGCCAGGCTTCCATCAATTGGAAAATGTCCGATCGCTCGCAATGGCGCACGCCTGAGATTCTTTGCGACGCGTCGATAGCAATCTTCGCGCAAGAGCCTCGAACCTGCACCGGAGGGCAATGGATCGACGAGGAGGTCCTAACCAAGCTCGCCGGCATGACCAACTTCGATCACTACTGGTGCGAAGGCAAACCTCCAGCGAACCCGATTTATATCGATA